>WNFZ01004439.1_pt1 | contig 14394 bp, 14 predicted proteins | sample 5400081 | NCBI WGS metagenome assembly WNFZ01 (sample SAMN13153365, study PRJNA577476) | soil metagenome | isolation source: 80 cm soil or saprolite under grassland replicate 1 | place: USA:California | collected 2016-06-15
GCACGCGGCGGCTGGAGGAGCTGGCCGAGGAACTGGGCGCCGTGAGGGGCGGGCTGCTCCAGCAGACGGCAGCCCGCAACCCCGCCGCGGCAGAGGCGATCGACGCGATCACCGACCAGATCGACGCCCATCTCGGAGTGTGACGGCTCCCAAGGCTAAAGCACTTGGGCTTCAAGGGGATGCCGCCCCATCCCACAAACCTATAACCGAAGCGTTTGGAGACCCCGTTGCAGAATATTGAGCGCCGCATTCCTATCACGATCCATCACCAGCCCGCAATGGGAGCAGGTATGGGTGCGCTCGCTCAGTTTCTTTTCGACCTTCTCGCCGCAATGGGAGCACATCTTGGATGTGTTGCGGGGGTTGACCAGAATGACCGTTCGGCCAGCTTCTTCCGCTTTGCTGACGGTCATGCTGATGAACTGCGTCCACGCCACATCCATGATGCTTTTGCGCATGCCGCGCCCTTTTCCCGCTCCCATTTCCAGCGGTGCGAGGTCTTCAAACACAATCACTTGATACTGATTGACCAATTCACGGCTGCGCTTGTGAGCAAAATCAGAACGTCGGTTGCCGATCCGTTCGTGTATCTTCGCCAAGAGCGCTTTCTGTTTCGTGTTCTCAACCCAATCTTGGGCGTTCTTGGCAGCGTCCTTGCGCTTCTGAACCCGCTTCAGGTCGGCTTCATCCTTGCGATAGAAGCGCGGGTTCTCGATCTGTTCGCCATTCGACAAGGTAGCGAAACTGGCGAGTCCGACATCCACGCCGACGATCTGTTCAGTCGGTTCAAGCGGATGTGTCGCCACCTCACAGGAAAGACATGCGTACCACTTGCCCGTAGCGGAGCGGGTGAGTGTGACCGTTTTGGGCGTGCCCTCTATCGGTCGATGCAGCACCAATTTGACCGCGCCGATCTTGCTGAGTATCAGTCGATCGCCTTCGATCCGCACACCGTTCCCATACTGAGGGTAGGTCATGCTATCGTAGCGCCCAAAGCTCTTGAACCGTGGGTAGCCGACTTCTTCCGCACCTTCGCGCACGCGACGGAAGTAGGATCGAAACGCCAGATCGACTCGCTCGGTGACGTTCTGCAAGACCATCGAATGTACCAGCTTCAGTCCTGGCCGATCCGCCTTCCAGAGCGGGAGCAAGCGCTTGGTTTCGTACCAATTCGCGGTGCGCTGCTCATCTTCATACGCACGCTTGCGATAGGCGAGCGTTTCGTTATAGACCCACCGGCATTCCTCAAGCTGCTGCTCAAGGATGCGCCGCTGGCCGCCCGTGAGATAGACGCGGTATTTGAAGGCTTTTCGCATACGTTTAGTATAGCACAACGCTCCCTAAAACACAACATATGTTCTAACTATTCGCGCGGTCTAAAGCCGCTAAAGCAACAGGAAGGGCTTATATCCCAGGGCTAAAGCTCCTGGGGTTTACGCCCTCGATCACTAAGCAGACGCAACGTATGCCAGGCCCTGATGAGGGCCTGGCCTCGTGCAGCTCGCCTTCGGCGACATACATCGGAGCACCGCAATGGCACACAGCATGAGGTTTTATCCAGACCGCCCCGAAAGTATGTAGCGAACTACGGTCAACGCTTTGTGATCGTGTTTTTGCGCAATTCGCTTGACCCATAGGAACTTGGAGAACCGTGCGCCCGGACGAGGGCGGCACGACGCCGCGCTGTTCGATCCCGACCACACGGTGACCGCCAACGAAGTGATCATCGCGGACGTGCCCTACACCTGGGCCGAATTCCAGCAGGGAATAGCCCGGCTCCACCGTGAGGGCCAGCAGCAGCAGGTGCGGGTGGAGGTGCTCCAGACCACCACGACGGTGCGCTTGGCTGATGAGACGCCGCTGCAGACGATCGACGAACGCATCTGGGCATTGATCGCCGGCAAGCGGGATCTAGCGGCGATCATGATTGACGGCAAAGCGTTTCCGGATGAGGCGGGACTGACCCAGCGCGCGTTGCACCGCTGGCTCGATCAGGCGCGTGCGGTGGGGATCGCGCCTGTGCGCGGCGGAATCGGCTAGCAAGCCGCGCGGGATAGTCCAAGCGGGCTCCTGAACAAACGCAATTTTGGGCCATAAGCAGCAGCATTGCAGCTGTTCGCCAGAGGTTACTAACCCATCGTTCCTACGTTGAACTACCATGCTCCAGGTTATGGGTGTGGGCTGCCTGGCTGAGGATGGGTCAGATCCACCTCCAGGTGATCATCCACGATCCGTATGGGGAAGCGACTGAGGCTCCGCGGGGATGGCCCATACTTGTAGGTCCCATCCCGAAAAAAGCGCGAACCGCCACAGGGATCGACAAATAACTGTTCGGCTATATCCCATTTCAGCCGACAACCATTCGATTCCTGCGCGCTTGGTGTTTGGGTGCTGAGTACAATTGGCGTGTGGTCGATCCAGACGAGATACACCTCGGTACTATCAATACGATAGTATTCTGGGTCCGTTGGGAGCGGCGCGATGATTGCGGTCAAGGGTTTCCACGGGGAAGGACTCCACCACTCAAGCAGGATGACGAGGGCGCTGCTGATGCAGAGCAGGCAGGCCAGCAGGAACGCAAAGGGAAGACACAGCGGCAGACGAGGGCGCTGCCCTGGAGCATTCGGCAGGATAGTGTGAGGAATCTTCATCACACAAGTTGCGTTACCGCGCCCATCGATGTAATGACCCGATAATTCCGCTACTGCAGGCGCTCAATCGTATGTTGCCTCGTTGCTATTCTACTACAGCGTCGAGCATTCGTCGAAGCAGGAGCTTGAATGGCTGATGCCTAATGACCAGGCATCAGCCGCGCCGCACTGATAGATCGGGACAACATTCGAACTGAATCCAAGTTTCAACATCGGTTCAATCTTGTCGCTGCCCAATGGCGTCGGCTGCGCGTGCTTGGATCGCCTCTGGGGTAGGGTTTATTTTCGCGTGCGTCGTCCAATACCCCGGACAAGTGGCACGCCCACAAGTAGGACGATACTCAGTAGGATGGCAACGGGTGTGGTGCTCATTGGCATGCTGGTGGTTGTCGCCAGCGGCGTCAGCGTTGGAACCGCGCGTGGAGCACTCGTATTCGCATCGGCGCGAACTGGAGAAGGTGGTTGCTGATCTTGTGGTATCGTCCCTGATCCCAATTGCCGAATATCTTTAGTGGCCTCAGCGAGCGGTCGAGTGCGACTACACAGACTTACCGCGAGATTTGACTCGGTTCCACGCGCGTAGACCAGGTACTCCTGGCCGGGTTCAAACGGGAAGCCACAGCTGTCACTCTCGCGGACGGTCTGCACAACCAAGGTTTTATACGCAGGTCCTTTCCAAAGATACTGCTGGCAAACTACCTTTGGTGGGGAAAAGCCACCACGATATGGGCATGCAAGCGGCTCGAAGTGGGGCTGTCAAGACTTTCTTATCGCTGCAACAGCTCGCTCGTGGGGCGCAGATCGCCCGAATCTGAGTTTGCCAGCAGTATCTTCCAAACTGTGGACACCTGCAGCGTGACAATGACCGGATCGGCACTACTCATCACGGTACCACTTGGCTTCTCAATATCGATCACGCGACCCGCAAACACACCTACCGACTGGGCCAATTCCACTTTTGGTGGTTCCGGAGCCACACATGAACAGGCGAAGACACAGCGTGGCGAAAAGAGCCACAGAACGGAAGCGGCCCAGCCGCAGAGCAAAATAACTGCAAGCTTTTGCATACATCCATTCCCTGTATATCCTCATGATAATGACGCTTGTGCAGGGAGACGGCATGACTTGCGAAAAGGTTCCGAAACGGCATTGGCTTGCCAGATGCTGTGATGGGCACGGCCGAAGTATAATTGTCTCGCGAGTGAGCCAGTGTGCCTCTTCTTAATGAAGATCAAGAAAATAATCGGGTAGCCCACCTTGGTGAGGTTGGTTGTCGTAGCCGGCGGGTTTAGCCGCCCGGCGGGCCCGCCAGCGAGCTAAAGCTCTTGGCTACAGCCACGGATGATCTCATGGCGCTGGCGTGGGAAGGCGGGGAGGAAAGCACGCAGCAAGCAGCCGAAGTTAGTCTGATTAGCTGTGTCGTGAGGTTCATTGAACGAGCCGTAGGTACGCTGATGACGCCGCGTACCCAGGTGGTCGCGGTTAAGGTACGCACCCGTTGTCCGAAATGCTGCCGGTGGTGACCGCCTCCGGCTTCTCACGCATCCCGGTCTACCAGGACACACTGGATACATCATGGGCATACTGCATGTGCGTGACCTGCTGCAGTCGCTGGCTCGGTCGCCCCATCTCACATGCGTTCGGTTTTGCGCTGACCGAATCTTCATTCCCAAAGGACAGCGGGCCGTGATTACCTTCCAGCAGCTCAAACAGCAGCCCAGTAGCCTGGCAATCGGTGTTGATGAGTACGGCCAGACGGCCAGCATTATTATGATCACCGCCTCTACGACACACGCTCCTGATCACCAGCACAGGTACCTCGTTGTGATCATGGGCTAGGCTGCTGCGTCCTAATAGCATGACGGTACATCAGACTTCCTTGGGAAAGGATGGAAGCTGTATGCGCGTGTTTAGCTTCCTCTTCTGCCTGCTCTTCATCCTTGCAGCGTGCGGCGCGCTGGGGCAGACGAGCAGCCAGCAGCGTGTGCCGACCGAGACGCCGCTGTCGTCGCTGGCACAACCCAGCGCCGCTCCCATAGTGGTGCGATCAACGGCGACGCCCCCGCTCGTGCAACCTAGCGCCGCTCTCACAGTGGTGCAACGAACGACGACGCCTGCGCTCGCGCAACCCTCCGCCACTCCACTGCCCGGATCCGGTGTGCTCCTGGCTGTGCATGACCCACTTGACAGTCGTGACGAGATCCACCTGGTCGATCCAGAGACCGGCCAGGATGTGCCTGACTATCCGCCATTCCTCACGGTGCCATATCTCCTTTCGCCAGACGGCAAGCAGCTGGCGGCGATCGAGTCGCATGGTCAGAGCTGTGAAGCGAGCGGGGGCGGAACAGCTTGTCGGTGGAGCGCCGATGTCCTGCATCTGGTCGACCTGCACAGCTGGCGCGAGGTGACAGTGACCCTCTCGGCACAAGGCTGGGCCGGGCCAAGCTCGTTTCATCCGGCGAGCAGGAGCCTGGCTGTGGTGATCAACGAGCAGCAATCCAGCACCCTGCTCCTCTTTGACACTGGCACGGGGCAGACGATCACACAGCGATCACTGCCGTTCCGCCCTACGCTGATGCAGCATACTGAGGACGGTACGATGCTGGCGATCTATGGCCAGCCGCTTAGTTCAAATCCCGGCATGGTCAAACCCGATCCGCCGCGTGTGCTGCTCCTCGATGCGACAACGCTCGATATCACGTGGGAACAGCAACTCGCCAGCATTCTGAGTGGCGATTGGTGCCTGGAGAACTGCCAGGCATCGCACGAGAAGCGACTGTTCGCCAGCTGGATACCGGCAGTCGTTTTTTCCAGCGATGGACGCAAGCTCTATCTCGTCCATGCCGACGCCGAACGGCTGACGACGGTGGACTTCATCGCGCGCTCGGTGAGCAGTGTTGACATTCAGACCGCACAGGGATGGGTTGAGAAGCTGCTTGATCTAGCTGCTGGTGTCGCTGAGGCCAAAGGAGGCACGAACGGAGCCGCTAAAACCGCGGTACTGGCGCCCGATGGCACCAAGCTCTACCTGATCGGTGGCACATATACCGCCACGCGCGATCCGCAAGGTGACTGGCAGAACGCGGATGACTCGCTCGGCCTGCAGGTGATTGATGTCGCGAGTGGTCGCAAACTGGCGAGCTATGACACCCGGGCGCGCTGGTGGATCAGGATCTCGCCGGATGGCACGTTCGTGTTTCTGACCGACTCGGATGGCCAGCAGTGGTCGACGGAAGTGATCGACACGAACAGCCTACAACGCGTGGCGCAGCTGGAGAAGTGGGAGGTTCTGCCCACGCGCCGGCTGGACGGCCAGCCGATCCTACTTGCCAGCCAGCTTCCTGGACAACCGTCGCAGTTGGCGGTGCTCGACCCGCGCTCGTTCGCGGTTATGCACTCCTGGTCAGTGAATGGTTACGCATCGTGGGTGACAACTCCTTGAAAGCTGGCGCAGAGAACCACAATATGATACCGCGCCAGGCAGACGCAGACCGGTGGGCCACTCCCATCAAAGTCTGTACGAGTTGAAGGTTCGGATGTTTGTGCTACACTCATGGCACATGGAGGTGGAGCGTGAGCAACCAAACGGAATACGCATCTGCACGGACGAGTCGGCCAACCTCACAGCGCAGCTTTTAGCTTTGGTGGACGCTGGCGAGTCTCATTGGTTCCACGCTCGGGGGCGCTCTCAGCCTGATGGTGCGCGGGACAGGCTTTCCACTGCCGAGTTTCTGGCAGCAAGAACTGATCTGGCTTGGGTGCGGCGCACTCGCCGGGCTGCTCACCAGTCTTCCGCAGTGGGGGCTGCTGCGCCGCAGTATCCGCGAGCCGGGCTGGTGGATCGGCGTCACAACGCTCAGCCAGGCGACGAGTTGGGCGCTGGTCCATCCGCTCGCGCTGGCCCTAGGCCGCCAACTACCGCTGTGGCTCATGAGTGCCGGTCCATCACTGATCTGGAATGCGCTTCAGGCAATGCTCTTCGCGATCGCAATGCCGGGTCTGTCCCTCTTGATCGTGTGGACTTTGCAATGGTACGCGCTGCGAGCATATGTGAGCGGTGCGCGAGCCTGGCTGACGGCTGCCGCAGTTAGTGCAATCGCCAGTTGGGGACTTGCGGTGCTGCTTGCCGTGCTGATGAATGACACCCCGCTTTGGAATATCTTGCGCCTGCTTAATGGCAGTAGCGGTTGGTGGATGGCTTTTTATCTGGCCGGTGCGGTTGGCAGTGGGATCAGCAGCGGTGTGATTCTGCCCCGAATCTTGCCTTCCAATCAGACGCAAGCAATCCTCCAGCCACAGACACCCTCACATCCGATGATGCCCTTCAAGCGGAGCAAGACGATGTCTCTTCTGGCGCAGCTCTTGACCTTGTCGGCGACAATGACCCTCCTGACCACACTGCTAGGCGCTCGCGGGGATGGTATCATGGAGTGACAGTGCCCTCAGCCCAGGTGCGCATGCCGGCGCTAGAGTGGAAGGGAGAGCGATGCAATCGATCGTGGAATGGCTACTGGTTGCCGTTGGAGCGCTGTTGTGCATCGGTGGAGCAATTGGCTTCTGGCAAGCGCAAACCGCTTCGCCCGCTGCTCCACTGTGGCCGCTACCGGCACTAGTGCTGTTCGAATGGATGCTCCTGGGGATGATCAGCACGATCGCCGCATTCGGTGAGCGTCGATCCAAGACATTCCCTTGGGCTAACGTCCGCTGGGCGGTCTGCGGCGCTCTGTTCGGCTTATTGATCGTGGGTGTGTTTTCGATCGGTCCGCTGGCCCTACTCGCCGCGCTGGCATTTCTGGGTGCAGCACTGCTGGACAATTACCGCCATCAACGCGGTATGAATGCGTACGTCGGCGCGCTCACCGCTGGCACAGTTGCCAATATTGTTCTGCTCTTGCTGCTCATTCGCCTCGCGAATGGCTAGCGACTGGCGAGCGTTGAGTAGGAATGGCCAGACCGAGCCCGGCCACCTGAACAGTTGAGGTATTGGACATTTGGGTCGCAAGTCAGGCGGGCATATGATTCTCATCATCACAGTCCCGATTGAGCCTGCGGGGTGAGACCGCTGATGGTAATGCAGCAGACGCTCAACGAGGATCACAATGATTCGCGCACCGAGACATGTACTGGTTTGCCTGTTGGGTGTCCTCCTGGTCATACTGATGACGACCACACCTGCGCTGGGCGCCCCGGCCTATAAAGTCACTATCCGTGGACCGGGCCTGACCGATGCTGTGGTGGTTTGGTTGGTGAGTGATGAGCAGTTGCTGCGAACATTCAATAGTGATCTGTCGAGCGACGTTGTTGTGACGGCTCCCCCACCAACAGTGCCGGTGTATGAGATCACCTGGTTCTTCGGGCCGTGCTGGCAAAAGGCAACTCCCTGCACCTCTGACCCGGTCGAGGTGACGACGCATCGGACCCGCTACGCTTTCGATACCGATCGTCAGCACGGAGCCCTGGCACACCTGGACACCCCAGCGTGGTTTAGTCATCCTCCCAAAGACAGCGCCACCTGGTATCGCACCTCGACCACGTTCGATCGCGCTCTTCAGCAGATTCTGGCTCGGAATGGAGTGGGAGCTGCACTACCTGTGTCAGGCAGTGTTCCGGACGGGGAACGCTCCCTAATCATGGCCGCAATAGCGGCGATCATCAGTGGCGCTCTGGTTCTGTGGTGGCATGCGCGCTGCAGTCTCTGTGGATACACAGTCTGAGGTTGCCACCCAACACGGTTAGAAGCACTTGGTGACCCCTCTTGTGCGATGTGGATTCGTTAGGAGCTATCGCGATGCGCCCTGTCGCTCCATTTGGGGCTTTGGTTGCTCGGGTGTCTTTGGGACGCCAACCTCGGAGGATGCTCCTGCTGTGGCTGCTGATCTGCCTCATGCCCGCGTGCCAGGCAGCACAGGCTCCCTCTGGCGCATCCGATGGAGATGCCATCTCTGTACCGCTGACCACCACCCCGATCATACAGACCTTCACTGCAAAGCCAGCACCTGCTGCATCCTCCGCGCCAAAACCGCCTACCCCAGTGCTGTCGCCGGCTCCATCTGCTTCACCGTTCGCGCTGCACGCCACCACCGTTCGGCTCGTCCAGCGGATCGATCGTGAGCATGGCTGGGCGCTGAGCGGCCAGCATCTGCTTTGGACCGAGGATGCTGGCACACACTGGCGCAGCATCACGCCACTGCTCGGCAGAGATCAAGCCATCGACCAGGGCTTCTTCCGCGATGCCGCGCATGGCTGGCTGATCGTCAGCGGTCCCAATGACGCCACACGCCACATCGCGCACTTCAGCGTCTTGCACACCACCAACAGCGGCGCCACCTGGCAGAGCAGTCCGCTGATCACCTACACGGATTGTTTCAATTGCGTCTATCGGGCTGCACCAAGCAACCCGCCTGATGCCGTCGATCACCTGTTGTTTATCGATGAGCAGGAGGGCTGGGCAGCGATTGACCGCACCGAGACGATGAGTTCGTATCAAGCCGACCTGTTTCATACGACTGACCGCGGCCAGACATGGCAGCGCCTGTCGGCACTACCGTCTTCTGGTGAGATTGTGTTTCACACGGCTCAGCGTGGCTGGCTGCGTGGTGAGTGCTGCACGGGCGCGGTGCAGCAACTCTGGCAAACCGACGATGGCGGCGCGACCTGGCAGCCCGTGCAGATCCCTGGTGTCGCCTCCTATGGTGCCATAACCCTGCCGGTGTTTCTCAGCCAGACGTTCGGTTTGCTCCCGATCAGCATCGCCGATCAAGCTGGGCAGTTCGTTGGGCAGATCGCCGTGTACGCAACAGCGGATGGCGGGCAGACCTGGCAGGAGCGCGCCCACTTCATCCCGCCGCTCACGCAACCGCTGGACTTCACTGCCCAGGGTGTAGTGTTCCAGCCGCTCGATGGGCACACCTGGTTTGTCGGGCTGAATGATCAGCTGTATCAAACCTTCGATGCTGGCCAGAGCTGGCAGCGCATCAGCACGACCGCGCAGGCGGCCTCCTTCAGCCAATTGCTGTTTATGGATGCGAGCCAGGGATGGGCGATCGCGCTGAAAAACAACTGCGGGGGCGACTGCGCCCTGCTGCTACGAACCAGCGACGGCAGCCAGCATTGGGAGGCTCTCACCGTCGCGGCAAGCCAGCCGTGACGGAGCACACTGGCGGCCGAACGTGGAACCCGGTGATGCCAGGCTGCGTCTCTCTGATGAAGCCCAGCGAGAGGAGATCGTCATGAGAGCGAGACGCGGCTTGTACCTGGTGGCTGTGTTGCTCCTGCTGCATGCCTGTGGACGACCGGATCTTCCGGGCTTGGCCGCCCCACCATCTCCGGTTGCCATGCCGGCACCAACCGCCGCCCCGCACCACCCCGGCATCGCCGATCTGCTGCGCCAACCGCCACCGCCAGGCGCGAGCGTCGAGGTGGACGCCTACTTCAGTGCCGCGGAGGCGCCTACACTGCCTGGCGGTGGTCCACCGCCGCCTGATCAGATCCGCTGCCCCTTTGACCCACTGCTGACCGACCAGCCCTATCCGGTGTACCTGTTCATCCTGAATGAGACCCGCGGCAACCCTCTACCCGACGACGCGCCCTGGCTGATCGCAACCACGCCAGAGGCGACGCAGCCGGGCAACCTCAGCGTCCCGGCGCTCCCCTATCACGCTCGCTTGCGCGGGCACTTCGGCGAGGCGGCCTTCGCGCACTGCGATCATGCCGCACGCATCTTCGTGGTCGAGAGCACGGTGCAGGTCTATGAGCAGCACCCGCCCACACCGCCAGCGTTCGGGCCACAGCTGCCAGCAGACTATCCGACCTGGCCGCGCTATCGCGACGCTGCCATGGGCTACAGCCTGCCCTACCCACCCGATTGGAGCGTCGAGTCGCTCAACGAGCCGGACGTGCTCTCGGCCGTCGCGCTGCGCGCGCCGCAGTGGCCCGACAGCCCCATGCTCGTGCGGGTTCACGATGGCGAGACGCAGTACGACCAGTACAACCCGGCCTCGACACCGCCGCTGCTGCAAAGGCAGGGCTGGGGGTATTTGCGCAGGATGGGATCTTTCACCCGACCAACCCCGAGAACCAGCATCTGACTGGTTTCCTGGTGCAGCGACAGAGCGAGCGTGGCACAGCCGAAGAAGTGGTGATCATCAGCGCGCATGGTCGGACCTACGAGCTGGCGCTGCGCTTTCGCACCGGCTTTGATGTCGCGCAGCCGCTGCTGGACGCCTACTCTGCGATGGTGGTGGCGTTCCGGCTCGATCAGCCACCTGGCCCAACGCCCACGCCGCCGATCAAGCAGAGGCTGGGCGCAGGGCCGTTCCTCAGTCAGGAGGCGGCGCTGGCGCGGGTGCGCACAGCGAACGAGAGGGAGATCGAGCTGATTGAGGCGCAGTTGCTGAGCGAGGCTGCGGCGAGGGCACAGGTCAGCGCCTGCGCGACGTTCTTCGGACATCCCGATGGAGTATGGATGCTGATGGTGCGCGGGACGTTCGAGGACGCGGAGCGCACGATGCGGCTGCTGCTGGATGCAGAGAGCGGCGAGCAGCTGTGTGGCGAGGAGCTTTCGTCGCCGCCTGCTGCTACGGAGGGAATGCCGCTGGGAACAACTGCCACGCCAATCCCAACTCGGACGCCCGCTCCCGCGGGCTCACCGGCGCCGACCACCGGCCCGCTCCCTACGGCCGTGCCATAAAGAGTAGCCAGAGGATATCAGCGATCGGCATTCGAATGCAGCAACCTGATCTCGCCGCCGGTCGGCGAGGTGCCATTGCCGTGTTGACACATGGCATCACCGCCCTGCAGTGGATGACCCTGCTGACCATCGCGGATGATATGGAGCACCACCAACACGCAATAACAAGCTCACTCCGCTGACGAAGGAAATTACCTATCATTAGCCGACCTTTTCGCCCCGACATCCAGCGCCTGGCGTACTTCGCGCGTGCGGCCAGCGCCATCATCACGCTCAACGTCGTCGCCCCAGCGGAAGATCAGTAAGAGGCGACAACAGCGGTTCTGGACGGTAAGGTCAACGCGAGTTCGCGTCTCTTTGTTATAGTAGGCACCAGCTATTCGTTATAGAGCTAGACACGTACTCTAATTCGGGGTTCGAAAAGGGTTCTCTATGGGTCATCGGGCAGATGGCAGAATTTGGTCTACCACCAACTGCTACGCATCTGAGCAAAATTGGCTCGTCTTCCCCACTTGGCTGATGCTTCGACCCAAGTGTTTCGGCTCGGTGGGGAAGACGCACCAAAATCGGCTCCAAAAAGGCTTCCGGTGGTGCGCCGTTTCGGTATCTATCACAAACCGTGTCGCAAAGTGCCTAAACAAACCCCGAATTAGAGTACGTGTGTCAGCTAAGGCAGGAGCATGGCGGTGGACGCGGCGGCACCCCTTGACTCTGACGATCGATGCCGTCTCGTGGGGCTCTGGTTCACCGAGCACCAGGCACCGCTGTTTCGCTATCTTGTACGGCTGTTGGGGGACGAGGAGCGCGCCGCCGACATCCTCCAGGACACCTTTGTCCGGGCTCTTCGCGCCCTCGATATGCACTCGCCGCCGCCGAACCCCGCGGCATGGCTGTATCGCATCGCGGCCAACCTTGCATATGATGTGCTGAGGCGGCGCAGACGACTGCGCTGGTTGCCGCTGAGCGGAACAGAGCACGCACCGGCTTTCGAGAGCAACGTCGCTCTCACCGAGAGCGTGCGTGATTGCCTCGCGCGGCTGCGGCCGAACGAAGCAGAGGCACTGCTGCTCTATGAGTACGCCGGCCTGAGCTGCATCGAAATCGCGGCGCTGAGTGGCGAGGAGGCGACGGCGGTGCGGATGCGCCTCTATCGCGCGCGCACCCAGTTTCGCAAGCTATACGGGCAGGAACTTACATGATTGACTGTCACCAGATCGAGATACTGCTCGCGTCGCGCCGCGACCTTTCGGCGGCGCAAGAGCGCGTGGTACAAGCGCATCTCTCGACCTGCCCAGCCTGCACCGCCACGGCATTGCGCGAGGAGCGTACCACTGCAGCGCTGCACGCCCTGCCGATGCGCACTGTGCGGCCGCCGGAGCGGGTCGCTACAGCGATACGTGTGATGCTCGCCGGCACAGCGCCACCGCCACACTGGCGGCTCGTAAGGGCACGACATATCCATCATAGCCTGAACGTTGTACTTGGTTTGATGATCAGTATGGTGATCATTGTGTTGTTTGGCATGCTGCTCAGTCAGCGTCGCCCGAACGAATCGATCAACACTGTCCTCGCCGCACCGACCGCCGTACCGCCGACCCCTGGCTCAGTTGTTCACGTAACCTTGTCAACTCCTCCGCCGCCCAATCCTCCTATGACGCTACCCGCGGTGTCGGCGACGCCGCAGCCGCTCCCGACAACAGCACCGCCGACACCACAGCATGGCACGCTTTACCTCATCAGCTATCTCAGCGGCCCGAACGGACAGATGGGCGAATCGCACATAACTGCGGTGGATCTGGCGACCCAAACGGAGCGCTATACAATCGACAACGCCGATGATGCGATTCTTTCGCCCGATCAATCGCGCCTGTACTATGCCGGTTTCGCCCAGGATTACGATTATCTCGTCGCGGCTGATGCCCAGACCGGGCATGCGATCTGGCGCGTCGCGATTACAAACCGCATGGCCTATAAAGGCGGCGGGCCATCGGTTCTGGCGGTTTCGCCGGATGGCCGCTGGCTCTACATCCACAGCCTCGATACCCACGGAACGTTTACCAATGCCGAACTAGAAATGCCCTATTGGCTGCAGATCGTTGACACACGGACAGGAACGGTGCTGCCTGGTATCATTCGCGTATCGACAGGCCCGTACTGTAGCGGCCCGACCCTGATCACCCCGCCCAGCGGCACAGAACTCTATCTTGCGTGCAGCGATATTCTCGTCCTCGACAGCAAGATCCAGCGCATCACACAAAAGATCCCAGTCACCGGTGCGGGCGTGGTGATGTCGCCGGATGGACGCTGGTTATACGTTGTCAGTTCCAATCTGCATATTGATATCGTCGATCTTCAGAAGCACACTATCGCGCAAAAAGTGGATCAGAACAGCACGAACTATTACGCGAATGTCTTCCCTGGGCTAGTAGCGCTCGCGGCCGATGGAAATACCTTGGTTACCGGGCAGATTTTAGAAGAAACGCCGGGCACCGACACTGCCACCACGTTTCGTGTGTTCGATATCCGCACATGGCAGAAGATCGCCGACTTTCGATTTGAGCGCCCGGTGGTGCAGTATGCGCTGGCAATCAGCGCCGACGGCGCTACGATCTATGCTGTGGCGCGCAGCCGGCCGGACGGCCCAGCCGACATGGTTGTGGAACTTGACGCGCGAAATGGGCAGATCCGGGCGGAACACAAGCGACCGGGGGAAGATATAGCGCGCATGTTTATTGCTCCCTGAGGATTCCCAGCAGGCCTGTTACGTGCAGCCGTGTAATTTACAACGTTATCGAAATCTTTCAAAAGCTCCTTGCTCTCACCACGTGCTCACGAGTCTGCAATGGCGGCATGCATGCTGTGCTTGATCGACCGTCGTTGCATCGCCTTGCAGCAGCAGAGGAAACCGCTATAATAGCTTCATGAGCACAGGTTCCGATCCATTTCTCCACATCCGACGCGAAGCTGCTGACCCGCAGACGGCTCCCGAACGACTGCAGGAGCTTGCCCAGCTGCCTCAGATCGCGCCCATCGTTGCGACTAATCCCGCTGCCA
>WNFZ01003656.1_pt1 | contig 14392 bp, 16 predicted proteins | sample 5400081 | NCBI WGS metagenome assembly WNFZ01 (sample SAMN13153365, study PRJNA577476) | soil metagenome | isolation source: 80 cm soil or saprolite under grassland replicate 1 | place: USA:California | collected 2016-06-15
GGTCTGCGAATTCCTGGGCATGACCCGCGGTCAAGCGATGGTGCGGCGATTTGCGGATGGCGAAGCGTACGTGTAGATTCAGGAGAATGTGCGCGGCGCTGACGTTTTCATCATGCAGCCAACTTGCCGTCCGGTGGACCAGCACCTGATGGAGTTGCTGCTGATGATTGACGCAGCCAAGCGCGCTTCCGCGCGACGCATTACGGCTGTGATCCCGTATTACGGTTATGCGCGGCAGGACCGCAAGGACAAGCCGCGGGTGCCGATTTCGTCAAAGCTGGTTGCGGACCTGTTGACTACTGCGGGCGCCGATCGCGCGTTGATTGTTGATTTGCACGCACCGCAGTTGCAGGGCTTTTTCAATATTCCGGTGGACCATCTTTTCGCATCGCCGGTGCTGGTTGACCATTTTAAGAAGCTTCAATTGCCGAATTTGACCGTAGTTTCGCCGGACGCAGGCGGCGTGGAGCGGGCACGGTTCTTTGCGAAGAAAGTGGACGCAGCGCTGGCCATCGTGGATAAGCGCCGTGTGGAAGCGAACATTGCCGAAGTCATGCACGTAATCGGCGACGTGAAGGGCCGGACCTGTCTGGTGATCGACGATCTTATCGACACTGCAGGAACGCTGGTGAAGACGGCGGTTGCGCTGATGGAGAATGGCGCCGACGCGGTTTATGCGTGCTGCTCGCACCCGGTGTTTTCCGGCCCGGCGGTCGAGAATATCGCGCAGTCATGCATCAAGGAAGTGGTAGTCACGAACACGATACCGCTCTCTGAAGCCGCGCAGAAGGCGACAACAGAATGTGGCGGGAAAATTCGCGTGCTCTCGATTGCGGGACTGATCGGACGCGCAGTGCAGTCGATTCACGAAGAGACCTCGATCAGCAAATTGTTCTTATAGAAATCTGAATAGGAATCTGAATATGGCAACCAAAGCAGCAGAAACAAACGCTCTCGAAGCCCGGCCGCGCACTCCGGGGACGAAAAATGATGCGCGGCGCGTGCGCCGCCAGGGTAAAGTGCCGGCCGTGGTTTATGGTGCGGGCAAAGCCGCCGTGCCGGTGGAAGTCGATCCACGGCAGGTCTCGCGCATTCTGAACTCGGAAACAGGACACAACACCGTGTTCGACTTGGCCGTCGATGGCGACCGCACCAAGGCGATGATTGTCGACTGGCAGTACGAGCCCATCAAAGGTTCGCTGCTTCACATCGACCTGAAGCGCATTGCCATGGACCAGAAGCTGCGCGTGAACGTGCCGATCGAACTGGTCGGCGAACCGGAAGGCGTGAAGACGCAGGGCGGACTGCTCGAGCAGATTGTGCGTGAAGTGGAAGTCGAGTGCTTGCCTGCCGACATTCCAAACGCCATCGAACTGAGTGTGGCCGAACTGGTGTTCGGCGTGGTGTTGCGTGTGTCCGACCTGCCGAAAAACGAGAAAATCCGTTTTCTGACCGATCCCGATCAACCGGTCGCGCACATCATCAGCATCAAGGAAGAAGTGGTGGCGACTCCAGAAGCGGTGGCTGGTGAAGCTGCGGCAGCGCCTGCAGAACCGGAAGTCATCAAGAAGGGTAAGCAGGAGGCGGAAGAAGGAGCGGAAGCTCCTGCCGAGAAGGCCGAGAAGAAAGAGAAGAAGTAGGAGACCGTCGTCGGTCGTCGGCCGTTGGCCGTCGGCTAGTCCGGTCGTTGCGTCTATGGCTTTTGCCAAGTACCGACGACCAACGACCAACGACCAACTAAACCGGCGTGAAGCTGATTGTTGGACTTGGCAATCCGGGACCGGAATACGAGCTGACGCCGCACAATTTGGGTTTTCTCACCATTGATCAATTGGCTGAAGACCTGAATGTGGAAGTCCGAAACCGGCAATGCCGGGCGCTGACGGCGCGAACAACAATCGGCGCCGAACCGGTAGTCTTGGCGAAGCCCGAAACGTTCATGAATCTGAGTGGCGGTTCGGTGCGGGACCTGGTGGAGAAGCTGGAGATCAGGCTCGATACGGATTTGGTCGTCATTCAAGACGAGCTTGACCTGCCGTTCGGGACGCTGAAAGTGCACCGGGCACGCAGTTCGGCGGGACATAACGGCATTGAGTCAATTATCGCCTCGTTGGGGACCAAGGATTTCCTGCGAATCAGGATTGGCGTGGCGCCGGAATACGAGGTGGAAGACGGCAAGGATTATCTGCTGTCCCCAATGAGTAAGATGCAGCAGAAGCTGCTCGACGCGATTCTGATCGATGCGGCGGATGCGGCAAAGATGATTGTGAAAGAAGGTCCGGCTGTCGCGATGCAGCGTTTCAATCGCAGCGCGCCGGAAGAGAGTGAGCAGTGAGCAGTGGGCAGTGGGCAGTAGCCAGTAAACGCGCCCTAACGGTGCAGCCACTGGCGAAAGAACCAGAACTGCAACTGACCACCAGCCACTGACAACTGATTTTGGAGAATGCAATGAATCGTGCTTATGAACTGATGTTTATTGTCCGGCCGGACATGACAGAAGAAGATCAGGACAAGCTGATCTCGACACTGGAAACAGCGGTGACTTCGTCCGGCGGACAGGTAAAGAATTTTGAAAAGATGGGCAAACGCCGGCTGGCGTACACCGTCAGGAAATTTCATGACGGCCTGTACATGCTGCTGAATTTCGAAGGCAGCGGCGGCCTGGTACACGAACTCGAGCGCCGGTTGCGCGTGACGGAACCGGTGATCAAGTTCCTCAGCGTCCGTGTTGACGAGGAACAGAAGCGTCTTGACAAGATCAAGGCGATCCGCGACTCGCGCCGTAAGGCCGCACCGGCGCCGGCAACACCGGAACCCGCGGGGGAGGCCCCGGCAGCGACTGCTTAGAACCAGTCGTCGGTCGTCGGTCGTCGGCTACACCAACTAAGTCGGCATGGCTGAAACGAAACGTTCTCGCCGACGACCGAGAGCCGACGACCGACGACAGCTTTTCCCGGCCAACGACCAACGACGAAAGACCAACGACGGATTTTTGAAGGAGCAACATGGCTGACGAAACTAGACCAGCAAGTGAAGGACAATCCAGTGAGCGGCGACCGCCGCGCTCGGGCCCCGGTGGCGGACGCGAAGGTGGCCCGGGCGGACGGAAGTATTTCCGCCGCAAGAAGGTGTGCAAGTTCTGCACCGAAAAGATTGAAGCCATCAACTACAAGGACGTGCGCCTGCTCGCGCAATTTGTTGCTGAGAGCGGCAAGATCGTGCCACGCCGTTTGACCGGCGTGTGCACGCCGCACCAGCGCCGCCTCAGCACGGCCATCAAGCAGGCCCGAAACATAGCCCTGCTGCCGTTCGCGGGACGAGCAGCCTAGAACCAAGTTGTCAGTGGTCAGTTGCCAGTTGTCAGTCATTGCGACGGCGGCATCGGTGGACCACCGACAACTGATCACTGGCAACTGACAACTGATTTTGGAGAGATCCCAATGGAAGTGATTCTCAAAGAAGATGTCGCGAAGCTAGGCTCTCGCGGCGACGTGGTGAAAGTAGCGGAAGGATACGGTCGCAATTTCCTGCTGCCGCGCAAACTCGCCATTGAGGCAAGCGCCGGAAACAAGCAAGTCATCGATCAGATGCGCGCCGCCGCAGTGCGCCGTTCGGCTAAGGAGAAATCCCAGGCTGAGGAATTGTCCAAGCAGTTCGACGGACTCTCCGTTACATTCCAGCGCCGCTCGGGCGAACAGGACCAGCTCTTCGGATCGGTCACCTCTGGTGATCTTGCCGAAGCACTCGAGAAGAAGGGCTTCAACCTGGATCGCCGCAAAATCCAGCTGCACGAACCGCTCAAGAGTGTCGGCGAATTCGCGGTACCGGTGAAGCTGCACAAGGACGTTACCGCGCATCTGAAGGTTGTGATCGAAAAAGAAGCGGTCGAATAATTGCTAGTGACTAGTTGATGCCGACATCGTCTCGGCATTCTCGACTCACCGCTAGCCACTATTCACTAGCACCTTTTCCCGATACAAACCTATTTCCCTCCACAACGTATCGCAGCGGCATCTCCGCCGCTTTTGTAATCCCAACTCTCTTCGTGATGAGGACGCACGGCGGTGGAGAGCCGTCGTCCGCGATGTAGAGATCTGATCGCGCACTCGTGAGGTCTTTTCCGTTGTCCCGCTCGCGCGTGATGCCGAATGCGGCCGCCAACCTCCCTGGCCCGGCCGTGAGCTTTCGCACATCAGCGCTCCTGTCGATTCCGCGCAACTGGAACATCTCTTCAATTCCTTCCAGCGGCTCCAACGCTCGAAACAGAATTCCTCCAGGAGTTCCATCCGGGAGGCATGAAACATTCAGGCAATAGTGATTTCCGTAGATGAAGTAAACATATGCGTACCCGGGCGGACCGAATAAGACAGCGTTGCGCAAAGTCTTTCCGATGGACGCATGCGCGGCCGCATCTTCCGCTCCCAAGTAAGCCTCGACTTCAACGATGCGCCCGGCGAGCATCTTGCGCCCTTGGCGGCGTATGAGAATTTTGCCCAACAGCTCAGGCCCAACAACACGCGGATCGCGATCGTAGAAGGAACAAGGGAGGCCGACTCCTGCGTTCATGGTTGCGGGACCGCTTCGCTCGCAGGCTGCGAGCGCGCGCTTTCATTCCCGCGAACATCCACGGCCGAAATGGAATACGTGTATTCGTGACCTGGAATAACCGCAGCGTCGCGAAAGGCGGGAGACCTGACCAGATCGGTATTTACCTTCACCGGCTCCGATGCATTCCCTGATCGGTAGATGTTATAGCCCGCAAGATCGGCGTCGCTATCAGGCGTCCACACCAAATCAATGAACGGCTCCTGTCCGGGACCGCTAAACACGGCTTCCAGGCCGGTTGGAGGCGCGGGCGGAAACACATCGTGCGCGACGATCGTGACCTCTGGCGTGTCATCGCCTTCGACTTGCTGCTCCGTTCCTTGCGATTGCGTAATCAATGTCGCAACCGTGGCGTGATAAGTGTAAGTCTTTTCCCATTCGATGCTGGCGTCGAGGAAACTGGGAGCGGTGTCGGATTGCACTGGCACTTCGCCCGCGACCACCTGCACATTGGCGCCTGCCTCGTGCCGATAGATGCGGCAGACAAAACGCAGACCGGCAGTTTCGGGAGCTTCGTTCAACGGTGACCACGTCAGCCTCACTCCTTCACCTGTGAGCTGAGCGCGGAAATCATGAGGCGGGGCGAGAACCGGGACTGCGGGAACGGCTGCTTGGTTAGAAAGTCCAGCGGCGCGGCCATAGGAATTCAGAAGATTCACGGCGTAAACGATCTTCGAATCTGCGGCGCCAGTCGAAAGCGAAGAAATGTTGTCGGTGTAGCTCTGAGAGTTCGCGCCAGACTTCGCGTTTTCAGAAACTCTTGCTGGCGGCAACTTGGCAATAGCAGTCCCACATTCCTTCATGCCCTCAGTTGCCCGACAGATTTCGGTCGAGCCCGTATGCCGAATGTTACGCGCTTCGGTGGTCTTGGTTGGAACCGTCCATGCGAGCGTCACCAAGTTTCCTTTGCGGGTAGCGCGCAAATCCTTTACGGGGCGCGCGAGTTCGAGCGAAGGCGGGAGCGGCGCGCCGGGGCTGCCGCAGGCGGAGAGCAGCGCGAGACACAGCAGAGCCAGCCACAGGTTCAGCTTCGCAGGAATCATTTGGAAGGAAGAGAGTAACACCTCTGCTGTTCACGACCTCTCAGTCCACAAATGCACACGAAGAGTTTGGTGCCGCATGGTCTGAGATTGCACGGCGAGGGCGCCCGTGCCTCCAGAACCTAGTTTGTGGAGGCACGGGCGCCATCGCCCGTGCACACCTAAACCTAAACACGATGTGCGGAACAGCTACAAAATGTACCGGCTGAGATCCTGATCTTTCACAATGTCAGAGAGCATCTTGCCGACGTAGGCGGCGTCCACTGTGATCTGCTCGCCCTTTTTGTCTGAAGCGGAGAAGCTGATCTCATCGAGTACGCGCTCCATAATGGTGTGCAGACGGCGCGCGCCAATGTTCTCAGTGCCTTCGTTCACGCGGAAGGCAAAGCGGGCCACTTCCTCGAGAGAATCTTTCGTGAACTCCAGCTTCACGCCTTCGGTTTCGAGCAAGGCCGTGTACTGCTTAACCAGCGACGACTTTGGTTCAGTGAGGATGCGGATGAAGTCTTCCATAGTGAGCGACTTCAATTCCACGCGAATCGGGAAACGGCCCTGCAACTCAGGAATCAGGTCGCTCGGTTTTGATACGTGGAACGCGCCAGCGGCGATAAACAGAATGTGGTCGGTCCGTACCATGCCGTAGCGCGTATTAACGGTCGTACCTTCGACGATTGGCAGAATGTCGCGCTGCACGCCCTCGCGTGAAACATCCGGCCCGTGGCCACCTTCGCGCCCGGCGATCTTGTCGATCTCGTCGAGAAAAATGATCCCGGCATCTTCGACGCGGTCAATCGCCATGCGCGTCACCTGGTCCATGTCGATGAGGCGCTGTTCTTCTTCCTGGATCAGATACTCGAAGGCCTCGTTGACTTTCATCTTCCGCTTCTTGGTGCGCTGGCCAAAGATGTTGGGCAACATGTCCTTAATGTTGACGTCCATCTCTTCGACGCCTTGGTTGGAGATGATTTCGAACGATGGGAAATTGCGTTCGCGAGTGTCGATCTCGACGGTACGGTCGTCGAGCTTGCCTTCTCGCAGCTGCTGGCGAAGCTTCTCGCGGGTGCGTGAGTAAGAGTCGCCGGAAGACGCTTCGAGCTGGAAACCAGTGGACTCACCGTGTGACGGCGCCGCAGGCGGCAGCAGAATGTCGAGGATCCGCTCTTCGGCGTTCAGTTCGGCTTTGTCGGCGACGTCTTCCAGCTTTTCCGCGCGGATGTTATCGATGGCAATCTCGACCAGGTCACGAATCATAGATTCGACATCGCGGCCAACGTACCCGACTTCCGTGAACTTGGAAGCCTCCACTTTCAGGAACGGCGAATTCGCCAGCTTTGCAAGGCGGCGCGCGATTTCCGTTTTACCGACGCCGGTGGGGCCGATCATGATGATGTTCTTGGGAATGACTTCCTCGGCGAGGTCGGGAGGAAGCTTCTGACGGCGCATGCGATTGCGCAGAGCGATGGCGACGGCGCGCTTCGCGGCATTCTGCCCGATCACATGCTTGTCGAGCTCAGCGACGATCTCGCGCGGAGTCAGTTCATCCAGCGCAAGCTGTTCTTCTTCGGCAGTAGCGGGGAGGTAAATGGCCATAACACCTGTCGTTGGTCGTCGGTCGTTCGTCGTTCGCAATTCCTGCTAGATCCAAGGTACGTGATATTAGCCAACGACCAAGGACGAACGACCAACGACGCGTTCACAGTTCCTCTATTGTGACCTTATCGTTTGTATAGATGCACATTTTGCCGGCGATCTTCATTGATTCTTCGCAGATTTGGCGGGCCGTAAGCTGCGTGTGCTCTGCAAGAGCCTTGGCAGCGGCCTCGGCAAACGGGCCACCGCTGCCGATGGCAGCAATTCCGCCGTCGGGCTCGATCACGTCGCCCTGACCGCTGAGCAGAAACGTTTGTTCCTTGTCGGAGACCAGCAGCAAAGCTTCCAGATGCCGCAGGAACTTGTCGGTGCGCCAGTCTTTGGCCAGTTCCACAGCGGCGCGTCCGACGTTTCCGTGATACTGCTCCAGCTTGGCCTCAAAGCGGCTGAAGAGCGAAAAGGCGTCGGCGGTCGAGCCGGCAAACCCGGCCAGAATCTTTTCCTGATACAGGCGGCGGATCTTCTTCGCCGAGTGCTTGATGACGCTGCTGCCAAGCGTGACCTGGCCGTCTCCGGCCATGACCACCTGGCCATCGCGGCGGACGCACAGAACTGTGGTGGAGCGAATCAGGCGCTTCTTAGGCATGAGAACCCGGCATGAGAACAATCGTATGAGGACAAGAGTTGATTATAGCAGCGGGATCGCTTAACTCAGCGCCAACGCGATTCTGATTGCTTCATCGATTTGCAGCATTTGAGCATGTCCAAGTCGTCCGTAGTATCCCAGCAATCGTGAGATGGCGATGGCGCGGATCTGCTCCGCCTTGGCGACGCTGTCCATCCGCAACCCTCCTGATGCCTTGGGCAGCCAAACATGGCTAGGATACAGACGCTTAGGGTTTAATGCGTCCGTCACCGGAACAACAACTACTACCGGGCTGTTCGCGTTGATAGCGTCCCGAGTTACGACGACCACAGGACGTGTGCCCGCCTGCTCGCTGCCCTCGATCGGATCCAGGCGGGCAAGGAAAACGTCAGCGCGCCTTGGTTTTGGTAGAGCGGGTTTTGGTTGTGCGGTCTGCATTCTGTGCAGCTTCCGAAACTTGATATGCTTCCCAGTCGCTTCTCTCGAAAGACTTGGCCATCTCGATTGCGGACTTCTGGTATTCGGCATCGTGCGCCATTTCGGCAAATGCCGCGTCGATTTCTTGTTCCCGAAGCTGCTGCAGTTTCTCCTCAACCGCTGCGACGAGGAAGTCGTTGATGCTGGAGGCCGCCCCGGCGTCCTTGACGGCCGTACGCGCCTGCTCGTAAAGGTCCTTCGGCAGTCGGATCGTTGTAGTTTGATATTGGTGTACAGAACTCATGGCGACAATGATACCATGATTGGTATCAGTATTGCTATCCCCCCGCATGCTGCTTCAAGAGCACACCTCATCGACTGGACGCCGCGGATCAGGCCTAGACTAGTCCGGCACGAGTCGAACTTGTGCTCTTCCCGGTTGAAAAAGCGCGATGGCGTTTCGTTTTGGGAATGGTGCCTCGGAATGCGGTCGCTTGGCTTTGAATGCAAGCGCTGATTATAGTTGGAGGATGGTTATTCTCTGTTCGGCGGCCGGCCGAATGCTTGCAGCAGATCGAGCCCCACCGTTTCAGACCTGGATTTTGGCTGACCACCTTTGCGCCAGCATCAGTGACCCGCGCTCGTACTCGACCTTGCTCCTTAATGATCTCGAACCATTGCGCGTCCTTAACCATAAAGGTCCCCCCTCTGGTTCCCTTCATCGGCTGATGTTCGCAAATGGAAGTATCAATCGTGCTGGCTCTAGCAAGCAGGCCCTGCATGAGCTCATCGGAAATCTTTAACTCGTCTTTCGAAAATGGAACCTCCTCGGCTTGCGTCACGTATTGCTCGACCTTCAAGTGCGGCTTCTCGATGCTGTAAACATTCCCCCAGATCGACTTTGTGGCAGCGTAGCGAACAAGCTCATCGGGCAACTTCTCAGGATCGAGCAGCATTTCGTATTCAAGCTGAACGCCGTAAACACGCAAGACGATCATCGAGGGGCTAGTGCCGCGGGCATGTGTAAAATACGCGTCCAGTACTTGCTCGTACTCCTGATTGATCAGGTTGCCGGCACAGCCCTTCAGCTGGGACTGTTGGGTATTCGCGCCGATGTACCCGCAAAGAACTAGTCCCCAGATCACGACCTTGGCCACCATTCTCATTCCTCACAAGGCGAGTCGACTCAAACCTCCACCGTCTCCCTGCTCCCTGCCAGCAACTGGCGCAGCACGTACTGCAGAATGCCGCCGTTGGCATAGTAGAGGGCTTCCTGCGGGGTGTCGATGCGGACGAGCGCGGTGAAGTCTTTCGTCCCAGAGCTACCCGACGCGCGTACCTTCACGCGGCTGCCGGAGGCGAACTTCTCGATCAATTCGGCGATTCCAGTGATTTCGAAACCTTCGTCGCCGGTCAGTTCAAGCGACTCGGCATTTTCCGCCGGCAGGAATTGCAGCGGAAGGATTCCCATGCCGACCAGGTTCGAGCGATGGATGCGCTCGTAGCTTTCGGCGATCACGGCGCGCACTCCGAGCAGGCGTGGCCCTTTTGCCGCCCAGTCGCGCGATGATCCGGAGCCGTATTCTTTTCCCGCAAGGATCACCAACGGCACGCCTTCGGCGATGTACTTTTCCGAGGCGTCGAAAATCGTCATGTCAGTGCCATCGGGCAGGTGCTTGGTCCATCCGCCTTCGATGTTCGGAACCATCTTGTTGCGCAGGCGAACGTTGGCGAAGGTTCCGCGCACCATGATTTCGTGGTTTCCACGGCGTGATCCGTAGGAGTTGAAATCGGCAGGCTTGACCCCATGCTCCTGCAGGTACTTCCCTGCCGGGCTGTCTTTCTTGATCGATCCCGCGGGCGAGATATGGTCGGTGGTCACGCTGTCGCCGAGCACGGCCAGCACGCGAGCGTTCGTAATATCTGTGACCGCGTTCGGCTTCACGACCATGCCGTCAAAGTATGGCGCCTGGCGAATGTAGGTGGAGTCGGGTTCCCATGCGTACGTGTCGCCCTCAGGCACGTTGAGCGAACGCCAATGCTCGTCTCCGGCAAAGACCTCGCCATAACTCTTGCGAAACATGTCGGAGGAGATCGAGTGCTGCACGGCCTCGTCAACTTCGCGCTGGGTGGGCCAAATGTCGGCAAGGTAAACCGGCTTGCCGTCTTTTCCGGTGCCCAGCGAATCCCGGCGGAGATCGAGATCGATGCGTCCGGCGAGAGCGAAGGCTACCACCAGCGGCGGCGACATCAGATAATTCGCGCGAACGTCAGGATTGATGCGGCCTTCAAAGTTGCGGTTTCCGGAGAGCACAGAAGCGACCACAAGATTCTTCTCGTCGATTTCCTCGGAAACTTCGGCGGGCAGCGGTCCCGAGTTTCCGATGCAAGTGGTGCAACCGTAGCCCACGATATGGAACTTGAGCTTTTCGAGATAGCCGATCAGCCCGGCGCTTTCAAGATAGTCGCGAACCACTTTCGATCCGGGGGCTAGCGAGGTCTTCACCCACTCCGGAACTTCGAGTCCACGCTGGACCGCCTTCTTCGCCAGAATTCCCGCGGCAAGCATAACTGACGGGTTCGACGTATTCGTACAGCTGGTGATCGCGGCGATCACGACACTGCCGTGATGCAAACTGCCGTTGCCATTAGTGGCAGCGGGGGCTCCAGCTTTCGGCGACTTGAGCAGCCCTGGCAGCGCCTTGTCGAAAGATGCTTTCGCGTCTGAAAGGGCGACACGGTCCTGTGGACGCTTGGGCCCAGCAAGGCTTGGTTCCACGCTACCGAGATCAAGCGCAAGTAGCTCGGAATATCCCGCTTCGGGCGTGCTCTCGTCGCGGAAGAGTCCCTGCTCGCGGCAATAGGCCTCGACCAATGCAATCTGCTCTTCGGAGCGGCCGGTGAGCCGCAGGTAAGTGAGCGTTTCCTTATCTACTGGGAAGATGCCGCAGGTCGCGCCGTATTCAGGCGACATGTTGCCGATGGTGGCGCGGTCAGCAAGTGGCAGATCGCGCAGTCCAGGGCCAAAGTACTCCACGAATTTCCCGACGACGCCATGCTTGCGAAGCATTTCAGTGATGGTCAGAACGAGATCGGTTGCGGTCGCACCCTCGCGCAATCTGCCGGTCAGCTTCACGCCCACGACTTGCGGAATCAGCATGCTGACGGGCTGGCCCAGCATAGCTGCCTCAGCTTCAATTCCGCCCACGCCCCAGCCAAGCACACCGAGACCGTTGATCATGGTGGTATGCGAGTCGGTGCCAACCAGCGTGTCAGGATAGGCGACTCGCTTCCCCGGCGACTCTTTCACGAAGACAACCCTTGCCAGATATTCGAGATTCACCTGGTGCACGATTCCGGTGTCGGGCGGAACGATGGCCATGTTGCGAAAGGAGGTTTGTCCCCAGCGCAGGAAGGCGTAGCGCTCTTTGTTGCGGAGGAACTCCAGTTCAGCGTTGATCGCAAACGCTTGCGGCTTGCCGAATTCGTCCACCTGCACGGAGTGATCAATGACGAGTTCCGCAGGCTGCAGCGGATTGATAAGGGCCGGGTCGCCGCCGAGTTTGGTCATGGCATCGCGCATGGCGGCAAGGTCAACCACGGCGGGGACACCAGTAAAATCCTGCATCAGCACACGGCTGGGCGTGAAGGCAATCTCTTTGTCCGATTTGCTCTTGCCGCGCCACGAGGCCAACGCTCGAATATCCTCCGCCCGCACGTTGCGGCCGTCTTCGGTGCGGAGCAGGTTCTCGAGCAGAATGCGCAGCGAATACGGCAGGTGGCTGGTTGAGATACCGGCTTTATCGAGCGCGTCGAGCCGGAAGATTTCGTATTCTTTGCCGCCAACCTTCAATGAGGAACGTGAGTGGAAGCTGTCCATGAAGCGCAGGTCTCCGTCAGATTCAACCAGATTTTCGGTTACAGATTAGTTTAGCTGGTTGGGGCGAGGTTTGGGGGGACGGTCAGCCAGCATTTGGCGATTAGCACTTGGCAGTTAGCACTTGGCAGTTAGCACTTGGCATTTGGCGCGCATTGCGTTCTTCGCAAATCAACCGGAAAACCAAATGCCCCTGAGTTATTGGCGAACGCTCAGGTCTCAAGGCCAAATGCTAATTGCCAACTGCCAAGTGCCAAGTGCCAAATGCCAAATGCCGCTTCTCATCTTGCCTTCAACAGCAGCACCGGCACTCTGACGGAGTGCTGTACGCGGTTGGCGGTTGTCCCCAGGAATAGGTCAGCGAGGAAGCGGTGGCCGTGGGTGCTCATCGCGACCAGATCGCAGCCCTTCTGCTCGACCCAGCGGACGATTTCGCGTGCAGGGTCGCCGTACGCCAACTCCGCTTCCGCCGGGATTTGCACCGACTTGAACTCGCCCAGCACTGTTTCGAGATATCCCTTGTCCTCGGAAATTTCCGGGCTCACGGCGTCCGGCCCATAGGTTCTGGCGGCCCACCCATCGGCGACATGGAGCAGCACAACCCGGCTCTGCGCCAGCTTTGCGAGTTGCTTCACGTGCTCAATAATCGCGCGGTCGCTGGGCGTACCATCGACGGTTACCAGAATGGTTTTGTACATCGTGAGCCTCCCACGAACTAGCCGAACTAGCCACCAATAATTACCTGCCACGCCGTCTTCAACGACTCGGGCAAGCCCCAAAGATCGAGAGCAGTAATCAAGACCGCACTCGTCCATCCGGCAATCAGCAGAAACTTGCCACTTTTCCACGCGCCCATACGTTTGCCGGAACTGGTGAATGCCAGGAGGGGAAACATGGCAAACGGTAATTGCAGCGCCAGCACGACCTGGCTGAGGGTTAACAAATCGTTGACGCTAGCGTCTCCGCGGATTCCAATCACCAGAACCGCTGGGATAATTGCCATGGAGCGAGTGATCAGTCGTCGCACCCAGGGCTGAATGCGCCAGCGCATGAAACCTTCCATCACGACTTGCCCCGCGAGCGTCCCCGTAATGGTGCTGCTTTGCCCGCTGGCAAGCAGCGCGACAATGAAAAGAGTGCTGGCAAGAGAAGTACCCAGCAACGGCGCCAGCGTCAGGTAGGCAATGCGAATCCAATCGCTGTCGGGGCGGAAGGTGACAATCTCGCCGCCGGCAGCAGTCACGCTGGTCTGGCCGTAGAACACGCTGGCCGCGAGAACGAGGATCGCAGCATTCACCAGGAAGGCCACGCTCAACGCGGTAGTTGAGTCGATGGTGTTGAAGCGGATCGCGCTGCGAATGGAATGCTCGTCTTTCTGCAGCTTGCGGCTCTGCACCAGTGCCGAGTGCAGATAGAGGTTGTGCGGCATCACCGTTGCGCCAATGATTCCAATCGCAACGTAGATCATTCCGGCATGACGCAAGGTTGGCGTCACCAGCGCTTTGCCCATCTCCAGAAGATCAGGGCGGGTTTGGGGCAGAACAAAGATTTCGATCAAGTAACAGGCCCCGATGGTCGCGATCAGCAGAAGGACGATAGCCTCGATCGTGCGCATGCCGTAGCTCTGCAAAGCCAGCAACAGCAAGACGTCGAGTCCGGTGATGATCACGGCCCAAAGCATGGGGATATGAAACATCAAATTGATAGCGACTGCGCTGCCGAGCACCTCGGCCAGATCGCAGGCGGCGATGGCGGATTCGCAGAAGAACCAGTTTGGCCATCGGGTCCAGGAGGGCAGCCAGTCGCGGCAGCACTGCGCCAGGTCTTTGCCGGTGACCACGCCGAGACGGGCCGAGATCACCTGCATAAAGATCGCCATGAGACTGGCGAGTCCAATTACCCACAACAGGCCGTACTTGAACTGCGCGCCTCCGGCAAGGTCCGTACCCCAGTTGCCGGGGTCCATGTAGCCGACGCTGACCAGAATCGCTGGGCCAATGAACGCGCGCCACTGCACAAAGAATCCAGCTTGGTGATGAGGAACATCGATCGTGCGGTGCAGACCCTCGAGAGAAACGTGATCCCCTTCGGTCGAGACGGCAGGCGATGCCGGCACAATCGGGTCCGCGGGTTGGTCTGAAGGCGAGTCCATAAGAAGGATTAATCTTACTCAATTGCTGAGGTTCCTGGTGCCTGGTTACGTTGGGATCGCTTCCG
>WNFZ01010234.1_pt1 | contig 14392 bp, 14 predicted proteins | sample 5400081 | NCBI WGS metagenome assembly WNFZ01 (sample SAMN13153365, study PRJNA577476) | soil metagenome | isolation source: 80 cm soil or saprolite under grassland replicate 1 | place: USA:California | collected 2016-06-15
GCCGGCCGCATCGTCACCGCCACCGCCCCCACCACCGCCCCGCCGTTCTTGTCCTTGAGCGGGGCCAGCGCCGCTCCGTTCCACCACAGCACGCCACCGCCCCGCCGCAACGCCGTCATCGTCCGCGCGCTGAGCGAGCCCGCGGTGGCGCGCACGAGCGGGGCCGTGCCGCGGTACACCTCGAGGCGGCCTTCCCACCCCGGCAGCCGCGACAGGGCGCGCGCCTGCACGAGCAGCCGGAGGAGATCGTAGTCGGCGCGCCCGGGCGCGGCCGGCGTCACAAGGGCGAGGTACGCCGTTGTCGTCTCCGCCATGCGGACGGCCAACGCCCGCTCCGCGCGGGCGGCGGCCCACCCGGCGGCGAACAGCGGCAGCAGCGCCGCGAGGGCCGCCCCGCCGCGCCGCGTCACGCGATCCGCACGCCGCTGGCGTCGAAGAAGTGCAGCCGCTTCACGTCCACCCGCAGGCCGATGCGCTGTCCATCGGGCACCTCGAACAACCCGGGCACACGGGCGACGAGCGGCTGGCCGCCGGCGTCGAGGTGCACGAGCGTCTCGCTCCCCAGGGGCTCGACCATCCGCACTTCCGCGTCGCCCTCGCCCTGGCCGAGGCCGCAGACGGTCACGTGCTCGGGGCGGAGGCCGAGATGGATTTCCCCCTCGTAGGCGAGCGCGACGGGAAGCGTCAGGCTGCCGCAGCGTACGACGGCCCCCCCGCCGCCGCGTTTCCCGCGTCCCGAGTCGGCGACGCCGACGAGAATGTTCATCCCCGGGCTGCCGATGAACCGCGCGACGAACTCGTCGGCCGGCCGCTCGTAGACGTCGCCGGGCGTCCCCAGCTGGCGCAGCCGGCCCTCGTGCAGGACGGCGATGCGCTGCCCCATCGTCATCGCCTCCACCTGGTCGTGGGTCACGTAGATCATCGTCGCGCGGAGCTGGCGGTGCAGCGTCAACAATTGGGCGCGCAGCTCCATGCGCAGCCTGGCGTCGAGATTCGAGAGCGGCTCGTCGAAGAGGAACACCCGCGGCTCACGCACGATCGCCCGGCCCAGCGCCGCCCGCTGGCGCTGCCCGCCCGAGAGTTCGGCGGGCCGGCGCTCGAGGAGATCCCCGAGCCCGAGCCGCGACGCCGCCTCGGCGACGCGACGCTGGATCTCGGCGCGCGCCACGCCCCGCATCTCGAGCGCAAACGCGATGTTCTCGCGCACGGTGAAGTGCGGGTACAAGGCGTAGGTCTGGAACACCATCGCGACGTCGCGGGCGGCCGGCGCGTCCCGGGTCACGTCGCGATCGCCGATGAGGATCTCCCCGGAGGTGGGGTCCTCGAGGCCCGCGATGCACCGCAGCGCCGTCGTCTTCCCGCAGCCCGACGGGCCGAGCAACACCAGGAATTCCCCGTCGGCCACCACGAGCGAGAGCTCGCGGAGCGCGGGGAGGCCGGAGGAATCGAAGGTTTTGGTCAGCCGGCGGAGGGTGACCGACGCCATGGCGACTAAGCTACCGGGGGCGCCGCGACGCGCGCCAGTTCGGCGGCCACGCGGCCGACGAGGTGGCGGTCGTTCCAGTACGCGAGGTGCGCGAGCGGCGTCCAGTACCACGGCCACCAGCGGGACGGCAACGTCCAGTCCGTGACGGCCGCGGCGTACGCCGGACCAGCGGGCGCGAGCGGGAAGGCGATCACGTCGGCGCGATACAGCGCGTTCACCCAGCGCGCGTCACCGTCGAGCGCGATGGGCCGATCGAAGCCGAGGTGCGGATAGCGCAGGGCGTACAGCGCGAGCGGCGAGCCGAGCGTGAAGAGCGCGCGCAGTCCGAGGCCGTACCGCGAGCGCAGGGCGGCCGGCCCGGCGCCGGCCTGCGCGTCGTAGACGAAGTCGGAGAAGATGACGGAGCCGAGCGAGTGGGCGACGGCGACGAGCGGCACCGGCGCCGCGGCCGCCGCGCCGAGCAGGGTTTGGAGCGCGCGCAGGCGCCGGTCGATGCGGCCGTGCACCGCGCGGTACGTCCACGGCGGCGGCACGTCGCGACGCGGCGGCGCCTGATACGCGATCACGTCTCCGCCGTAGCCGATCACGAGCCGCCGCAGCCACTGCCACGAGAGGCCGTGACGGTAGCGGCGGATCAGCGTGTCCTCGTAACGCTGCGTGACGGGGGCCCACCAGATCACGTCGGGGTAGACGTCGACGCCCGGGAAGCGCGCCTCCACGGTGCGCCGCACGCGCCGCACGAAGCCTTCGGCCCAGTCGCGGCGCTGGGCGCCGATCCCATGGATGACGGCGAGCGCGACGCGGCGGCGGATCATGGGTATATAATCCTGCCTGGGAACCGCAATGAACAGACGCTGCGTCGTCGTCACCATCGGCCTGTGCGCGTGCGAGGGCCCGTTCGTACCCCCGACCCCCCCGGGGCCGCCGCCGCCCGCGGTCGCGGCCGTCCAGGTCACGCCGGACTCGGCGACGATCATCGCCGGCGACACGCTGCGACTCGCCGTCACGCTTCGCGACTCCAACGGCCTGCCGCTCACGGGACCCCCGGTCGCCTGGGCGAGCAGCGACTCCGTGGTTGCGCGCGTGTCCCAGAGCGGCGTCGTCGTCACGTTCGCGCCGGGCGCCGCACGCATCAGCGCCAGCGTCGAAGGCCGCGCCGACACCGTGCCCGTGGTGATTGCGCCCGTGCGCTTCACGGCGGTCGCCCTGGGCGCCGTCCATTCGTGCGCGCCGGCGAACAACGGCCACATCTATTGCTGGGGCGACAACACCGCGGGGCAAATCGGGACCGGGACCGGCACGCTGATCGAGACCGCGCCGCGCCCCGCGGCGACCGGCGCGCGGTTCGCCCGCGCGAGCGCGGGTGCCCTGCACACCTGCGCGCTGACGAACGACGGCACCGCCTACTGTTGGGGCCGCAACACGGAGAACGAGCTGGGCCGCGGCACCATGCCCGGCAACGCCACCGTCCCCGCCCCCGTCCTGACGACGATCAGGTTCGATTCCATTACCGCCGGGGGCTCGCACAGCTGTGCGCTGCACGATGGGACCGCCTACTGTTGGGGCTTGAACGCGGCCGGCCAGATCGGCGATGGCACCAACACCCCCCGGACCGTCCCGGTCCCCGTCCTGGCCGACGCCGGTCTGGCGGCCGTGACCGCGGCGGTGAATCACACCTGTGCGCTCACGCTCTCCGGCGCGGCCGCCTGCTGGGGGCAGAATCAATTCGGCCAGCTCGGCGACAATACTCGTACCGATCGCAACACCCCGACCGCGGTGGTCGGCGGCCGCACGTTCGCGCAGATCAGCGCGGGCGGCGGACACACCTGCGCGGTGACGGTTGCCGGCGCCGCCTGGTGCTGGGGGGCCAACAGCCGCCACGAGCTCGGCGCGGGCCTCGACGACTCGGCCGTGACGGCTCCCGCCCCTGTGTCGGGCGGGCTCACCTTCCGTCTCATCACGGCCGGCGGGGCCCACAGCTGCGGGCTCACGACCGACAGCCTCGCCTATTGCTGGGGGAAGAACGAGGCCGGCCAGCTCGGCGACAGCTCCACGACCGAGCGCGCGGCACCGGTCGCCGTCCATGGCGGGATGCGCTTCCAGGGGCTGAGCGCCGGGGCGTCACATACCTGCGGGATTACCGCGGGCCTGGTGGTCTATTGTTGGGGGGACGAGACACGGGGGCAGCTGGGGAGAGGATTTCCGACGTCCAGTACGATCCCCGTAAGAGTGGCCGGACAGTAGTTGCATAGAGGCATAGAGGCATAGAGGCATAGAGGCATAGAGCTATGCGCCTACGCCTCTATGCCTCTACGCCCCCTTCACGCCGACAGGACGAACTTGACGAGGGCGTACACCACGGCCCACACCACGAACCCGGTCGTGATGACGCCGGGGATCTTCTCGATCGGCTTGGTGGTGATCCCCGTGGTCGCCTTCAGCGCGTTGATCTCGAGCAGCGCGACCAGCACCAGGAGGGCGACCCAGTAGGCGCCGGGATGGGTGATCCGGGTCGGCGGCCAGTGCGTCGCGGCTCCCATGAAGAACAGCATCGGGATCGAAAAGACGACGTTGGTGCGCGACGCGAGGAACGCCCGGCGTCCGGCCGCCGCGGCCGCCGGATTCGCCTGCCCGCCCTTCGCTGCCGCCACGGCCGAGGCGATCACGATCTTCTGATTCCGCCAGATCACGCCCCAGACATTCGCGAGCATCACCGTGCCGAACAGGGCGCCGGTGAAGATCGCCGCCGCCCAGGGGTTCATCGCCGGCACGTCCGGCGGCTTCGCCGCCGCCCGGTTGGCGATGATGAGAGCGCCCGTGAGGAACGTGAGCGAGGCCGACCAGCGGAACCACCACAACGCCCGCGGCACCAGTTTCTGGGTCGCAACGCTCTTGGTCGCCGCGTCCGCCTCGGCGAAGAACGGGCCCTGGACGAAGTTGAAATAGTAGAGCAAGCCGATCCACGTGATGCCGGAGAGGAAGTGCAGCCACCGCAGGAGAAACTCAGCGCCGTCTCGGGAGAAGAGCGCCATCGAGCGCCTCCGGTGAGGGATGGGCGGACCGGTCGCCGGCCGCGGTGTCAAGATACGAAACGCGAGAGGGGAAGCAAGCCGACGCGCGCGGGAACCACGCGCTAGCCCGCGGGGTTTTTCGTATGAAACAAGGAAAGGAGCGTCCGCATGACCCCCCAACTCAAGACCCAGAAGGCCCAGCCGGAACAGGCGCAACGCCATACGCTGCCGCCGCTGCCGTACGAGTACGCGGCCCTCGAGCCCCACATCGACGCGCAGACGATGCAGATCCATCACGGCAAGCATCACCAGGCCTACGTCAACAACCTCAACGCCGCGCTCGACAAGCATCCCGAGCTCTTCCGGTGGAGTCTCGAGGACCTGCTCCGCAAGATCAATCAGATTCCCGAGGATATCCGCACCGCCGTGCGGAATAACGCCGGCGGGCACCACAACCACTCGCTGTTCTGGACGATCCTGGCGGCCCCGTCACGGGCCGGCGGCGAGCCGACCGGCGCCCTGGCCGACGGGCTGAAGAAGACGTTTGGCGGGGTCGACAAATTCAAGGAGCAACTCGCCGCCGCGGCCACGAGTCGCTTCGGCAGCGGCTGGGCGTGGCTGGTGATGAGCGAGGGCAAGCTCGAAGTCCTCTCAACCGCCAACCAGGACAGTCCGTTGATGGACGGCAAGGTGCCGATCCTGGGGCTCGACGTGTGGGAGCACGCCTACTACCTCAAGTATCAGAACCGGCGGCCCGAGTACATCGCGGCGTGGTGGAACGTGGTCAACTGGGCGGAGGTCGCGAAGCGGTTCACTGAACAGCTTCGACCCTGACGTCGGCCCGGCCGTCCGGCAGGTAGCGGACCGTGACCTGCCACGGCCGGCAGCAGACCTGGCAATCCTCCACGTAGGTCTGCGTCAGGCCGCCACCCGCATCCAACGCGATCTCGTTGGGTTCGCCGCAATAGGGGCACACGACCACGGCCTCAGAGACCGCCGTGCCGTCGCCCAGCGGGAACTCATCGAGCGGATCGGGACGCGCGAAATCAACCATCGGCCGGTTCCGGGAGGGCGCGCAATTCGGCCGCGAGGCGGAGGAGCCGGGAGCCGGTCATGGCTCAAACCTAGCGCGCCGCCGTTTGCTTTGCCTGAGCCGGGCCCTCAAGTTCCACAGGGACGACGGCACGGAGGGGAGATGCACGGCATCATTTTTTCCGAGCTCCAGAAGTACGCCGAGAAAAAACTCGGCGCCGGCGCCTGGAAGAAGCTCGTGGCCGAGGCAGGGCTCGGCACCAAGACGTATCTCGTCACGAGCAGCTATCCCGACACCGAGGCGGTCGCGCTGATCACCACCGCCTCGCGACTCACCAACCTCCCCGTCCCCGCCATCCTCGAAGATTTCGGCGCGTTCATCGTCCCCAGCCTGCTCTCGATCTACAAGCCGCTGATCAAGGAGCCCCCGCGAGGTGGTGATCACCTACTCGTCCCAGCGCAAGATGTGCGGCATCGCCAAGGGGATCGCGAAAGGGATCGCCGCGCACTTCCACGAGAGGATCGCGATCAGCGAGACGACGTGCATGCTCCGCGGCGATCCGAGCTGCGTCATCGCGGTGAAACTGGTCTGAGCCCGAGCGGCTAGGCCACTCGCTCCAACACCTCGCGCAGCTCCTCGAGGTTGAACGGCTTGCGCAGCACCGGCCGCGCCGAGAGCTGCAGCAGGTCGCGCGTCTTCTTCGAGATCGAATCGCCGGTCGTGAACACGACCCGCGCTTCCCGTCCCCGGCCCTCGAGCCGCAGCGTCTCGAACAGATCGAACCCGCTGTGGGACTCGTCGAGGTGGACGTCCACGATCATGGCGTCATAGCGACCCTTGGGGGCGCGCAACCGGGCCACGGCCTCGTTGAACCCGGCGGCGCTGGTCACCCGGTGACCCAGTCGTCCGGCCATCAGCTCGAAGGCGCGGCGCACGCTGGCTTCGTCTTCGACGACGAGCAGCGACAGCGGCCGCGCGGCGCGCCCGGCGGTCGGCTCCACCGCCGGGCGCAACGGCGCAGTGTCCACGGGAAGCTCCACTGAGAGCTGCGCCCCGCCCCCCTCGACGTTCACGAGGCGCATCCGGCCGCCCATCCCGCGGACCAGGCCGTTGCTGATGGCGAGGCCGAGGCCCGTCCCCTCGTCGCCTTTGGTGGTGAAGAACGGCTCGAACACGCGCCCCAATGCGTCGGGCGCGACGCCCGGTCCGGTGTCCTCGACGAGCACCACGAGGTCGCCGTTGATGCGTCGCGACGAGAACGTCACGCGGCCGGGGCGGCCGGTGGCCGCGATGGCCTGTTCGGCGTTGACCAGCGCGTTGAGCAGCACCTGTTGCAGCTCCTGGGGATCGCCCACCACAGCGGGCACGTCGTCCGGAATGAGGTCCACGGCCAGGATGCCCGCCTTGCGGAGCGCGCTGCGGTGCAGCGCGACGACCCGCGCTACGACATCCTTGATGTCCACCGGTTGGCGCTCGTGCGGCCGCTGCCGCGCGAAGTCGAGCAGCGTCTGGACCACGCGGCCGGCTCGCATCGCCTCCGTGTGGATCACCTCGGCGCTCTCGCGCAGGTCGGGCCGGGGGCCGTCGAGCGTGAGCACCTCGGCGAACGCGGCGATGGCGGCCAGCGGGTTGTTGAGCTCGTGCGCCACGCCGGAGACCAGCCCGCCCAGCTGCGACAGCCGGTCGGCTTCCAGGAGCTTGCGCTGCAGCAGCACCTCGCGCGAGACGTCCACGGCGAGGAACAGCAGCTTCGGCACGCCTGGCCCGGGGGCGATGTTCTCGACGACGGCGTGCACCGTGCGCGCCGGCTCACCCGCGAACTCCACGACGAAATCGCACCGCTGCCGCGTCGAAACCGCCGCACGCAGCACGGCCGCAAGCGCGGGTCGCTGCGCCGCCGGCGCCCACTGCGCCAGCGGCAGGCCCCGCAGCGCGCGGAGATCCACCGCCCCGAGCAGGGTGCGCCCTTCCGGATTGGCCTCGAGGATCTGGCCCTCCACGGTGAGCACCAGCGCGGGGATCGGCAGGCTCTCGAACAGCTGCGCGTACAGGAGCCGCTCGCCCTCGAATGCCGTGAGGATCTGCGCGGCGCGCGACTCGGGCGCCAGCTCCTGGCGCACCGGGCGGAACAGCAACACCAGCTGATCGCGCGGACCGCGGGTCACCCGCGTCTCGAACACCATGCCGGTGAAGTCGGGCGTGCGGGCCGGCGCGAGATAGGTCCGCGGCCGGCCGTCGCCGCGCACCTCCTGGAGCACCTGCTCCACGAGTGTGCCCTTCGCCGTCGGAAACGCCATCCAAAAGCTCGTGCCGATGACGCGGTGGGCCGGCAACCCGGTGATCTCCGCCGCGCCGCTGCTCCATTCGACGATCGTCCAGTCCGGGGCGACGGCTGCCACCCCGGCGTCCAGGCTGTCCAGCAGGGCTTCGGAGTGCATACGTCCCTCCTCTGCGCCTCGTGAGACAGCGCGCCCGCCTCGGGTACGGCGCGGGCGCAACGGGTCCTGTGTCTTAGAGCCTACGCTAGTACACCGGGTAACTCGCGCAGGCGCCGCCGTCCCCGACCGCCACCTGTTCGAGCGGCTGGCCGGCGGGGACGACGCCGCCTTGGGAGAGCTCGCCCGGCGCTACTCGCTCACGCTGTACGCGGTCGCGTACGAGATCCTGCTCGACTCGGAGGCCGCGGACCGCGTCGTCGCGCGCGCCTTTCGCGAGCTCAAGCGCGATGCGGTGGCCGGCGTCGCCGGACTGTTCCCGGTGCGGTGGTGGCTCACCGAGCTCACGCGCAGTTACGCCTTGAGGTTGCACCATGGCTCTACAGCAGCAGACCTGGGCCCGACTGCGGTCTGACTACGGCTGCCCCCTGCGCCGCGGCGCATGGTATCGGGTCCTCAGTGTCTCACCGCTCGAGGCCGTGGTCGACGTCGACAAGAAGCCTGTCCTGCTGCCGCGCGAGTATGTGGAGATCGTCGCGAGCCGGCCGTCGCGGTGGACGGTCGTGCGGGAGGTCGAGCGGTCGCCGCGCGTGCCGAGTGAGATGAGCGGGCGCTACGCCGTGTGTCCGAGCTGTCGCGAGCGCATGCCGCTGCGGGGCGATCCGACCAACCTGCGCTGTCGCCGTTGCAACGGCGTGTTCGAGGTCGGCTGGGGCGAGCGGTATTTCGACGGGTGTTGACGCCCGCCGCTTGCCCGGACCCCAGGTCTACTGCAGATTATGTCGTGCCTCCCCCCCCACCCCTCACCAACTCCATCAGCCGGCTGTGGTCTGACCGGCGCGCCGGGCTCGACCGGCGAGAGATCCCCCGACGCGAGGTGCTGTCGCGAGTGGAGCGCGAGCGCCGGGCCAGAGTCGACCGCCGCCGCGGCCCCGAGCGCCGCAGCACCCTGGACCGCCGCGGTCGCTCGCGTCGCGTGAGCGGCACGGAATCGCCCGGGGAGCATCTGCGCAACGCGCTGCAGCTGCTGTCCCAACCGACCCTGACGGGGAGCCTCGAGCCCGATCCCCGCGCCGATCTCGCGGCCGCCTTGGACCGCCTGCGCCTGGCGCTGCAGCTGTTGGAGCACCGCTCGGGCCTCTAACCCCCGCTTCCCCGTAATGCTCGCTGCCTCCGCACGACCCGACGAGCGCTGGGCCGATGGTCCGCCCCCCGGCGCCGACGACCTCGATCAGCTCGTCTACCTCTCCAATCTCGTCGGGCACGACCCGCGCCTGGTGCAACCCGGCGGCGGCAACACCTCGATGAAGCTCGGGGAAGCCCTGCTTGTCAAAGGCAGTGGGACCGATCTGCGGACGATCGCGCGCGAGGGGTTCACGCGCCTGTCGCTCGCGAGGCTCGCCGCGCTGCGGGACGCCGCGGCGATGAGCGACGTCGACATGATGCAGTTCATGGCGAGCTGCATGCTGGAGCGCGGCCCCACGCCGAGTGTCGAGACGCCGCTGCATTCGCTGCTCCCCCACCGCGTCATCGCGCACACCCACGACGTCGCCACGATGAGCCTCACCAACGTCAGCGACGCCACCGCGGAACGGCTGGTTGCCGAGTTGTTTCACGGCGAGATCGTGTACGTCCCGTACGTACGCCCGGGGTTCCCGCTGGCCCGCGCCGTGAGCCGCATGGCGGACGGGTTGCCGCGGAACGCCTGGGGCCTGGCGCTGGCGCATCACGGCCTCGTGGTGTGGGGCGAAGACGCGCGGGCCTGCTATGGGCGGCTGGTGCAGGCGGAGGATCGCATCGAGCAGTATCTCGCCACACGCCGCCCTGGCCCGGCGGTGACCCCGCGCGGCCTGCCGCCCGCCGAGGTGCGCCGGCGCACGGCGGAGCTCGTCCTCCCGGTCATCCGCGGCGCCCTGTGCGCGCCGGTGGAGGGGCGCGGTCGCGTCATCCTGCATTACGACGACGCCGATGACCTCCTCACCACCCTCGCCGACGAGAACCTGCCGGCCCTCGTCCGCCGCGGCATGGCGACGCCGGAACACATCCTGCGCGCCGGGCGGCTCCCGCTCTGGCTCGACCTCGACTTCTCCGCGCCGCCGGACCGCCTGGCCGCGGCGGTGCGCGCGCAAATCGCGCGGCAGCGAGCGGAGTACGAGGACTACCACCGGCGTCATGCCGCCGCGGCGGAGCCGCCGCCCGACGACTGGGCCAAGGTCGTGCTGGTCCCGGGGCTGGGGATGATCACGGCGTTCCGGGACAAGCGCGGCGCCCGCACCGCCAATCTCTGCTACCGGGCGGTGCTGGAGACGATCGCGAACGCCGAAGCGATCAAGGCGTTCGAGTTCCTTCCCGAGCGGGAGGTCTTCGCGTTCGAGCACTGGCCCCTCGAACGGCGCAAGATCGATGAGCAGGATGCGCGGGAGCGCGCGTCGCTGCTCGTCCCCCGCCGGGTCGCCCTGGTGATCGGCGGCGGGAGCGGCATCGGCCGGGCCGCGGCGCAACGCTTCGCCCGGGAAGGCGCCCACGTGGTGGTGGCGGACCTGGACCTCGCCGCCGCGGAGGCAGCCGCGGCGGAGATCGAAGCGACCGCCCCGGGGGCCGGGGGGGCCGGGGGGGCCGGTCGCGCCGTCGCCGTCCAGGTGGACGTCGCCGACGACGACAGTTTGGCCGCGCTGTTCCAGCGCACGGTCCTGGAGTTCGGCGGGCTGGATTGTCTGTTCTACACGGCCGGCCAGGCCCCCCGCTTCGCGGGGGTGACGGAGCTCCGGCGCGATGATCTGCAGCGGCAGCTCGACGTCCACTATCTCGGCGCCGTGCTGGCGATCGGCGCCGCGGCGGCGGTGATGCGCCGGCAGCAATCCGGCGGCTCGATCGTGGCGTCGGTGTCGAAGGCGGCGCTCGCGCCTGGACGGGACGCCGCGGCGTACGGCGGCAGCAAGGCCGCGTTGTTGCAGGCGCTGCGGGTCGCCGCCGTGGAATTCGGCCCCGACCAGATCCGCGTCAACGCCATCAACGCCGACCAGATCGAGACTCCGATGTTCCGGCGCTTCGTCGCGGAGCGGGCCGCCGGCCGGGGCGTGTCGGTGGACGAGCAGCTGGAGAGCTACCGCCGCCGCAACGTGATGGGGGCGTCCCTCATCCCCGCCGACGCCGTGGCGGATCTCGCCGTGCTGCTGGCGAGCGACCGGTTCCGCTTCACCACCGGCGACATCCTCACCGTCGACGGCGGTCTCCCGGAAGCGTTTCCGCGCTGACGTCAGGGCTCGACGCGGACGCCGACCTCATCGAGGTGGCGGAGCAGATCCGCCGGATCCTGGTACACGCGGTAGGCCCCCGCCCTCTCGAGCTCGTCCTGACCGTACCCGCCGGAGAGCAGTCCCACGCCCAGCGCCCGCGCCCGGCGCGCCGCGAGCAGATCCCACACGCTGTCTCCGACGACGATCGCCGTCTCGACCGGCACGCCGAGGCGCTCCGCGGCCGCGATGAACAGGTCGGGATCCGGTTTCGCGTGCTCGACCTGGTCGCGCGTCACGACGGGGACGTCCTTCGGAACCTCGAGCATGTCGAGCAGGGGTTGGGCGCTGTTCCGCCGGCCGCTCGTCGCGATCGCCCACGGCACCCGGGCCCGCGTGAGATAGACGAGGAGGTCGCGGGCGCCGGGCAGCGGACGGATCTGCGCCATCTGGCGCGCGAATGCGGTGGCGTGAGTACGCAGCACCGTGGACTCTTCCTCGGCGCTCAGGCGTCGCCCCGTCTCGCGCAGCAGCGCGTCGAGGAACAGGCCCCCGCTCATCCCGATGCGCCGGTGGATGCGCCAGACGGAGAGCTCGAGGCCGGCGCTCTCCAGCGCCTCGCGCCACGCGAGTACGTGCTGGTAGACGCTGTCGACGAGGGTGCCGTCGAGATCGAAGAGCAGACTGGGAGCGGCCATGCGCGTCGGGCTCGCGAAGTCAGGGGTTCGGAGGCAAGATAACCGGCCATGAGCTTGCTCGCGGGAATCGCCGGCGGCGTCCTGGTGGCCGTCGTCCTCTGGGACGCCTTCGAGACCATCGTGCTGCCGCGGCGCGTCACCCGCCGCGTGCGCCTGACGCGGTTCTTCTACCGCGCGACGTGGCGTCCGTTCGCGGCGACCGCGCGGTTCGTCCACGCCGGCGGCCGGCGCGAGGCGTACCTCGGCTTCTATGGCCCGCTCTCGCTGCTCCTGCTCCTGGTCTTGTGGGCGGCGGCGCTGGTCCTGGGGTTCGGGCTGTTGCAATACGCCGCCGCTCCCGGCTCATTCACCACCGACGTCTACATGAGCGGTACGACGTTCTTCACGCTGGGGCTCGGCGACGTGGCGCCGCGCGGCACCTTCGCCCGCGTGCTCACCGTCGTCGAGTCGGGTTTGGGGTTCGGCTTTCTGGCGATCGTGATCGGCTACTTCCCGGTTCTCTACCAGGCGTTCTCGCGCCGCGAGGTCAGCATCTCCTTGCTCGATGCCCGCGCCGGGTCGCCGCCCAGCGCCGCCGAGCTGTTGCGCCGGCACGCGGGACCGGGCGGCGCCGCCGCCCTCGAGCAGCTGCTGCGCGATTGGGAGCGCTGGGCGGCGGAGGTGCTCGAGACGCACCTCTCGTATCCCTTGCTGGCGTACTTCCGCTCCCAGCACACCAACCAGTCCTGGCTCGCCGCCCTGACGACGGTGCTCGATACGAGCGCGCTGGTGATGGTCGGCGTCGAGGGCGCGTGCGCGCGCCAGGCGCGGCTCACCTTTGCCATGGCGCGCCACGCGGTGGTGGATCTCACGCAGGTATTCGCCACGCCGCCGGCCCTGGAGCCGGTGGATCGCCTCCCCCCGACGGCGCTCGCTCGGCTCGAGAGCGCACTCGCCGAGGTCGAGCTGCCGCGCGCCGCCGCGGGACTCAAGGACGGGAAGCTGGCGGAGGTGCGGCGCAGCTATGAGCCGTACGTCGCCGCCCTGTCCCGTTTCCTGCTGCTGCCGTTGCCGGAATGGGTGTACGAGAGCGGACGGCGGGACAACTGGCAATCCACGGGCTGGGGGCGGCGCAGTACCCTGCCACCGGCGGAGCACTTCTGAATGGAGCGGAGGGGATTCGAACCCCTGACCCCCTGGTTGCAAACCAGGTGCTCTCCCAGCTGAGCTACCGCCCCGAACTCCCGACGAGTTCCAAACTTAACCGCTTTCGTTTGCACCAGTATCGCTCCCAGCCACTACCTGATGCTGCAGTTTGATGCAACCGGCCCAGGCGCTGAGGGAGAGAAGCCACGAGGCCTTGGCCCAAGCCTTGCTCTCTAGGGCAGCGCAACGGCGTCACCGACGTGTGGCATTCACTCGACACGAGGCCGGATCATGTTCCATAAAACCACGATCGCTGCCCTTCCCGCCCTGACAGCCATGGCCCTTTTCGCCATCGGTTGCCGGGATGCCGTCAGTCCCTCGACCCACAGACTGGGTGCTCCGGCGTTCGCCACCACCGCCGGGGCGGGCATCGCCCTCGACCAGCAGAACGGCGTGTTCGGGGACGCGATCCCCTGGGGCAACGGCGGCACCCACGTCGGCAAGGGCTTCGATCCCCGGAACCCCCACGTCGGCGACGCCATCGTCGCGACGTTCTTCTGGCTCGGCTCGACCAATACGATCGTCACCGTGACCGACCACTTGAGCGACGCCGCACAGACGCCGGTCGGCAACACCTACACCTTGATCGATTACGTCACGTTTGGCGGCATCTCGATGGCGACCTACGTCGCCACGGACGTCCGAGGGTTCCCCGACGCCAGCACCGCCACTGATTCGATCCTCGCGGTCCACGCCATCTTCTCGAACTCCATCGCGGAAGGTGGCATGCTGATCTCGGCGTGGAGTGGGGTGAGTTCCGTCGGCGCGGAGGCGCTCGGCCCCCACAACTCCGCCTCGGGCTCCGGCGCGACGCCGACGACGGCCGATCCGGGCGCCATTCCCGTCAACCCGGGCGCGCTGGCGTTCGGCGTCACGATGGCGGACCGGCTGGTGGGCCTCGGCACGCCGGCGGGGTTCACCAACGTGAACGAGTCGGAAGACCAGAAGATGAAAGGCGACGCGGAGTACTTCGTGCAGGGCGCCGCCGCGGGCTCGGCCGACCCCCAGTGGACCTGGTTCTTCGATCAGACGCCCACGCCGGGCAACTGGCTGGCCACCGTGCTCACGCTCAACCCGGCCGTGACGCACCTCGCGTTCACCGTCCAGCCGAGTACCACGCTGCCCTTCATGCCGATCAAGCCGGCCGTGCAGGTGACCGCCGAGGACGACCAGGGCAATCCGCTCCCCGGCTTCACGGGCGCCGTGTCGATCGCGATCGGGCACAACGGCGCCATGCTCATCCCCGGCACGCTCTCGGGGACGAGGACCGTCACCGCGGTAAACGGCGTCGCCACGTTCTCGGATTTGAGT
>WNFZ01006450.1_pt1 | contig 14387 bp, 16 predicted proteins | sample 5400081 | NCBI WGS metagenome assembly WNFZ01 (sample SAMN13153365, study PRJNA577476) | soil metagenome | isolation source: 80 cm soil or saprolite under grassland replicate 1 | place: USA:California | collected 2016-06-15
TCTTCAATGAGCCAAGCGAGTGTTTCTATCGCAGTACGCGAGGGCACCATACTTCCTTCCTTCAATTCACTTCATGCACCGTCCACACATTTGGCTCAATATACACGCCTTCATCCTTTTCAATATCCATACTCATCGCGTTGAGCCCGCCAGGGATGAAGTATGGTCCGCTTTGGGGAAATTTCAAGTTTGTCCATGATTCCCATTGGGCGCGTGAGCCGCGAATAACCATCGCTTTGTGACAGGGCTTGATGATCTTCGCTCCGGCCCGCGCATGGACTCTCAGCCAGGCGTCAAAGGGTAAGCCTTCATCGTTAGTCCATTTGATGTAATCGTCAATGCTCGTAAGCGGATATTTGCTCTTCTGGTTGGGTCTCACTGGCGCGACAAGATACGTGAACCCTTTTGATTTGGCAATCCCACGCATCGCTTGCACCATCCTTGAACTGAGACCGTGACTCTGATAATCAGGATGAATCGCAATCTGAATCGCGGATTGAATGTTTGGCGCTACGCCATTCTTATGATCATGGATCGCTTTGAGGAAGACCCAATCCCAGCCGCCTTCGGGAAGATCGGAAATATTTTCATCCCAGCAAAAGGGCAAGCTGTTGCCCATCGCTGCCATGCGATTCGCTTCCCTATCCAGCAAGGCGAATTGATACTCACTGAAACGGTCGAAAAGTTCGTGCCAGTTCTCATTGGCAACCGAGTCATGCATCATAAATTCTGGCCAAGATGCATTCGAAATTTCAGCCGCTCGATCACGGTAATCGGAGAGATCATTTGGGGTAATAAGTTGAAAGTAGGTGCTGTTCATCTTGATTATTCTACCTTTTCACGAATAAACCGAATTAAGTCTAATGTTTCGTTCAGAGTGATATCGAGATCTGCATGTCCTCGCACCGCCGCGGCTCTATCAATGAGTTGCTGCCATAGATCAGGCAGTTTCGTTCGCGCCCACTGAACTGCTGTCGGTTTTGACACAATCGTTCCGTGCTCCAGAGCATGAAGAACGCGGCACATGGTAATTACAGCAAAGGCGCGGTATTCGATTTCTTTATCGCGTAGCCATGAGGGATCATCAAGCATCGGGAACCACCATTCACGCAGAATACCTCTCACCGCGCCACGAATATCATCTGGACTCACGAAGTCAATCAATGTTTTTGGATCAGGACCTTCCATGACAATGCCATATTCACGAACAACATGCCGTTGAATAATCCAGTCACTTCCGCGTTGGTCGATGAAGAATTTTCCTTCATTGACGGTTGGACAGGGAGCGCCGTTCGGGTCGTGGCGACGGATGAGCGATTTGGGAATATAGGAGCCCTCCAGTTCGCCAGCCCGCTTCAAGCTGGTCGCCCAAGTTTGCTTGTGCATGTTCTCAAGTTCCTTGATCGTTTTCTCCGAAAGGAAATCTGTTGTGACAACAAGAAAATCAATGTCGCTTGTTTCAGGGTTGAAATCTCCACTAGAGAGGGAGCCATAGAGATACATACCAACAAATTGTGCTTGCAGAATCTCTTTTACATTAGTAAGGAGCAAATTCAATACTTCGTTGACATCTGGATAGGGCGTGGGTTTGGCGCGTAGCATTGCGTATCTAATCATTGCCAATGTTTCACTGACATCTTCTGGCAGCGGCTCTGAAGTTGGATTTTTACGTCCAATCAGTGCGCGGTCGATTAACGGTATCCAGCGCGAGTTTAATACTTCTTTTGCCCAACGCGTTGCAGCCACTTTGGAGACAACTTCACCCATTTGAAGAGTATAGAGTATGCGACATAACGAGAGTACATTAAAGGATTGCTGGCCACGGCTTCTAAAGGGATTGGGCTCCTTCAGGAGAGAAGCGTACCATTCGAATAAGATCGGTTGCATCGCTTTTCGTAGATCATCTGCGGAAACGAAATCAATCATAGTCTTTGGTTCAGGTCCAACAAGAGCAATACCTCGTTCACGCAAGATGTGGCGTTGCACAACCCAATCCGCATCATGCTTCATTACATGAAGTTTTTCTCCAGTGCCTCTGTCCAAATGGGGATGTTGATTGTTATTTGGGTCATAGCGACGTAAAGCATTTATTGGAATGTAAGAAACCTCCAATTGAATTGCCCAGGGAGAGTCGATTTTTTGAATTCGTTCATGCATTTCTTTCAATAGATCAAATTTATGGTCTGAAATTTCTCTAGCAGTGACGATCAGTACATCAATATCGCTATAGTCATCGAAGTCACCGTTGGCGAGAGATCCAAATAGATACATGCCAATGAATTGCTCCTGAAGTATTTCCTTCACATTGGATAGAAGTACATGGAGAATTTCATTGACGTCGGGGTAGAGAGTGGGAGATATGATACTCATTTTAATTTCTCTAGTTCTCATGCTTCGTTTTTGCTAGGTCTCGATACGCCCCGATCAGCCTGGGGCTACTCGACCAGCGCCGCTCAGCGCGATAGTTTTTACCACTTCTCAATCTTTCCATCTTTTACGTTCCACACGTCAGAGGCGAAGCGCTCGATGAAGTAACGATCATGGACAACAGCAAGAATCGTTCCCTTAAAATTGGCGAGTGCTTCCTCAAAACGTGCCCGTGAGGGGATATCGAGATGGTTGATCGGTTCATCCAATAAAAGGAACGTGCAACCTTGCGCGACCAACAAGCCAAGCTGTAGGCGGGCGCGCTCGCCGTACGAAAGCGCGGAGGTGGGACGCAGCGCATCATCCCCTTTGAAGAGGTAATAATGCAGAAAGTTGCGTGCTTCGGTCTCATTGAACGGCGCGACACTTTGGATGGTTTGCAACGCATTGAAACTTGGATTAAGCAATTCCTGTTCTTGAGTCATATAACCGAGTTTGACGTTCGCTCCAAGCCGTAAGCTGCCAGCCAGCGTAGGTAATTTCCCTGCTATCGTACGGAGCAGTGTTGTCTTGCCGGCTCCGTTGGGACCTGTCAGTGCGATACGTTGTCCGGCACGAATGTGCAGACTAACATTTGTTAGGAGTGGTTTATCCCTCTCATAGCCAATCGATAAGTTGTCGGCGATCAAGACATTTTTGCTGATGTTCGCGTCTATTTCGAATTCAAGTTTCATTTGCCAGGAGGGTTTGGGTTTCTCCACACGTTCATCCGATTCAAGATAGCGATCCAGTTTCTTTTCGCGCGATAACGCTTTCTTCGCAACTTTCTTTGCATATCGTCGTACGCCGGGTTGTCCGGATGTGGTGGTAATTTCTACATGACGAGATTGTTCTTTGGTCCGCACGATATCCTGTTTCATCCGTCGAATTTCTTCCTGTTGGTCGCGATATGTTGACCATTGTTTATCCTGCTCCTTGAGATATTGTTCCACATAGTCTGTGTAATTTCCCTTATAGGCGCGGATACTATGCGTCTTAGGATTCAAATCAAGGATTGAATCAACAGTGTTATCCAAAAATGCACGGTCATGAGAAACAATCAACGCCGCGCCTGGAAAGTGACTGAGCCAATCTTCAAGCCATTCGAGCATTTCAATGTCGAGGTGGTTCGTTGGCTCGTCGAGCAGAAGCAGATTTGGTTCCTCGAGCAATACGCGTGCCAACATGAGACGGGTTTTTTGTCCGCCACTCAGAACCTGCACCGGCGTATCCAAAGGTATCTCGGAAAGCCCCAATGGACCTAGAATTGCTGATGGCTGACTGCTGATCGCTGAAAGCTGATGAAGTGCCGAGTCGTATTTCGTTTGGATGGCTGGGTCGTTTGGATTTGAGGCCAGGGTTGAGGCGAGGGATATGATCTCAGCTTCCAGTTCCGCATGTGAAAAGGGATGCAGACTAAGCGTCGTCTGAATCGTTTGCTCGGATTCAAAATCCATTCCTTGGGCGAGATAGCCAATTCGCAGGCGTTGTCCTGACTGGCGCCAACGCGTTCCGTATTGCTGATGCTAAATGAAATGTCCTCAAGGATCGGCTGAATGCCATGTGATTTATAAATATGGTGAGCAGTAAGCATATTTCTATCCTGTATACGTTATTTAAAAACGAAAACCGAGGGCAAGCCCTCGGCTTAAATGAATAGCCAAATAGGTAAGTGCCCTAAAAAAACGTGTGAACTACAGGATATCAGTCATTAATCGGCTCCTACTAATCACGGACGGGCGTATTATATCACCGCTTTTCTCGTTGTATCGAGTAGGTAACTCCCTTATTGATACTAGGCGCTTTCCGTGTTGAAAAGATAGTAGAAGACCCGTATAGTTTGGATACGGTGTGTTGGTTTTAATCAAGTAGCAAGGATTTACGGGTAATTGTTTCGTTCGATGACAGATAGGATTTCCCTGTTCCCAAAAATGATGCAAGGAGCACGGGCGGGATTGCTGGCAACGCTCCCTATGACGATCTTCATGCAAGCGGCGTGGATGCGACTGCCTGCGCGTGAAAGGTATCCATTGCCTCCGCGGCAAATTACGCGCAAACTCCTACAAAAGGTGGTAGCGCCGCGGCGCAAGGCGAGTGAACGGAATCAAACGCTGCTGACGCTGCTGCTCCACTTCCTTTTTGGTGCAATGACAGGTTCACTGTATGGAATGTTTGAGGATCGAATTCCGCTCAATCGAAACGTCAAAGGATCATTGATGGGCTTGGCAGTATGGTCGGGGAGTTATTTAGGTTGGATTCCCGGGTTCGGAATTCTATCTCCCGCCACGGAACATCCTTGGCGAAGGAATCTGCTAATAATCGTTGCTCATTTGGTATGGGGCATGGTTTTAGGGATATTTACCCGGAAAATGAATGCACACCAACGGTATATTGACCTTGAATAAAAGGAGCTTGTTATGGATATACAAATGGAACGACCGACCCTGCGACGAGTGAATGTAGGAACCACGGAGCGGCGGGTTTCTTTGGCTACAGGATTTGCTATGCTTTCCTATCTTGTGAGGAAACGACCCAACGTGATGGTTGGACTACCGCTCGGATTGGAAGCTGGCTATCTGCTCTATCGAGGAGCAACCGGTCACTGTGTGATCTATCAGATGATGGATATTGATCGATCAGAGGATGGACATCAGGGAATTAAAGTGGAGCGCGCCGTGACGGTGAACCGACCGCGGGATGAACTCTTCCGCATCTGGCGTAACTTTGAAAACCTGCCGCGTTTCATGACGCATCTTCAACGCGTGGCTGTAGATGAATTAGGTGATGACAAACGCTCACATTGGGTGGCGAAAGCCCCGCTAGGACGAGAGATTGAATGGGATTCGGAAATTACAGAAGAGCGAGAGAATGAATATTTGGCATGGAGATCCTTACCCGGTTCCATTGTAGAAAACATGGGAAGCGTGGAATTTTCCGATGCCCCAGGTGGACGCGGCACCATTGTCAAAGTGTCGATGCAATATCATCCGCCCGCCGGTTCTATGGGCGCAGCAGTCGCAAAGTTATTTGGTGAGGAACCCGATCAACAAGTTCGTGAGGATCTTCGTCACTTCAAGCAAATTATGGAAACTGGAGAAATTCCATCGGTGGAGGGTCAACCTTCGGGGAGGAATACAGATTTCGATCAATCGATTGCGGAACGGGGAAGGGACCGCGATTTAGTGGAAGAAGCATCTGCTCAATCTTTCCCGGCGAGTGATCCACCTGCTTGGATTTCCGGTAAGAGTCAAAGGAGGCCAGCATGAAAGCGGTCTGTTGGAATGGAATTACCAATGTAGCTGTGGAGCAAGTCCCTGATCCGAAGTTGATCAACCCGCGCGATGCGATCCTACGCGTGACCTCAACGGCGATCTGCGGTTCAGACCTCCATCTGTATGATGGGTATATCCCGTCCATGAAGAAAGGTGACATCCTCGGTCATGAGTTCATGGGTGAGGTGCTGGAAGTTGGAAGGGACGTTAAGAATCTGAACGTTGGAGATCGGGTCGTGGTCCCGTTCCCCATTGCCTGTGGAAATTGCTATTTCTGCAAGAACGGGCTTTGGGCACTCTGTGACAATTCGAATCCGAACGCAGCCTTGGCAGAAGCCGTTTACGGACATTCTCCCGCGGGAATCTTTGGATACTCACATTTGATGGGCGGATACGCGGGCGGACAAGCTGAATATGTCCGCGTGCCGTTTGCGGATGTGGGACCGTTTAAGATCGAAAATGGTTTTCGCGATGAGCAAGTGCTTTTCCTTACCGATATTTTCCCAACGGGTTATATGGCAGCAGAAAATGGGAACATCCAGCCCGGGGATGTGGTCGCGGTCTGGGGATGTGGACCTGTTGGTCAACTCGTGATCCAAAGCGCGTGGACATTTAATCCGTCGCGTGTGATCGCCATTGATCGTTATCCCGAACGCTTAGCGATGGCAGAGAATTATGGTCATGCGGAGGTCATCAATTACGAAGGGCTTGATGTCGTGGAAACGCTCAAGCAAATGACGGGAGGCATGGGGCCGGATGTATGTATTGACGCTGTTGGCATGGAAGCGCACAAACACGGATTTGAAGGATTCTATGACCGCGCCAAGCAAGCCGTCCGTATCGAGACCGATCGTCCGTATGTGCTGCGCGAGGCGATCCAAGCTTGCCGCAAAGGTGGGACAATCTCCCTGGCGGGGGTCTATGGTGGTTTTGCCGACACTATTCTCGTTGGTGCAGCGTTCAATAAAGGATTGACTCTCAAAATGGGACAGACGCATGTCCATCGCTATTTGCAGCCGCTTTTTGAGATGATTGAAAATGGGCAAATCGATCCATCATTTATTGTGACCCACATTTTCCCCCTGGACGATGCCGCCGATGCTTATGAGATTTTCAAACATAAAACCGATGGATGTGTCAAAGTTGTGATGAAACCTGACTAGAATTGGAAACAAAAATCGTCCCAAAAATTTTGCGGGACGATTTTTTATTTGCCCAAACTGTTATCTTGGGTTGACTAATGCAAAATAACTTCCAGTCGGCGCGGACGTCAGCAGTGGTCTAATCTCCGCCAGCTTTTCGGGCGGAATATTCTTGACAGATGCCTGATGTGATTCGATACTATCCCATACTTCGATCATCGTGAACTTCGTCAGGTCACCCTGAGATTGATAAAGCTGAACAGACTCACATCCATGCGAGGATTTGATTCCATCTATGATGGAAATGAGGAAATCACGTAGAGCTTTGATTTGTTCAGATTGGGCTTGGAATTCACTTATCCGTGAGATGCTCATCAACTCCTCCAAAATAGTGGTCAATGGAGTTGATTATAGCGTTTCATGGCTTCGTATATAGTCTTTATCATAGCGATAAGCACGGATCGCATAAATCACACGTTGCAAAGCAGAGAAGCTATTGAAGATCGCTAAGCCCCATAATGCGATTGTTACTTTTCCAATTAGAATACAGATAAAGAGCAGGAAGATTCGCTCGAAGCGGGTGAAGATGCCGATTGTTTTTGTATCAATCTCTACCATGCCTGCGCGCGACCGAACGTGACTCCCAAAAACAGAAGTAAACATCGCAACAAAGAGCAGGATGATCTCGACAAGCGTGTTGCTCTTGATGGCAAGAAAAAGCAATCCTAAATAAATGGCAAAATCACCGCAGTGGTCACAAATCGAATCCAGAAAGCCTCCGAATTTGGATTTGACACCACGGACTCGCGCAAGTTCGCCATCGATGCCATCCAGAAAGGCTCCGAGCATTAGGATCCATGCTCCCAAGATTGTTTTGCCGAATGCCAATAAAATACCCGCTATCACTACGATAAGAAGGCTGGCAATGGTAAGCATGTTCGCGGTAATCCCCAATTGTGCGAGGAAACGGAGAAACGGATTCAATACCGCGCTATACCACGTTCGTACCCATCTGGAAATCATAACGTTATCCCTTTGTTATTTTGGAGTCAGGAAATAACCAAAACGGAACCCCAAGAAGGCGCTGATAGAAAACCGGATTGTCTTACCCAGAAAACTTGCAAGCAGGAATTTCAAATAAGAATATTTGATCCGTCCTGCGATGAGTCCAGCGATGTCGCCCAGCAAGTTCGGTATGGCATCCAGAAGAAAAATCGTTAAGAATGGATGACTTCCCATCCAGCGAAAAATTCGTTGGTACCAGGTATTTTTCCTTTCTTGTGGAGTGATAATTGCTCGCGAGGCATAGCCAGCGGCGTACCCGGTGGATTCCCCAAACGCGGATCCCAAGCCTGCTACCAAAGCCACCAGCAAAGGGTTTAGAATGGAACCCACGATGAAGGTTGCTACCATTGTGGGGCCAGGAATAAATAAAGTTGCAGCTCCAAATAATGTAATTAGAAAAACACCTCCATAGCCATACGCTTGCATCTCGTCTGGATTGAGGGGAATAAATAAAACGGCAACGCTTAACAGGATGGAAAGAACGAAGACGCCGATCGAAATAGACTTATCATACTTGTTCAGGAACTGCAGCATATAAATCAACCCAGTTGTGACGAATCATCTCTAGGGCTTGAAGATCGTCCATCGGCGTGGGCGCGGATTTGAAGTAAAAGGCACAGGCGTCAGGAATCAAACCTCCGATATTCTTATCCAATGCACCTCTTGCGATGCGAATGAGATCAACAACCGAGCCAGCACTATTTGGCTTATCATCACTTTCCAATTTGATCGAGATCTTTACCGGCGACCCTCCGAAGACACTCGCCTCGATTTCGATAAACGCGTTTTTCAACGGTCCCTTGGTGGGATCATAATGATGTCCCACATGAAAATCGGTACTTTCATTCAGATAGCGTGCCAGAGATTTTCGCTTTGAGACGAGTTTGGATTCGGCGCGATGGACAAAATTTGCAAAATCTGTGTTCCCACCGATGTTTACTTGGGAGGTCTTATTCAGGGTAGCCCCGCGTGATTCAAGCAGGTGTAATAGTGCGCGGTGAAGAATCGTTGTACCAATCTGACTCTTGATATCATCTCCCAGCAACGGCAGTTGTCTTTCACGATACTCTTCTTGGATCTCGGGACGTTGAGCAAGAATGGTTGGGATGCAGTTAATAAACGCACAACCCGCCTCCAAAGCACATTCGGCATAAAATTCTGTTGCCTCAAAACTCCCCGTGGGTAGCATGTTGATCAACACATCTACATCATTGTCTTTCAAGACGGAAACAACATCCACCGACTCTTCCTGGGATTCCTGTACGAAGTGTGCTAGATGCTGTGGATTTCCATCGAGAGTGGGTCCTCGAAACACGCAGGCAGTGTTATCAACCTGTACGTTCGGAATACGGACAAAATTATTGGGCGTTTGGTAAATGGCCTCTTTTACTAATTTGCCGACTTTAAGGCTGGAAATGTCAAACGCGGTCACAACATCAATGTCACAGACCGAGTAACCCGCCAAAATGGGAAATAAAAGCCCATCATCCGATTCTGGATTTTGTCGATAATACTGAACACCTTCAATCAGGCTGGATGCACAGTTACCCAGCCCGGCGATAGCAACCCGAATACTCTTGAAAATAGTCATGGTCTCAATTTCCTTTCAATTAATAAAGTATATGTCTAGCGCTAGAGTGCGGTTGACGGAGTATCAGACTATTCTGTTTAACGGTCAAAGATTTGAATATGAGACGGATTATTATCCCCCTTTTGTAATAACAATTACGAACGAATAGCTAGAGACCAGAATTCATATCCTGTGTTTTCAATCTTCATCACAACAATCCTCCATGCCGGCGGCTTTCTCGAAGGATTCTTTTCCTTCACTATACGAGAAATAAATCAACCCCAATGCGCCAATCGAATCGATAAATCCAAAACCTGTTAGTTGGTAGATCAAACTCGCCGCTAGCAACACGACGGACATGTAGATGCAAACCATCGTACAGTTTGCATCGGCAAGAATAGGAGTGGAATTGAGCGCGCCTCCCACTTTGCGTTTGCCCAGCACCAGCAGCCACATCATGGCGATGGAAATGAGGGAAATGATCAAACCGGGTAGCGTAGTCGAGGGTTTATGACCTGTGAAAATGTTGTAAATGGCTGTAAGTGCAAGCCCTCCTGCAAGCAGATAGAACGATACTCCTGTCACACGCAAAGCAGTCTTTTCAAACTGCGAGCGCGGAGTATCCGGGTGCTGGCGAATGCGGAGAACCATTGCCAGAATGCCGATTCCGGACAATACTTCAATGAACGAATCCACGCCAAAGCCGAAGAGGGTCAGCGCTTCATCAGAAACACCGTAAAAAATGGAAACGAGTCCTTCGGCCAGATTATAAAAGATAGTAAATAGCGCCAGCCAAAGGGCGTACGTCCAATATTTGTTTAGGTTAGATTGGGTTAAAGTTGCCATACGTATTCCTAAAATGTGGTGATATTACTCATCATAACATAATGAGGAATTGGCATGATAGATAACTCGCGACCGAGCGCTATATTACAATATGTTGTTAGAAACGGAGAATATATGAAAAAGATATTAATCATTTTAACGCTGGCCATCAGCCTGGCGTTGACATCCTGTGCTGGCGGTTCGAAATCGCCTAGTACCGAGCTCAACGTGACCCTGACTGACTTCCAATTCACTCCCAATCAATTTACGGTTCCGGCGGGGCAGGAAATTGCATTAAATGTAGCGAATACAGGCGCTGTAATACACAACTTCGTGATCATGAAGCTTGGTCAAAGCGCCGGCACAGAATTCGATGATTCAGATACGCCAAATGTGTACTGGCAGGTTGAACTTGCGCCAGGCGGCTCTACGGAAACATCCTTTGTTGCGCCGAGTGACCCCGGAGATTATGAAGTTGTTTGTCGCACACCTGGTCATCTTCAGGCGGGGATGATTGCGAAATTGACAGTTGTGGAAAATAAATAGAACCCTGCGAACATGGACAAGCCGATCATCACAAGCTTAAGTAACCCATTAATCAAACAGGCGCGGTCACTGCATCAGAAGAAAGCCCGCTCTGAAAGTGGGGTGTTCCTAGTGGAGGGCATTCATCACGTCGGGGAAGCGATCTCGGCGGGCTGGGAGGCGGAGTCTATTCTGTACGCGCCGGAACTCCTCATAAGCGACTTTGCAAATAATTTGATCGCTCGTCTCTCTTCCAAAACTCAACCTGTTTCCCCACAAGTGATGGAATCCTTAGCAGATAAGGAGAATCCTCAAGGCATCGTTGCGATTGTTCGTCAGCGGCGTAATCAATTCTCTGATATCGAGTCTTCGCAGAGTTGTGTCGCTCTTGTTTCGCCGCAGGATCCGGGTAACGTTGGGACAATTCTCCGCACAATGGATGCAGTCGGTGTGGACGCGCTCTTCCTGCTCGACGGTGGTGTGGAGTTGTATCATCCGACGGTGGTCCGTTCAAGCATGGGAACGATTTTCTGGAAACCAATTGTCCAAACTTCATTCGATGGATTTGTGGAATGGGCGCAGGCGCGCGGGGTTCAACTCATCGGCGCATCTGCTCATGGAGATTTAGATTATCAAGCGTTTGTCCCGAAACTTCCTTGGGTATTGGTGCTGGGCAGTGAGCAAAAGGGACTTTCCCCCAAACAAATCGAAGTCTGTGATGTGACTGTCTCCCTGCCGATGAAGGGCAGAGTCAGTTCACTGAATCTCGCTGTCGCTGCAGGTGTGTTGATGTATCGATATTGTGAAAAAAATAGGGACGACCCACTGGTCGTCCCTACAAAACAAACGAGGTGAATATCGTCTGAAAGGCATATGCTGGGTCTATCGAAGCAAAACGCTAGAACTCGTCTTCCTCTTCATCCCAAAGCTCGTCATCTTCTTCTTCTGTGTCATCTTCCTCCCACTCTTCAGCTTCTTCCTCATCCCAATCTTCCTCAGCGGCTGCCTCATCGCTGGGAGAGTAAGTAGCGCAACCAGTATCAGGATCTAGCTCAATTGCGGCGGCACTACAATAACCTTCGTCCAGGAACACACAATCAATATAATGACATTTAATACGGGGCATTCAAATCCTCCTGAAATTGGGGTTGTCTGATCAGACGTGTGACCGACAAAATAAAAATGATCGTCATCACAGTTTGCGATGTCAAACAAAATGGGCAAAGGGCATGGATGAGTTTGATTTCAACATAAATGAGATAAAGGGTAAACAGAAATCCGACTAAAGAAATTCCGAATAACATCATCGTTCCGTTTTCCTGGAAGAATCCCGGCCCTCGTTCCAGAAAAAGCAAAGCAAGAATTGCCGCATACCCACCCACCCCAATCAGCGCGACAGGGATGCCGTTGACCTCAGAGTAACGGCTGGCATTTACCACGGAGCATCCCCCATTGCCGATACACATCGCGTCATTATCCGTCAACTTATAAATTGTCATGTAAATTGAAACCAGCAAACCAATGATTGCCAGCACAATGATGAACTGCCTCAGACGTTTATCCATGTGTCCTCAGAGATACCAAGCGTATATTTCCTGACCAGCAGGCACGCATTTTACACCAGCGGGGATAATAAGTAAAGCATTTCCTTGTACTAAGGAATGTAGATTGCCCGATCCTTGATGTCCTGTTAGGCGAGCGACGAGCACACCATTTTCCTCATGGACTTCAGCGCGAAGATAACTTTCCCGCCCATCAGAATCGATTTGTTCCTCGCTTCTTACGCGGACCGTTTGCCTGTCTCCGCTTAATAATCCGTTCATCCGCTGAATCGTCGGGCGGACAAAAACCTCGAATCCCACGAATGCCGAGACAGGATTACCCGGCAAGCCGATGAACGGAATATCACGATACGTTCCAAACGCGACGGGTTTGCCGGGGCGCATGTTCACGCGCCAAAAGTCCATACTCCCGTTCGACTCGATCACCTCTTTTACATAATCGAACGCGCCGACGCTGACTCCAGCCGACGATAGAATTAGATCAACCCGAAGATAGACTGCTTTTTCGAATAAGGTCTTAACCGATTCGAAGTCGTCTTTCGCTACACCGAGTCGAATCACTTCCGCGCCCGCGCTCTCAATCAACGCCGCGATCATGTAGGAATTCGAGTCGCGTATCTTACCTTTTTCAAGGGGCGCGTCTACAGCGATCAGCTCATCGCCTGAGGAAAGCAATGCGACTCTCGGAATTTTATGAACAGGAACATTCGATTTTCCAAGCATTGCGAGCAGACCTACATCTTGTGGCTTGAGTTGTCTACCTGCATGTAACACTACATCTCCAGCCTGAATATCCATGCCACGCGTGCGAACACTATCCCCCGTTTTTACAGGCGTGAAGATTTGCACTTCTTGTGGTGCAGTCGTGCCCGAAGACCGATCGTTGAAATTCGTATCTTCCACAGGAACAACAGAATCCGCTCCTTCGGGCATAAGCGCACCGGTCATGATGCGCGCGGCTTCTCCCGGTCTCAGAGAAACCGTCGGGGAGGTGCCGGCGGGGATATCGGCGACCACGCGCAGGCTTCGTGGTGAATCGGGCGCGGCGCTGATGGAGTCTTCGGCGCGGATGGCGAATCCATCCATGGAAGAGTTGTCGAAGAGGGGGAGATCATCGGCGGCGCGAATATCCTGCGCGAGAACCCGATTCAATGATTCCGCTAACGGCAGTATTTCGGTTTTGACCGGTTCAAACCGGGAAAGGATGCGCTCACGCGCTTCGTCTACGCTCAACAAAGACATAGTCGCTGCACCGCTTATCTGATTAATAATTAAACTTTTCGAATACTGTTGCAGGGTGAAATTCAAGTTTCTAGTTTAGCTAATTATGCGGCACTCTGTAAGCGGCGACATTATACTTTGTTATAGGTGATTTATGATTCGCAAAATGCTTGCAAATAAAAACTGTAACTAGTAATTGGTAATTACCCCGGTTTAGTGCGCGAGGCTTCCATCACGTTTGGCAGACTTTCGATACGTGTGAGTACGCGGCTCAGTTGCGCAATATCTCGTACTTCGACAACAAGTTTTAGATCTGCAAGGCTGCGATTGATATTTACGGAAACATCGGCAATATTCACGCCCTCATTTTGCAACAACGTGGAAATGTCACCCATGAGTCCCTGGCGATCATAGGCCTTTACTGTAACGGGCACCGGGAAGGTATGTTCCACTTTTCCCCAATCGCATTGGAGGAAACGTTCCTTGTCTTTGCGATGTAAAACATTCGGACAGTCTTGGCGGTGAATCGTTGCGCCGCGTCCGCGCGTAATATAACCAACAATCTGATCTCCCGGCATCGGGTTGCAACACTTCGCGATCGTGGAAAGTAATCCTTTCAATCCAACCACTTCCACGGCATCGGTCGGCTTTTGGGCTTCTTGTATCGGCGATGTAATCGAAACAAAATCAGGAGTCTTCTCTGTCTCCGCGAGCTGGCGTATGATCTTATTTACCGAGAGATCACCGGCGCCAATGGCAATATACATTTCATCAGGAGTTTTGAATGTCAATTCACGCG
>WNFZ01004841.1_pt1 | contig 14386 bp, 12 predicted proteins | sample 5400081 | NCBI WGS metagenome assembly WNFZ01 (sample SAMN13153365, study PRJNA577476) | soil metagenome | isolation source: 80 cm soil or saprolite under grassland replicate 1 | place: USA:California | collected 2016-06-15
CGTCACGCGTCTCGCCGAGGAAGTCGGCGAGTTGGCTCGCGAAGTGAATCACCGCTTCGGTCCGAAGCCGAAGAAGCCCGAAGAAGCGCCCGGCTCGATTGCCATGGAGCTGGCCGACATCCTCTTCGTCGTGATCTGCCTCGCCAACTCGCAGCAGATCGATCTCGATGACGCTTTCGCGGAGATGATGGCCAAAGTCACCTCCCGCGACGCCGGCCGCTGGACCAGGAAGGCTCGCTGACTTCCTCGTAGATCCGCGCGTAGGACACCAGCCGGTCCGGATCGATCGCGCCCGCCGGCGCGCCGCGGACGGCACAGCCCGGCTCCGCCAGGTGCCGGCAGTTGTCGAAGCGGCATTGATCGAGATAGGGCCGGAACTCCGGGAAGCAGGCGCCCAGCTCGTTGGGATCGATGCCCCAGGCTCCGACCTCGCGCAGTCCGGGCGTATCGACGACGTACCCGACGCCGGCCACCGGCACCAGCTCCGCAGTGGTCGTGGTGTGCTTGCCGGTGCGCCATTTCTCACTGATCGCGCCGACGCGCAGCTTGAGTCCGGGCTCGAGCGCGTTGAGCAGGCTCGATTTCCCTGCTCCTGACGCGCCGGTAAAGACCGAGTGCCGGCCCCGGAGAAGGTCGCGCAATGCAGACAGGCCTTCGTCCGCCTTGACGGACGTCGCCAGCAGCTGGTAGCCGGCCGTCTTGAAGCGACGCGCCAGAGTCTCCTCGATCGCGCGGTCGAGCTCGATCTTGTTCAGGACGACGGCAGCCGGAAGGCCGTTCGCTTCCGCGATCACGAGGAACCGGTCCATCATCCGGGGGCTCGGCTCCGGATCGCGGGCGGAGGTCACGACGATCACCTGATCGACATTGGCCGCGACCGGCTGTGCGCGCCGTGGACCCGCTCCGCTGCTACCCTGCGCGGCGCGACGCGCAAGTACGGAGCGGCGCGGACGGATTTCGGCGATGGTCGATCCCTCGAGCACCACAATGTCTCCCGGCACGACGCGATCGGTGTCCCGATGTTTGAGTTTGCCGCGGAGCGTGGCGGTGATTTCGCCGGCATCGGTGTGAACGCGATAGCCGCCGGCGGTGCGCGCCAGCACCACGCCGTTAGTGAGCGGCACGGCTGACGCATTCGTCGAGGTGAGCCTTCACTTGCTCGAGCGTCAGCGCCAGCACCGGAGCGAGCGCTTCGTTGGGTGTCGAACCGAACGCCAAGTAATCGGTCTCGAGATGCCCGACCGGACGCTCGCCTTCACCCCAGCGCACGAACAGCAGGGCGGCCCCGTACCGCCCCGCTTCAGCCGCATCGTCGGCGAATGTGGCGACGGAGTACGCCTGGCCGTCCGCCGCCCCAAACGCGGGGGGGCGGCCATGAACTTGTTGGCGCATCAGATACGGGTACCAGTGCGTCCCGAACGGAACGTACACGCGCATGTTGTACCCCTCGCGCCGCAGCCGATACTGAAGATCGCGTCGCACCCCGTACAGCATCTGGAACTCGAATCGCTCGGCGGGAATCCTGCGCTGTTTCGTAAATGCCTTGGCGTGGTCGATGATGGCCACGTCATGCGTCGCAATGCCGGGATAGTTGCCGTCTTGGAGGAGCCGCTCCATGCAGGCGATGTAATTCGCGTCCACGTCGCGCTTGTCCGGGAATGCGACGTCCTCGGGTTCCTTGTACGCACCTTTGCAGAGCCGCACGCGGGCGCCCAACCCGATCATCGCGTCCACATCGGCGCCGGTCCGCCGCAGATAGGACTGCAGCACGACCCCTACGGCGTTCCCGAATTCGGGATAGAACACGTCCGTAAAGAGCTGGAGTGTCCGCGCGGTGTAGCTGGACTGCTCCATGTCGATGCGCACGAACGAGTCGTACTGCTTCGCCTTGCGGATGATGGACCGCGTGTTGCCCAGGCACAGCTGCTCGTCGATGTCGAGCCCCATCTGCGTCAGCTTGACGGAGACGTTGGCGTTCGCTTTCGCGCGGTGAATCCGCTCGAGGACGTCGAGATACGTCTTACAGGCACGCTGTGCCTCCTCGGCGTGCAGGACGGACTCGCCGAGCAGATCGAGGGACGCCGAGAGGGCATTCAGGTCGCGCAGCGTGGTGATTGCCTCGTCCACCGTCTCGCCCGCGACGAAGCGCGACGCCAGCTTGCGGGCGACGCGGTTCTTCCGGACGAAACGAAAGATGCGCGGCTGCTCGCTCAACCAGAGAAAAGCGGCGCGCAGCATCAGGAGTAGAACTTGGTCCCTTGGCGGGCATGCTCCTGCAACACTTCGCACGGTGTGAAGCGTACGCCATGACGCTCGGCGAGACGCTCGAGATCGGCAACCACGCGCTCGGCGCCCAGATCGTCGGCGTAGCGCAGCGGCCCGCCGCGGAAGGGCGGAAAGCCGAACCCGAAGATCGCGCCGATGTCGCCGTCGCGAGGATTCCTGACCACACCCTCGCCCAGCGCCCGCGCAGCCTCATTCACCATGCCGAGCAGCAGGCGCTGGAGAATCTCCGCCGGGCGCGGGCCACCGTTGGGATGGACGCCGAGCAATCCGTAAACGCTCTCATCCACCCCGCGCTTCTTGCCACCCTTATAGATGTAGAAGCCGCGGCCCGATTTGCGTCCCAGCCGCCCTGCTTTGACGAGCGCGGCGACGCCAGGTCCTGGCGCGGGGATGATGTGGTCGCCGTAGGCTTCCTGCATCACACCGGCGACTTTCACGGCGACGTCGAGGCCCACCTCGTCGAGCAGCGTCACCGGCCCGACGGGGAATCCGAAGCGCACCGCCATGCTGTCGATGTCTTCGATCGATGCCCCCTCGGCGAGCAGGTGCCCGACTTCGTTGGGGTAGGGCGCCAGGATCCGGTTCACCCAGAAGCCGGGGCTGTCCTGCACGACAATCACGGTCTTGCCCAGCCGCCGGCCAAACGCAACCGCCGTGCTGATCGTCTGCGGCGACGTGCGGGCGCCGGGGATCACCTCCAGCAGCGGCATCTTCGCGACGGGCGAGAAAAAATGCATCCCGATGACGCGCTCCGGGTCGTGCGCCGCCTCGGCGATGCGCGTGATCGGAATCGTGGAGGTGTTGGATGCGAACACGCCGTCTTGGGGGAGCACCTGCGCGACTTCCCGCAGCACCTCCTGCTTGACGGCGAGGTCTTCGAACACCGCCTCGATCGTCAGCTCGGCGCGACCGAACCCGGCGTAGGTATCGCTGCCGGAGAGCAAGGCGACGAGCCGCGCGTATTCGTACTTCGTGATGCGACGCCGCTTCAGCCGATCGTCGAGGATGGCGCGGGCGGCGAGAGTTCCCTGGGCGACGCGGCCGAGGTCGGCGTCCTTCATCCGCACGTCGACCTCCGCCTGGGCCACGGCGGTGCCCGCGATGCCGGAGCCCATGAACCCTGAGCCGATGATACCCAGCCGGTGCACACGCACGGCCGGCGGCGCATTCGCGACTCCCGGATCCTTCTTGAGCTGATTGGTCGCGAAGAAGATCTGGACGAGCTTGCGGGACACGTCGGTCACGGCGAGCTGGCCGAACAGCTGCGCCTCGCGCCGCAGTCCTTCCGCCATTCCGTGCCTCAGGCCGTACGCAACGGCTTCGAGGGCGGCGGGCGGGGCCGGATAATTCCCGGCGGTGCGCTCGAGCACCTGTTTGCGGGCCATACGAAACACGAGCCGGCGGCCGAGCGGATTCCCATCCAGTAGAAAGCCGACGAAGCCACCCGGGCGCTTGCGCCTGGGTCGCCAGCCGCCGGCCATGCGGCGCGCCGCCGCCAGCGTGATCTCGGCAAGGATCGCGGGCGGCACCAGCTCGTCGACCATCCCGAGACGGAAGGCTTTTGCGGCGCGCTCGGTCTTCCCGGCGAGAATCATGTCGAGTCCCGCCCGCGCGCCTACGAGCCGCGGCAATCGCTGACAGCCGCCGGCCGCCGGCAGAATGCCGAGCTGAACCTCGGGTAACCCGATTTGTGTCTTGGGATGGTCGGTGGCGACGCGATAGTGGCAGGCGAGCGCGAACTCGAATCCGCCGCCGAGGCACGCTCCGTGGATGCCGACAGCGATCGGCTTGGGAAAGCGGGCGACGCCCTCGAGCATCTCCTGGCCGTCCGCGGCAAGCCGTTCGGCCTCCGCGGCCGAACCGAGTTTGACGAACTCCTCGATATCGGCGCCGGCGATGAAATTGTCCGCTTTCCCGGAGAAGAAGGCGACGGCGCGGACGCGCGCGTCATCCCCTAACGCCGCAAAGCAGGCGAGAAACTCGTCTTTCACCGCGCGGGAAATGACGTTGACCGGCTGGCTCTTGAGGTCGAGCACGACGGTTGCGATCCCGTCGTCCACATCCCAGGTGACGGCGGGCGCGGTGCGGGTCGATGACGGGGCGATCGTTGACACTAGCGGCGTTCCAGTACCATGGCGAACCCCATGCCGCCCTGCGCACATACCGAGATGAGACCGTACTGGACGTCGCGGCGGCGCATCTCGTTCGAGAGCGTCGTGACGAGACGGCCCCCGGTCGCGCCGAACGGATGCCCGATCGCGATCGAACCCCCCATCACGTTGATGATGTCCTCGTTGATCTCCCACCCCTTGGCGGCGAAACCCTGGAGATTCGACAACACTTGCGACGCGAATGCCTCGTGAATCTCGATCAGGCCGAGGTCCTTCCATTGGATTCCGGCGCGCTCCAGCGCCTTGGGCACCGCAAAGATCGGCGCCTGGAGCAGCTGCCAGCCGGGATCGACCGCGGCAACCGCGTACGACCGGATGAAGGTGAGGGGCTCATATCCGAGCGCCCGCGCCGCTTCGTCGCTCATCAGCAGGACCGCAGAGGCGCCGTCGGTGAGGGGCGAGGAGTTCGCGGCGGTAACGCTGCCGTAGCGGCGATCGAAGACGGGCTTGAGCTTCGCCATCTGCTCGAGCGACGTGTCGCTTCTGATGCCGTTGTCCTGCGCGACGATCGCCTGGCCGGGACGGGTGGGAAGCCAGGGCACGATCTCCGCCGTGAGCCGGCCGTCGGCCGTGCCTTGCGCCGCCAGCTGGTGGCTGCGCAGCGCCCAGCGGTCCTGCTCCTCGCGCGGGATATGGTTTTCCTTCGCCATCTTCTCCGCCGACTGGCCCATCGATTCACCGGTTGACGGCTCGGCGATCGCGGGCGCGATCGGCACGAGGTCGCGCGGCCGGATCTTCGCGAAGGTCCTGATGCGCGCGCCGAGCGACTTGGCCTTGCTCGCCTCGACCAGGATATCGGCGAGCCGGCGCGAGGCGAGGATGGGAATGTCGGACAGCGCCTCGGCGCCGCCCGCGATGATCACGTTCGCATTGCCGAGCGCGATCTGATCCTGCGCGGCGGTGATCGCCTGATTCGCGGAGGCGCAGGCACGGTTCAACGAGTACGCGGGGATTTCCTTGGGGAGCTGCGGCAGCAGGCTCACTTCGCGCCCGATGTTCGGCACGAGCGCGGAGGGGACGACCTGGCCGAAGATGACTTCGTCGACCTCATCGCCGTCCAGATTCGTGCGCTCGAGCAGCTCGCGCGTGGCGTACCGCGCAAGATCGACGGCCCGCACGTCCTTCAGCGACGTGCCGGCTTTGGTGAACGGGGTCCGGACGCCCGCCACGACTGCGACGCGCCGTCCGTTGAGACTCGGCATTAGATTCTTCCCCTCTTCCCGGGAATCGAAACCTACCACCAGCCCCAAGTGGAGGGGAGTTGGAGCAAACCCGCGCCCAATCCCTGGCCGCAATGTTCGAGGCGCCCGTCGATGTGCTGATCATCGGCGGCGGCATCACGGGTGCGGGGATCGCGCGGGATGCGGCATTGCGCGGCTTCCGCGTGGCGCTCGTGGACAAGGCGGACTTCGGGGCGGGCACGTCGTCGCACTCGTCGCGACTCATTCACGGCGGTATCCGCTATCTCGAGCAGGGAGCGCTGCGGCTGGTGTTCGAGGCGAGCCGCGAGCGTCGCGTGCTCCTCAGGATCGCCCCGCATCTCGTCCGGCCGCTCGCTTTCCTCTTTCCCGTCTATCGGGGCGGGCGCCTGCCGGCGTGGAAGCTGCGCGCCGGAATGTGGCTCTACGACATCCTGTCCGCCTTCCGCAACGTGCGACGGCACCGCTGGCTCCGCGCCAAGAAAGTGCGGCGCCTGGAGCCGGGCCTCCGGGATCGCGGGCTCATCGGCGCCGCGCTCTACTACGACGCGCAGACGGACGACGCGCGCCTGGTCATCGCGACCATCCGCAGCGCCGCGCGCGCGGGCGCGCTGGTGGCCAATTACGTCGAGACCACCGCGCTGCTGAAGCCCGATGGGCGGGTGCGCGGAGCGGTCGTGCGCGACGTGCTCACCGGCCAGACGGCGAGCATTCGCGCGCACGTCGTCGTGAACGCGACGGGACCGTGGGCCGACATGATGCGGCGGCTCGACGATCCGCAAGGCGCGCCGCTGCTGCGGCCGACCAAAGGGGCTCACGTCATCGTGCCGCGCCGCCGCATGGGGAACGAGCACGCGGTGACGTTGCTGTCGCAAATCGATGGCCGGGTGATGTTCGTTCTTCCCTGGAGCGACTTTGCGTACATCGGAACGACCGACACGGACGCCGACTCGTCTCCCGATGCCCTCCGCGTGACCGCCAGCGACGTCACGTATCTGCTGCGCTCCGCCAACGCCGCGTTTCCGGACGCGCACCTGACGTCGAACGACGTGGTGTCGGCCTGGGCGGGGCTGCGGCCGCTGTTGCGGCAGGATCACGCGAACCCGTCACAGCTGTCGCGCGAGCATCGGATCGAGGAAAGCGCGCATGGGATGATCACGATCGCCGGCGGCAAGCTGACGACCTATCGCGTGATGGCGCGCGACGTGGTCGACCGCGTCGCGGCGCGCTTGCACGAGCTCGATGGCCGTCCCACCGCGCGCCGCGTCGCGACCGATCGGCTGCCCCTGCCCGGTGGCGAGGCCGCCGAGCTGGAGGTGCTCGTGGAAGCGGCGCGGGCGCGAGGCGCATCCGAGGCGACGGCGCGACATCTCGTCGCCAACTACGGCAGTGAGGCGGCCGCGGTCCTGAACCTCGTCGATCGCGACCGCCGTCTTGGCGATCCGCTGATCGCGGGCCGGCCGGAGATCTGGGCCGAGGTCGACTATGCCGTCGAGCGCGAAATGGCGGTACGCGTGCGCGACGTCTTGATCCGGCGGCTGCATCTCTTCTATGAGTTTCGCGACCACGCTCAGGGGGTCGTCGCCCCCGTGGCCGCCCGGATGCGAAGGCTCCTCGGCTGGGACGAGACCCGTGAAGCCGAGGAGCTGCGCGACTACTTCAAGGCTTGACTTTCACGCGCGGGCGCACGTGCACGCGCACGTTGGGATCGTCTTCGTCGTCGATCTGCCGCAGCGCCCACGTGGCCGCATGGCGGACCGAGCCGGCCTCATCGCGCTGCGCCGCGGTGAGCCCATCGCGCGCCCGCGGGCTCTCGATCTCGCCTAACGCCCACGCGGCGGTCGCCCGGACGTCGATGTCGCTGTCCTTGAGCGCCGCCACCAGCGGCTCAACCGCCCCGTCATCTTCGATCTCACCGAGCGCCCAGGCCGCCAGCACCCGCACCTCGGGATCGGCGTCCTTGAGTGCCGCCGCGGCGGGAGCGACGCCGCTGCCGTCTTCGATTTCGCCGAGGGCCCAGATGGCGGTCTTGCGCACGTCGACGACCGGATCGCGCACCAACGCTTCGAGCGGGCCGACGCCTTGCCCGCTTTCGATTTCGCCGAGCGCCCATGCCGCGGCCTGGCGCACGCGCGGCTCGCGATCCTTCGTCGCGCTCACCAGCAGCGGCACTGCCGACGCGTCTTCGATTTCACCGAGCGCCCACACCGCCGCGAGGCGCACGTCGAGCACGGGGTCATTGAGCGCGCCGCTCAGCGGCCGGACGGCCCGCTGATCCTCGATTTCTCCCAGCGCCCAGGCGGCGGTGCGTCGGACGTCCGGTGCACGATCGCCGAGCGCGCGCGCCAGAGCGTCGATCGCGACCTTCTCTTCGATTTCGCCGAGGGCCCACGCCGCGGTCGCGCGCACCTGCGGGCTGGCGTCAGCGCCGAGCGCGTCGCTGAGCGGACTGATGGCGCGCGAATCCTCGAGCTCGCCGAGGCCGAGGGCGCCGCTTTCGCGCAGATCGGTCCGTGAGTCGCGCAGCAGTGACAGGAAGAGGTCATACGTCCCCGAGCCGCCATGCCGGCCGAGCACGCGCACGGCGATGTTGCGGATGCAACGGTTCTCGTCTCTTACGACCGCGCGGAACGCCCGCAGGACTGCGGGATCCAGGTCGTGATTGCGCTCATGAAAGTCCACATGCACGCCTCCCCCAGCGCCCCCACCGCCACCCGGCATCGGCATGGGCGTGGGCATGGGACGGGGCATCGGCATGCCTGGATCTGAATGGCTCCAGCCCCACCAGCCGCCGTAGTTGGTCAGCGCCTGACCGGCGAGCGCGCAGACGGCGGAGTCGCTGGTGCGCAGCTGACCGAGCACACGCGCAACGGTGGCGGAATCGAGCGGCGGTTGGTTTTGGAGGCCGAGCAGCAGCGACGCGATCAACGGTGCAATCATGGGAATCCCGGGTCGAGGCTCCCCCTTAGATAGCCCGCCTGCGCGGAAGGTTGTATTATCTCGCCCCGTGCGTCCCGGTATGTGGGCTGTCCTTTGCTACGTCATCGCCATTGCCGGCTGCTCGCGGGGGGGGCCCGATGCGGCTCGCCCGCCGGCCGCCGGCGCGGCCGTGACGGTCGATTCGATCATTCCCGCGGGTCCGTATGGCGACGCAGTGCGGCGGGGCCGGGCGCTCCTCACGGCCACGCGTGACAGCCTGCCGAGCCACGTCGGCAACCGGCTGCGCTGCACCAGCTGCCACCTCGACGAAGGACGGCGTGAGAGCGGGACGTGGATGGGTGTATTCGCACGCTATCCGCAGTATCGCGCGCGCAGCGGCATGGTCGAGACGATCGAGTACCGCGTCAACGATTGCTTTCGCCGCAGCATGAACGGCACGGCAATAGATCCGGCGGGCGCCGATATGCGCGACATCGTCACCTATTTCGCGTTTCTGTCTCGCGGCGCGTCGGTATCACCCCCGGCGCCGAGCCCACGGTTGCAGAAATGGGCGGCGTTCAAGGCGGACACGGCGGCCGGCGCGCGTGTGTTCACGGGTGCCTGTGCGAAATGCCACGGGGCGGCGGGCGAGGGAACCGCGGGCGCTCCGCCGCTGTGGGGCGCCGCCTCCTACAATATCGGCGCCGGCATGGCGCGGGTCCGCACCGCCGCCGAGTTCATCAGCCGCAACATGCCGTTCGATGCGCCCGGCACGCTCGCCGACCAGCAGGCGTTCGACGTCGCCGCGTACATCAACGCGCAGCCGCGACCCGATTTCCGCGGCAAAGAGAATGATTGGCCGAATGGCGATTCACCACCCGATGTCGCATATCCAACACGGACTCACCACTAGGAGGCTGTCGATGTTCGAATTCAATGATGTCGCCACTCCACGGCGCGGCTTTTTGGGCACTCTCGCCGCCGCTGCCGCTGCCGGTTTCGCGAGCCTGACGCCGCTGCGACTCGAAGCGAAGCCCCGCGCGATGACGAACAAGGCGATCGACCCGTCGTTCGAAACCTGGCTCAACCGCATCACCGGGAAGCACAAGATGGTGTTCGACGCACCCGAGGTGAACGGCGGCATGCCGGTAGTCTGGCCGCGCGTGTGGCTCAACAGCTACAACGAGAATTACGGCACCAAGGACGCGGACAACTCCGGGGTCGTGATTCTGCGGCATGCGGCGATTCCGCTCGCGATGAAGGATGAGCTGTGGGCGAAGTACAAGCTGGGTGAGGTGTTCAATCTGAAGGACGGCGAGGCGCCGGCGGTCCGCAACACGTTCGCGAAGGTGCTGCCGCTGCCGCTGCCGGGTACGGGCGTCGAAGCGCTGCTCGCCAGCGGCGTGCAGTTCGGCGTTTGCAACATCGCGTTGACGATTTACAGCGGCGCGGTCGCGCAGAAGATGGGACTGGATCCGGCAACGGTGAAGGCCGAGTGGGTCGCGGGCCTCATTCCCGGTGCGCAGGTTGTGCCGTCGGGTGTGCTCGCGGTGAGTCGCGCACAGGAAAAGGGCTGCGGGTACTGCTTCGCGGGCTAACGCGCGCGCGGTCCCATCACGCCGTGTGACACGGCTCACCGGTCCATCGGGGGCACGCAGGAACCCGCGAACCCGTGTCCGGTTCCCGGGTAGAGGAGGCCGCACCATAACCGGAGGACCGGATGATGCGACGCATTCTCGCAATGCTCGTCCTGCTGCTCGGCGCAGCCGGCGTGTCCCGCGCGGCTGCCCAGCGCTCGCACGTTGGCGTGCATACTGGCTACAACACGGACGCCGAAGACTGGCTGATCGGCGCGCAAGTTCATCTGCCGCTCTCGCGCTCGATCGAACTGTATCCGTCGTTCGATTATTACTTCGTCGATCCCGGCTCCTTGGTCGGCCTCAACGCCGATCTGCAATTTCGGACACCAGGCGCGCCGCTGTACCTCGGCGGCGGCTTGAACATCCTCAAGACGAGTGGGAACTCGGACACGGGCTTCGATTTATTTGGCGGCCTGGAAACGCGTTATGGCCGCACACATCCGTATCTCGAGCTGCGCGGGATATTCCACGACAACTCGTCAGTGCAGCTGGTCGCCGGCCTGAATGTGACGTTGTATTGAAGAGAGTGACATGAAAACGTCGTAGGGGCGCAGCATGCTGCGCCCCTACTTCCAGCCTCGCAGACTCCTCACAAAGTCGTGTAGCACCAGAAATTTCTCGTACACCCTCACGCCCTTGCGCTTGCGGCCGAACTCCGCGAACAGCTCCCGCAGCCGCCCGCGCCGCGCGACGTAAAACCGGAACGTCTCGGCAAAATCCTCCTGCGGGTGGGTCGCCGCATAGGCGCTGACGTAGTCGGTCAGCGTCGTCGCAATCCGGCGCCGCTCGAAATCCACCCAGTGCTCGTCGGCGACGCGATAGGCTTTGCGCACCTCGCCGAAGGCGCGGCGAAACCGGCCGGTGCGCGTCCACGCCCAGTGATGATAGAGGAAGGAGTGGCCGAGCTCGTGCAGCAACAGGCCGGTGAGCATGCTCCACGAGATCTCATCGCGGCGGCGCTTGCCGGTCACGTAGCGGCGGTCCAGCTCGATCACCTTCGGCGCGCGCGGCGCGACGCCCGATACGCCCGGCCGCAAGACCACGCGGTAATGCCAGTCGCGCAGGCGCGCCACAATGAGCAAGCGGCGCGCCCGGCGCAGGGCACGCGGGATCAGATCGCGGCCGGTGGCGTCCTCGCCGCACCACGGGCAGGTCGCCATCCAGTCGTCCACGCCCCGGTCGCAGTGCGGGCAGGCGTTCTGGAAGTGATCGTAGCGCCACGACTGCGCGCGCCCGCACCAGGGACAGAAGCGCATCGGGTACATGACGCCGCCGCCGCAGCCCCAATCGCAGCGGGCGTGGAATTTGAATCCCTTCGGCGCCTTGAGCGGCTCCTCGCTGGAATCCTCGTCCTTGATGTTGCGCCCGCACCAGGGACAGAACGACGACGCGTCCGATACCATCCAGCCGCAGTACGCGCACGCGGCGCCGGTCTCGCGCTGGGTGTCGGGCCATTCCAGCCGCCGGCTGCAGCTCGGGCAGTGACTCCAGAACCGCTCCAGCTCGGTGTGGCACGTGGGGCAGCGCAGCTCCGGGGTGGGGACCTCGCGGCGGCTCACCGGGCCATGGCCTCGTCCACGATCCGCTGAATGAAGGCGTTGTACTTGAGGCCCGCTTTCTCGGCGGCCTCCGCCAGTTCGTGCTCGGCGGCGATGAACGGGTTGGGGTTCACCTCGAGCACGTAGACCTCGTCGTCATGCGCCAGCCGCACGTCGACGCGGCCATAGTCCTGCAGCCACAGCGCGTGGAACGCGGTGCTGCAGATCTCGCCGATGCGGCGCGTCAACGGCTCCGACACACCCTTGGCGAACACGTTCTTGATCTTCTTCTTCTTGCGGTAATCCTCGTCCCATTTCGCCTTGTACGTCGCGATGCGGTGCTCGGCGGTCTCCGGCTCGCCGAAGGTCATCTCCGTCAGCGGCAGCACTTCGAGCTCGTCGTTGCCGATCAGCCCGACGTAGACCTCGCGCCCTTCGACCAGCTCTTCCACGATCGCGGCCTGATGGTATTTCGTGTGGATGAACTCGACGCGCTGCTTCAGGGACGCGTCGTCCTCGACGACCGACGCCTGGGCGATGCCGATCGACGCGTCCTCGAGCAGCGGCTTCACGATGAGGGGAAAGCGCAGCTCCGACGGCCGCACCAGCTGGTCGCCGTCGTGGAATTCCGCAAACGCCGGCACCCGGATGCCATGGTAGGCCAGGATCTTTTTGGTGAGCGACTTGTTGCGGGCGACGAGCAACGCGGTCGGCGACGATCCGGTGTAGCGATAGCCGTACATGTCGAGCAGCGCCGCGATCGCGTATTCGTGGCGCGCGTTCTTGCGAAAGCCCTCGCAGCCGTTGAACACCAGCTTGGGCTGGAAATCCGCCAGTTTGGCGAGTAAGGGCGCGACGTCGTCGCCGATGCCGATCATGTGGACGTCGTGGCCGCCCGCCAGCAGCGCGCGCGCGACGTCGTACTCCGCCTCTTCGGCTTTCTCCTCGACTTCGCGCTTGAAGGCCGCGTCTTCCCACTCGGGATGCAGCGAATCGAAGATCACCGCGATCTTCATGACCCCACCTCAACCTCAGCCGGACACATGGATGTCGAGCGCGGTCACGCGCCGCATGTCGCGCGCCACCGTCCGTAACGCGATGAGAATCACCAGGCCGCCGAGCAGGCCGACGGCGGGCAGCAGCAGCATCGCCGTCCGTAGATTGCCGGTCCGGTCCGACAGATAGCCGATCAGCGGCGGCGCCAGGGCGTCGCCCGCCAGATGCGAGAACAACACGAACGCGCCCAGCACCGATGCCTGGACCGCCGGCGGTACGACGTCGAGGATCACGGCGGCCAGCGGTCCGTTGTACCAGGTGTACAGGAAATACGTCGCCAGGATGAGCGGCGCGAACCAGCGGAGATCGTGCACCAGCAGCAAGGCGGCGCACACCGGCGCGCCCAGCACAAATCCCGCGCCCGACGCGAGCACGCGCCCGCCGCGCCAGCGCTGCTGCAGGCGGTCCGCCAGCCGGCCTCCGACGAGGGCACCCAGCACGCCGCCACTCAGCGCCCACAGGCCGAACTCGGCGCCCACGCGCGCGACCGAGAGACCGTGCGTCCGCTGCATGAATGCGGCGGCCCACGCGATCAACCCATTCACCGCGAACGTGACCATGGCGCCGCCGAGAAATATCCAGATCAGCGTAGGCGTCCGCAGCACCAGCGCGGCGGCGTCCTGGAAATCGTCGAACGCGCCCGCCGCGACGGCACCCGCTGCGGTGGTGCGGCGCACCGCGAGCGGCACGAGCCGCCACACGGTCCAGGCAATGCCGATGCTCACCCCGACGCCGAACACCGCCGTGCCGAACTGCGACGGAATGCCTTCGAACGCCAACGGCAACACGTATTGCGTGATGCCTTGCATGCCGTGCTGCCCCCAGCGCCGCAGCGTCTCGAGCATCGGCGGCGGCGGACGGCGACCGAGCTCGCGCAGCCGTGAGGCGAGGAGCGCGAGCAGCAGTCCCGGAACTCCCATCCAGATGAATGCCCAGCGCCAGCCGTACCGCTCCGCGATGACGCCGCCGAACCAGATGCCGAGCACCCCGCCGAGCGCCATCCCGACCGAGTAGACGCCGATCGCGAAGGCGCGGCGCCGTCCCCAGAAATACTGCGCGATGATCGCCTGCGAGGCGGGAGCGTAGCCGGCCTCGCCGAACCCCACGAGCGCGCGGCAGGTGAACAGCTCCCAGAACTGGCGCACGAAACCGCCTGCGGTGGTCGCCGCGCTCCAGACCGCGACACCCAGGGTGATGACGCTGCGGCGCGACCGCAGATCGCCGATGACGCCGAGCGGCAGGGCCGCCAGCGACAGCACGATGATGTAGGCCGAACCGAGCCAGCCGAGCTGCGCGTCGGAAATCTGCAGATCGCGCTTGATCGGCTCGAACACCGCGTACACGACGTTGCGGTCGAGGTAGTTGAGAAGGTTGACCACGGTGAGCAACCCCAGGACGTAGGCGGCGTATGCCCTGGTCGGGGTCGCGGGAGGGGGGGGGGACTGCAACCTGTCAGGTCGCGCGGCCGCCAGTTGCTGCCTCGGCGCGCGCGTCGCGATCCGCCTTTGCCTCGAGATAGGAGTCGGTCAGCTCGCGCATCATCTCGGCGCGCTTGTCATAGAGACGCTTCAATTTGC
>WNFZ01003661.1_pt1 | contig 14377 bp, 12 predicted proteins | sample 5400081 | NCBI WGS metagenome assembly WNFZ01 (sample SAMN13153365, study PRJNA577476) | soil metagenome | isolation source: 80 cm soil or saprolite under grassland replicate 1 | place: USA:California | collected 2016-06-15
CGCGTCCGTCATTTGCATCATAAGGATAAGGCATAGATAAACTATTAACCCATTCACCAAGATTGCCTGCCATATCATATAAGCCATAAGGACTTTTACCACTTTCATAACTGCCAACAGGCGTTGTATCACCAACGCAATAGTCATTTCCGCCATTCTTGCCGGAATAATTTGCGTATGTACAATCAATTGTTTCTCCCCAGGGATACCTACGCTTTGTTTTGGTCTGGTCATCCCAACTCCCCGCTTTTTCCCATTCGGCCTCGGTCGGCAGACTTCCACCAATCCATTCACAGAATGTCTTTGCGTCATACCAGGTGACATTTGCCACGGGATACAGTTCCTTCTCGTTTCGCACATCACGTAGTGGACTACAAATTCCTGCCCTGGCACACTGGGCATACTGGCGGTTGGTAACTTCGTATCTTCCAATTTGATAAGCACCTAAATACACAGTATGAACAGGCCCTGCACCAATTTCACCGTTACCACCCTCTGCAGTGCCCATTATGAACTCCCCTGCTGGGATGGTCACCCAGTAATTTTCCATATCAACGGGTCGGTACAAAAACGGGTTGAGTCGTCCCCTCACCCCAAGAACCGACACCACTAATAATATTACGCCCACGATTGCAAGAGCCGCGAGGCGAAGACGTTCCTGCCTTTTTATGTTCTGGCTGGCTTTCAAGAATTCCCTCTCCAGCCGACTGAGTTGTTCGCTGTGTCCCTTCATCCAATCCTGTATTTGTCCCAGCCGTGTACCACGATATAACTCACCCGCCTCGCGTCCGCGGCGCTGCCATTCCTGCGCGCTCTCAGTCAGGTGGCAATGCAGCCGCAGGCTCTCGCGGTCTTCGTCCAGCCATTTGCGCAGGGTCCCCCATTCACGGATCAAGGCTTCGTGCGCTACCTCGGCGCTGTCCTGTTCGGTCGTCACCAGCCGCGCGTCGGTCAGGGTCTTGAGCACTTTTGCCACCGCTTCTTGTTCTTTGGTTTGCACCAGTTCATCCAGTTTGACTCGGCGGCGAGTATCCTGCACGCCTTCGCCCAGTTGGGTCAACCGCAAAAAGATTCCGCGCGCGATGGTTTGCTCTGCGGGTGAAAAGTGGTCATACACGGTCTCCGCTGTTTGAGTAATTGCCTTCTTCACACCGCCCGCTTCATGATACCCATGCAGGGTCAGCGTGCGTCCCTGCCTGCGCTTCCATGATTCGAGCAGGGCGTGCGTGCGAGAGCAAAGGCAGCGCGCCAGGTTCTGTCCCAACATCTTGCAAAATCAAATCCACCAAGCCAGGTTGGAAATCCCAGCCGTTTATTTCGGCGGGTTTCACAATGGCTTCACGTAGTTCGTCTGTTGCCATTGCGCCGATATTGGCTTGATGTTTCTCCAACGCTAAACGTAAGCCTTCATATTCAAAACAATGATGATAGAAATCTGCACGTAGAGTAATTACCACACGTGCCGCGCGGTTCTCCTCGTCCGCAAGTGAAAGCAGGTTTTCGATGAATGCCTTACGTTCGGTAGGATCTTTGCAGAGGATAAAAGTTTCCTCGAATTGATCCACTACCAGTAATAAATTTGCTTCCCCTGAAATGCTCAATAACTTACGGACATACAATCGCAGGCTGCGAGCATCCTGTTGCATGTCATCCATCAATGTGGAGGTTGCCGTGACCGATTCTGATTCGCGTGTTAAACTCGCGGCGAGACTTTCCAATGGGTGCGCAGTAGGTATGATAACGTGCACTGGATCCCTTGTCGTGGCTTTCCACGCCGGGATGAGTCCCGCTCGGGCGACTGATGATTTTCCGCTCCCTGATGCGCCCACAATCGCAAGAAAGTTTTCCTTTGCAGCACGTTCAGCGAGTTCGTGGGTCAATGCCTCACGACCATAAAACAGATCCGCGTCGGAGGTATCGAAGTACCGCAAGCCCATGTAAGGTGGCTCCCCTTCGACAACCTCTTCATTTCTGGTTTCCGGTTTGAGAAGATTTAACGCCTCGGCTGTGAGTTCAACTTTATTACCACTCCCAATAATTACCACTGAACGATTAACATCACCGCCAATGGAAATCTCTCCGCTGGCAAGCATTTGCTTCAGGAGTTCGATCTCCTCTTCTGTCGCGGTTCCATTCAAAAGTTTTTGAAGTGCCCTTGTCTTGTCCATTGTGTTGCTCGATTAGTTGGGCAAATCGTTGTTTCTTTCGAAAACGGTCTTTTCGATGCGCCCCGTCATGGGAGGTCTCCTTTACGTTGCGGTGATGGTATTATACAGGAATGAAAGAGACCTCGGAGGTCTGGATATAATTGAAGATATAGCAAATATCCGGTTGTCCATTTTACTGATCATGAATCTTAGAGGTAGGCATGCAACATAAAACGATTCCCTTTTCTCAACGCAGGGTGGACTGGTTCTTTGTAGGCTTCTTCCTGATTAATTTGTTTTTTATTACCTACATTGTTGACATCGAACAATTGATCATTTCTAATCCCTCTAACTTTCAACAACCAATTTGGCCACCTGAGTCCATGGTCAAGCTGATTCATTGGTATGGAAGTAGTTTTGATCCGCTCCTCATGGCACGCCCTCAATGGTGGAAGATGACCATTTGGATCGATGTGCTTTTTTATGGGCCATTTTATGTGTTGGCAATTTACGCCTTTGTCAAAGGGAAGGATTGGATTCGCATCCCAGCGATTTTTTACTCAGGGATGATGTTTGCCGATGTGTTCATTATCTTGGGAGAGGAAGTCGCGGGTCCCCATGCAACCTCTCATTTGCCGCTCGTGTTAGGGCTAAATCTTCCGTGGCTGTTGATGCCACTCTTTCTCACGTTTCGGTTGCGACGGGAACATCCATTTTCACAAGCTGAGATAAAAATTTCGGCTCGATCACTCGATGCTGCGCAAATCATCAATGGTTGACAAAATAGATTTCGCATCTCGCTACGGGAGTTGGGGGATCGTCGCTGGTGCATCAGAGGGACTCGGCGCAGCCTATCCAGAAGAACTGGCTTCACGCGGTTTGAATTTGGTTTTGGTGGCGCGGCGCGGAGAGTTATTACAATCTCTTGCATGGGGCCTATCAAAAAAATATAACATTGAAATAAAGACGATTGTGTTGGATTTATCTGCTGTCGACGCAGCAGAACAAATCCTTCGCGATACAAAGGATTTGGAGATTGGCTTATTAGTTTACAATGCTGCCTTTTCTGCAATCGGTCCCTTTCTTGAACGACCTCTCGAAGATCATTTGAAGGAAATCCATACCAATGCGTTTACGCCTTTGAAGTTGATCTATCTTTTTGCAGGTCAGATGATTGCGCGAAGGCGCGGTGGAATTGTACTCATGTCATCCTTGAGTGCATTTCAGGGATCAGCGTATATCTCAACTTATTCTGCGACCAAAGCCTTCAATATCGTTTTGGCAGAGGGATTGTGGGAAGAATGGCGCGAGCAGGGTGTGGATGTGCTGGTCTGCGTTTCGGGCGCGGTCAAGACTCCAAATTATGTTGCCAGCGAGCCTGAACAGACAGGCGGACTTGGCGATATGACCATGAATCCTGATCAAGTGGTATATGAAGCATTGAACGCGCTAGGGAAAAAGCCTTATGTCATTCCTGGGCGAGTGAACCGCATTGCCAGCTTCATCATGCGCCATTTGATGCCGCGCAAAATGGCGATTCAGTTTATGGGACGCGTTCTGCGCGAGAAATATGTAAAATAGAAGATTGAAAGAGGTAACTATTAATTTTCGTTTCATTCACACGCGGCCTCTAAGCCTGATCGCAGCGATTTTCGCGGTGCTTCTCATCGTATATGAGGTGATCCAAATCGCTGGCGGCCATTTGTATCAAAAAGCTCTGGACAAAATGGATGCGACAACGCTGGTGGAGCTTGGCATTCTGACCCTATTAGGCGTTTATACAATGAGGGATCAGACCGACCTGCACGCGGTATCGTTTACTTTGGTGGCGGGTCTTTCCTTTATCTTTATTTATGAAGCGATTTATAAGTGGTCGTTTTATCTGACGCCTTTTCGGCTACCTATGCCTCCCACTGAGTTTCGAGAATTCGTGATTCAGCTGGGGATTGCCGCGACCGTATTGACAGGCTTCGCCAACCGTTTCTTCACGCTCAAGAAATGGACCTTTATCTGGCTTGGACTATTCATCCTTTTATATATTTTCTGGATGTCCATCGGTTTTCCTCAGATCACGGGGGAAGTGATGTACCCAAAAACCATTTCCATAAACTTCACGAATGAAATGACCTATGTGCTCAACCGTAGCACGAAATTGATGATGTACTTGGCATATCTTACGTTACTTCCGCCATTGAGGAAGGTTTGAAACGCGAGAACTCGAGGAACTTCTTGATGCATCTCACATAGCCCCTGTAAATGATCCTGAGATCATTTAATTCTAGGCATCCTCGGCTTTGCCTTCAGAGATATAGATTTCCGGCACAAAGGTTTGATCAGTGATAGGCGGTCGGACATAACCTCCTTCCGCTTGGCGCGGTGGCAAGACGATTGGCTCAGGCGTCAGGTCTTCGAAGGGAATCAAGCTGAGCAGGTGGCGTATGCAGTTAAGCCGGGCGCACATCTTGTTATCCGCATTCACCACATACCAGGGAGCCTGCTTGATATCAGTGTGGGCAAACATCTGGTCTTTGGCTTTGGAATATTCCGCCCAACGCGCTCTCGAGTTCAGATCCATTGGGCTGAGTTTCCAACGTTTGGTCGGGTTGTTGATCCGCGCCTGGAAACGCAGTTCCTGCTCCTTGTCGCTGACGGAGAACCAATACTTGATCAGAATGATGCCGGACCGTACCAACATGCGTTCAAACTCCGGCACCGAACGGAGGAATTCGCTATATTCATCGTCCGTGCAAAAGCCCATCACTCGTTCCACGCCGGCGCGGTTATACCAACTGCGATCGAACAGCACCATCTCACCTCCAGCGGGCAGATGTGCAATGTAGCGCTGAAAGTACCATTGAGTCTTTTCCCGTTCAGTAGGAGCCGGTAATGCCACCACACGACAGACGCGCGGGTTGAGGCTCTCGGTGATGCGTTTGATCACGCCTCCTTTACCAGCCGCATCTCTTCCTTCAAAAATGACTACTACCTTCAGATTCTTAAAGCGAATCCATTCCTGCAACTTGATGAGTTCCTTTTGCAGGCGGGCGAGCTCCTTCTCGTACGTTTTCTTGTTGATGGGAAATTGATCTTCGGGCGGAAGCGATGAGACGGATTGAAGTGTCATGGATATAGGCGCAATCTCGACCTTATCCTGTTTTTTAGATCCATCTGCAGAATGCTTGTCTTTGGCTTTCTTATCTTTTTTTGACATCTTTGCCTCTACTTCCTGGATGCGCGCTCCACAAGATACACAATCGAAGTGTAATCCTTTCCTGTCGCTTCTGACATGCCGATCTCGCAGGGAATATTGGAGGAATAGTATCCGCCATATTCACGCGAATTGACTTCAGCCGATTCTTTCTCTGTAGCAGATGCGGTCAGTTCAGGGAAGAGCAATCCACGGTCACCGGCGAAAGCGCAACAGCCGAGGTTGAGTGGCACGGTTGCGGCCCTGGCGCATTGTTGGGCAATTGCTACAAGCTTGGAATCCAATCCAAGTTTGCGGGCGGAGCAATTTGGGTGGAGGATCACTTCTTCATTGACAGGATGAATGTCGAGATTAGGTAAAACATAATCGTGCAGAAATTCGATACTGTCTAAAATTGTCAGTTGCTTCCAAAGTGCTTTGTCTTCATCGCTAAGGTCATCATCACATGTTCGTAAGGTGTGGGTACAAGAGGTGGTATCAATGACGATGGGATATTTGCCGCGTTCAGACCAATCCCAGAATTGGAGCAAGGTTTTGTGTAGCATCATCTTATAAGCAGCGGTATACCCTTTGGAGACGAAGGGCATGCCACAGCAATTTCCAGTGATATCGTCTGGAAGCCAAAGCATAATATTGGCTCTTTTAGCAATGGTGATAAGGGTTTCGGCGAGTGAAGAGTAATTGGTAATTTGTAAATTGGGCGTTCCAAGTTGTCGCGAGATGCAAGAGGGGAAGTAAACGAAATTTTTTTCAACACGAAGGCTTGTACTGAGCGAAGTCGAAGTGACACTAAGAGCACGAAAGTTTGAAGTCGGAGAAGGGATTGAATTGTTCCACTTAGGGAGAGTCATGCCCGATATTTTTTCAGTGGCAATAGAAACTGATTTGACGCCATTTACACCAATGATTTTTTCAGCAATATGTCCCGCGCGAACGCTCCAGCCGATTGCTGTTTCAGCTAAAGCGAAATGCTCTGCGGTCCAAAGCGCGGGCTTTTCACTTTTGATTGATTCGGCGCGCAGGCGTTTGGTTAAGTCAGCAGTGTTGATATTAACAGGACAAGCAGTGGCGCAGAGTCCATCCGCGGCGCAAGTGTCGATGCCAGCGTAGGTGAAATCATCTATAAGGGAATCAGCTTCCGGGTAATACGATCCGAGCGCTTTTAAACGGGCAATCTCGCGTTGGACGACAATTCTTTGACGCGGAGTTAAGGTCAGGCGTCGTGATGGACACTTCGATTCGCAAAATCCACATTCGATGCACTTATCCACTTCGGGCGAGACGAGTGACATTGTCTTGAGATGAGTGACGTGAGTCTGCGGATTCGAGTTGATCAGCACGCCAGGGTTGAGCATATGATCGGGGTCGAATAAAGATTTGAGGTCACGCATGATGGCATAGGCTTCTGCGCCCCATTCGGTTTCGACGAAAGGCGCCATGTTGCGCCCCGTGCCATGTTCGGCTTTGAGCGCGCCATCATATTTTCCGCTGACGACATTCACCATCGCATGGACGAAGCGGTCGAAGTTGGCAACATCTGAGTCAGTGTTGAAAGCCTGGTTGATGAGGAAATGCAAGTTGCCATCTTTTGCATGCCCGAACACCGCGCCATCTGGATAACCAAAATCTGTGAAGAGGTGTTGCAGGTCTATCACCGCCTCAGCAAGATGATGAACGGGGAAGACGACATCTTCGTTGATGGAAATGGTTCCAGGAGTACGCATCCCGCCGATAGATGGGATGATGCCTTTACGCGTCTTCCAGAGCGAGGCTTGGGCGATTGGATCATCAGTAAATTCTGGATCATACAACAGATGAAGTTTCTTGACGACCTGCTCCGCTTCTTTTTTGAAGCCGAGAATTGATTCCATGTCTTGAGCTTGATACTCAGCGAGGATCGCGGTCGTGCCTTCGGGGAGTTGTCGCAAAATGGTTGGGACACCGGGGTTATTCTCAACGGAACGCAGTGCGGCTCGATCCATGATTTCCGCGGCGCGTACACCTGACTCTTTCAACGGCGCAATCGCGGAGGCAGCATCCTGTAGAGTCTTGAAATAAAGTTGACCCGTGTAACGGCGTGGGTAATCGGGCAGGGTGTGAAGTACAGCTTCTGCAATAAATCCAAGCGTACCTTCAGAACCGATGATGATGTGTGTGAGGATGTCGAGTGGAGTATCAAATTCCAGGAAGGTATTGAGGAGATAACCGTTGGTGTTTTTCATTTGATAACGGCGATGGATGCGTGTTGCGAGTGACTCACCCTCACCCCTAACCCCTCTCCCACTGGGAGAGGGGGACTCGAGGATTCTTTTTTTGAGTTCAAGCAACCCGTTTGCGATATGAGGCTGTTCGTTCTCAAAGATTTGATTTGCATTCGGCGTAGCAGTATCCAGCACGAATCCGCTCGGTAAGACAACCGTCATCGAGTGAATGGTGTGATAGGAATTTTCGATCACGCCGCAACACATGCCACTAGAGTTGTTCGAGAGGATACCGCCGATCATACATGCGTCGATGGACGCAGGGTCGGGCCCGATACGCCGCCCAAATGGTTTGAGCACGTTGTTCAGAAATCCACCGACGATGCCGGGCTGTGTGCGGATAAGCCTCGCGTCATCTTCGACGCTATAGTTTCCCCAGTGCTTGGAAATATCCACAAGAATCCCATCCGTGACAGCCTGACCCGAGAGACTCGTCCCAGCGGCGCGGAAGGTCATGGGAATACGATTTTGCTGGCTGAATTTGAAGAGGGCTTGAATCTCGCTAATGGAATTGGGTTGTACCACCGCCTGAGGAACGAGCCGAAAATACGACGCGTCGTTGGCGTACGCGACACGGTCAATCAGGCGGGTATGCACGCGGGAGGAGTGGAGGATTTCAGAGAGTTGAGATTGGAGATTCATGTAATTTCCTCATTGTACTTTTTTCTTTCCCAATTGTGGACAGGTAGGAGTTGCTGAATCTTGAGGCGGTGGTGCAGAGGGGGAGGTATTAGGTTTTGCCATAGGGACGTTGAGGATACGGAAATTTCAAAAAGCAAGCAATGCTGCCCAAATTCTCCGTGCTGATTATTGGTCAATACGGCTTTGCAATAAAACCCCTGTTATACCAATTACCTTGTTCATGGTGGGTTTACAAATCCTGCCAACCATTTCTCAACATCTGAGGAGGAAACTTTTTCTCCCGATATGTCGCCCACACCGCCGGTCGCTGTGTTAGGACACTCTCCCGGCAACGCACCGCTAATGGATTGCTCTACTAAGGTGGTACCTGTTTTTGCAGCGACTAATGTAAACTCCTGCTGATAAGCAAAACGTTTGATAGTAACATGTTGCTCAGAAGGATGTTCAATGTAGTTGCAGGTCTCTATGGTTAGTACTTTCTCCTCTCCTGTACAAACAACAAATTCGATGAATCGAAGAGCCATAGGCTCCCAGTTCTTTTCAACCGAAAAATTAGTATTGCCTAGTAACAATACGGGATGAAAGGAATCATTTGACATATAAACACTGGCTTCAGTAACACCGATGCCTTGACAAGCGCCTTTGATTTCATTGAAAATGCTCTCTCGGGATTCTAATGGGATATTCTTTTTGCTCAACGTGGTTGACAACATGTCAATAGTTACGTTTAGTATTTTTGCTAACTGAATATCGGTCATGCCAATCACATTCTGCATTTTAGCGCTATCTAATACCACGTTTTCTAGATTAGCGTTGGTCAGAATTGCGTTGCTTAAGTCAGCATTAGTCAAATTTGCTTCTGATAGATTTGCATTTTGGAGATTTGTTCCATTTAGTTGGGCATTTGCAAGATTCGCTCCTGATAGATTTGCTTGCCTTAAATCTTGATTGCTCAAATTGCAGTATTGAAGTGGCGCATTTGGTCCGATCTTCTTACACGCTGACGCATAATTAACAGCATCTATGCTTTTTATGCCAATAAGAAGAAGAGGAATTATCGCCAACGCGAAATTGGCTAGCGCGCTAAGACCCAAACGACCAGATGTCCGTGCTATCCTAATTGCATTTATGATAAAAAATAGAGCTACAAATACAAGAATCAATACTCCCGCTATTTGTTGAGGACCTTGATAAAAACGTGGATTTGGGTTCTCGCCCCCGAGAAGTGCACCAAACATACAAAGAGAAAGGATAAAGAAAACAATTAGAAGCGAAAAAGATTTCCTTTTTGACATAGATAGGGTTCTCCGTCTATCCTTTGGCTAATCGTTGAGCCAATAGAACTACAATACGATCAATCAAATGTAGTAACACGCGTGCTAATAACGAGTTGCTATACAGGTGCTTGCGAAGTTATAGGTTTTAACTCAATGAAAACGGTCTTTTCGATGCGCCCCATGTGCGGCTCCTTTGTGTGGCGGTGAGGAGATTATAACCGCCTCCGTCACTGCATGACACCTCCCCCAAATACGACAATGGAAATTCAGGTTGCACATCCGGTTGTCAACTCATCGGATTTGGGGGAGGCTGAGTGGGCGGATCAATCTGTTAATTCAAAAGTCCCTGAACTTATTCAGGGACTCTTTGCTTTAGGTTTCGGTTATCTCTGGTACGTGCTCATCCTCGTACTTTTCAATGAGAATCCCCAGTACCTCCATCAAGGATGCAAGAGGATGATTCTCGTCTTCGCCAATGGTGTCAATTAGATTATCCAGCAAACGGACCGCTTCCTGATACTCCTTTTCGCTGTGAGGAAGATAGAGGATTTTTGATACTTCCCTCCAATGTGAAGAGGCTTGTTCGATTTTTGTGTCTAACATAGCTTACTCCTTCCACTTTCCTTCATCGTACTCTTGGTGGGTCAGCACTGCGCGGATATAAATGGTACGCCGATTGTAATGGATGGCAGCTATCAAACGTACCTTGGATATTGAATACCGTTAAATTGCCAACTTGGTCTGTGCCTCCGAAGGTTTTTCTTAATTCTGCAAACGATTTGAATTCATTCGTCTTCGCCTGCTTGTACCAATGCTGTAACGCGGACTTGACATCTGGGTACTTTTCTGAGAATTCGTTGAGTCGCTTGCGCGTGATGATGTGCATTGTTGGCTTCGTTTATTATACTCTCTGCGCTCTGCACCAACTGATGAGGACGGTCTTTTCGATGCGCCCCATATATGGCTCCTGTTAGTTGCTGTGAGGAGATTATACAGGAAATTGACCCCCTCCGTCACTACGTGACACCTCCCCCAAATCCACAGTGATTCATTGCCTAATTACTTTGCTTCTGATTGTGGATTTGGGAGAGGAAGGGTGAGGGCCTCGCTTGCCAAATGCCTCGCTTAAATTGGTATACATTGTCTCTGCGGCATAGGCACGGTCTGCGAGGGGGTTGAGGCGTTTCGCCATACGTGGAGTAATTAGTGCGATCGATTTTCGCCCATAGAAATGTTTGTAATATAACTGGTTTGCTCCGGCTTCATCCCACGCCCAGTTCAGGTGAGTGTAGCGCGAAGCATCCAATGGGCGTGTGTAGCCGCGCAAGGTCTTTTCCTGATGAACGCTGACGTAATGTTCGAAATATGTCATCACTAATTCACGCAAATTTTTATAGACTGGCTCGCGGAATCCCAGATTGATGTAATTGGATTTGGCGACTGCGCCCCAATAGCCATCCGCTTGATATAACGCCAAAACATGATCATCATCCAGGCCGGGATCGGGCAGGATATCGATGAGCAGTGGTTTGAATCCGATTCGCCATAAGGCTAAGGCTGCCAGGAATCCACCATCGAGGCAATGACATTGACCATCCAGCATCACATTAAGTGGAGAACGGTCGCGCTCCTCGGCAATGTATGGCATACTGTCTAAATACTCTTGAATTTCAAAAGGTGTATTGAGGCTAAGGAACTTTTTGCGTAAGTCCGCGCGCAGATGGGATTGAAATTCGGTCATGAAAGTCATAGCTCACCTGATTTCCAATAAGTCTATGTTAGCTCAGTGTCGCTGGAAATCCGAAGAGTGGCGGCAAAGATGGATCAATAAAGCTAATGATTTGGGATAGTTTATTTCTCTCTATGGTTAGGGCGATCAATCCAAAGGATTGATATTCATTTTTCTCATCGCGCTGATAAATTGCGAAGGCCGGCGATCCATTTGCACGAGTGGGCAGAAGTCGCCAGCGGTGAAGGGCTTTGCCTGGGAACATACCGTCATCTCCAAAGATTGTCGCGGCTGCGAAAATGCCAATCGCCTTGTGGCCCTGATACCAGGAGGGAGAGGGTGGCATCGCTAAGGCGGCATCTTCTTTAAGCAATGCAACCAGACCCGCTACGTCTGCGGTTTCCCAGGCTCGCACAAAATGATCGAGAAGCCACTGGGTCCTTTCATCACTTGATGACATGGTTGAAGCCTCCATCTCTCCACGAGGATAGCGCTGCGACAACGTAGTCCGCGCGCGGTGCAGAGCGCTATTCACAGATGAAACAGTCAGTTCGAGCACGTCTGCCGTTTCAATAGCGGAAAAATCGAGAACATCTCGCAAGATCAAAACTGCGCGTTGACGGGGTGGCAGTGCTTGTAGTGCTGTCAAAAACGCCAGCGATATACTTTCAGTGTCTGTGTAGCGTGCTTCGGGGTTGATCGCAGATGTATCCCTTAACCATTCATCGGGAAAAGGCTCCAGCCAGCTGATCTCTGGCGAAGGTGGCAGGATAGGAGTCTTTGGATCAGCTGGGGAAAGTTTTTCAAACGGAAGAAGTCGTCGGCTTTTCTGTTGATCGAGGAAATCCAGACAGGCATTTGTGGCGATTTTATACAACCACGATCGAAAAGAGGCGCGACCCTCGTATGAATCCAAACGTTTCCAAGCGCGCAGCAATGTCTCTTGCACCAAATCTTCAGCATCGTGTAAGGAACCGAGAATGCGGTAGCAGTGCACTTGTAACTCACGACGATAAGGTTCACTCACTTCGCTGAATTGCCTTGCATCTCCGTTTCGAACTGCGGCAAGGTGCTGTGCTTCTGTCCATTTTGGGTCTGGAATTTCTGACATTGACAAAATCTCCTGTCAAGGATCTGACATAATTATGACGGTTTATTGTACTCAATCTGTGCGGTGAGAGATCTTTGACTTTCGGCTTGACCGCACAGTTTTGATTTTGATTCCCGTCTAATATTGTAGATCAACTAAAGGAGACAAAAATGAATTACATAACTGTAGTACGAGCGAAGCTGAAGGGTAGTCCCAAAGAAGCTCAAACGATGCACGATGCGACGGTCGAAAAACTGTCTGCGATGACCCGTCCCATGGGTGCCATTGGCCATAAGCCGCATCTGAACCCTCAGGACCCGACTCAATTCCTTGCGATTGACACTTGGAACAACCTGGAAGGTCTGCAAAAGTTCATGGGCGATCCTCAAGTAATGGAGGCATTTGGCAGCCTATTCGAAGGGATGCCAGATATCAGCGTTTGGCAAGAATCAGATTGGGCTTCGTTCTAACAAAAGCACATATTCTTGTATCGAGGTGGGTGCTAGAATAGAACTCCGAGTGCTACGCAGTGCGAAGCATTTCGGAGTTCCGCTTATGTCCAAATCTTATTCTGTTCCTCTCAATGAAATCCGCCGAGAACATATAGTCGTAAACTCGCGGTTCATCCCTACGCTTGCACCTACCTTCAGCGTTGAAGAAGCGCGGACTTTCATCGCGCGGATCAAGAAAGAATTTGCAGACGCAGGTCATAATGTTCCCGCGTATATTATCGGCGGAGGGAATACTGTGACTGAATATTTCTCCGATGATGGTGAACCCTCGGGGACAGCCGGCAAGCCGGCATTGGCAGTCCTGCGCGGCAGCGGATTGGGTGATGTAGCGGTTGTGGTCACGCGTTATTTTGGCGGTACACTGCTAGGCACAGGTGGATTGGTCAAAGCATACACTGAGTCAACGCAGATGCTCGTCAATGCGGTGGGGCGCGGACGAAGAATTCCTGTACACGTGGCGATGGTGGCAATTCCATATAGCTTATTGGAACGTGTGAGACTGTTGGTGACGCGTCAGGGTGGAAAAATCATCGGCGAAGATTTCGCCGCGGATATTACGATCACTCTACAGTTCCCCATAGATTCGTTCGAGACCTTCCAAAATGAATTGCGCGAGATTTCCGCGGGGAAGGTAAAGGCAGAGGTGATCGAGTCGAAGGAAACGATTGTGGCAGTGAGCGATTAGGGAAAGGATTTATATCGTATCCTACTCACTCGGAAGCTAGTCAATCGCAAATGGGATGGACTTGAAAAGTCCATCCCATTATTTCAGCGGATATGAGGCAGAGAAAACAAATAGATGCAGTTGCCCTAAACCACCTCAAAGTTCGACATCATGCCTTGGTCTTCATGTTCTAGCTTGTGGCAGTGGATCAAGTATCGGCCTCGATATCCATCAAAGCGGATGAGAATCCCAACGGTCTCTCGATCGTTGAGGAGAACGGTATCCTTCCAACCTCGCTCCCATGGGAAGAGGGTCCCACGTCCACCAGTGCGCGACTGCACTTGGAAGGAGGCGCCGTGAATATGGACCGGGTGAGGCGCGTTTCCATTGGTCGTGAAGTTCCACAACTCTGTCTGACCGAAGGGCACCTGAAAATCAATCCGATTCGCGTCGTATTCTTTCCCGTTAATACGTGTCATACCATCAAAACTGAACAAGCGTGTTCTCACGGGGTTCGATAACTTCGTAATGGTAGACAGTGCAGTGGGAATAGTATGAGTGTCAGTGACCTGTCGCGTCACGCGGAACTCAAGTAGATTCCACCCGCTGTTGAGATCTTGTAACATAACTGTGTTTCCCACCACCAGATTGCGGAAATCCACAAGGAGATCCAGCCGCTCACCGGGGCTGAACTCGATCTGACTGACTTGGACTGCTGTCTCGAGTAACCCGCCATCATTGCCAATCAAAGTAAATGGCGCGCCATTACTAAGTACAAGTTTGAATAACCGAGCGCTGGCGCCATTGAGGACTCGGAAACGATAGATCGCGGTGTCAACATTCAGAT
>WNFZ01005512.1_pt1 | contig 14375 bp, 11 predicted proteins | sample 5400081 | NCBI WGS metagenome assembly WNFZ01 (sample SAMN13153365, study PRJNA577476) | soil metagenome | isolation source: 80 cm soil or saprolite under grassland replicate 1 | place: USA:California | collected 2016-06-15
CTTCCCTCGTGTCCTCCTTCATCGCTCCTCCTTTGGGCAGCCTTCCGGCCCCCGCTGGAGCGACCCTGAGGACTATCCGGCTTACAGGCCTGCTACCGAGAAGCCCCGCTCAGCGGGGCTTCTCCATCTCTAGGCGCCTTGACATGAACCACCGAAACCCGTAGGACGGCCGAGGCGCGGCCGGTCGCCAGGGCAGTACCGCACGGACTCTCGGACCAAGGGCGGGCGGCTTGTCGTGCAAGCCGGTCCAACTCAGGGGAGGTCCCTCCTCGGCACGCAGAGTCGGTCAGTGGTTTGCCCTTCTCGTCGTGATCGCCGTACCGCTGGGTGCGGTCGGTAACGCGCCGGCGACGATCGCGCCGCCGTGGTGCGGCACGCCGGAGCCTGACGCGGCCGGAGCGCTGCCGACGTCTGGCACGGGCGCGTTTGCCCACATCCCGTACTACGCGATCAAGTGCACGCTCGACGACATCCAGGCGAGGGGCATCCCAGGCCGGATGTCGACCGAGCAGATTGGAGCGTCGGCGCTCGGGCGACCGATGTACCTCGTCACGATCAACGCGCTCGAGACGGAGAGCCAGCAGCAGGCGTTCGAGAACTGGCGCCTGATGCGGAAGGACGCGCTGGAGAATCCCGAGAAGGCGCAGCGCGAGCTCGCGCGGATCGGAGACGACTTCAAGGTCCCGATCTTCATCCAGGGCGGGATCCACGGGAACGAGACCGAAGGCGTGGACGCCGACATGCTGCTGATCGAGCGGCTGGCGACGACCCCACACGGAGCCGACCCCGAGGTGGACAGAATCCTCGACCACGTCATCCTGCTGATAAACATCGACCAGAACCCTGACGGGCGCGCGCTCGGCCAGCGCGCGAACGGATTCAACTTCGATCTCAACCGTGACTTCCTGACGCAGTCCCAGTCGGAGACGAAGGCGTCGGTCGGGATCATGCAGACCTGGCTGCCGCCGGACATGCTCGACCAGCACGGCTACGTGACGCCGACGCTCGTCGAGGCGACGACGAAGCCGCACAACCCTGGCATCGACTACGACCTGTGGCTCAAGTGGAACCAGTCGCGCATCGACGCGAACGAGGCGGCGCTGCACGCGGTCGGTCTGGACATCACCCGTCCGATCAACGACTGGTGCCCGAACGGCAGCCCGCCGACCCCACCTGCCACGCTTTGCGCGGGCGGCGTTCCGCCCGGCCCCGCCGTCGCCGAAGGCTGGGACGACTGGGGTCCGTTCTACACGCCCATGTATCTGCAGCTCGTCGGGCTGAACGGCTCGACCGTGGAGATGTGCAACAGCATCGGCACCGCGTGCGGCATCCCGGGTAGCACGACGCATGATCGCGGCAGACTCGGCTCGCGGACCGCGCAGTACACGGTGGCCTGGTCGACGCTGCAGTTCGATCTCGCCAACCGGCAAGACCTGATGCACGACGAATTGGAGATCTATCGCCGCGGCGTGACCGATGCGCCTCGGCCCGCCTGCTGTCCGGCGCCGTTCGACATCGCGAACAACTGGATGCGCGAGTACCCCGAGGCGTACGTCATCCCGCTGGGCGCGGGACAGCGCAGCGATCCGGAGGCGAACCGACTCGTCGAGTGGCTGCTCTTGAACGGGATCAAGGTCTCGGAGCTCAAGCAGCCGGCGACGTTCGGCGGACAGACCTTCGAGCAAGGTTCGTATGTCGTCTGGATGCAACAGGCGCACCGCGGCCTCGCCGAAACCGCACTCGGGATCGGCGACGACGTCTCGAGCTCGATCTCCCAGCTCTACGCACCGCCGGGCGCATGGAGCCACGGGTCTCTCTGGGGCGCGGACGTCGTGACCATCCCGCCGGAAGCGACGTTCGATGCCCCGAGCGCAGAGATCAACAAGCCGAGCAAGCTGGGGGGCGGCGTCGAGTCCGGTCGCGCCGAGCGTTACGCGCTCGAGATCGACTCCGCCACGGCGGTGCGTACCTTGAACAGCCTGCTGAAGGGCGGCAGGACCGCGCAGCTCGCGACGGCGTCGTTCACGAGCGGCGGCGCGAGGTATCCGGCCGGCACGGTGCTCTTCCCCGCCGACGTCGCCACGAAGAACGCGCTCGACGCGATCGGGAAGGACGCAGGGCTGACGTTCCAGAGCGTGTCCGGACGCCTGCCGGCGCTCGAGGCGATCGCTCGCGTGCCGCGGATCGCCGTGCTCACCGGTGCGGTGAACCAGGACGTCTGGTCGCTTCGGAATCTCGGCTTCCAGGCCGACCCGATGTCGACGACGACGATCAACACGGCCGCCGACGATCCGCTGCTGAGCTACGACGTGATCTTCAGCACGGCCAACTACCCGGCGCGCACGCTTGCCACAGCGCGAACCCGCCTGGCTGCCTTCTTCGCCCGCGGCGGCGGCTACATCGGCGCCGGACTAAACGGCGCCGGCTTCCTCACGAACGGCGGGCAGGTCAGCGGCCTGACCGCGGCGAACCGCACCGGCGCCGGCCGCAGCGGCATCGTCTACTGGGACAACACCAGTGGATCGAACAGTCCGATCGTCGGTACCTACCCGAGTCGAGACACGATGATCGTCGACCCGCCGACCTGGTTCACGGCCGTGCCGAGCGCGTTCAGCGTCGACGGCCGTCTGCCGGCGACGGGCTTCTTCGCCGCAGGGCTCTGGCTCCTCGACGCGCAGTCCGCGTCGGCCCCCGGCTCCGCGGTCATCGCGCACGGGCCGAACTCAGCCGGCACGGCACGGCTCACGGTGTTCGCGAACAACCCGCTCTACCGGGCGGACCCGGAGCGCGAATGGCCGGCCGTCAGTCAGGCTGCCTACTGGGGTGATCAGTAGAGATCCTCGACGTCGTGTTGCGCTTGTCGCGGCGCTGCTGGCGCTCACCAGTGGAAGCGTCGCTGAAGCGGCGCCTCCGCCGAACGCGCCGATCCCGCGAGACCCCGCGCGCCTGGCGGAGGCGCTGGTGCGAACGAGCTCCGATCTCCGTGCTGCGATCAGCCGCTGGGTCGACAAAGACCGCCTGCCGCCGGAGGAGGTCACGCTCCTCGCACTCCACCAGCAGCGGGTCTACCGTCTACTCGCCCGTGACAAGCGTCTGGCCGACGCGACGCTTGTGCGGGTTCCACGCGGTCTTGCCAACGTGAGCCGCGACTTCCTCGTCGCGCACCGTGAGCTCTACCGGCTCACGCCCCCGATCGCGACGCGCACGATCAAGGTCGGCCCGGCGCGACCGGCCGGAGTCCTGCTCCGCTACTACCGCGAGGGCGATCGGCGCTTCGGCGTGCCCTGGAGCGTGCTCGCCGCTGTCAACTTCGTCGAGTCGAAGTTCGGGAAGCTCCGAAGCGCGAGTGCAGCGGGCGCGCAGGGCCCGATGCAGTTCCTGCCGGCGACCTGGCGGCGCTACGGCCTCGGGGGCAACGTGCAGGATCCGCACGACGCGATCCTCGGTGCAGCCAACTACCTGCACGCATCGGGAGCGCCGCGCCGTCTTCGCCGGGCTCTCCACGCCTACAACCCGTCGACCGCCTACGTCGACGCCGTGCTCCGCTACGCGAGACGAATCCGCGCCGACCGAGCCACGTACTTTGTCCTCTACAACTGGCAGGTGTTCGTCAAGACGCCGGCCGGAGACAGGCGCGTTACGGGACCCGGTCTTCCTTGATCCAGATCGAGAGCGCACCGACCGGTTCGAAGTCGAGCTGGAGGTACACGCTCTCTCCCTCCCTGCTCGGTGCGAGCACTGACGGCAGGCCCGTCTCGGCCAGCATCGCCGCGCGGGTCAGCACGGAGCCATATCCGCGGCGACGTGCAGATGCGACCGTCGTGACGCCGAAGACACCCACCGCATCGTCCGTGCGGTAGCCCATCGAGGCGCCGATCGCCTTTCCGTCGACGCGTCCGAGGAAGAGCGCCATCGCCGGATCCTCGAGGATCGCTGGCGGGTGGATGGTCCCCGGCTCGATCGTGGCAGTCTCATTGTCGAAGCCGCGCACGCTCACCAACTCGAACTCGCGCACCTCAGCCTCGTTCGTGACGCGGACGAGCTCGAGCTCCCCGGGTACGCCGTGCACGCTTCCTCGTGCCCGATAGAACCACGGCTCCTGCCTGAAGATCGTGAAGCCGAATGGCCTGAGGTCGAGCGCCTGCCACGTATCGCAGATGCTCCCCGGCGCATCGAGCACTGACTCGGGCGGTGTGTCCGGACGCAGTGTGATCGCGGCGAAGTAAATGAAGTGCGGCGGTGCGAGCGCCTGCCACGTCTCGTCGTCCCTCTCCCACGGAACGCCGAGCGCCGTCAGCCAAGAACCGTGCCAGCCCGAGACGGCGTCGGCGCAGAGCGCGACAAGGTCTGTCACGCGACGGAACGTTACGTGCGCAGCACGACCTCGAGCGCCGTGCCGAAGCCCGGGCGCGAGGTCAGTGTGAAGCCGCCCTCGATGCTGTCCGTACGCGCGCGGATGTTCTTCAAGCCCTGCCCCGCGGCAGGGGACTGACCGTCGAAGCCCTCGCCGTCATCGCGCACGCAGACAAAGCGCTCGTCGTCCCGCATCCCGATCACCACTTCTGCGCGACGAGCATTCGCGTGCTTGCGCACGTTTGCGAGTCCTTCCTGCACGATGCGGAAGACCTCGATCTGCTCGTCGGGTGCCAACCTGACGCCTGGGTCGATCTCGAGGTCGACCTCGAGGCGTCCGTCGGCGGTGAGGAACTCGACGTAGCGACGCAACGCGGCGTCGAAGGGAGCGTTGCCGGAAGCGGTCGACAGGGCAAGGATGGCGAACCGTGCCTCCTGCTGCGCCGCGTTGGCGGCCTCCTTCAGCTTCGCGATCGTCTCCTCCTGCGGCGCTCCGCTCTGCAGCATCGTCGCGTGCGTCGACACGGCAAATAGGTACTGCGCGAGACCGTCGTGGATCTCGCGCGCGACGCGAGCGCGCTCCTCGGCGACGGCGCGACCGAAGGCCGCGAAGCTGATCGCGCGCCAGGCGCCTGCGAGCAGGAGCCCGTAGGCCAGCACGCGCAGGAAATCGCCGCGCGAGACGGAGCTGGCGGCGAGTACCGGCGTGAAGACGTAGTGCAGCGATGCGAACAGCATCAGCGTCGCGCCGAGGGCGAGCCAGCGGTCGAGGTCTTCGCGCCGTTCGTAGAAGCGCTTCCCGAAGCCGACGAGGGCGAGGAGGTTCAGCAGCGCCTGGGCGGCGAGCGAGCCGGTGAGCAGCCCCGGAGTCTCCGAGTCGGGGTCGAGGGCGGGCAGGCCGGCGGCCGACGAGCGCAGGGCAAGCCACGCGAGCAGGAGGACGAGACAGGACGCGACAGCGGTGTTGGCGAGCACGCGCGGGCCCGAGCGTCCGGGCACGAACGGCGCGACCGCGATCAGGAGCCAGGCGAGGAGCCGGCCGACGACGCCCGCCCAGGCCTCGGGGCGGTGGACGGGGTGCCCGTTCAGCATCGGCAGGATCGAGAACCCGGCGATCGACAGCGAGCCGACGAGAAAACCCGTGCACAGGAAGAGGTCGAGGCGGCGGCCTTCGACGGCGTACCGAATCCCCGCAAGGAGCGCGATGATCCCGCCGGCAAAGGCCATGATCGTCTGGAGGACGATCCCGAGCTCCGGGAGCGAGAACTCGGTCTGCAGCTCGTGGCGCGTCAGGAACAGCGCCAGGGCAGCTCCGAGCAGGCCGATGACGAGGATTTCACCCCACAGCCAGGCCTGAAAATCGTCTCTGCCGTCGTCCCGCATGTTCACTCTTGTCGGCAGATCGCAGCCCGCCGATAAGGGTTGTAACCGCCATGGCTGAACGCATCCTCCTCGTCGACGATCACCCGCTGACCCGCTCCGCGCTGTCCGGCCTGCTCACGCAGCACGGCTTCGACGTGGCCGGGGAGGCGTCCGACGGGGGAGAGGCGATCGAGGCTGCGGGGCGTCTCCAGCCCGATCTGATCCTGCTCGACCTCTCGATGCCCGGGATCGACGGTCTCGACGCCCTGCCACGCCTGCGCGAGGCCGCGCCCGACTGCGAGGTGGTCGTGCTTACCGCCTCGGGAACCGAGGAGAACCTGCTCGGGGCGATTCGGGGCGGCGCCGCCGGCTACCTGCTGAAGAGCGAGCCGCCTGAGCGGATCGTCGACTTCCTCCGCGGCGTCGCGAACGGCGAGGCCGCCCTGTCGGGCTCGGTCGCGCGACGACTACTGGAGCAGGTGCGCGAGGGAGGTGGGCGCAACGCAGGCGTGCCGGACTCGATCGCCGCCGCGCTCTCGGCGCGGGAGCTCGAGGTGCTGCTGCTCCTGGACGATCATCTCGCGACGGATGAGATCGCGAAACGTCTCTTCATCTCCGAGCACACGGTCCGCTCGCACGTGAAGAGCCTGCTGCGAAAGCTCGGTGTCTCTTCGCGGCGGGGGGCGCTCGAGGCGCTCTCTGCCGCTCGACGCTGACTCACCCAAAGGGAGTGAGTCACCTCACCAGGCGGGGGCGATGACGCGGCGAGGCGGTGGCGCCGATACTGCTGGCAGGTTCATGCAACGCTCCCGGGACGAGCGAACTGTGGCGAACGACTTCGACGGCCGGCCTCAGCCGGCCGTCGTGCTTTTTGAAAAGCCATCGAGCGCGGCCGCGACGAGCCGCGGCAGGGTGGCGAGGTTGTAGCCGCCCTCCAGCACCGCCGCGACACGCGGGGCGAGTGCGGCGCAGCGCCGGGCGAGTTCCCGGAAGCCGTCCTCGGTGACGTGCATGTCGACGAGATAGATGTCCTCCTCTTCATGGGCGTCGAAGCCGGCGGAGACGAGTAGGAGCTCGGGACGAAAGCGTGCGACCGCGGGCTCGACGTGTCGCTCGAAGGCATCGACCCACTCAGCGTCGCCGCAGCCGGCTCGCAACGGGACGTTCACCGTCGTCTCGCCGCCCTCGCCGACCGCACCGGTCCCCGGGTAGACGCCGGCCTGGTGCAGCGACGCGTAGAGGACCGAGTCGTCGCCGCTGAAGACGTCCTGCGTTCCGTTGCCGTGATGCACGTCGAAGTCGACGATCGCCACGCGGCCGACGCCGTGCTCGGCCTGCATGTGCCGCGTCGCGACGGCGACGTTGTTGATCAGGCAGAAGCCCATCGCGCCCTGTGGCGGCGCGTGATGTCCGGGCGGTCGAACGAGCGCGAACGCGCCGGTCTCTGCTGCCTCCATCGCGCATCCCGCCGCGAGCAGCGCGGCTTCCCAGCTCGTCTCCGACGCGATCGTGTTCGGATAGTCGAACCACGTGGGGCCGGACAGCGTCGAAAGCACATCCAGGTACTCGTGCGCGTGTACACGTTCCAGCGCAGCGCGCTCGGCCGCCTTGCCCTCGCGAGCCCCCGGGAAGGCAGCGAGCAGGGCCCCGATCCGCTCCGGAGCCTCCGGATGTCCGAAGGTCGGGTGCAGGCGCGCGAGCGCCGGGTGACTCAGGACGTCGATCGGCGGACGGCGTCGGCGAGCTCGTCGAGCGCGCGCGATCCCTGCGCGCGACCCACGAGGTAGCAGAGGAGCGGCGCGTTCGTCCGCTCTCCGCTCTTGTGCGCCGCGATGCGCGCGAGGTCGAGGAGCGTGTCGGCTTCTGCGTCGGTGAGCACGAGTGCTGCGGGCTCGATCCCGGCTTCGGCAGCGACTGCGTCGCGGGCCTGCGTCAGCCAGGGGTCCATGACGGCCGATCCTACGTGGCCAAGGCTGCGACTCGATCGGCGACGGCGTTCATCCCCAACCCGCGCAGGAAGGAAGACGCCTCCGCCCATTTGGGTGTCTGGTCTGCGAGAGGAGGTAGCGGCGCGGAGGCGTCCAGTGTCGCCATTCGTCGGTACATGCGCAGTTCCTCCGCCTGAGCCGCGAAGCGGCCGTCCTCGAGCATCGCCTCCAGGGTCCCGTACTGCGCAAGCAAGCTCGCCGCGGTCTTCGGGCCCACACCGCGCGCGCCGGGCAGACGATCCGACGGGTCGCCGCGAAGCGCGATGAAGTCGGCAACCTGTTGCGGTTCGACGCCGTAGCGCTCGCGTACCTCGGCCGGCCCGACCCGGGTGAGCTCGCTGACGCCTCGCACCGGCTGGAGGATCGTGGTGCGCTCGCTTGCGAGCTGGAACGAATCACGGTCGGACGTCGCCACGACGGCAATGCCGCTCTGGGCCTCCTCCTCACGGACGGCGGCGGCAAGGAAGTCGTCCGCCTCGTAGCCGGGAGCTTTCGCCGCGACGAACCCGAACGCACGCACGAGCTCCGGCAGAAGGTCGAGCTGTTCGAGAAGCTCGTCGTCGAACTCGCGTCCGGCCTGATAGCCCGCGAACAGCTCGTGGCGATAGGTCGGGACGTCGAGCGTGTCCCAGCCAACGAGCACGGCGCGTGGCTCCTCCGCCTGCCACAGACGCATGAGGAAGTTCGAGAAGCCAACGAGTGCGTTGCCGGGCCTGCCCTCCGCGCGGCGGATCGACTTCGGCAGGGCGTGATAGGCGCGATGCGCAAGCGAATCTCCGTCGATGACCAGCAGCGGCCGCTTCACAGACCGGCTCCGAGCTGCTCGATCTCGGTCATGAGCCGGTCGGTCGCCTCGCGCGCGGCCACGGACAGCTCCTTGCGGCGGAAATCGTCGAGGGGAATCGGCTTGCCGTAGCGGACGCGCAGGCGCTCGAACCGAAGGAGACGGTCCGTACCGGCGATGGCGGCGGGAACGAGTGGAACTCCTGCCTCGAGCGCGATCCTCGCGGCACCGCTGTGGGGACGGGCCTGGTGCTTCTTCCGGAGTCCCTTCTTCCGCCGCGTCCCCTCCGGGAACATCACCACGACGTGACCCTCGCGGGCCAGCCGCGTTGCCATCTCCATCGCCTCGCGGTCGCCCTCGCCCCTCCTGACCGGAAACCCGCCGCCGGCCTTGATGAGCGGACCCAGCGGCCCTCGGAAGAGCTCGACCTTCGCCATGAAACGGAGGTACCGGCGGGGCCAGACCGGGATCCCGAGCGGCCAGGGGTCGAAGTTCGAGTTGTGGTTCGCCGCCAGGACGTAACCCCCGCTCGGAGGCAGATTCTCGCGACCCTCGGCACGCAATCGGAACAATCCGTACAGGACGGGGAGACTGATTGCGCCCACGAAGAGGTAGAAGGGACTGGGCCGCACGCGGCCAAGTATCGAATACAGGCGCGGCCTTGACGCGGCAAAACAGCAAATCGAAGCGTCCCTTTGACGGGCCGCTATGGTGTTTTTCGTGGGCAAGACCCTAGTCATCGCAGAGAAGCCGTCCGTCGGCCGCGATCTCGCGGGCGCGCTGGATGGTCCCTTCCAGCGCCGAAAGCTGGAGGACATCACGCCCTCGCGGAAGCGGAAGCAGACCAACGAGGAGGTCGTGGAGGCGGCGAAGTCGCCGCGCTCGCGGGCTCGCGACGAGGCAGTCTTCCTCGAGTCGGACGACTACGTGATCACGTGGGCCGTCGGCCATCTCGTCCAGCTCGCCGAGCCGGAGGAGTACGACGAGAAGTGGAAGAAGTGGCGGATGGCCGACCTTCCGATCGTTCCGCCGGACGGCTTCAAGCTCGCCCCGCGCGACGCGAAGTCGAAGAAGCAGCTGAAGCTCGTAGAGACCCTGCTCAAGCGGGAGGACGTCGACCGCGTCATCAACGCCTGTGACGCGGGTCGCGAGGGCGAGCTGATCTTCGCGTATCTGTACGAGTCGGTGTTCGGCGCCTCGGCCACGAGCGAGGAGGCGCCGAAGCCCGTCAACCGGCTGTGGATCTCGTCGATGACGAAGCAGGCGATCAGGGAAGGCTTCGAGAAGCTGCGTCCGGGCCAGCAGATGCGCGACCTCGAGTCGGCCGCACGCTCACGCTCCGAAGCAGACTGGCTGGTCGGCATGAACGCCACCCGCGCCGCCACGATCCGCGGCCGCGCGTGGGTGGGCGGCGTCGTCTCGCTAGGCCGCGTGCAGACGCCGACGCTCGGGATGATCGTAAAGCGCGAGCGCGAGATCCAGGCATTCGTTCCCGAGCCGTACCGCCTGATCCACGGGACCTTCCAGCCGCCGTATCAGGGACTTTGGTTCGAGGGCGACGAGACGAGGATCTTCGGCGATCTCGAGCGCGCCGACCGCATCGTCGCGACGGTCACCGGCCAGGACGGAACGATCGAGAAAGTCGAGCGCAAGGAACAGTCCGAGTGTGCGCCGCTTCTCTACGACCTGACCTCACTTCAGCGCGACGCGAACCGCCGCTTCGGCTTTTCGGCGCGACGAACGCTGCAGGCAGCGCAGTCGCTCTACGAGGCCAAGAAGGCAATCACGTACCCGCGCACGTCCTCGCGCTATCTGTCGGGTGACATGGTCCCGCAGCTCAAGCCGACGGCGGCGACGCTGCAGCCGATCCAGGACTACCTTGCGGCTGCGGAGTACGTGCTCGCGCTCGACAAGCTGCCGCTCCAGCGTGTCGTGAACGACGCGAAGGTCGACGACCACCACGCGATCATCCCGACAGACATCGAGCACGACGTGAACGCGCTGACCCCCGACGAGCGTCGCGTCTTCGACCTGATCGCGCGGCGCTTCCTCGCCGTCTTCCACCCGCCCGCACGGTACGCGCGAACGACGGTGATCACGGTCGTCGAGGAGGAGCGCTTCCGTACGCGCGGCAAGGTCACGCTCGAGGCCGGGTGGCGCTCGGTGTACGGAGTCGAGCCCGATCAGGAGCGCCAGTCGGAAGAGGAGGAGTCCGAGGGCGGTGAGATGCCGGTGCTGAAGGAGGGGCAGACGGTGCGCTGCATCGCTGCCGAGATCGAGGACAAGATGACGAGGCCGCCGCCCCGCTACACGGAGGCGACGCTGCTGTCGGCGATGGAGACGGCCGGCAAGCTCATCGACGACGAAGAGCTCCGCGAGGCCATGAAGGAATCCGGGCTCGGCACTCCCGCGACCCGGGCCGAGACGATCGAAACCCTGATCCGGCGCGAGTACATCGAGCGCGTCGGCAAGGACCTCCAGGCGACGCCCAAGGGTATTCAGGTCATCACGATGCTCGAGGAGCACAAGCTGACCTCCCCCGAGCTCACCGGAGACTGGGAGCACAAGCTCTCGGACATCGAGCACGGCCGCGGCGACCGGGAGAAGTTCATGCAGGGAATCGCCGACTTCACCAAGGAGACCGTGGAGCAGATCGCGGCCCTGGATAAGGAAAAGCTCCGCCCGGAGCGCGTCGAGCTCGGCCCCTGTCCGCGCTGCGGGGCCGAGACGGGGGAGATCATTCGAGAGAACTCGAAGGCCTATGGCTGCACGAGCTGGAAGAGCCGAGAGGAGCCAGGCTGCGGCTTCGTGATCTGGAAGCGGGTGGCCAGCCGGACGCTCACGCCCGAGATCGCCCGGCAGCTGATCGAGGAACGTCGGACCCGGGAAGTACTCTCTGGCTTCCGCTCACGAAACGGCAAACCTTTTCGTGCGCGGCTCGTCTTGAACGACGAGGACAAGATCGAGTTCGAGTTTCCCGTTCGCGCGCAAACCAAAGAGCCCGCGGCGACGGAATAACAAAGGACACGGTCTCGTTTCAGTCGCGGAACCTCCGAAGGGTGGTTCTCCCTGGAAAGAAAAGGGTGGTTCTCCCTGGAAAGAAAAGGGAATTCCGCCTACAGCACAAAATCAGCTTCACGAACTGCTTGATTCCGACCAGGCCAAGGTGCTCGTCGAGGGCGCCGAGGAGCGTGGCTACCTCGAGGCTGCCGAGCTCGAGGCGTTCGCGCTCGAGCACGATCTCAACGAAAACGAGGTCGAGGAGCTGACCCGCGAGCTCGAACGGATCGGGCTCGAGGTTCGTCAGCCTGCCGCAGAGGCCGAGAAGGAGGCCGAGAAGGAGAAGGTTGCCGAGCCGGCTGAGCCGCACGTGCTCTCGGGCTCCGCGGACAGCCTCCAGCTATTCCTGGCCGACGTCGGCCGCCACAAGCTGCTCACCGCTGCCGAGGAGGTCACGCTCGCGAAGGCGATCGAGCGTGGCGATCCCGTCGCGAAGCGGCGCATGATCGAGTCCAACCTGCGCCTGGTCGTCTCCATCGCCAAGGGTTATCGCGGGCTCGGCGTCCCCTTCCTGGACCTGATCCAGGAGGGCACGCTCGGCCTCAACCGCGCGGTCGAGAAGTTCGACTGGCGGCGCGGCTACAAGTTCTCGACGTACGCGACCTGGTGGATCCGCCAGTCGGTTCAGCGTGCCGTCGCGAATCACGCCCGCACGATCCGCGTGCCGGTGCATGTCGTCGAGCGGCAGCAGAAGCTGTCGCGCGCGGCGCGCCGGCTCGAGGTCGAGCTTGGGCGCGAGGCGACGAAGGACGAGCTCGCCGAGGCGACCGGCCTGCCGATTCAGCACGTGGACGAGGCGCTCGGCGCCGCGCAGGCGTCCGTGTCGCTGAACCAGACCGTCGGGGCTGACGACGAGGGCGAGCTCGGCGATCTCTTCGCCGATCGCGAGGCCGCGGACCCGTTCGACGAGGCCGAAGAGTCGCTCCGGCGCCAGGGGGTTCGGCGCGCACTGGACGCCCTGCCCGAGCGGGAGCGCCGCATCCTCGAGCTCCGCTTCGGCTTCGAAGGCGAGCCGTGGACGCTCGAGGCGATCGGCCACGAGCTCGATCTGACGCGCGAGCGCGTTCGTCAGCTCGAGGGCCAGGCTCTCGCCCGGCTCTCGGCGCTGCGAGACCTGATCTCACTCGCCGCGTAGTAAGGCGGTCGCTTGCGACGCCGTTAAGAGGCCATGCCGGCTTTGCCGGCGTGGCCGACCTCGCAGCGAGTATCGGATCGGACATGAGGGCGGCCTTCGGGCCGTCCTCAATCGTTCTGTCTTGGTAGGCGTCTTAGGTTGAGGAAGGCTTAACGTTCTGTTCATACTTGTGCGTCCGCCGGGGAGGCGGGATGAGGAAAGGAGTTTGTGTGAGGGGGTATTTGAGAAAGCTGGCGCTTCCGCTGGCGGCGTCCGCGGTGCTCGTTGTGGCCGGCACGGCCGGCGGGGCGTCGCAGGCGAAAGACACGCTCGTCTGGGCAATCCAGACAGATCCCGCGTTGCTCGACCCGTCGCTCGTTTCCGACGGTCCATCGCTTCAGGTCACCGATCAGATCTTCAACAGCCTCGTCGGATTCAAGGTCGGCGGCACCAGCATCGTGCCTGAGCTCGCGACGAGCTGGAAAGCGAGCAAGAACGGCCTCGCGTGGACGTTCACCCTACGGAAGGGCGTGAAATTCCAGGACGGCACGCGGTTCAACGCAAAAGCGGTCTGTACGAACTTCCAGCGATGGTTCAACTTCCCGGCGGCTCTCCAGAGCGACGCGCTCAGCTACTACTGGAACACCGTCTTCCAGGGCTTCGCGCATCCGGCACAGGGGAACCCAGGGCCCGACAAGTCTCTGTACAAGGGGTGCAGCACACGTGGCGGGTATCAGGCCGTCATCCACTTGACCCGACGGTCATCGTCGTTCCTCGGCGCGCTCGGCCTTCCGAACTTCGGCATTGCGAGCCCAGCGGCGCTCAGGAAGTACAAGGCCAACGCGGGTACCGTCAGCTCGGGCGGTGTTTTCAGCCCGACCGGGACCTTTGCGACGCGAAACCCCGTCGGGACGGGGCCGTACAAGCTCAAGTCGTGGTCGGTCGGAAACCGGCTCGAACTGGTCAGGAACCCCCTGTACTGGGGAAAGAAGCCAAGGATCGCTCGGGTCATCATCCGGCCCGTCTCCGACAATGCGGCTCGCCTGCAGGCGCTCCAGACCGGTGAGATCCAGGGCTATGAGGATGTTGCCCCCGAGGACACGGGGACGGTCAGGCGCAACTCGAAGCTCAGGCTCCTCCGTCGCCCGGTGTTCTCGGTCGGCTATGTCGGGATCAACCAAAGCATCCCGCCAATGGACAAGCTGGCCGTTCGGCAGGCGATCGCGTACGGGCTCGACCGAGCGAGCGTGGTCAGGGCGTTCTATGCGGGCCAGGGCAAGGTCGCGACGCAGTTCGACCCGCCGGCGCTGGTCGGCTCTGCGAAGAAGGGCGTGCCGAAGTACCCGTACAACCCGGAGAAGGCGAAGTCCTTGCTCCGGCAGGCGGGCCTCACCCTGCCGGTGAAGGTCGACTTCTGGTACCCGACCGCGGTTACCCGGCAGTACATGCCTGACCCGAAGAAGAACTTCGAGGCCTTCGCTGCGAGCCTCGAGAAGTCGGGGTTCAACGTCGTCGCGCACAGCTCGCCGTGGCGACCCGACTACCGCGCCGGCGTCCAATCAGGGAAGGCCCAGCTCTTCCTGTTCGGGTGGATCGCCGACTTCGCCGACCCGGCCAACTTCCTCAACCAGCACTTCGGGTCGCGCACCGACCAGTTCGGCTTCACGAACCAGAAGCTCTTCTCGCTGCTGAGACGTGCCGACGCCGAGACGAA
>WNFZ01003663.1_pt1 | contig 14373 bp, 7 predicted proteins | sample 5400081 | NCBI WGS metagenome assembly WNFZ01 (sample SAMN13153365, study PRJNA577476) | soil metagenome | isolation source: 80 cm soil or saprolite under grassland replicate 1 | place: USA:California | collected 2016-06-15
TGAAGGGCACCTCGCCATACTTGTCTGACTGGCTGTCCTTGTCCAGCACCACTTCCTTCGGCTGAGTCTTGCTTTCCTTCGGAATCTCCTGTTGACCGCTAAAGGCCGAGCCATTAGCAACAACAATTACAGCCAGACACGCCAACGCCAGGATCAGGACCAACAATTTTCTCATCACCTTAGCCTCAAGTGGGAAAGTTTAGGAAGAAGCTCCATGGAAATAGCAGGGGGAGGGAATTTCAAGACAAAGCAATCTTAATTACCGATCCCGCAACGTGTCAAACCTATTCTTATAGTCGGGTATCAGCCGCGGATTTACGCGGATGACGCGAATCAGATGCAAAAATTGGAACGCAAGTAAATATCGCGGAACATCGGCAGGATCGCTTGTGCGCCTCGATCTAAGTAATGGATCTCTGCGGGGATGATTTCTTTCTTATTCGCGTTCATCCGGATCATCCGCGGCTAATTTCTCCGGCACGCTTGCATTGACTGTTATCTTCTCCTCACAGGGGCATTTTGAAACTCGAAGATGTGTGGCAACGCCGGCAGTCTCTGAATGCCAGGTCCCCGCCGAAGGAACGCCTACCGTTGTGGCAGCTTAAACACGCCAGCCCGCGCGTTGAAGGAAAATGTTCGGCAGGCGCCGGCGAACTCACCTGGCGAGATTGCGGCGCACCCGCAGTCAGCAGATGACAATCGGCACAGGCGGGACCATGTTTCGTATGACTGAAGGCGAAGCGAAAAGCGCGCGCGTTGGTCGCGGTGCGAGCGTAAGGTTTTTGGTCGTGACAAACTCCACACGAAGCAATTTCTTTGCCCGACTGAGACCTACTGCTCGGCGTGTGGCAGATATAACACTGATTGTGCGCAACGATACCTGAAGGAATTGCGAGCGCCGCCGCGCGGCCGCCTAAACGGCCGTGGCAGGCTGCGCATCCACGCTGTGGCCGGGCGGAGCCTGTCATGTGTTGAGCGTGATCGAATTTCATGTTGAAGCTCTCCTTGAACTTCGCAGGAAAACTTCGCAGTGGCGGATTTGAACTGTTGACGTCGGTGTGACAGATGGCGCACGTCGGAACATCGGGCGTAACAAATTGAGCCAGGTGGCAGCCAGTGCACGCCTTATGTCCTGGAAATCGCGGCGTCGCGGAATTATCATTGCGCTGATGACAGGCAGTGCAAGCGAGTGAAGCGTGACGCTGGCTCGTGTGTTTGAAGTTTGAATAGTCAAGTTCCGGACCTTGCGGCGATCCGGCAAGCAAGAACTCTCTGTGCAAACTATGTGTTCTCTGTATCTCTGTGGTGAGTGTGGCGTGGGTTAGGTTCACCACAGAGACACAGATAACACAGAGGCAAAACAGAGAGATGAACCAGACCACACGAGAGCAGTTGAAACGCTTAAGAAGCCGCAGGTTTTTGAACGTCCGAAAGCTCACTTTATGTCCCTGCGCTTCATCGCTTCTCGACCGGCAATCAAGTAATGAACAGGCGGCGGATCAAGCTTCCCCACATCCGACGTGTGACAGTAGGTGCAAACGAAATCGCGATTTTTGTCGAGTGCTTCCAGTTCCTTGCTGACGTCCAGCCGGAGCCCATCCTTGTTATGACATTCGGTGCAGGACGTAATAGGGACGTCCGGTTGCAAACCGCGCAGCGTTGTTGCCTTAGTGATGTTGATGTGACAGCTGCTGCATTCCTGCACGTGTTGCTCGCGTGCATGACGAAACTTCAATGAAAGGCGTTTCGGCGTATCGCCTGCCAGGAACTCTTTGTCGGCAAGCTTGTGACAGCCGGCGCAACTCTCGTTTGCCGGCTGCTGCGACTTCCAGTGGCAGTTGAAGCATGCAGCGTGACTACCTGGCGCGGTCTTAAAAGTTGCGGCGTCGGGAACAAACGCATCGGTCCAACCTGTGGGCGGCGCGAGCGGAGCAGTGGCTCGCGTCCCGTGACAGATTTCGCAGTTGTTAAAGTGTTTCGCTTTATCATCAGCGGCGGAAACTGAGGATGTGAATGCAGCTCGCACGAATAACGGTTCCTGTTTTGCCGGAACGAAGCGAATTAGTTGGGCGATCACATCTTGATGCTTGTCGTGCGGAAACTCGATTAGGAACTGGCGTGGAACGGCAGGATTTCGAAAAGCGAAACGTACGTCGTCGCGCGGCGAAACCTTCGAGTGGCAAACGGAACAGATCGCCGGCCTGGCAGCTTTGAAAAACTGCGAACGATGGCAACTAACACATGCGTCGTGCCCGGGAAAATCAGCGACGTCAGGAAAGTCCCTTACTTTTTTCCAGTTGTCCGTCGGAATCTTGTGGCAGCTATTGCAGGCTCCCTGATGCTTTTTGGTGGTGTGAGAGAATCGCGAGTAGTCGATTGTCGCGGCATGAATAATCGGCCGAGACCGCGCCGGGGGCCTTCGCCTTTGTTTCTGGGCGGAGGCGCCATTCATGAGAAAGCAGGTCGCGCCCAGGAAAAAAACACTCGACGCCAGGATAGTAATTGCGGGTCGGACAATTCGTGTCATCGGCTAATGCGCGATTCATTCTCTGTGCACCCTCTGTGTACTCTGTGTCTCCGTGGTGGACCGCGCAGTCTAAGAACCATTCACCACAGAGACACAGAGTACGCAGAGGCAGCACAGAGGCAATACAAACAGTCTGCGCTAAAGTCTCATTTGGGCACCGACCCGCAAACTGGCAGCGGCTTCTCGACCGCCACGCACTTAACGTTCTTATCTTTTCGATTCGATATTAGAAACGGTTTCTCAAACGCACGATCGTCCTGCTTCAGCTGCACCTCGCAATTCCAAATGGCCGCAATCTCTCCAATCTCAGTCGCGAGCATATTTGAGAGTGTGTACGCTCCGGGCTCGAGGTCGGTGAAATAGGCCGTGCCGTTTCGATCGGTCATCACGGAAAACACTTTTGCGCCGGATGTCTCCTCGGCTTGTTTGAGAGTTGCTCGCAACTCATCCTGGCGATTCTTGTAAAAGCCGTTGCGAAGTTTCTCCGGTAGGTTCACCGTTAGCCATTTGCGCGCCAACTCCCGACTGCCAAACTCTTTTTCACTTGCCAATGCCGCGGTCACAAATTCTGGCACCGCACCCGCGCCCTCCATGTCGTCCGGCTGAATCTCGCGGCAATAGACAGACTCGCAATCATTGTCCTTGAGCCACTTGATCAATGCCTCGCTAGCGCCGGCGGCGCGGTAATAACAATCGCGCGAAACCACGGGCCGCCGCTCAATCGTTTCAACTAAATTCTTGTTTTGTTCAAGTGAACCCCTGACCAGAAAGAATCGCTTACGCGAGAGTCCCTTAGTTGAGTCGCCCATCTTGACTCTCACTCTTAAACGAAGGACGGCCCGCGCGCCTTGAGGCAGGGACGGCGTTTGCGCGAGACACACCAAGGCCAGCAGGCAGGCGAGCAAAATGAGATAAAGGAAACGCACCATCACGAAATTAAAGAAGCCCGATTGATGAAGAGGTTACGAATCAATCGGCCTCACTGCGACTAAAGGTCCGGACTACGCGGAAACTTCAGAAAGGGCAACCTCACGCCGCGAACAAAAACCTGGTCGGACCGAATTTCCGGCGCCGGCGAATAGCCATTGCCGCCGCCGGCGCTGATCAAGTCGTCCTGATCCACACCATCGCCGCTTATTCCGACTGCTCCGACGAGCACGCCGTTTTTATAGACAGGAACGCTACCGGGAAAAATCTGAATGCCATTGGGCAAGTTTGGAATCGTGCTGCAGGGAACACTGACGCCGCCGATCGCCGCGAGCAGATTTGTTTTGATCAAATCAAGTTGCAGGCCAACGTTAAAAGGACTCCACTCGCTGAGCTCTGTACTAAATGGCCCGGCAGCCGTGTTGTTGATGCCGTCGGGAAAAAATGGGCGATGCAGGAAACCGCCGGCGCGATCGGTAAATGCTATCGAGCCGTCCAACTTCAAACCGTCTGCCAGGGCGCGGTCCGCATAAGAAGAAAAGCCGGCGCCCCGCAGGAGAGCGGCGGCTGGAGCGCTTGAATAGAATGACGCAGTCCTTGCCTTCTGCACCGCCACATCGAAACCAAATACCGGCGCATCCAGTTGGCGAAAGACGCCCAGCACGGTACCGGCCGCATCGACCACGGCGATCGTCACTCGTGCATTACTGCCGAGTGGCTGTCGTATCGCGGCACGGGTGATGTTTGCCTGTTGCGCCGCATGCGCAATTATCGTTTGCACGTCGCTCGCGGTTAACGCGTCCGGGCCAGCCGGGACTGCGCCGCCGGTGAATGGAAAGAAACGCGTATCGACTTCCCCGGCCACCCCGCCAACATTCGCGGGAACGAATGCCGAGGTTTGCGCGCTCCGAATAGGAAAAGCCACCGGCAAGACGCCCGGCAGGCTACCAAAGCTAAGCGTTGCGGGAGCAGGGGGATTTGTTACGTTTGAGTAAGGCAAACGAATGCCATCGACGAGGATATTGTCGGCGCGTATCAACGCGGGCGCTTCGAAGCCGCGAACGGCGGAAGCAGCAATTAGCTCCTCGAAAGGCTGATCGAAATCGGTCGGATCGCGATCGACCGTGTAGATGCCGTCACCTTCAATACCAACCCCACCTACCGCCACACCGTCTTTATAAATCGGCAAGCCACCAGGATCGCCCGACAGTCCCAGGGGCAAGGCCGGTTTCTTGATGTCGGAACAGGGAAGAGATGAAAACTGAACGCCATATAGTGGACCACCGGAACGAAACTGGACGCCAGGCGGAAAGTGTTCTTGAATAATGAAGCCGGCCGTGCGCGTGGAAAATGCATTTCCGGAAGTGCTGAACAACGAGCCTGTCCCGGCCTTGGATGTCGCAGCCAGTGACGCCGGCACTACAGTGCCTTCGAGACCGCGGCCTATCGTTCCGACGCTGCGAATGGTTGTATTTGCTGCAGCGCCGGTCATCACAAACACCCCCAGCACGTTTGCTTCGCGATCGGTGACTGACACGGTCACGGCGCGATTGAGCGAAACGGCAGCAGAAACTGCCTGGCTGATGATTGTCTGCACGTCGCCAATAGATAGGTTGCCGGCGGTTGTGCTGGGTCCGAAGGGAATAGGTGATCCTGGCGTCGGCAATGCTCCCTGGTCATCCGGGAGACCGCCACCGACATGGCCAAGCGCAACCCGAACGCGGTTACTGGCGAGTCCGCGATAGCTAAGTCTTACTAAAACGTCGCCGACATCGTTCAAGTCATCGCTCAACCGTACGACTACGGACGTCGCCCATGGTTGATCTGCTACAGCGCCGATATATTCGACCGGCAACTGGTAAACCTGATGTGCGAAATCCTCGGCTTCAACACTAACGGAAGCCACAGTGTCACCGGTCTGCAAGGTTAGATTCATCGCGAATAACATAATTCGCGTCTGATTGTCTGTGCCAAACTTAACGGGCGAGACGGTAGAAAAAGGCTCGCGTTCCTGAGTTACGGATTCAAAGGAAAGAGCGCGAGTTGAGTCTTCCTGACTGATGAGAACCGGGGCGGCGGACTGGGCGGCGACTTTGTCAAACTGTATCAGCGTGGCGCCACAGAAAAGAGCGCCTACGCACAAGGGAAGGAAAATTCGGAAGCGGGAATGTGAACCTGAAAGCATCGCGGACATTCGGCGAACGGCATTCGCAAGCCGGCGCACAATGTATCACAAAGCTTGCAACCGCTGTAGATTCATACCGCTGCGAATTTCCGTAGTGGGTCAGTCTGAAATTCTCATTAACACCTGACTTCAGTCAGGTGTTCACAGGCGGCCAACTCTTCCTAACCGTTTTAACGGTTTCACTGGTAAACCGTTGAAACGGTTAGTCTGACATCGGCCCGATGGATCACCGCACTAAAGTGCGGTGTTAATGAGAATTTCAAACTGACTCACTACCCGAATTTCCATTGCCTAGCTGTCACTCGTATGTTACAAGGCAAACGCACGTCTAGTTTCATAGAAAATTCAGGGTTGCCATTTATTCGTCCTGCATCGGGAGGCGGTTGAGTAAAGAGTGAACATGAGTTCAACCGCAAAGGACGCAAAGTCTTTCGCAAAGTCCCCAAAGAAATTGTCTTTACACCGAGAACAATTGCCCTGGCATTTCTTTGCGAAACGCCTTGCGATCTTTGTGGTCCAGTCTGGCGGTTTATTGCTCCTGGGCCACGTTTGCGCGGCAGTGCTCCTTACCGCGGCGCTGTGCCCTTCAGTGCAGGGCCAAAGTACGGGAAGTATTAAGGGCAGTATTCGCGCCACTTCCGGAGCGCCGGTGGTGGGAGCGGTGGTGATTGCCACCAATCAGGTCAGCGGAAAATGGAAACGCACACGTAGTGGTCTCGATGGCATGTATTCAATGCGGTTGAATGCCGGCGCTTATCGCCTCCGCGTGGCTGCGCCGCATGTTGCCAGGTTTGATAAGGACAAAAACTATGGTGAGTTTGCGATTGCCCGCGGCGACGCGCTCGAGAATGTGATCGTCGAAGCCGGAAAAGAGACAGTCATAGATATTCCGGTCGACCAGCTTGAAGTGAAGGCAATACCGGAACAACGGGCCGAAAAACCCCCTGGGCACGCGGGAAGGGAAACGGTTCCTTCCGAGCCGCAGACCGAGTTGGATCGACATGAAGCTCCAGATCGCTGGCGGGTTGGTTTCCCGGAATACGATCGTTATGGCGATCGGGCCGCGCGCGGCCGTGACATCCCTTTCAAGCGCGGGCATTGGTGGGATCCTTACCATCAGAGCGTGTTAAAGGGCGACTATCCAATCAAGGGCAACAATATCTTTATGATTTTGTCGGCTGTCAGCACGACCGGAGTCGAACAAAGACGCGCGCCGACGCCTTCCGGCGTAAGCAGTGTTGACCCGCGCAGCGCTGAGTTTTTTGGGCAGCCGGAACAGTTCGCTGCCGGTGAAACTCTCCAGCTCAGCTTTGAACTCTTCCATGGCGACACCACCTTCAAACCACGCGATTGGGCGATTAAGATATCGCCGACATTCAGCATTCCCAACTACCTCAATGCTCGCGAGAATGGCGTAGTGAACATCGATGTCAGACGAGGAACAAACCGCACCGACACGCATGTTTCATTTGAAGAGGCGTTTGGCGAAGTGAAGCTATGGGATGTTAATGCAAACTACGATTTTGTTTCCGTGCGAGCCGGCATCCAACCATTTGTCTCAGATTTTCGTGGCTTCATTTTTTCTGATAACAACCTCGGCATTCGCTTCTTCGGCGCTGCCGACAACAATCGCATTCAATACAACGCCGCTTATTTCTCGATGCTGGAGAAGGATACAAACAGCGGCCTCAATCGCTTCGATACGCGGCATCAAAACGTCTACGTCGCCAACATCTTTCGCCAGGACTTCATTCGCAAGGGCTACACAATTCAGGGAAGCCTGCATTACAACGACGATCGGCGCAGTGTGAAATATGACCGGAACGGCTTTCTAGTTCGTCCGGCGTTGATTGGCGATGTTCGACCCCATGCGATCAAGGTTGGTTATCTTGGCCTGACGGGCGACGGCCATCTGGGCAAACTCAATCTGACGCATGCTTATTACTACGCGTTTGGCCGTGACGATCGAAATCCGATCGCCGGCCGCAGCGTACGAGTAAGATCAAATATGGCGGCCGTTGAGGCTTCTGTTGATCATGACTACTTGCGCTTCAAAGGCTCTTTCTTCTGGGCGCAGGGTGATGGAAATCCGACGGATAACAAGGCGACGGGCTTTGACGCGATCTTCGACGATCCAAATTTCGTGGGCGGGCAATTCTCCTATTGGAATCGCAACGGCATTCGTTTAACCCAGACAGGGGTGGGGCTGGTACAGCCAAACAGCGTCCTACCGAGTTTACGCAGCAGCAAAACGCAGGGCCAGGCGAATTTTGTGAATCCCGGTATCTTCATTTACAACGGCGGCGTCGATGTGGAACTTACTCAGCGAATCAAGACGGTTTTCAACGTCAACTATCTTCGGTTTCATCACACTGAGCCGCTGGAGTATGTGCTTTTTCAAAACCGCATCAGGCACGATATCGGATTAGACTACAGCCTTGGTGTCGCATACCGGCCGTTCTTGATAAACAACGTCACGGTTACCTTCGGCGCTTCTACGCTTCAGACCGGTCGAGGCTTTCGCGACATATTCACTGACCGCTCCCGCAACTGTCCGCCGAATGTCGGCGATTTCTGCGAGCCAGATGTGATTAGCCCAAGCAAGCCGCTGTATTCGCTGTTTGCGCAGCTGAAGCTGGTGTTTTGATATTGCGCACAAGCTTCTTGGCATCTTCGTCAGGGATTGTTTTGGAGCATCTTTCTTGTAAGTTGAATCCGAGTCAGCTTAGGCTCACCACAGAGACACAGAGAACACAGAGGTTGCACAAAGAAAGATAATGTGGAGTCTAAGTTATGAGTGTTCCAATCAATGAGTTGACGCGTGAAGTGATAGGAGCGGCGATAGAAGTTCACAGAAAGCTTGGGCCTGGATTACTAGAGTCAGCGTATCGAAAGTGTTTGTGTCGAGAGTTAATGTTGAGAGGTATTCCATATAAGAAAGAAGAACCTCTGCCATTGGAGTACAAAGGAATTCGGCTGGAATGCGGATATCGGGTTGATATTCTCGTCGCAGGCATCGTAGTGGTCGAAACAAAATCGGTTGAGGCTCTCGCGCCGATTCATGATGCCCAGATCCTTACTTACCTGCGACTGGGAGGCTGGCGCGTGGGATTGTTAATTAATTTTAATGTGGTGGTACTCAAGGATGGGATTCACAGAAAGATCATGGGATACGACAATTAGTCTCTGTGCAACCTCCGTGCTCTCTGTGTCTCTGTGGTGGACGCCTTCTTTGAACTAACGGAATGAGCCGATCGATACTTGCGCTAACTCTGATTGTTACCTTGTTCAGCGTCACACTGGGCTTCGCCGCAGTGTCCTCCATTCAACAATCGGCCCAGCTTAACAATCTATTTCCACACAAATCGAAGTCCATTATTCCAAACACGTCTTTCGTAGATACAGCCCAGGACCGGCCGACACTAGTCCCACAGATCGAAGGCTGCGTCACCTGTCACGGGCAGATCGAGCCGATGCACAAATACGGCACGACCGAGACACTCGATCAGTTGAAAGATGGCAAGGATGCGGTTGGACTCACCTGCACCGCCTGCCACGGTGGCAACCCCGTGCCTCGCAAGACCAGCGACGATCCAAAGTCGATTCAGCAAATCAAGCAAGAGGCCCACGTCCGCGCAAAGTTTCCGGCGCAGTGGCAGCGCGAGGGCAAGTACACCGGCGCAAACCCTGAACGCACCACCACGCTGCTTGCGCGAGAGAGTTGGGAGTTTATCCGCTTCATCAATCCCGGTGATCTGCGTGTCGCTGCGAAGACCTGCGGCGGCAGTGCATGTCACGACATCGAGTCGAAGAATGTTGCACGCAGCATGATGACGCACGGAGCGATGCTGTGGGGCGCTGCGCTCTACAACAACGGCAGCTTCCCGCTCAAGGATGCTCGTTTTGGCGAAAGCTACAGCGAAAACGGAGCACCGCAAAGCTTGATCCAGACGCCGAAACCTATGTCTGAAGACGGGCGCGCCAAAGGTCTGCTCGCATTTCTCGATCCCATCCCGCGTTGGGAGATTTCGCAACCCGGCAATGTTCTGCGTGTTTTTGAGCGCGGAGGAAAGCGGCGTTTGGAGGTTGGGTTGCCGGACAAAGACGAAGATCCGGGCAAACCGGATAAGGGACTAAGCGCGCGTGGTTTTGGTAGTGCGCAACGCACTGATCCTGTGTTTCTCGGATTGCAGAAAACGCGCCTGCACGATCCCACGCTGAACTTCCTCGGAAGCAACGATCATCCGGGAGACTTTCGTTCGTCGGGATGTTCCGCCTGCCACGTCATCTATGCAAACGATCGCGATCCTTCACATTCAGCCGCCTATCACAACGCCGGAAACCTTGGCCATTCGGAAACCAGCGATACAAATATTCCGAAGAACGAATCGGGTCATCCCATCAAACATCAGTTCACCAGCCAAATTCCGACGTCGCAATGCATGGTTTGTCATATGCACCCGGGCACAAACATGGTGGCCAGTTATCTCGGCATGACATGGTGGGACAACGAGAGCGATGGAGAGAAGATGTACCCGAAGCAGCAACACAATCCGTCGCCAGACGAGGAGCGAGAAAAGCTTCAGCGCAATCCGGAGGGAGCCAGCGTACGCGGGCTGTGGTCCGAGCTTGAGTTTCTCGCCAAAACTGGTTCGCCTGAATTCAATGCCGGGTTGAAAACCACGCAGTTTGGCGATTTTCATAGTCACGGTTGGCTATTTCGCAAAGTCTTCAAGCGCGATCGGAAAGGAAACTTATTAGACACCCAAGGCAAGCTCGTTTCGCCTGACGATCCGGAAAAATTCAAAAAAGCTGTTCATCTAAACGATATTCACCTCGAGAAGGGATTGCATTGCGTCGATTGCCACTTCCGCCAGGATGCACATGGTGACGGCAATCTTTATAACGAGCCGCGCGCGGCTATAGAAATCACCTGCGAAGACTGTCACGGCTCGATTCGCAGCCGCGCGAACTTGTTCACTTCCGGTCCTGCTGCGGCCCGAGCGACAGGACAAGCAGCCGAGCGGCGGAAATCACAAAGCCAACCGCTGGTCGGACAGGATCTGACGCGACTGCGGGTGCGTGATGAAACAGGCGCGAAGATTCCGCTCTTTCAAAAAATTGCGCGCGACCGAAAGAAGCAGGACGAAACCGGGAAAGACGTCGAGCTGAAAGCCGGCGACATCATTCAAAATTCTATGGTTGTACCTGGGCGCTGGTGGCGTGTGATGCAAACCCTCGACACGATCACGCCGGGCACCCGCGACTACAGTGAGAAGTCGCGCTACTCGAAAACGATTCGCAAAGACAACGCAAGCTGGGGTGATGTGCCGAAGAACGATCGTGAACTGGCGCACCGCGATTCGGAGATGACCTGTGTCGCCTGCCATTCATCCTGGGTGACGAGCTGTTTTGGTTGTCACTTGTCAATGCAGTCGAATCGCAAAATGCCTAACCGGCATAATGAGGGGGGCGATTCGCGCAACTTCACTCAATACAACTTTCAGGTTTTACGTGACGACATTTTCATGCTCGGTCGTGATGGCACCGTGACCGGTAATCGTGTAGCTCCCGTGCGTTCGTCTTCGGCGGTGCTGGTCAGCTCGCAAAATCAAAACCGCGAATGGATCTATTCGCAGCAACAGACCACGTCCGCGGAAGGATTTGCCGGTCAGGCTTTCAATACACATGTGCCGCATACGGTGCGCGCGACAGAAACGAAAACCTGCACCGACTGTCACGTTTCGGTAAAGAACGACAATAACGCGTGGCTGGCACAACTACTTTTGCAAGGCACAAACTTTGTTAATTTCATGGGTCGCTACGTGTATGTGGCGGCGGACGATGCTCTCGAAGTAGTCGTTGCGACCGAGCACAGCGAACCCCAGGCGGTTTTAGGCAGTTCGCTTCATAAGATTGCCTATCCTGACAACTACGAAAAGTTTGTTAAAGAAGGGAGCGAACTGAAAACTGCCTACGAGCATGTGGGCAATCCGCGCGTGCTGCAGGTGCAATTGCGCGGCGAGTATGCCTACGTGGCTGCCGGGGAAGGAGGCCTGCGCGTTTACGACGTGGCGCAGATCGATCAGAAAGGATTTTCGGAACGGATCACCACCGCACCTGTTTCGCGGTTCGGGCAAAAGTTTTGGGTCAAGACGAAATATGCAGCGGCAGTTGCCGCACCGACGACACTCGCAGTCGATCCAGCTCGCTGGCGAATGAAAAGCAACGGAACCATGGTCGATCCGGCAAGCGCAGCTGGACTGACCGGCGACGCGCGCAAACAACTCTTGAATGAAGAGCAACCTATCCATCCGCTCTACGCATATCTGTACATCGTCGATAAGTTTGAGGGACTTATCCTGGTCAACGCCGCAACCCTGCTTGACGGAGATCCGCTGAACAATTATTTGAAACGTTCGCTGGACCCGGCGAAGTATTTGAACGGCGCCTTCAATCCCGGCGGGGCGCTCAATGATGCGAACAACATTACGATCGCCGGCCACTATGCTTACGTCACCACGATGCACGGACTCATCATCATCGACATCGACGATCCTTTGAATCCTCGAATCGCCCAGCAGATTCGCCCGCCGGAATTTCGTAATCCGCGCGCGATCGCGATTCAGTTTCGTTACGGCTTCATCGTTGATGACGACGGGTTGAAGGTGCTGGATCTGACGTTGCCCGAGCGGGCTCGGGTGATTGTCGGCGGCTTCGTTCCGCTAGCCGATGCGCACGACGTTTATGTCGCTCGAACCTATGCCTACGTTGCAAACGGCAAAGACGGCATTGCGATCATCGATGTGGAGCAACCGGAAAAACCGCGTCTCGATCAGACGTACAACGCCGGCGGCCAGCTGAATGATGTACACCAGGTGAAGGTCGCGATGACCAACGCCAGCCTTTTTGGATATGTTGCCGATGGCCGGAATGGTTTGCGCATACTGCAACTGACCTCGCCGGAAACGATGCCCGAATACGCCGGGTTTAGCCCGCGACCGAAGCCGTTATTGATTGCGACGTTCAAGACGAAAGGCGAAGCATTGGCGATCTCAAAACCACTCGATCGAGACCGTGCAGTGGACGAAAGCGGAAATCAGATTTCGGTATTTGGCAGGCGCGGTGCTCGGCCCTTCAACTTTGATGAGATCATGCGCATGCTGCGCACGGATGACGGCAAGGGAGATTGGTTTGCCGTGAATGATGCGCCGTCAAACCCACCGAAAAATTAGCCGCGGATTTACGCGAATAAACGCGGCGCTACTGCTCCGCTTCTAATTTTGAGCTGTAATTGTTATGTTCACTCGAGCGAGGCTCGCAGCCGGTCGCTACGCTCCCGGTTCTGTATTTGCTTGGCGCTGCACGTCGCTTTCGCTGAATGATCTGAAGTGCACCAAGGATCAGACATAACCACACAGGCTAACCTGATAAGCGTCGGTTCTGATCCGCGTTTATTCGCGTAAATCTGCGGCTAATATTCCTGGTCTTCACATCATCTGCTGGCGCAGTTTGCGTAGCATCTCTTTAGCCTCTTCAGGCGACAACGTCTCCGGATCGACATTGCGAATTTCCTCGACAACTTTCTGATTGGCAAGATCGAAGAGGGAAGCCTGAGCCACTGCTTTTCTACGACCGGCACGTCGGGCCGCAGCTTCCAAAGCCTCATCCGTCGAAGCAGAGCTGCGCGAAGAACCTGAGGGAGTCATGGAACTTCCGCTCCTACTCACGCCCGCTTGTCCCGCTGCGGCATGCGCCTCGGCAGTTCTGACAGCCGCCTGCGCAGCAATGGCATCCTCCTCGGCAAATACGTCCAACTCATAACGCTCCAGTCGCGCTAATACCTCACGTGCATTGGCAAGCACCGCAGGGGGCAGTCCCGCTAAACGCGCGACCTGGATTCCGTATGACTTCGAAGCGCGACCTCTTTCGAGCCGATGCAGGAAGACCACTTCGCCTTCACGCTCCGCCGCCGTGATTTGGTAGTTCTGGGCGCCGGGTAATCGTTCGGCCAGTTCCGTCAGCTCATGGTAGTGAGTGGCAAAAAGGGTCTTCGCTGCATGCTCGGACGAGTCGTGAAGATATTCGGCAACAGCCCAGGCGATTGAAAGCCCATCGAAGGTCGCCGTGCCGCGGCCAATCTCATCGAGCAACACCAACGACCGCGGCGTGGAGCTATGAAGAATCGCGGCTGTCTCAGTCATCTCTACCATGAAAGTCGAACGGCCACGGGTCAGATCGTCTGAAGCGCCCACTCGCGTCCAAACGCGATCAAGTAGCGGCAGACGTGCCTTCTCAGCCGGAACGAAGCTGCCCATCTGTGCGAGGATGCAAATGATTGCTGTCTGCCGCAGCACCGTGCTTTTGCCGCCCATGTTTGGACCGGTAATGATCAGAAGCCGGTCAGTTGAGTTGTTGAGGTAGACGCTATTCGGCACAAAAGGATCTTCATTGAAGACTTCGATCACCGGGTGTCGACCCTGCACTATCTCTACCTCGTCGCCGTCGTGGATAGCGGGTTTGACATAACGTCGCCGCGCCGCGGTTTCCGCCAGCGAGGAAAGCGCGTCGAGAGCAGCCAACGCGCGGGCCGTTGCCTGGATGCGTTTTGTCTCGGCCGCCACTTGCCGGCACACGTCAGAGAAGAGTGCATTTTCAATTTCGATGATTCGATCTTCGGCGCCCAACACTTTCTTTTCCCAGTCACGCAGCTCAGGGGTTGTAAACCGTTCGG
>WNFZ01011493.1_pt1 | contig 14365 bp, 14 predicted proteins | sample 5400081 | NCBI WGS metagenome assembly WNFZ01 (sample SAMN13153365, study PRJNA577476) | soil metagenome | isolation source: 80 cm soil or saprolite under grassland replicate 1 | place: USA:California | collected 2016-06-15
CACGTCCTCGGGTTCGGCTGATAGAGCTTGCCGCCCTCGCATTGCCGCCGATGGTCGTCGGGGGATACGCAGTCAGTTTTTTCATCGCTCGCTGACATGGTTTTACCCAAAGGCCCGGCAGAAAATCGAGGGACGACGTAGGCTAAGATGAACTCGTTCTTCCGTGAGTTAAAACGAACGAAGGTTTATTTGCCAAAAAAATCATCCCGTAATCGCGCAGGGATTTACTTGGGTGTCCTGCTAGTGCTAACGCGCGGTATAGCGAATGGCCATCAGGAGCGCCCGGCGATCATGCCCGACGGGACTGGTCATGTGCCGACGTACCGTACGACTGGGCCCACCCTGCTTGTCTGCAAGACCGATGCGGCCGACTTCGACGCGCGCATCGCGTCGTTTGATCCAGCGTTGAAAGCGGAGAACCAAGCGCTCTTCGGGCAGTGCCAACTGGAGGGGTACCGCGACCTGCAAGCGGCCGTCAACGCCGTGCGGACACCGGGTGTCACAATCAAGGTGCTGCCGGGTCTGTACCAAGAGCTGCCCAGTCTACCCGACCCTTTCGGCGACTGCGCAAGTCTTCGGGCAGACAGAGCCAGGTTGGGCTACCAGATCCTCTCCTGGGAGCAGCAGAACCAGTGCCCAAACAACCAGAACTTAGTGGCGATTTTTTCCAAGACCGATCTGCAGATTGAGGGTACCGGCGCGACGCCTACAGATGTCATGTTCGATGCCCAGTTCAAAAGGCTCAACGCTTTGCGCGCGGACCGGTCGAACGGCATCTATATAAAGAACATCGCGGCGGAGCGCACGACGTTCAACGCGTTCTATATCATGGAGACAGACGGATTCGTTCTCGACACTTGCCTCGGTCGATGGAACGACGAGTACGGATTTCTGACCTTCGCCGACGATCATGGTCTGTATACGAATTGCGAGGCCTACGGCAACGGTGACTCAGGCATCTACCCAGGTGCGGCACACAACATCAACGTGGACGAGGGGTTCACGCCGTCGCGTTACGCGATCGAGGTCGCGAACTGCTACTCGCACCACAATGCGCTTGGCTATTCCGGCACGGCTGGCGACTCCGTGTGGGCGCATGACAACGTGTTTACGCATAACACAACAGGCGTGGCGACGGACAGCTTGTTCCCAGGGCATCCAGGGCTCCCACAAAATCACGCGAAGTTCGAGCACAATGTGATCGCCGACAACAACAGCGACTATTACGGATATGTCCGCGATGGCACGTGCTACAGATCCTCGATTGCCCGCGGCTACGAGAGCGGTGTCGTCTGCCCGAGCGTCGGCGTCCCGACCGGCACGGGTGTCATCACCGCCGGTGGTGATTGGGACATCTGGGTGAACAACTGGGTATACGGCAACCACTACGCGGGTTTCATTCTAATGGAATAGACTTCTGGTGGGATGGCCAGGGAACGGACAACTGTTGGCAATCATCGCGCCCGTCGGGCACGGAACCGTTTGCTGTGCCTACTTGCGGTTCGGGGTGGTCGATTGTCGGTCCCGGTACGGCGCGATACGTGAGCGAGCCCATGAAGCTCATCACCTTGTTAAACTGCGCGAGGTACAGTTTGGCTAATCACACTGTGCCGTCTGACTGCCAGTGGTTTGGTGCGAGGTTTTTCAGCCGTCTCGAAGTGCAGATCTCGGCGGGTGAAGGCTTGCTGACCTTACTGCTCATCGCACTGCTGCTGTGGCGTCCTCTTTTCCCGCCATCAGCTCTCTCGGTTGTGGGCGCGAATCTCGGCGTTGCTGGTGCCGCCATCGGCGTCGTTGGCGCTATCTACGAGGCCACGCCTTGGTGTGGTATCGGATTTGCCCTGCTCGGCGGTTGGTGGCTCGCAACCGGTATCGACCTGCGAGCGCGTGGCCGATTTTTAATACTTGGTGTGGTCACTATTGTGCTAGCGGCGTTCGCGTTTCTATGTGCTATCGATCGGACGCTATGGATACTGCCGTGGATTCCGTTCTCCCCATCGTACCTGCGGCTCCTGCTAGAGTTTGTTTGGATCCCGTGGGTGATCATTATCTGCTTATAAGATCGGGATACACCGCCGGAGACGGCGCAATCACCAGCGTAATCCTTTAATCAGGGGCGGATGGTCTCGGGATTGGAGCGGCGTAAACGAGGGGATACGCAAAGAATTTTTTGAAGTTAAGCTATAGTCCGGGAAGAAAATTCGACAGGGGCAACAAATCACTTTTGCAGCTTAAACGCGACCGTCGCCAGCGGCGGTAAGTGAATGAGGATAGAATATTGGCGACCCATCCAGGGTACATCCTGTGTTTGGACGCCGCCGAAATTTCCTACGTTGCTGCCGCCGTACGTTTCTGCATCGGTGTTGATGATTTCGCGATAGAAACCGGGTTCGGGAACGCCGAGGCGGTAATCGTAGCGCACCACTGGCGTTGCGTTCACCACAAAGGCGACCACGTCGCCCTGGCGTGATTTTCTCAGAAATGAAACGACGCTGTTATCGGCATCGTGAAGATCAATCCAATCAAATCCTGCGTAGGTGTCGTCGAGCTGCCAAAGCGCCGGTTCGCTTTTGTAAATATAATTTAATGTTGCACCAGCCGGCGCAGGCCGTCGTGCCGGAATAAGTTTAAGCAGGTCGCCAGAACCTGGGTCGCTCGCAGCCGCGCCGCCCACGGGGATAGACTAGAGGCCGTTTTCGGCAGCTGATCGCCCTTTTCATCAAGCGAATTCGGGGTGACAAATGAAAGCGATGATTGATCTCAACGCATTTCAAAATCTGCGACTACAGGGTGGTTTCAGGATTGTTCGTCTCGAGATCACCCATGAGCCAATAACTGATGCGATTGGACGCGAGGCGGTCGCACGCACTCGAATTGTTGGTCTGGACTTCGACCTACTAATCCGCGCTGGCCTGTCGCAACGTGAGCTCTCGGTCACGCTTTATCACGAAATTCTTGAGGCGGCCACGGTCGCAGTCGAGAATCCGCCGGCCGCAGTTCGGGAGTTGAACGAGGGTGACTTCAATCGAGCGGCGTATCAGGCGCACGAGCAGTTTGGGGAAGTTTCTCCGCAAAATCTCGACCGGATGTTGCAACTTTACGGGTTCTGACGAAACTAGCTGCGTGGCCAATGGCAATAGGATTCAGATCGAGTTAGTCAAGCTCGCTACCGGGGCGCGGCTGCTGCGACTTACAGAGCCAACGTCGGGGCTCGCTCTTGAACGAACGCTCGATCCGAAGGTGCCGGTCAGCGCTCAGAAAGTGGCGCTCGCGAAAGTCTTTCAAGCGGCCCTTGATCAGGCGCAGCTGGCATTTGCCTGAGCAGAAAAGCATCGCGAATCGTATGGGCAAACGGAATCGCGCTTGTCAGCGAGTTACCTCTCTAGCTTGAACGCGAGCGTGGCCAAGGGCGGCAAGTGAATGAGGATTGAATGTTCGCGGCCCATCCATTCTCGAGCTTCGCTGCGCACGCCGCCGAGGTTTCCTACGTTGCTGCCACCATAGGTTTCTGCATCCGTGTTGATGATTTCGCGGTAGAAACCGGACTCGGGGACGCCTAGCCTGTAGTTGTAACGGACCACCGGCGTCGCGTTCACGACGAACACGATAACGTCGCCCCTGCCCGCATCGCTACGCTCAGGCGTTGCGGGCGTGGCCTCGCGCGATTTTCTGAAGAATGACACGACGCTGTTCTCAGCGTCGTGAAAATCGATCCAATCAAATCCGTTATAGCTGTCGTCGAGTTGCCAAAGCGCTGGCTCGTTCTTGTATGTATAATTCAAATGTTGCACCAGCCGGCGCAGCCCGTCATGGCGCGGCAACTTTAGTAGCTCCCAGTCAAGGTTAGTATCGTGGTTCCATTCGTTCCGCTGACCAAATTCGCCGCCCATGAAGAGCAGTTTTTTCCCGGGATGGCCGTACATCCATGCCAGAAACATCCGGAGATTGGCAAACTTTTGCCATTCGTCGCCTGGCATTTTGGATAACAACGAGCGCTTGCCGTACACCACCTCGTCGTGACTGAGTACAAGAATGAAATTCTCCTGGAACGCGTACAACAGCGAAAAGGTAATGTTGCCGTGATGATAGCGCCGGTAAATCGGATCGATGCTCATGTATTGCAGGAAGTCGTGCATCCAGCCCATGTTCCATTTGAACCCGAACCCGAGCCCGCCCAGATAAGTCGGACGCGATACGCCGGGCCAGTCGGTTGATTCCTCAGCTATGGTCATGATCCCAGGGAAACGCTCGTAACACACTTCGTTGAACTGTTTCAAAAAATAGATGGCGTCGAGGTTCTCGCGGCCGCCGTAAACGTTTGGGATCCATTGGCCGGGTTTTCGTGAATAGTCGAGGTAAAGCATCGACGCCACGGCGTCCACGCGCAGACCGTCAACGTGATATTTGTCGAACCAGAACAGCGCGTTGCCGATAAGAAAATTGCGGACTTCGTTGCGGCCAAAATTGAAAATGAGCGTGCCCCAATCCTGTTGCTCGCCCTGGCGCGGGTCCATGTGCTCGTAGAGATCGGTGCCATCGAATTCGGCCAGCGCGTGCGCATCCTTTGGAAAATGCGCAGGCACCCAGTCCATGATCACGCCAATGCCGGCTTGATGACATTTGTCGATGAAATGGCGGAGGTCGTCAGGCGGCCCGAACCGGCTTGTTGGGGCATAATAATTCGTGACCTGATAACCCCAAGAACCTTCGAAGGGATGCTCGGCAACCGGCAACAACTCGATGTGCGTGTAACCCATTTCGAACACGTACGGCAGCAACTCCTCGGCAAGTTCGAGATAACTGAGCTGGCGATTTCCCTCTTCAGTTTTGCGACGCCACGAGCCGAGGTGCACTTCGTAAATGCTAATGGCGCTCCTCGGCCAATCCCGCGTTCGGCGCGATTCCATCCATGCACTATCGTTCCATGTGTAACGCTCCAGATCGTACACCAGCGATGCGGTCGATTTGCCGGGCTGATTAAAAAATGCGAATGGATCGCTCTTGAGCAGCAGCGCGCCGGTCTGAGTGCGGATTTCGAACTTGTAGTGCGTGCCTTGCTTGATCCCGGGCACAAATAATTCCCATACACCGCTGCCGATGAGTTTGCGCGTGGGATTGACTCGGCCATCCCAGTTATTGAAATCGCCAACCACACTCACGCGTTGCGCGTTAGGAGCCCATACAGCGAAATAAACGCCTGCCGCATCGCCGATCGTGCGCACATGCGCGCCAAACTTATCGTAAATTTTCCAGTGTTGCCCTTCGACGAAGAGATGCAGATCGACCTCGCCCATGATTGGCCCGTACTGATATGGATCTCGCGTCAGATGCTGCGATCCGTCCCACGCAGTGAGCCGGAGATGATATGGAAGATCGCGGGGCGCGCCGGGGATACTCGCGCAAAAGAATCCGTCCTGCTCAATCTTCTGTGCTGCGATCGGCTTCTCCGGTGCTCGATCGAGCAGTATCTCAACCGCGCGCGCGTCAGGGCGAAAGACACGAATCTCCAAATCATCACCAACGCGGTGCGGACCCAACACGCGGAACGGATCAGAATGAATTCCCCGGACGAAGCGGCTCACCTCGTCACGCGGCAGTCCGGCAATCTCGAAGGCTTTCATGCTGTTCTCTTGCACCTTTCAAGCGGTAAAACGGATTGCTTCGCGCTGCAACGTTGCAACGCACGCAGACGCGCAACGCGCCAACGGTCTGCGATAACTACAGAAAGGAGAATAACACTGCCATGGCTAAAGTCGTTAAAGTTATTGAACTGATGTCACAATCGCCGAAGAGCTGGGAAGACGCCGCGCAAGGCGCAGCAAAGGAAGCCTCGAAAACCCTACGGAACATTCGCTCGATTTACATCAAGGAATTCACCGCTGAAGTGCAAGACGGCAAAATCACAAACTATCGTATCAACGCGAAGGTCAGTTTCGATTTAGAGGCGGAACACTAAGGCAGGGCCGTAGACACTTTGCTGTGCGAAGTGCGCGATGTTCGCGTGGCAATCGGATCACATCGCTCGCAGAGCGACGGCTACAGTTTTCTCGGCCTTAATAAAGGAAACAGGATCACGTCGCGGATGGATTCCGCGCCTGTGAGTACCATGGTGAGCCGGTCCATTCCTACCCCGATGCCGCCGGCCGGCGGCATGCCGTGCTCGAGCGCGAGCAAAAATTCCTCGTCGATCTTTTGCTTTTCTTCGCCTGCCTGTTCTAGCAGACGCTGGCGTTGCACAAGCGGGTCATTTAATTCGCTGTAGCCAGGAGCGATTTCCACCCCATTAATGATCAGTTCAAAAACATCCACGAGCGAGTTGTCAGCTGCGTTTTGTTTTGCCAGCGGCACCAGCTCCTTCGGGCAATGCGTCACAAACAGAGGATCGACGGTCTTTTCCTCGACGAGTTTTTCGAACACATGCTGCGTCACTTCGAAATCAGCCAGTTGCGGCAGGATTTCCAATTTGAATTCATTCGTGGCGCGATCGCGCCGCTGCTCCCTGGAAAGCTCGAACCAATCTCTCCCGGCAACTTCCCGCACCACATCATGGTAGCGTGCTCGGCGCCAGGGCCGCTGCAGATTAATGGTGCGAACAATTTTCCCGTCAGCGCCTCGGTGCTCGATTATTAGTGAACCGCAGATTTTCTCGGCAAGATAACAAATCAGTTCTTCGACGAGACTCGCCATCTTCTCGAAATCCGCATACGCCCAATAGGCTTCGAGCATTGTGAATTCGGGATTGTGTTTCCGGGAAATCCCTTCGTTTCGAAAGTTACGGTTGATTTCGAATACCTTGTTGAATCCGCCGACGAGCAAACGTTTCAGATAAAGCTCCAGCGCAATGCGCAGGTAAAGATCGAGGCCGAGCGCTTTGTGATGCGTTGTGAATGGTTCGGCTGCTGCACCTCCAGCGATCGTTTGCAAAATTGGCGTCTCGACTTCGACAAATCCGCGTTCCTCCAAAAAGCGCCTCGTTTCGCGGACAATTGCGATTCGTTTTTCGAACACCCCGCGGGAATGCTCGTTCGTGAGAAGATCGAGATAACGTTGCCGGTACCGTGCTTCGATGTCCTGTAATCCGTGCCATTTATCCAGCAGGCGAAAAAGATCGGTTAGGTCCGGGCCAACTTCCTTTGCGTGAATATAGATTTGAATGCGCCCCGTCGCGTCGCGCAGGTCGAGGAAGTGGCTTTTGCCCATATCGCGATGCGCCGTGATGCGGCCTGCCGCGCGAAGAGTTTCGCCTTCCTTAAATTGCGCGCGCACCTCCGCAATGGAGCCGCTCACTTCAAAACTAGAACTGAATGGCTCGATCCCTTTCGCACGGAGGGCATCGAGCTTTTTGCGCCGCAGCGCGATCAGCGCGTTTTCTTCTTCCATGTTCGGCGGTCGGATTTAATTTGCGAAAGTCCTCGCCTTTGTCAGGGTGAACGCGCTCCAGTCATCGTCGGATGCGCGGGTTGATACAGGCCGATCTCTCCTCCGCTGGGCAGCCGAAGACTCGTGCTGATTCCCCACTCGGCTTCTACCGGCGTCGCACAGACTACGCCTTTGCTACTCAGCATCTGCATCACACTGCGCAAATCAACGCACATCAGGTAGAGCACGGCTCCGAGCATTGGGTGCTCCGCATGCATTTGCACAAATCGGCCGTCACCGGGATGAACGGCCAGTTCAGCAGGCGGCAGCGAGAACAGCAGCCAGCCGGCGCCAAGATCAATCGACGGAAATTCGAGGACGGTTTTAAAGAACGCTCGATCGGTCTCCGGGTCCTTGCTGTAGAGAAGAACATGCGCTCCCGCAATCATTGCGGCAGTATAGTGAGGATGTACAAAATGAACAGTCTCCGTAACGCGTTGAAGCGTTAGAAGATATTGGTTTGCCAACAGAAGACTGAAAATGAGATACTCCCTGTGGCGCGCCCATCAAAGGTTGGTCGTGGCGTCATTATCCAAATGACTGTTAACTTGCCAGAAACAACTTCAAAAATGGAAGGACCGCTGGTGAAGCAGTTCTCCGTATTTCTGCCCAATAAGGTCGGGGCGATGTTAGAAGTTGTGAAACTGCTGAACACGCAAAACACCCATGTTGTCGCGCTGAGCGTATCGGAGTCTACCGACTCGGCCATTGCGCGTATAATCGCGAGTGATCCTGCGCGTGTGGAGAAATTGTTCCGGGAAAGAAATGTTCCCTTTGGCGTAAGCCAGGTGGTTGTGGTGGAACTGCGAGAAGTCGCGACTCAATTGGTGAAACTACTCGCAGCATTAGTGATGGCGGAGGTCAACGTCCATTTCGCTTATCCATTGCTGATCCGGCCGCGCGGTTTTGCCACGATCGCGCTGCACGTGGACGATACGGAATGCGCGTCCTCCGTGCTAAGAGGGGAAGGATTCAAAATCCTAAGCCAGGACGACATTTCGCGATAGAAAAGACCGGCGCGGCCGCATAATTTTTACCAGATCGATCTTGTTGTGCAGATCGCCGTCTTCGGCAGCTTCTAGGTTTTTAACGATCTAACGTAAGGCGGCCTGTTGACAGGCTGGCACAGGCGCGCTTACAGAAATGGGTTTATTGCGCCATGCGCACTCTTCTCTCACGCGCGATCCAGGTTGATCCAACCTTCCACATTGGGCTCAGCCTGATTGTGATCCTGGCCATAGTCGAGATTTTCGCCGCGACCTCCTATTACGTCGGTCGCACTCGGGCTGCCCGAGTCTCCGCACCGTCAGTCGCCGCGACCGTGACGCGCGGACCGACGGCCTTGCCAACAGCTGCACCGGCTGCGGTACAGCCCGCGATTTCGCCGGCGCCGGCCCTCCCCACTCCTTCTCAGTCGCTTGTTGATCAGTTGTTGCGAGAAGGCATCGAATCACGCGATCGCAGCGATACCACAACCGCCCTCGCTCGTTTTGAGGAAGCATTGGACAGCGAACCGAACAACACCGCCGTGCTCGAGGAGATTGCCAAGACTTATGAATCCATGCAGCTACTTGATCGGGCGAACCAAACCTGGCGCAGAATTCAGGAAATGGGCCCGTCGGCTGGCGCAGCCTACGAGCTGGCCGATCGACGATTGAAGCTCGGCGTACCGGTTGCGGGAACGACGGAGTCCGGCGGTGCGGCTGCCTCAGTCGACGTCGCACCACATAAGGATGTCGGCGGCAATCGGGACGGCTCCGTAATGGGAATCAGTGAGGTAAAAACCACGGAAACACCCGATCCCGATGCCGAGAAGAACCTGACGCTGGAGATCGGTATAAAAAAACAGCCCGGCGCGACCATTGATCACATGAAAGTGAGAATTTTGGTAGAGTTCTACGACACGGTGGGTGACAAAGATATTAAACTCACGAACGCGGACGTGAATTACGAATGGCTGACGCCGAAACACGATTGGAGCGAGACGAACCCAGAGGTCCTCTCAGTGAGGTACGTGCGCGCAAAGACAGCTGGTGGTTCGCCCGAATCATCGCTTTCTGAGGCGGCGGCAACAGTCCGGCCTGGCCAGAAAACTCGAGGCAAAAGTTCTGGGGCGGATGCCGGACAACGAAAATACCTGGGTTACATTATCCGGGTGTATTACGACGATGACTTGCAAGCGGTCCAGGCAGAACCGTCGCGGCTCTTACAACATTTTCCTCCTTCGAAGAGTACGCTGGCACAATGATACGATTCGTCATTCTCGTCCGGGAAGCGGCATGAGCTTCGCCGCAATCTGCATGCACTGGCGAAAGCTGACGCGCGTTCTCCCGTGTGCCTCTGTTCTGTTTTTTGCCGCAGCGGCGAACGGGCAGATTCAGGTGGACCTGAAATTCAAGCGCTTGCAGTACATCGCGTACGAACCGGTGGTAGCGACACTTGCAATTACCAATTTGGCCGGGCGCGATATTGAGCTTTACGACAGCGACGGGCAATCATGGCTCGGGTTCGAGATAACGGGAAACGAGGGTCAGCCGATAGCGCCGCTCAACAGTGAAAATGCGCAACCGCCTCTGAAAATTGAAGCCGGCCAGCGAGTCACGCGACAGATTGATCTCGGCCCGCTCTATCCCGTGCACGATTTCGGCGCCTATCATGTGCGCACGCACGTGCATTTCGCGGACCTGGGAAAATTTTTTTACTCTGGAACACGGGTTTTCGAAGTGACCGACGCGCGACCGATCTGGCAGGAGACAGTGGGAATTCCAACCGGCGTTGCCGCGTCCGGGGAGGTGCGCACGTACTCGCTGCTTACCAACCGATTCCCAGATCATACGTCTTTATACGTGCGCGTGCAGGATAAGGACACGGGAATTGTGTATGCGACTTATTCGTTAGGTCGAACCATCACCTTCGAACAACCGCAGGCGGAGATCGACCGCTCCAATCAATTGCATGTCTTACATTGCGCAGCGCCGCGCGCCTGGTCCTATTCACGAATCGGCTTGAATGGCCAACTCCTGGAACACTCGTCGTTCATGGAAACCAAAACCCGGCCTCGCCTTGCCCATTCGGCAAATGGCGAAGTAGCAGTCCGCGGCGGCGTGATTGAAGCGCCAGCGCAGAGCTCGCGCAGCACGGCACCGAAACTTTCCGCTCGCCCGCCCGGTTTGCCTAACGAGGATTAATAATGGGAACAGTTTTCTTCCAACGTCAGGTCTCTCTCGCAAGTTTGGTGATCACGCTGGTTGCGTCGGACAATTCTTCTGCAGCGCAGACCGGTCGCAGCTCTGCGAGCAGCAGCGCGCCCATTACCGTAGTCATCGATGCGGGGCACGGAGGTCATGATCGCGGCGGAATTCCCGGCCAGAGCGTCGCGGAAAAAGAAATGACACTCGACGTGGCGCAGCGTCTTAGAAATGTTCTGGCCGCCAGCGGGTACCGCGTCGTAATGACCCGGGATAGCGACGTCTTTGTCCCATTGGGGACCCGCGTTGCAATCGCCAATTCCTACGGCAACGCGATCTTCGTCTGTATCCACTTCAACGCAACAAAACGGGCGGGTGCGAGCGGCATCGAAACATATTTTTACAGCCGCGACAGTCTACCGCTCGCCTCAGCTATTCACTATTTTGTGACTGGCGGCGCGCCTTCGGCTAATCGCGGCGTGCGCCGACGCGGCTATTACGTCTTGCGAAGAACAAGCGTTCCAGCAGTGCTCGTGGAATGCGGCTTCCTTACCAACCCAACCGAAGCAGCATACGCCCAAAGTGCTTCGTACCGGCAAAAACTCGCAGAAGAAATTGCAGCTGGAGTCCGAGGACGCAATTCCGTTGGCAGTGCCATGTCCACCACTCGAGTGGCGACGAGTGAGACCATCCCTCTGCAACCGTACATGGATCAAACGAAGGTGACGTCATCTAAACACTCCAAGTCCAAGCGTTCGCACAAAAAAAGCGCGCGAAAGAAAAAAAGCTCATCAAAACCAGCCGGCTCAGAAGCGCGTTCGGGCTCAACAGACCGGGAGGGCTGATTTGGACCTGCCGATCTTGACTTCGGCACAGATGCGAGCCGCGGAAGAGGCCGCGTTCGCCAAGGGGGTACAAGTCGAAGCGCTCATGGACCAGGCAGGCGCCGGTGTCGCGCAAACAGTAACGAAGTTTTTCCCGAAGTCCGGCAAGTGCATTGTGTTCGCCGGAAAAGGCCATAACGCGGGAGATGCGCTGGTTGCTGCGGAAGTGTTACGACGGCGTGGATGGAAAATCGAAGTCCGGCTTGCTTTCAAGCAAGAGGATTGCAGCGAACTGATGCGCAAGAAGCTCGAAAGTTTGCGGCGCCAGCCACCTGAGATTTTGGGGACCACATCCGTCAGCGGCGCTACCGATCTCGGCATTACTCTTCTCGAGCTTTGGGCAGAAGGCGCGGACGAGTTATCTGCCGCGCAGGAACGAATTGCGGCAGAGGCGTACCTGGGCACGGCCGCTCCCTTGGTTATTCTGGATGGTCTGCTTGGGGTGGGCGCGAGGCCGCCGCTACGCGAGCCGATACGATCCGCCTGCCGTTCCATCAATCAGCTCCGGGCCAAGAATGGCGCCTATGTGTTTGCGGTCGACCTACCAACAGGCCTCGATGGCGACTCAGGGAAAGTAGATCGTGACTGTGTAACTGCCGATTTTACGGTCACCATCGGATTTGCAAAGGCGGGTCTGATCGCGGACGGCGCGCTGAACTTTGTCGGCAGGCTTGAAGTTGTACCGTTGCCTGATCTGCACTCGCCGGACAAGAAGGCCAAGCAAATCATCGCTAGCCCGCCGGCTTTTCAGCGGTTACTCCCGAGACGGAAATACAGTGCGTACAAGAATCAATTTGGACGAATTGGCGTCGTAGCTGGCTCCAAGGGATTCGTCGGCGCTGCCCTGATGACGTCGCAGGGCGCGTTGCGGGCAGGCGCAGGTTTGGTGGAACTTTTTGTGCCCGAAGAAATCTACGAAATAGTTGCCAGCGCCGCGCCGATGGAAGCGATGGTCAAGCCGGTCCAGTCTTACCGCGACCTGGTCAGGCAAAAAACTGATACCTGGGCCTTGGGACCCGGCCTTGGTAAATCACATGCAGACGAGGTCCTCGAACTGATTGAAAAAGCAAAGCAACCAATGGTGGTCGACGCCGACGGACTCAACATACTCTCAGAAAAGATCTCAGTGCTCAGAGGTTGCAAAGGCGAACGACTGCTCACGCCGCATCCCGGTGAGATGAAACGGCTTCTCCCAAATCATAAAGAGTCGCGCGCCGAGGCAGCGACAAAATTCTGCAATCGTTTTCCAGTGACACTTTTGTTCAAAGGCAGTCGCACGATTGTGGCCGAACGGGATCGCCCATTGAGCTATAACACAACAGGCAATCCGGGGATGGCTACTGGGGGAATGGGCGATGTTCTCACAGGTGTCTGCGCCGGTTTGGTCGGACAAGGCCTGTCTCTCTACGATGCGGCGCGCGTAGGTGCGTGGTTATGCGGACGCGCCGCGGAAATCGCCATTTTCAATAACGGTCAAAGCGAGCAATCGTTATTGCCTCGCGATGTTCTCCATCGTCTTGGCGAGGCATTTGATGAACTCAGCCATTAAAAGCTTTTCAAACGGCGACGCGCGACAAAACCATGAATCTGCAAACCGAACAAACAGAGTACGAGGCGCCAAAAACTGAGACCGCCTGGAGCCGAATTAGAAAGGCTCTGGGCCCAATTGCGGTAGTAGGCGTCCTGATCGCAAAGTTTTTCGCGAAGCTCAAGTTCGTTCTTCTGCCGCTCCTGAAATTTCTTCCGATATTGCTGAAGTCCGGCGGCACTATGCTGCTCATGATCTGGGTCTACACCCAGCTATGGGGATGGCAGTTCGCGCTCGGTTTTGTCCTTCTCTTACTCGTACATGAAAGCGGCCATTTGCTTGTCGCTAAAAAATTTGGGCTCAAGGTCGGCGCGCCTGTTTTTATTCCATTCATGGGCGCGTTCATCGCGCTGAAGGAAGCGCCGCGCAATGCCTGGATCGAAGCATGCGTCGGGATCGGTGGCCCAATGCTCGGGAGCTTGGGCGCGTTGGTCTGCAACTTCCTCGGTGAAGTGTTCGCCGCGCCAATATTCATTGCGCTCGCGTGGTTCGGATATTTCCTGAATCTGTTTAACCTGACGCCGGTAGGAATGCTCGACGGCGGACGTATCGTGACCGCGTTATCTCGCTGGCTTTGGCTGCCCGGGCTCGCCCTGCTTCTTTGGTTCGGGTGGAGGTATCCGAATTTTATTATCTGGTTGATTGTGCTTTTGTCGTTGCCGCGAATCTACTCTCTATTCCGCAAACGGACGGAGGAAGAACAGCGTTACTTCGAAGTTACATCTTCCCAGCGTTGGATAATGTCGATACTCTATTTCGGCCTGATTGCGGTCTTGCTCTTCGGAATGCATGTAGCGCAGCAGGATTTATCCAAATACGGAGTACGTTCCCACGGCCACGGACGAGACGTGATCGTACAATAACCTTCGCGAGAGAATCCTCGATCTAAAGTCTAACGAGAGACAAAATCAGGCGCGCTGGATAACCTGGCTGCAGCGCTTGGTTAGCCGGCAAGCCTTCGCATGTTAATGAATTCCCCGTTTGTTGTACCCTTCGAAAATCTTGCTGACCTCAAAGTAGTACGTTTTTCTGCCTTCAGCAGTTTGAACCTCCATCTTGTCGCAAAGACCGCTGGTATTATCCAGGGTTTGCTTCACAAGTTTCGCGCCGAGCATGTCCAGAATGAAGTACTCCTCTGCGATTTGGGTGACCGGCCAACCCGTTTGGCAGGTCTTCCCGTCTCCTTTCTTTACGATTGAATTCAATAGGCCGAATTCAATGTCGTGATACTTCTTTGCGTTAGCGGCATCACCGAGAATCTTGTAAGTCTGCCGCAGGACTTTGTG
>WNFZ01003667.1_pt1 | contig 14363 bp, 11 predicted proteins | sample 5400081 | NCBI WGS metagenome assembly WNFZ01 (sample SAMN13153365, study PRJNA577476) | soil metagenome | isolation source: 80 cm soil or saprolite under grassland replicate 1 | place: USA:California | collected 2016-06-15
GGGTATGCGCCTCTCCTCCGGCCAGGATCTCGATCCGATGCGCGGCCAGATGAGTGGCGTATTCAAACTCGCCTACTGCCGCGCCGTCCAACGGTTCGAGGAATCTTACGACAAGTTGAGTTTGCCTGCCTTCGACGCCGGCTTCGATTTCATTGATCTTCCCGGTCGCTGCAATGGCGTTCGGAGGTTTGAATTCGCGCTCCAACCTCCCGCGTTTGACCTTGATACTGTAAAGATGAATTCCTTTCTCCGCAGCGATCTCCGCCAAGTCCTCCAACGCCTCTTCGATAGTCGCGCTCTGCGCCAGCCTGAGACACAGGCTCGCGCCGTTTGGGCGATCTTTTCTGTTCGAGAGACGATGGGGCACTCTTGGCCTCTCTTCCTCCAATTGAGCAAGCCGGTAGCGAAAGGGGGTACTGTGTGGGCTTGGAATCTCGGCGCATGGGTAGGTTGTGCTGCGCCAGACGAGTTACAAATCTCTTGAAGTAGATGTCTAACTGACAACGTGAACCTACACGAGGATCGACAGCTTGTCGGTCAGCGGCTGACTATGTGAGCGGCTGACTCAGTTAGAAACTGACCTATCTTATGGCGGAAGGATCCAACCGATCGCCCGCCTGATCGCCCGATGGCATCCACAGGAGGCGTCTTCGAGACCTTCTCGATTCAGAATACTGACGTGACCGTGCAAATAATGAATCAGCCCTTTCTTCTGTAGCGATCTCACAGCCGAGCTGACGCGGCTACGGGAAATTCCGAGCATCAGCCCCATGTCGCCTTGCGTGAGAGCCATCGAATCTGAAGAGACACGGTCTCGCGCCGTCAGTAGCCACCGCGCCAGACGTTGCTCTGCCTTATGAAACCGATTACAGGCGCCTGTCACCGCAATCTGCCCGCTCAAAGTATGCATATACTTGAAGAGCAGTATATGAAACGCGCTTTCCTGCCTGATAATATTTTGTAAAGTCCTAGCATCGATTTGCAGCGCTTCGCCCGATATCTGCACACGGACCCAGAGCTTAATTCCGTTTATTTTCGTGATCACCGATAGACCGGCTACGCCTTCTCTACCGATGGTTCCGATCTCGATGACGGCGCCAGATTCTGCGGCGGCGAACAAGGAGACGATTCCGCTTGTGATAAACCAGGCGTGATCGGATGTGGAGCTGATATCGTAGAGCGTACTGCCCGTTACCAGTCGGACACTTTTTAGGCTCGGCCTCAAGCGGTCGCGGACGGAGGGCGGAAGGGCGACTAACACCCCGTTCTCATTAGGGAGCGAATTTACTAACATATCGCGGTCTCACTGTCTTATGTTACGTAAACTCCGTCCCTGGTGGATTAGCGCCGCCGGACAATTCTTCGCTGAATTCGTCTTGAAAGAAGTACAGGAGTGAGAAGGCCAATCATTGCCTTCTTATTTCTACGAAAATTTCCAATGACCTTTAGTGACTACTCCGCCAGCTAAAGCAAGGCGGCTTCGTTATGCACGCTCGCCCTGCGTGGGCCGCGTTCCGCGGATGAGGTATTAGCGAAGGACAGCGTCTCATCATTTCCTACCCGGGTCCTACCCGGACGCGGCACCGCATTCGTCCGCCGCGCCTATTCGTCCTTGGACTCCGCGAAGCAGCGCTTGCTCAACTACCTGGCCGCGGCAGCACATGTGTATGGTTCGCCCATTCATTCCAGCGCGCCGCCATCTCTTCGACTTTATCGGGATGTTCGGCCGCAAGATTACTTAGTTCCGAGCGATCAGCCTCGATGTCATAAAGCTCCCACTCGCCGCCTCGTTTAGCCACCAGTTTCCATTGACCGTCTCGCACTGCGCGCGAGCCATCATGTTCAAAAAACAATGGCGACTTTCGCGCGATCGGTTGATTCTCAAAAGCCGGGAGTAAGCTGACGCCTTCCACCGGCAATACCTCGACGCCGTTTCGCTCGCCAGGGTATTGCGCGCCCGCCACATCCACCAGCGTCGCCATGACATCTATGACGTGACCGTATTGGGCGCGCCACTGGCCGCCCGTTTTGATCCGCGCAGGCCAATGCGCAATCAGCGGAGATGATATTCCGCCCTCATGGCTGTAGTGCTTATACATGCGCCAAGGCGTGTTGCTGAGATTGGCCCAGGCGCTGCCATAGCTGAACAGTGTGTCAGCGCCGCCCATCGAGCCGAGCGCCACGCCTTGATGCAAAATATTTGGCATATTCGGCGTGCCCGTATTGATGCCTGCGCCAGCCGTAACATTCGCCGGTTTTTCCAGATCAAAGCCGAAAGGCTTCCATTCAGCGCACGCTCCGTTGTCGCTTAAAAACAAAATCAGCGTGTTGTCGAGTTCGCCGTTGCGTTTCAAATCCGACAGTAAACGCCCGATGTTACGATCCATTCCGGCGACCATCCCCGCGTATGCCTTCATGCGCCCGGCCAAATCCGCGCGCCGATCCGCCGCCAGCTTTTCCCATGCAGGATTAGCGCCGTCCGCCGTCATTGAGCCGAGGCGCCTTGCAACATCAGGCCGATGAATTGCGCTGCGGGGTGTGAGCCGCGTATTTTTCGCCACCGAGCCGAGCTTTTTCATTCGCGTCAATCGCTCTGCGCGCAGTTTGTCCCATCCTTTGTCATACGTTTTGGAGTAGGGCGCGGCGTCTTCGGCGCGCGACTGCACAGGGAAATGCGGCGATTGATAAGCGAGGTAAAGAAAATATGGCTGCCCGGTTTTGCGCATCTCATTTACAAAATCCAGCGCGTGATCCGTGATCGCATCGGTGGCGAAATATACGCCCGGCTTGTAACTTCGCTTCGGCTTCCCTTCCGGCAAACGAATCATCATTCGCTCATCAAACGAATCCACCGCATAACCGCTCGTGAAGCCGTAAAAATCATCGAAGCCGCGTTCAATAGGAGAAACCCTATTGCCAACGTGCCATTTGCCGCTCATCGCCGTCCGGTAGCCCGCAGATTTCAGAACCTCGGCAAGCGTGACAGTAAATGGCTGAATCGCGCCGCGATAGCCCGGATATTTTTCACCCGCATCGGCGGTCATCATTCCCACACCAGCTTCATGCGGGTATAACCCCGTCAGCAACGCCGCGCGCGTCGGACAGCAACGAGCGGAGTTATAAAACTGCGCGAAGCGCAGGCCGTTCTTCGCCAGTCCGTCGAGATTCGGCGTTTGTATTTCGCCTCCATAACAACTCAGATCGGAATAGCCCAGATCATCCGCGAGGATCACAATGACGTTGGGACGCTTTTCGCGCTGCGCCTGAACGATGTCAGGTCGCGGGGCGCCGCCGCATAATCTACACACGAGCAGGATCAGGCATAGTTGTCGGAAAATTTGTCTGGAATTCATAGCCGTAATTCCGCGCCGTCATCGGACGCGTTGCGCGCATGACGCGCTTGCGCGCCATGCTCCAGGCTCAAAGTCAGCGCGTTCGCCATTTCCGCCAGGTCGCCGGATCGGCCAGCAGTTTGATAAAGATTCCGCCTACGACGGAACGCGCTTGAAAGCCACGCTGTTTGCCGTCCTGTGTCCAGTACCAATCACTAAGCGGTACGCGCGTCGGCGTTTCGTCGGCGAATTTGAAAGCCGGGGCGGCCAGCGCGTCGAAATCATTCGCGTTGTCAGCCAGCGTCGCCGTCCACAAAATCCAATCCAGTTTGGTGTATGTCGAACGGTTGTCCAGCGGCAGACCGAAGGCATTCTGCTTCGTTTGGTAGTAGGCGATTTCTTTGCGCGCGATGTCAGGCGGGAATAATTTCAGGCCGAGCAATTTGTCCCATACCAGATTGTATTTCTGACTCCAGGTTCCAGGCTTGTCGAACGCCAGCCGATAATGGTCGCCGTCGTCCGCCATCTGCGCCCATTGGGCAGCCATCTGTTTTGCCAGCGCGTGATAACTGGCCGCTTCATTCTTGTCTCCAATCTTATCCGCCAGGCGCGCGTAGCAATCCAGCGCGACAATCGCCTTGATTGAAAGGTTCGTGTTGTGCGCTAGATGGCCGGCGAAATCATCCGTACAGAGCTGATTTTCAGGGTCGAGTCCTTTGTCTTTCAGATATCTGGCCCATTTTTGGAGCAGCGGCCAATAGGGCTGGCTAAAATTAGCGTTGCCTTCCGCTTCCGAGAGCGCCGCCAGCAGGATCAGCATATTGCCGCTTTCTTCGACGGGCATCTGGCGGTCTTCGGTCTCCTCGCCGCCGCCGTAAACCTGTCCATTCGCCAACGGGTAAGTCCCGAGATCATGCGGAGCAAAAGGAAAGCGCCAGCGCGGCGATTTCGCGTAATCCAGAATCGGCTGCAACATCCCCCTGAGCAGCGTCGGGCTGAAGAGCAAATAAAACGGCGCGCTCGGATACGTCACGTCTACTGTAGCAATGCAACCGTTCGAGAAATTCTCCTTGGAAAAATAAAGCGGCGTCCCGTCGAAATCGGCGACGAGTTTATGCGCCGCCAGTGTCTGTCGATACGCGGCGATCGCCAGCGCGGCGAATTTCTCGCCCCCTGCTTTAATTAAGTCGGCGGTAAGTTCCGCATCGAATTTTTCGCAGCGTTCTTTGAGCGAGGTGAAATCGCGCGCGCCCATCTTAAGCAATTCCTCCGCGCCCGTTTTGTTATCGCGCCGCCAGTACGGACGCAACCGCCGATTGAAGTATTCGATGGAATACACATCGTCATAGGCGACCATTACGTAGCGCGACACAGTCGCCTCGCCGACCTTGTCCAAATCCAGGGCGACCGCAATCAACGGAATCTGTCTCGAAGTCGAGAATTGCAGATTTTCGAGATCGTGCGATTCGGGCAGGTTGAGCGAATTGGCGTACAACCGCCGTTGCGCCGTCGTTGCGCCCAGCGTCGTCACGCGGCCGCCCTGCGCGGGCGCGGCGAAATACAGATAGCCCCATTCAATGCGCAAATCATCGCCCGCTCTGGGCAACACCTTTTGTTCCGTACTGCCGAGGCGCGCAACTTTCATGTCGCCGAGTTCATGCCGTGACCACATCGCGCGCTCATCCACGCGGTTAACGACCAGATGCGAAGTCGCGTCGAGATATAAACGAATGTTGTGTTCGCGCCCGTCAATGGCGCGCACATCCCAGATGATGTATGTCAGGGGACGCGACAGCGCGTTCAAATCCTGCGGCATCGCGGGCGTCAAAAAGGTCAGGTCGAGGTGAACACCGTTGGCTTCAAAGCTGTACATCGTGCGCGTCGGCGTCAGCTTGAAGCCAGTTTGCTTCATCTCTGGCAGCGGCGCTTCCGCTCGCAGATTCGCGCCCATAAACCGCAGCGTCACCTCATCAATGCGAATCAAGCCGGACAGCGGATTTTCCGCGCCCGTCCAATGCCTCGTCGGTTCCGCCGTCAACGTGTCACTCATTGACCAGACGCTGAAATAGGGGTCGTGCGCTATCAGCGGCGTCGCGGGCGGACGCAACGGCGCAGGCGCTTGCGCCATTGCGAAACCGGTCAACAGAAACAGGGTTAAGGCAAAAAGACAGAGGCGGCGATAGTCAGTCACAGGTTATTTCCTCCCACCTGAAAGCAGGCGTTATGCGGTTAGAATAACAGCTTTGCCGCGGTCTGAAGTTGCCGCGACGTGCGTTGGAACGAAGGCGGCGAACTGGCCGAACTGATCGTGCCCGCCGCCACTGCGCCGATGCTCGCGTTGGGGCTATTAAATTGCGGCGTATTCGTCACATTGGAGACTTCGCCACGCAATCGCAGCGAACGCCTGCCGTCTCTTCCCAACATGATGTTGCGGAACAATGAAGCGTCGAATTGCTTTGTGCCCGGCCCGACCAGCGTGCTGCGTCCCGCATTGCCAAACACGTATTGCGGCGGCTGCACGAAGCATGACGTACTGCATAAATCGTGACGCGGAAACCATACATCTCGGCGTAAAAGGCCATGATGAACGCCTGCACAATACCCGGCCGCGTCCATTCACGCCAGCTTTTCGGCACGACATAGCGGTAGAAAATCCATGACGCCACCGCGATTGAAATCGCCGCGCATCCTCCCAAAAAGCTCGTTTTCACCAATTAACTCGCGCCCGAACCCGATCCTGCGGCCCGCGAGACCTCTTTCACGACTTCGGCCGTCTCCTGCTCTGGGGCGTGTCGCGCGATGTCGGCCTGGGCCACAATCCCGCAGCAGGCGCCCCTTTCATCGACTACGGGGACGCGCCGAATCTTATTCTCCTCCATCATCCGGCAGCAGTCCTCGACGCTCATTTCCGTCGTGACGGTCACACAGGGGCTGGACATGCAATCGCCTGCCCTCATCTCCAGCGGGTTCTTACCAGCGGCCACGGTCCGGCAACAGATGTCGCGATCGGTCACGATTCCCACCGGCTTCATACTTTGCCTGTTCTCGACCACCGGGATCCCCCCGCAGTCGTGCTCAACCATCAGCCCGGCAACCTCTTGCAGGTTTGTGTCCGACGTACAACAGGCCAGGTCCCTTGTCATGATGTCTTTCACTTGCATGATTGTCCTCCTAATCGGAATTCATATTCAGACGATGCGCCGATCCCGGCTCCAGTAGCGCTCCCTCATCTTGCCGCGCGGGAGACCGATGAAGCACAGGACGGCTACTGCGACTCGTAGTTCCACTTCGCGCCTGCGGAAGGGCCACCGAGCAACCAGGGCGCGGCGACGAGCCACGCGCCGAACAAGACGTTGATGAAGCGCCACGCGCGCGGGCGCCTCCGCCGTCGCGATCACAGCGATAGCGCTAGCGAGCGCGCCGACAAGGCGCTGTTGTCAGTGATACTGCCCTGCGCCCCGAACACGGCGGGCGCGAACATCAACTAGACGCCGAGCTCGGCGCTGAGCAGAAGATTCCACGGCGCGGCCCCCCCCTAAAACATTGGCCGCAACATCTGTGCCGCAGGCGCGCCGTAGTGCGGCGTGCGGTCATCTTCGCCGCCGCCTTCCATCGTGTCGCCCGCCCAGAACGTGCGCCAGAACGGCTTGTCCCGGCGCGCTAGCCTTGAGGAACTGCACCATCGCGATCAGCCAATCGACCGTCAGCGGGGTCGTCGGCTTACTGTTTCTTCCGGCCCTTTCCGTGCATCTTTTCCATCATGTCCATCATGTTCATGCACATGTCCATATGATTCTTCATTTCCGCGAGCGACTTCCGTGCCTGGCCGAGGGCGTCCCGCATCCTGGCTGGATCGTTCGACTGCTCCGCTTCGTCTATCGTCTTCGTCGTCTGATCAATTGATTTCGCCGTTTCCTGACAGTGCTTCCGGCAATCGTTCATCATCTCGTCCATGGTCATCATCTGCTTTCCGGGCGGCTTCTGCTGGTCCGGTCCCGCGCCTTGCTGAGCGGTCATAAGCGCGGTGAGCGCAAACGCCAACGCGAGGCTCTTGACGGACGCCATCTTGATCCATTTCAGTCTCATAGTCCTTCTTTATCTGGTATGTATGGCTTGAGAGTCAGGGGAGAGGCTGCGGGGAGAAGCTTTCGAGGAGGTTATTCGGAATTAAAAAACATGGTAAACCGCTGGCGACAGGCAGGGCAAACAGGCGCTAAGGCGATGACAGCGCCGTCTCATTCCCGCGCCAGTGGTTAATCTATATCTCGCGGGGTGAATATGAGTGATCTCTGCCGATAGTGGCCGGATGAGATTGATTGTCCGATACGAGATAAAACAGATCGAAGTTTGTTTACAGACAAGTGTCGTCATTGCAAATCCTCTGCCGCAACCCGCTTTGACCCTATATTTCTTCTGCAACAGGTGGTTTCTTTGCTTTCCAGCACGCGGCACGCCATATGCATTATCGCTCTCGGCGTTGTGGCGCGGCTGTAATGTTTCAAGCAGGAGAAGGCCGCTCCAATCCGCCGTAAACCGGCATCAATACATAAACGAGGAGTTAATATTGTGAAGAAGCCAATTTTCCATACTGTGATCGCTTTGCTATTTGTATTTTCGCTAGCCTATGCGAACCAGAAGGCGAAACTCACTGGCTACGTGGTAGACGTGAAGTGCGCCGCCGAGCACGCCAAAGGCAAGCCTGAAGACATCATGAAATTCGCCGCCGAACACACCAAGGAATGTGCGCTGAAGGAAGAGTGCGTCAGAAGCGGCTACGGCATTTTTGCCGACGGCCAGTGGTTCCCGTTTGACGCGAAGGGCAACGAGCTTGCAAAAGCCCTGATCGAGAAAACGCAGAAGAAGGATCACATCAAAGTGACCGTCGAAGGCACGAAGCATGGGGGGAAGATTTTCGTCCAGAAACTCACCGAAGCGAATTAGGATTTCTCAGTCCCCCCCAAAACGAGTGGCGAGGCCATTGCCGGTAACGCTTGTTGTTTTTTTCAGCGGCAAATCGGCGAGATCGAGGGAATGCTCGGTCTGATCGACATTTCGCAATTTACCGCGCCGCCGCCACCGAAAGAATAATCGGAAAATCGGAAATGACACTACGCGAAAATATCATCGCATCAAGCGCTCCGGCCTCGTCGATTCTCATCCGCCTTGTAGTAGGCGGAGTATTTCTTTCGGAGGGGGTTCAGAAATTCCGTCTCCCTGGGGGACCGCAGCGTGACAAAATGAATCCAATCTGATTATGACTCGGCCGATGTCGGCGCTTGGCCTAGACTGCGCCCGAGGCGACTGAGGATGGCCAAGCGCCGTGACATTCCCAAAACTGATCCTTCCGAGATCGAAGAGCTCATCCAGCGCCTTAAGCAGTCCGACCTCTAGCCGCACGACTCGCAATCGGTCGAGCGCTTGCTACGCCTCACGCTCTCAACGGCCTCGCTTCTCCAGCATAAGAACGCTTCGATCAAGCAGCTCAAGCGATTGATCTTCGGGCCGAGTTCAAACAAGCGCGCCGCCACTGGAAGTAGGCATTCCGTTTGAAAAAGGAAAGATGACTATCCTGCCTAATCTGAGCGCTAACGGACAGATAATTGAAGTCTGTTCAAAATAGAGTTGTGCAGAATCGACCACTTGGCATGCGCCGTTGAGCGCACCCAGATGATCTTTGATAGGAGTCAGAGGCTTACTCTCACTGTAATCCGCGAGAATGCAATCCTGATAAAGCTGGACACAGGCCGGGGCGAATGCGCCATTGAGGCCTCTGCCTGTGTCCTGACACTCATTCAAGCCCGATGTTTGAATGGTCTGTTAAAAGAACGATTGTCTGCCTGCGGCGGCGCGGCGCGACAAAGTGAACCGTAAGCTTTCGGCGTGCCGGCACATCCCATAGGTACCAGCGCGCCGAAGGCTCACACACAATCCTGAAAGTGGCATAACAATGAACGAGCCAACTAGCGGCGCTCCAGAGAGGGCCAAGGATACCAGGATGATGGCCGAAGATCCTCGCTTGGCCTTCATTTATGGAGAGGCGTTGCGGTCGCTGCAAGTCCAGTTGGGCTTTTTGGAAAGCCTCCACGCCCGGGGAGGAACCCTGATCTTTGCTGTCTCCTTTGCCAGTTCAGTACTCGGTGGCCAGGCGCTTAAGGATGGGCTGGGTGTCTGGGATTGGCTGGCCCTAACCTTACTCGCCTTGATCGGTTTGCTTGCCGTTGTAATCCTCTGGCCCGACTACAGTATCCACTTTCGTTTCGACATAGAGGAGCTACTCAGGCGCTACACTGACGGTCCCCAACCTGTAAGCATGTCGGAAATGCATCGCGCCCTGGCGCTTGAGTTGAAGACCTACATGGAGATCAATGGACGGGTGATCCGCCGAACGAGGGTAACCCTCCGATTGGCTTTCATCTTGCTACTGTTGGAGATCATCGCTTGGCTGTTGTCAATAGCGGGCTTGTGAGCGGGCTGATCGGGCGTGAGATTGCGGCTAGCTGTCTTGACAGGCTTATGATAAAAATCAAGACAGCTCGCCGCAATCTCACGAAATTCCTCTTCGTAGTGTCGCCATTTGAGATGATTCAGGAGGTCACATGGGTATAACGTACGCCAGTCGGGAAGTTCGGTGGTTTGTGGATCACACAGCGGATAACTCTGCCGTTCTCAAGGATTGGATTGAGAGAAAGGATCCGTTCGATAAAGACGGACACTTCCTTAAAGCGGGGATTTGGAAGGGCCGACTAGATGAGAAACCTGATGTCTACGCCCTAGTGCCCGGCGCGGACGATATGGGCATCAAGTGGAGAGAAGGTGAACTTCAGATAAAAGGGCGCAGGGAAACCATAGGCGTGCAGTCGTTCGAAGGCGGCGCACGCGGGCGTGTAGAGCAGTGGTTGAAATGGTCTTACAACAGTCCAGATATCCAGGCGGCATTTCTTCCGTGGTTTGATCCCGATGCGGAACGAGGTCCCAGGATCGTTCCCGTAACGAAAACTCGGGCGCTCCGGAAGATCCATGTCGATGGACTGGGGAAACTCGCCGAAGTTTCGGTGGGCGCTTTTCCGGATCGAGTGGTAAACGTCGAGCTGACTGAATTGAAAGTATTCGACAAATCATATTGGTCGATAGGAGTAGAAGCTTTCCCTGATGACTCGAATATGGCAGCGGCTTTCTACGAGGTGACGAGCCAGTTCCTTAGTCAACTGCGAGACGTCCACCTCGACACGGGAAATTCCCAGTCTTATCCAGTGTGGTTGTCACAAATATGCGCTGGCGCCGTCGGCGCCGGGTTTGATATTCAGAACACCAGTTTCAAGCCGAACTGAAGTTGCCGGCCAGTCGCGGAAGACGCGGTGAGTTTGCCAAAGTTCGGATTACCGATGGTGAGCGCCGGGCTTGCCGCGCTTGGCAGGAAGAACGCCAGCGTGTTCGTCAGATTGAAAGCCTCTGTCCAAGCATTATTGTGCGAATTGCGGATTGTCGGTTCCACGCGATCATGCGTGCGCTTTAGAAATCCTGAGGCTCGGACTGAGCCTGTTAGGAGGAACGTGGCCCACTTAGGGCGAGCGTGCCTAAGCGTTGCCGCCTTGCTTTAGCTGGCGGAGTAGTCACTGTCGGATCAATGATGGCCAGGACGCTGAAGAAGCTGCCCGTTTCCAGATAGACGTTGTTCATCTTCGGATTGCGCCGCTTGATGTCGATCAACACCTTACGTCACTCGAAATCGCCGATCGTCGGATCGAACTTGTTCTACTTCTTGATCGGGGCGTAGATACTGCCGCCCATTGATGGCCTTCAGCAATTCAAACCACAGGATGCTCGCTGTGCCTGCGGCAAAGCAGATGCCTAAATCGATCAGGTGAAGTGTTGAGAAACGGAACAGGCTGCGCAGGAGAGGCACGTACAGCGCCAATCCGAGAAACGCCACCGCCCCGATCAGGACCCACCACAATGCGGCGTTTGGTGAGCGCAATGAATCCGGGATGGTGCGTGACCATGAGCGGTTGGTGAGGATCAGGCTGAGATTGGCGATGATCAGCGTGGTAAACGACAGTGCGCGCGCATCCATTTCGCCCTGTCCTCGATAAAGAGCAATAGAGAAAACACCCAAAACAATGAGTAAGACACTCGCGCCTTGCAGCAGGCTCAGGATTATGGTTCTTCGATCAAAGATCGGCTCTTTCGGATCGCGCGGCGGGCGACGCATGACATCGGCCTCAGCGGGTTCCGCTTCCAACACTACCGAACAGGCCGGATCAATTATCATGTGCAAGAAGGCAATGTGAAACGGCATCAAGATGAGCGGCCAATCAAGCAGCACCGGGACGAGTGACATCCCGGCGATCGGCAGATGAATCGCCACAATATAAGCCATCGCTTTTTTGAGATTGTCGAAGATGCGCCGCCCAAGCCCGATCGCTTGAACGATGGATGAGAAATCATCGTCGAGTAGCACGAGCGCTGCGGCTTCCCGCGCGACGTCAGTGCCGCGCCCGCCCATCGCGACGCCAATGTGGGCGGCCTTCAAGGCCGGCGCGTCATTCACGCCGTCGCCCGTCATCGCCACGATCTCTCCGCAGGCTTTCAGGGCGTTGACCAGGCGCAGCTTCTGCTCGGGCATCACTCTAGCGAAGATGTTGACCGTCCTGATCCGTCGACGCAGTTCATCGTCATTCATCCGGTCCAATTCCTGACCGGTGATCACCTCGTCCATCGGCGTGAGGCCGATTTGCCGCGCGATGTGCTGCGCCGTGCCCGGATAATCGCCGGTGATCATTATCACTCGGATGCCGGCCTCATAGCATACCCTGAGCGCATCAGGAACGGCCGGGCGCACCGGGTCGCCGAGCCCGACCAGCCCCACAAACTCGAAGTCGAAGTCGTGTTGCGCGGCCGGCAGGGCGGTCGGTTTGAAGTAAGCTTTGGCCACGCCGAGGACGCGTAATCCTTCGTCGGAGAGCAGGTGGATTTGGTCGGACAGAGTCCGCCATTGCGCTTCATCAAAGTGGCACAGGTCGGCAATCGCTTCGGGCGCGCCCTTCGCCGCGATGACGTAGTCCTGACCATCACGCGATCGCCAGACGTGCGACATGGCGAGCAGGTCTGGCGACAGCGGATATTCGCGCAACAGCGACCAATCACTGTGCAGATGTTCAGTGCGAGAAAGTGTGCGCACGCCCAGTTCCTTAATCGCCACTTCCATCGGGTCGAAGGGATCGCGCTGGCTGGCCAGAATGCCGAATTCGATGAGTTCGTGAAAGGTCTCCTGCAGCGTTTCCCGGCGTTGATCAATCACGTCGCAAAGCTCGCCCCGGGCGAGAATCTTGCTGACCGACATGCGGTTGAGGGTGAGTGTACCGGTCTTATCGACGCACAGCACGGTGGCGGAGCCCAATGTCTCGACCGCAGGCGGGCGCCGAGTGAGCACTCTTTTCTGCGCAATCCGCCAGGCGCCCAGCGACAGAAAGATCGTGAGGATAACTGGAAACTCTTCCGGCAACATCGCCATTGCGAGGGCGATCCCGACTAATATGCCGGTAAGCCAATCGGCTCTGGTCATTCCATACAAAACCGTCACCGCCACACACAAAGATAAGCCCACAACTGAAAAGAGGCGGACCATCCGCCGGGTCTCCTTTTTCAGCAAGGTCTCTTCAGTCACGGCCGTTTGCAGCGCCTTGCCGATCATTCCCATTTCAGTGCGCACGCCGGTCGCTTGCACTTGGGCAATCCCCCGGCCTTGAACCACCAGCGTGCCGGAGTAAACGAAAGGCAGATCGTCGCCGCCGGGACGACCCAATTCCATCACGCCGTCCCAAGTGATTTTGCGCACGGGGATGGCTTCGCCGGTCAATAGGGACTCATTGACCGAGAGGTTGGTTGACGACAAAAGCGCCGCATCGGCCGGCACACGATCTCCTTCATTGAGCGCCACAATGTCACCGCGCGCCACATCACGACCAGCGATCCGCTTTTGCCGGCCGTCGCGGATAACGAGTGCGCGCGGGCTGGAAAGATCGCGTAACTTTTCCATGACTCGCTCGGTTTTATGTTCCTGGTAAAAAGTGATCCCAATGATAATGAAGACGAAGGCGAGCAGCATCAACGCCTCTCGCACATCGCCGAGGATAAGATAGACCGCGCCGCCGGCAACCAGCAGAAGGAACATTGGTTCGCGCGCGACTTCGAGAGCGATGGCGAATAGATTACGCTGTTTAGCCGAAGGGAGTTCGTTATAACCTTCTGCTTTCAACCTCTCGGCAGCCTCTCTTTCAGAGAGCCCTCTGATGGTGTTTAGATCAAATGCGTCAATCATCGTAAATGAATAGACGATCGCCAAGCGGCGCCGAAAGAGCGGTAGCCAGCGGCCCCACTCCCAATCCGCTGCCCGCGCTAGCCGCGCAAATCGCCGTCCTGCTTCTGCGCCATGAGGATCAGCGCATACCACATCAGCGTTGCGCCGGACGGCAACACACTTCCTTTAAACACCTGGTACGCGGCCGCCAGAAGCAGTCCCGAAAAGGCCGCTTCCTTTCCGTCAACCCTTCCTCCGGTGATCGCCATTATTTGCTGGTCGAGAGATTTCAATCGCGCAGAGATGCGTTCTGACGGTAGAGCTTTTGACGGCGCGGGCTTCGCTTCGATCAGAAACAGATTTCGCCCTTCAGCGAACTCTTTTATCTCATCCAGACTCGAAAAATGGTAAACGAGAACGCTTGCCGTCAGCGGATTTGTCTCAACTCCGGCCACCCCCCTGCACTCCTGCAGGGCTTTCTGCACGTTCAGGAAATAAGCCTCGTTGCGGCAGGATGCGCAGATCGAACTCTCGTATTATCGCGCCCAGTCGAAAGTCGAAATTGTCGCTGATCCGTTTGACTATCTCCTGATCTGACACACGGCCGGTGCCGAATGTCTCGACCTGGAGGCTGATCGGGCCTGCAAGGCCTGACGTGTAGCTCAACTGGACTTCGCACTCATCCGCCAGCCCCGCGGCGACGACATTCTTGGCCGCATATCTCGCGGCATAAG
>WNFZ01003874.1_pt1 | contig 14363 bp, 15 predicted proteins | sample 5400081 | NCBI WGS metagenome assembly WNFZ01 (sample SAMN13153365, study PRJNA577476) | soil metagenome | isolation source: 80 cm soil or saprolite under grassland replicate 1 | place: USA:California | collected 2016-06-15
TGAGCACAGCATCGTCGTCGCCCGTTACGCGCACGGGCTGTCGAAATTCGAAACGCGCTGGGGCACATTCACCGATCCCTGGACCACGCAACCGCAGCCCAAGTGCGGCTTCGTCATCGCCGGCGCCGAGGGCACCATAAGCAGCTACGACTATGACGATTACGTCACGATCCAAACACGCCAGCGGCCGGTAGCCCGCCGCGTCGCCGCGCCCGCGACCAAAGCGCCGCACCAGAATCCGGTGCAGTATCTCATCCACTGTTTGCAGCAGAGCAAACCGCTGGAAGGACCGGTCAGCCTCCGCATCAGCCGCATCGGCCAGGAAATTGTTGATGCCGCCGTGCGCAGCGCGAGGCTGAAGCGGGCGGTGCCGCTGGACGGAATTGAAGAGCGAAGGGACGGGAAGTGAAGAGGGGAAAAAGAAAAGCGAAACCGGCACCCCGCGATCAGGGTGCATTCAAGAATGGGGGCGGGGACGGCTTCGTCCCCGCGTGTTGTCAGCAGCACGGCGCTTTCCGGGGACGAGCCGTTCCCGCGCCTGCTGGCTCACTTTCCTGAACGACCCTCCCCGTGATAAAGCGATCGGTCCGACTTTTCCGGCTGTTTTTACTTTACGCGGCGGGCACTTCGGGCCAGTCCGCGGTGTAGCGCAAGATGGCTTTGGCATCCTCGGTCTCGAAGTGGATGATCGCCCGGCCGCCCTGCACGTCGAGGTAGCTTTGGATGTTGGCGAACGCGGCGGGATAGCGATAAGACCGGCGGCGCGACGCGATTTCGCTCAGGCTCCTGGCGTCTTTCGGGAAATGGGCAATGGCAATGTAGTGCATAGGCAGCAGGGTTGTTGCGCTGGAGCCTACGCGAATTCAGAGGTTCGACAAGGATGAACTGGCCAATTTTAACCACCAATGGACGCGAATAAACACGGGAAATCCGAATGCCGAATAACCAATGACGAAGGAAATCCGAAGTCCGAATGTCGAAGGCCGCAAGCTGGCTGGTTTCCGTTTTCATCATTCGTCATTCGTGCTTCCTCATCCGTCATTAGCGAATCTTCGCCCTTTTCAACCCGCCGCCGGTCGCGTATTTTCACCGCGCTCTAAATGCCGAGTGTTTACCTCAAGACCTACGGTTGCCAGATGAACGAGCGGGACAGCGAGGCCGTCGCCGCCCAACTCGTGGCGAAGGGCTACACCCTGGCGGCGTCGGAACACCTCGCCGACGTTATTCTTTTCAACACTTGCAGCGTGCGCGACCTGGCGGAGCAAAAGGCAATCCATAAGATGGAGAACGTCGCCGCCGAGGTCCGCCGCAGCCGTCCCGATGTCATCCTCGGTTTCCTGGGTTGCATGGCCCAAAGCCGCGGGCGGGAACTTATCGATCGCTTGCCGGACGTGGACCTCGTCATCGGCACGCAGAAGTTTCATCGCACGGCGGATCACCTCGACGATCTCCTGGCCGGCCGGCGCGACAAGGTGGTTGATGTCGAAGAGGAGAAAGGGAGCGAAGCGACGATTCGCGAGCATCTGCTCGAGGGGAACGGAGCGACGCGGCCGGTCACGGCGTTCGTCAGCATAATGCAGGGGTGCAATCAATACTGCACGTTTTGCATCGTGCCTTACACGCGCGGCGCGGAACGAAGCAGAGCGCTCTCCGATATCGTCGCCGAATGCCGCGAGCTGGTTTCGCGCGGCGTGAAGGAAATCACCCTGCTCGGCCAGATCGTCACCAGCTACGGAAGGCGGGAGATCGGCCGGCATGATGGCAGGTCCGCCTTTGTGCGATTGCTCGAAGCGCTGAACGGGATCGAGGGCCTGGAGCGGATTCGTTTTACGTCGCCGCATCCGCAGGGTTACGGCGACGATCTGGTCGCGGCTTACGGCCGGCTGGCGAAGCTTTGCGAATGCGCTCACCTGCCGGCGCAGAGCGGGAGCGACCGGATTTTGAAGCTGATGCACCGCGGTTACACGCGCGAACGGTTTCTCGGCATCGTGGAGAAGCTGCGGCGTGTGAAACCGCAAACAGGAATCACGACGGACCTCATCGTCGGTTTTCCGGGCGAGACCGAGGCGGACTTTGAAGGAACGCTTTCCCTCGTCCGGGCGGCGGAGTTCGACAACGCGTTCGTCTTCAAATATTCCCCGCGCAAAGGCACGCCGGCGGCGGCGATGCCCGACCCGGTCCCGCCGGAGGCCATCGAAGACCGCCATGCGCGCCTGCTCGATCTGGTCAACGAGATCGGCAGGAGGAAATACCGAAGTTGCGTCGGCGGGTGCGCGCAGGTTCTAGTCGAAGGGCCGAGTCGGAAAAACCCGGCGCGATTCGAAGGGCGCACGCGCACGAACAAGATTGTGGTGTTCGAGGGTTCGGAGCGCCATCGGGGCCAGTTGCTCGATCTGAAGATCACCCGGGCCGGTTCATTCACGCTGTACGGCGACCCGGCGATTTTCAATGACGAATGAAGCTTTCCACCTTAGCCATTCTCCTGGGCCTGGGCTTCGGCCTGCCGCAGATTTACGGCCTGATGAATCCGGTGAAGTTCCGCCAGGCCGTGCGCAAATTCCCGCGGTCGGAAACCATCGGCTACGTCCTGATGCTGCTGGGCACGGTCTGGTTTCTCTGGAACCTGAACCAGGAAAATATTTCGGATTTTGCGGCTTACAAAAAACTGATGCTGATCGGCTTCGGCGCCGTGGGCGTCGCGGCCTGCATTTATGTGCGCGATTTTCTGGCGGTGCGCGGGCTGGCGATTGTATTCCTGTTGTTGGCCAAGCTGATGGTGGACACGGCGCGCTGGGAGGACACGGAGTGGCGGCTGGTGATTGTGACCTGGGGATACCTGTTGGTCATCGCGGGAATGTGGTTCACCATTTCGCCCTGGCGACTGCGCGATTTGCTCAACTGGGGAACGGCAACAGAAAAGAGAATCCGCGTCGGATGCGGGTTGCGGCTGGCTTTCGGCCTGTTCGTCCTGACGCTCGGTCTCGCCGTGTTCCGTCCCGTCGAGTTGAAGGCCGCCCAGCAGGTCGAGCAAACACCGGGCCCGGCCCGCTGACGGCCCGGATTTCGTTGTGAGCCCGGCGCGCGGCAAAATCCTCGTCATCCGCGGCGGCGCGATCGGTGACTTCATATTGACGCTGCCGGTGTTCGCGGCTTTGCGGAGGCAGTTTCCCGAGACGCATCTGGAGGTTCTGGGCTACCCGCACATCGCGGGTTTGGCGCGGGCAGGCGGGCTCGTGGATGAAGTGCGCTCGATCGAGTCCCGCGCGCTCGCCGGATTCTTCGCGCGCGGCGGCCGGCTCGATGAACGCCTGGAGGCTTATTTTGCCGGTTTCGCGGTCATCGTCTCCTTCCTCTACGATCCCGACGGCATTTTTCAGGAAAACGTGGCCCGCTGTTCCGAAGCGCAATTCATCGCCGGCCGACATCGGCCCGACGAGAAATCGGATCGGCACGCGACGGAAGTCTTTCTCAAGCCATTGGAACGGCTGGCCATTTTCAACGCCGATCCGGTTCCCCGGTTGACGGTGGGACAGGCGTCCCGGCCGTTCAATGCGTTGGGTGATTCGGCGAGCCAGGAAAACCGGCGGGACACCGGTCCTGCGTTGGCGCTGCACCCGGGCAGCGGCAGCAAAAGCAAAAACTGGCCGGAAGAAAACTGGCGGGAACTGATCGCGCGTCTGCGGGTCGAGACCGCCTTTCGTTTCCTGCTCGTCGGCGGCGAAGCCGAGCACGACCGGCTGCAACGACTCTCCATGCTGCTGCCGGCCACCCGAAGTTTGCTCGTTCAAAGCCGGCCTCTGGTGGAACTGGCTCAATGGCTGAAACCGTGCGCCGGATTCATCGGCCACGACTCCGGAATTTCACACCTGGCAGCGGCGCTGGAATTGCCCGCCTTGGTTCTCTGGGGAGAGACGCGCCAGGCAGTCTGGCGACCGCGCGGTGAAAAGACCAGGATCATCGCCGCAACCGCCGGGCTCGCCGGCATCACGGTAGGTGATGTCGTCGCGGAAGCGCGCCGCCGGTTTTGAACCTCACTTCCCTATCCGGACTGTTCGTGGGACTTCTTCGCTTCTTCCCGCATTTTGATGATCCGCCTTTTTTGCCGGTAATTGCGCCAGGCGTCGAAACAGAGATAGCCCACGAATAGCACGGCGAGGATGATGAACGGCCAAACCGCCAGATTATGGAGATCCAGGCCTCTCGGCTTCAAATCTTCTGTCGGATCGAACTGATCCATGTTTCAAAAAAACGACGTTACGGTCTCACGCATGATGGTGACCCCAAGCTGACGGGACAAAGGAGCGCTTCCCTTCGCGAAGCGTTCGACCTCGGACCCAGAACTCCCACAAAAAGGCAAATCCGTCAAGCCATTCGAGCGCCTGCGTTGTGATCCAAACGGCGATCAACATTCCGCGATTTCTCACCTTTTTTCTTGTGCGCCGTGACGTTCGATTTAGTCTGAATAATCCTGAAGCTAGGAGTAACAATCAAAACCATCAACCAGGAGAAGAACAATATGATCAAAGCAAGTAGCGTAGGGAGCAGGCCGGGGTTGGTCGTCGCGCTGGTATTGGGTGCCACGATGCCGGCGCGTGCCGAAGGCGATCACCCGCAGCATCCGGAGGCAATCAACAACAAAGACCTGCCCACCCACACTCAACTGACGGCGGCGCTTAAAGCGGTCGTGGACGTCGGAGGAACCAACAATGCCGGTTTTGGTTTGAATATGTGGGCGACGATTGTCAACCGGGACGGAATCGTCACGGCCGTGACATTCTCGGGAAACGATCGGGGCGATCAATGGCCGGGCAGTCGCGTCATCTCCGCCCAGAAGGCCAACACCGCGAATGCGTTCAGCCTGCCGCACCTGGCGCTCTCCACGGCCAATCTCTTTTCCGCGGTGCAACCGGGCGGGACATTGTTCGGTTTGCAGGAGAGCAATCCCGTGGACACGTCGGTGGCATACAAAGGCCTGTCGAAGAACTATGGACAAACCAATGATCCCATGGTGGGCAACAAGATCGGCGGCATCAACGTCTTTGGCGGCGGCCTGGCGCTCTACAACAATGAGGGCAAGCTGGTCGGGGCCCTCGGCGTGAGCGGCGATACCTCGTGCACCGACCACATCATCGCGTGGAAAATCCGGCATGCGCTCAATTTCGACAACGTGCCCGGCGGTGTGAGCCCGACCGGCGATGACAACATCATTCACGACATCACGCTCGACTCGCACGGTCATCCGGTCAGCGCCGGCGGCTTCGGTCATCCCGACCTCGGTGATCTCGAGAAATCAATCGCGGCGTCGCTGCCGACCAATTATCCGATCGGTCCCAATCCGTGACGCTGGTCATTCTATAGGCAGCAAGACCTCATCCCGGGGATTCGCCGCGGACGAAAACCCGCAGCGATTGCAGTTGGCCCGCGTCGTCGGTCTGCACCAGGCAAAAATCGGCCGGGCCACTCATGGTTAGGCCATGGCGGATGCCCATGAATCCCGAGGGGCAGACTGAGAAGCTGTCCCACACCCTTCTCCAATCGCACCCGAGCATTTGCGAGGCGCGCAACACGCCGTCAATGGGTCTGAGCGCGGAACCTGCGTAATTGCTTTGGCCCGGCTGGCGGACGATCTGTCCGGCGCCGACTTCGACTTGCAGGGATCCGAGAGTGTAGCGGCCCGGCGGCGCGCCGGCGGCAGCCATCGCATCGGTGGTGTAATAGATCGCTTCGCGGCTCAGGGCGTTATGGACCAGTCGAAACAGGGCCGGGGAGACATGAATTTGATCGGGAATCAGGCTGATGGTGAGCCCCGGCGTATCGAGGGCGCGCCAGAGAATGTTGTCGTGCCGGTCCAGTTGTTGCGGGCAGGCGTTGCCGAGATGCGTGAAGCCGGTCGCCCCGGCGGCCACTGCGCGCTGCAAAATGTCGGCGGACGCGTTCGTGTGACCGAGACTGACTTTGACGCCGAGTGACTTCGCCCGGGCAATCGCCTCCAGCGCACCTTTCCGTTCCGGCGCCATCGTCAACAGCAGGGGGTCGGTGTCGGCGATGGCGCGCAACTCACCGATGTGCTCCGGCGCCGGATCGAGCATGAGCGCCGGATTGTGCGCTCCGTGAAAGCCGGGTTCCCCGGACAGGAACGGCCCTTCGATATGCCAGCCGGCGATGGCGTGCTGCAGTTCACCCGATGCGGAACGCAGTTTTCGTAAACGTCGAAGCCGGGCCGTCAGCTTCGGCCATTCATCGGTCACCAGCGTCAGCAGGAATCGAGTGCAACCGGCAGCGCGGAGCGCCCGCGTCGCCGCCAGCAGTTGTTCGACGGTCAAGTGGTCCCGTTGAAAATCGACGCCGGCGAAACCGTTGACTTGCAGATCCACCAGTGTGGGAGCGAGCCACACGTCGAGTTCCGCCAGAGCGGGAGCAACCTCGATCCGAGTGATGATTCCTTGCCGCCAACTGACCCGGACAGGTTCTCCGGTCGCGTAATGCCGGGCGCAGATTTCCGGGTCGCTCATGCGATTATCTCGCTGGCTTCCGCCGGCGATTGCAAGCGTTTTGAAGGGGGAAAAGTCGTGTCCTGTTTTGCAACGACGGTCTGTGATCGTCGCATCGGCGCTGACACCACGCCGCCGTCATCCGAATTCAGACGTTGCCGAAAAATCTTGTAATCGCCGCATCGCATCCGCATAGCTGTTTGCCTATGAAAGTCGAGTTCTACGGCCACGTCCGCCAATATCGCAGCCTCCAGAAGGAGATCGACGCCAACATTCAGGAAGTGCTCGTGAGCGGCCAATACGTTATGGGGCCGATGCTCAAGCGGTTCGAGGAGGAACTGGCGCGTTATCACGGTATCAAATACGCCGTCGGCGTGGGCAACGGCACGGATGCCATCTGGCTCACGCTCATGGCGCTGGGCATCGGCCCCGGCGACGAAGTCATCACGCATCCAAACACATTTTTCGCCACGGCGGAGGCGATCTGGATCGCCGGCGCCACCGCGGTCTTTGTCGATTGCGATCCGAGGACGAAGTGCATCGACCCGGCCCGAATCGAAGCGGCCATAACGCCAAACACGAAGGCCGTCGTTCCGGTGCACCTTTACGGCCAATGCGCCGACATGGCCGCCATTAAAAAGATCGCGGACAAACACAAACTCCGGATTGTGGAGGACAACGCGCAGGGGATCGGCGCGCACGGCCACGGCTTCAGGATCGGCGAACTGAGCGACGCGGCCACGACCAGTTTCATCATTCAAAAGAACCTCGGCACATTTGGCGACGGCGGCGCGTTGGTCACAAACAACACCGACCTCGACGCCCGCATCCGCAAGCTGCGCAACCACGGCTCGAACGCGCGCAACCTCCACAGTTTCGGGTTCAACAGCCGCCTCGACGACCTGCATGCCGGCGTTCTCAGCGCCAAGCTCAAGCGCATCGATGCCTGGAACGACCTGCGACGCCAGTGGGCTGCGCGTTACACCGCCGGGTTGAAGGGTTGCCGCAGTATCGATTTGCCGATCGAACTGCCCGGCTACCGGCACGTCTTCCACCTCTACGTCATCGAGACGAAGAAACCGGAGCAACGCGATCCGCTGCTGAAATTCCTCAGCGACGCCGGCATCGACGCGAAGACGCATTACTCGATAGCGATCCACCAGCAGGCCGGTTATCCGTGGGGCAAAGGGGCGCGCATCGTTGGTTCACTGACGAATGCCGAGCATAACGCCGCTCGTTGCATCAGCCTGCCGATGTTCCCCGAATTGACCGCCGAAGAGGTGGACTACGTGGTGGCGAAGGTTGTCGATTGGGACCGCAGCCAAGGCTGAATGACGAATGACAAATGACGAAATCCGAAAGAAGGCCGAATGACGAAGTCCGAAACTCCGCTCGTTGCCTTTCGGATTTCGGGCTTTGTCATTCCTTCGTCATTCGTCATTCGGATTTCGGATTTATCAGCGGCGCATTTATGATCCGCGAGTTATGAATCCGTATCGCGTCCTGGTGGTCGGCATGGGCAAGCGAGGCCTGCACCACGCCACGTTCTTCAAGGCCAATCCGCGCTTCGAGCTGATCGGCATTTCCAGCCGCGACCCGGCGCGCTTGCAGGGCGCCTTGGGCAAGCTCGGCAACGTGGCCAGTAGCGGCGACGCCCGCGCGCTCGCCCAATCAGTGAAACCGGACGTCTTCTGCTTTTGCACGCCGCCGAACGTGCGCCTGGACATGATCAAACTCGGCTTCGAATGCGGCGCGAAGTTGATCGCCTTCGAGAAACCCGTCGCGCTCACCAGCGCGGAACTTTTTGCCATGCGCGACCTCGTCCGCCAGGCCGGTGTGAAGGCCGTGGTGAGCCACCAGCACCGTTACGGCGTTCACTATCGCAAGGTGAAGGATATCGTCGCCAGCGGCGCGCTCGGTCGTGTGCACACGGTTTATGGCACCGCCACCGGCTGGATGACGCACCTGCTGTCGCACCTGATCGACTATACCTGCTGGTTTAATAGCTACGCGCCCGCCAACTGGGTCATGGCCCAGGCCGCGGGCCGCGCAAAGTTCTCCGACAACCATCCCTCCCCCGATTACATCGGCGGTTTTGTGCAATTCGCCAACGGCGTGCGCGGTGTCTATGAGTGTGGCGCCGGCGCGCCCGAGCAGCCCGAAGTCGCGAAATGGTGGGGCAAAAATCGCATGGGCGCACAGGGCACCGAAGGATTCGCCGAAGTGCTCACAAACGGTGGCTGGCGCGCGGTCACCCGGAGCGGCGGCTACCAAAGCGGCGAAGGCGCGATGAACTACGACCTCGACATGCCGCCTTACATCCAGGAAATGGCCGACTGGCTGGGCGACGAGGCGAAGGTGCATCCCTGCAATTTCGAGCACGCCGGTCTGGGGGCGGAGATCATGCTCGCTCTCCAACGCTCCGCTGCGGAGGGCGGTCAGGTCGCGCTGCCACTGGCGGCCGGCGCCGATGAACAAGCGATGCTGAAGGCGAAAGTGCCGGACCGACCGGTGCTCGTGTCCTGTGAACCGAACCGGAAGGAATTCGGACTGGGGTGAACAAGGGGAGACCCGGCGAAATCCCAAATGCAAAGCGCAAAGCTCAACAGAAGTTCCAATACTCAATACCAAAAGGGACGGCAACGATTGGTATCAATCTTGGAGCTTGGGCCTTGATAATTCTTTTGAGCTTTGAATTTTGAGCTTTGAGCTTTGAACCCTTTTTTCTTCGTGTTCATTCGCGTTGATTCGTGGTTAACTCCGCGCCGTGGAAGTGATCATTCGACCGGACCCAGACGACGCCGCCGAGTTGGTGGCGCGGATCATCGCGAAGGAATTGCGGGCCAATCCGCATCTGGTGCTGGGCGTCGCCACCGGCCGGACCATGGAACGGGTGTATCGACGCCTCGTGCGCATGCATCACAAGGAAGTGCTGGATTTCTCGCTGTGCAGCACCTTCAACCTCGACGAATACGTCGGTCTGGCGCCGGAGGATCCGCACTCCTACCGGCAATACATGAACCAGCACCTGTTCCGGCAGGTGAACATCGACCCGCGCAACACACATTTGCCGAATGGCCGGGCGCCCGACCTCGAGGCCGAGTGCCGAAGTTACGAAGCTGCCATTGCCCGGTTCGGCGGCATCGACCTGCAATTGCTCGGGATCGGGCAGGCCGGTCACATCGGGTTCAACGAACCGCTCTCGGCGTTGCGTTCGCGCACCCGCGTGAAAGCGCTCGCTCCCCTGACGCTGGAACAGAACGCCGGGTTCTTTGGCGGTGAGGACAAAGTTCCGCGCCGGGCCATTACGATGGGCGTGGGAACGATCCTCGAAAGCCGCCGCTGCCTGTTGTTGGCGACCGGGGCGGAAAAGGCAGAAATCATCGCCAAGGCGGTGGAGGGCCCGATCACCTCCATGATTTCCGCCACCGCGCTGCAACTTCACGCGCGGTGCACGGTGGTGGTGGACGAACCGGCTGCCAGCTTGCTCGCGGGCTCGGAGTATTACCGCCGGATCTTCGCGGCCGAACCGGAGTGGGAGGAATTCCGCATCCTGGACTGAATCCGGCTGCGCCCCCCGAATCGAATAGCGAACAAGAGCCTCCTGATTACTGACCACTGATTACTGAATACTTATTCCTGAATACTTATTCCTGAATACTGAATACTGATTACTGATTACTGATTACTGAATACTGACGACTGCCCCTGTCCCCCATGGCCCAACCCATCAAGACCTTTGTCGTCGATTCGCTTCGCGTGCGTGTCTATGCCACGCACGATCAGCTCGTGCAGGACGCGGCGCGCGAGGCGCAGAGTTATCTGCAACAGATGATGCTCGCGCAGCGGCGCGCAGCGGCGATCCTCGCCACGGGCAACTCGCAGATCAAATTCCTTCAGCAGTTGGCCAACCTCGGCGGCGTGGACTGGTCGCAAGTCGCGCTCTTCCACATGGACGAATACCTCGGCCTTTCGGCGGACCACCCGGCCAGCTTTCGCCGTTACATGCGCGAGCGCGTCGCCAGCCTGGTGCAACCGAAGGTCTTCCACTACCTGGAAGGCGACACGTTGCTGCCGATCAAGGAATGCGAACGCTACGCGCAGTTGTTGCGCGCCCAGCCGATCGATCTCTGCTGCCTCGGCATCGGCGAAAACGGGCACCTTGCCTTCAACGATCCGCAGGTGGCCGACTTCGACGACAATCGTTCGGTCAAGATCGTGAGGCTCGACGATGCCTGCAAACTCCAACAGGTGGGTGAAGGATACTTTTCGAGCCCGGCATCGGTACCCTCCTATGCCTTCACGCTGACGATTCCCGCGCTCTGCGCGGCCAAAAAGATGATTTGTGTCGTGCCGGAAAAACGCAAAGCCGAAGCCGTCAAGACCGCTCTGCAAGGGCCGATCCACACTGCCTGTCCCGCCTCCGTTCTGCGCAAACAGGCGCACTGCCTGCTGTTCCTCGACGCCGATTCGGCAAGTTTGCTGTGAAGGCGCAACTGGACAGAACGCGGCCGGGCCGCGAGCGACGTAGCACTTGAGAAAACTTTTATGTGGAACAGCACAAATACAACGATGCGCCGGATCATTGGGGCCACGGCGCTGGCCCTGGCGATCTCCTTTTCGGCAAAGGGCGAAGACCAGAGGACTTTTGCTGAACGACTGGGCTGGAATGCCACCAATGTCGTCGTGATTCTTCACGTGGACGACGTCGGGATGTCACATTCGTCCAATCTCGGCGTCATCGAGGCGACTGAAAAAGGCGTGGCGACGTCGTGCAGCGTCATGATGCCGTGCTCGTGGGTCCCGGAGATCGCCCGTTATCTGCTGGCCCATCCGGAAGTGGACAGCGGACTGCACCTGACCCTGACGTCGGAATGGCGGCTCTATCGTTGGGGACCGCTGGCCGGCAAAGCGCAGGTGCCCGGCCTGGTGGATAACGAGGGTTGTCTCTGGCACACGGTAGAGCAGGTCGCGGCCAACGCGTCGCCGGACGAGATTGAACGGGAAATCAGAGCGCAGATCGAGCGGGCGGAGAAGCTCGGCACCCCGATGACCCACCTCGATTCACACATGGGCACATTGTTCGCCCGGGCCGATTATTTCGAGCGATTCGCCAGAATCGGAATGGAAAAGAAAATCCCCGTTCTCGTTGTCGGCGGACAGGCGACCCATCTCACGCCCTGGGAACGCGCGGCCGCGGAAAAACTGCGGCCCTGGACAAAGAAAATCTGGAACGCCGGCCTGCCGGTGCTGGATGACTTGTTCACCGGCTTTACCAGTTACAAAAAAGAGGAGAAGACCGAGAGACTGCTGGCGCTGCTGCAGGAATTGAAACCGGGCGTGACGGAGATCATCTTTCATGCCTCGCGGCCAACCGAGGAATTCCCGCTCGTCACCGGGTCCAGCGACGCCCGCCACGCCGACCTCAGAGCGCTCACCGACCCGCGCGTGAAGAAACGGATTGCGGACCAGGGAATTATTCTGACGACCTGGAAAGAATTGAAAGAGCGACGGAAAGAAGCCGCGCCCATGGAGTAGCGATACAAAATTGCCGCGCGCGGTGTCTATCCGATGGAGCCGATTCAGTCTGGGTCAACAGGGTTCCATGTCGTGAATGACATTGCCCGGCATTTCTCAGAGTCTAACCCGGTTCCCCATCAAGTTTCCGGGGCCATGCCGGCCCCTCCAAAGCGGGCGCGGTTTTTTCAACCAACAGATTGGCTGAGCTTCGGTTTGACCTCGACGTTGGCGTTGGCTGGGTACTGGCTGACGCTCGCGCCGGATGTGACGTTGGGGTCTTCCGGTATTTTCTCGGTGGGTGCCATGTATGCAGGCGTGCCGCTTCCGCCCGGATATCCGCTTTGGACGATCTACGCCCGGCTTTTCATTTGGTTGTTGCCCTTCTCAAATATCGCGTGGCGGGTGGCCGTTTCCTCCGCCGTTGCGGGAGCCCTCGCGTGCGGGATGATTGCGCTGATGGTCGCGCGAGGTGGAGCCATGATCGTCGAAGGGATTCCCGAGTTCAACCGGACCAAGCCTGGAGAAGTGCGCGCGCTTCGCGTGGTCTCGGGTTGTGTTGCGGGAATGGCTTTGGGATTCGGAAGTTCGCGGCGGCCTGACGACCGCCGCTACGGCCGTTGCAGGCCGGCCGTCGCCGGCGTCTTCTCGCAGGTGTTGACTTCCCTGATCAACTTCTCCAGCCGTCGTCCATACTCGACAAAGTTCTTGCGCGTCTCGGCGTCCGACCCTTTCGAACTGGCGTCATGGAAGACGACGACCATGTGCGGTTCGATCGAGATGCCACCGTCGTAGCTGCGGGCGAGGGCGTCCTGCAGAATGTCGCGCACGCGGCCCTGGCCTTCGCCCGGCCAGTTGTAATCGGCGTCGTTCTTCGCCGGGTTCCAGGTTGCGTCCTTGACGTGGATGTGCGCGACGTAATCGCGCACGTGTTCCCAGAATTCCCACGCGTCCTGGCGCGGCCACGGCCTGGACCTGCTGCGATCGGGATTGAACACCGGGTTGGCAGTGTCAAAGACCCATTGCAGGCCGGGGACTTTGTCGAGCAATTCGAGGGCGTGTTTCCAGCTCATGCCCCCGTAGTTCATGCAGTTCTCGTGCACGGGCGTGGTGCCCGCGTCGCGGAACATCTTCGTCACCTCGCGCACGCGGTCGAAAACTGCGGCCGGGATGCGGTCGTCGTCGTCTTTCGGTTTGAAGCTCATGATGCGGACGAAATTCGCGCCCAGCCGTTGCATGCGCGGGATGCAGCGATTCACCTCTGCCACCGTCACGTCCCAGGGCGTCTCGACAGTCTTGGCCCAGTTCATGATCGTCGAGCCGAAGCAATAGACGCGGATGCCGCTCTCCTTGAGTTTGCGCTCGACGATGTCGAAGGCTTTATCGGGGATGTCGTGGAGGTTTGCCTTAGGAAAACCCGGAACTTCGACGCCGCGCGCTTCGAGATGTTTCCAGCCGAGTTCCTTCGTCGCCGCGATCTGTGCATCGAGCGTGTTGCCCGCTTCGTCGCCAATGCCTGTAAGAATCATGCAAAGAATTCTATCACGAGCGGACACGAATGAACACGAATTTACAGCGGAAGGCCTTTGACGCGAATGAGCGCGAATCAACGCAAATCGAGAGTCTGCGCGAATGGGCGCTCTGCCGAATATTCGTGAGAATTGGCGTAATTCGCGCAAGTCCGGAATTCGTGTTCATTCGCGGTTGATTTATCGGTGGAAGGATTTCGTGAAATCGTCATTCGTGATTTCCACCACTCTCTTCTCGAACTTCGATTCGGCGATCAGTTCCTGCAGCTTCTTCTCGAAGGCCGCGCTGTCCATCGGGAGTTCGACGGTCCGGCCGATAAGCGAAGAATACAACATCACGTTGGCCAGTTCCACCGAATGGAGCCCGTCTTCGCCGGGCGCGATCAACGACGCGCCGTCGAGGATGGCATCCATGAAATTTTGCATCAGCGTGGCGTGCGGCGCCGGGGCGTTTTCAAACGGGATTTCCTCGTCCCGGACTTCCGGTTTGGCGAAGCCGACCTTCGCTGTCTTGCTGAACTCGATCATGTCGGCGTCGTTGCGCGTGAAGATGAGCCGGTTGTTTTCGAGCGCGACTTTGCCTCGGGTGCCGGCGATCTCGAAACGGTTCGTGCCGGGCGCTTCGCCGGTGGAGGTGATGAAGACGCCGGTCGCGCCGTTGGGATATTCGAGGTAAGCCGTGACGTTATCCTCGACCTCGATGTCGTGATAGCGGCCGAGCTGACAAAAGCCGCGCACGCGCGCCGGCATGCCGAGCAACCAGGCGATCACGTCGAGGTTGTGCAGGCATTGATTGAGCAGCACACCGCCGCCTTCGCCGCGCCAG
>WNFZ01006033.1_pt1 | contig 14356 bp, 12 predicted proteins | sample 5400081 | NCBI WGS metagenome assembly WNFZ01 (sample SAMN13153365, study PRJNA577476) | soil metagenome | isolation source: 80 cm soil or saprolite under grassland replicate 1 | place: USA:California | collected 2016-06-15
TATTGCGATCACGGCGTCGGCCATGACTTACAACCGGGTGACGATGCTGGCCGAAGGCTTCGACGGTTATCAGACCAAGCCGATCAGGTTGAAGGACTTTCTCGACGAAGTACAAAGAGTCCTCGAATCCCACAGTGGCACGGCGCGACAGCGCCCAGCGTAAAGTCGTTAAACCAGCAAATAGCAGCGTCTTGTGGGCGTGGCTGCGGGTACTTTGCGATCGGGGCAGCTGACTTTGCCACAACTTTGCCAGAACTATATGACACTATGTGTTCGAATCGGTAAAATCGACTGGCTCAGAGCGCTGTTAAACGCTTGAATAGATACCAATAGCGACCGATAGTGTCACATAGTCTCGGTACAGCAAGAGGACTGAAAATCCTCGTGTTGGCAGTTCGATTCTGTCCCTGGCCACATTTCCCTCTCTTGGAAATCAACCAGTTACATCCGCTGCGCTCTCGGGGCTACTATAAAGGAGGATTTGCTATTCTGTCGCGTGTATTGAGTGAAGTGGAGGGAACATGAATTGTCCGCACACTGCAGTGGTTATTTGGATCCACGAGCGGGAGTTCTTAGAGACGCTGCGCGAGTTAGATGCATCGTATGTGGTTGGATGGTCTCTGATCCAAGATTAGGCAGGACTCGTCGGCGCCTGTTATCATGGGGCGGGGTTCGATAGCTTGCAACACTCCCGCGTTGCAGTCGTGGTGGGATGGAAAGAAACACCAATGTAGGTAGGGACTAATTATTTTTTATTCCCATTTTGTCGTGGGAGTTTGAAACGCCCCCCATCACTTCCGCGACGGCTTCCCGGGGGAGGCGATTGATGGCGGTACGAGCCTTATATTCCATTCCGTGATCTCGCCGTTCGGCTTACTGGTTCTTGTCGACGGGTTTTTAGTTGCACGGATACGCAATCCTGGGGCATTACTCGAAGAAATCCGTTCGTACTAGCTTATTCGGCTAAACACCGATGTCAGCGTCGGCACTCGCACAGTCCCTTACAGTCTCTCACTACTCCGCAGTTTGGTTACACCGTCAGTTACAATCCGGTGACAGTCACTACGTGCGCGCAGATCATCATTCTTTCCAAGCAAATATATTAGGTTCTACAATCTGGCCGTTTCCGGTGATCGCAACTTGTCTAACACGATTGCAGCTCGCGTAGATAATCGTTTCGCGCTGATCTGTTGTCCCCTGGGGGATGCCGAAGGTAACGAACCTCTCATCAACGGTGTTGTTTTCAGCGTCTAAAACACGAGCTTCTATCCAAGGGTTGGCCAGAACACTACGAGTGTTTGTAAGAGTGAACGTAAGAGAACACCACTCGTCGGGGGGCAGCGATTTTATTTGCTTCGATACAGCGATTTTGTATTTAGGCGGTACGGCAACAGCACAGCCACAGAGATTCACCACCATAAAAAGCGCGACCCATCCAAATCGTTTCATGCTATAGCCTCCCGCCAAAATGGATGCTCCCCTCTTTATCGACGAGTATCACGCCACCACGCACCTCGACAACGTCAACTCATGCGCGTATTACTGCGGGATTCTTAATCCCGCGAATTGACACCGCAAACCGAACGGCACGACTCTCTCCATTCCGAATCGCTAAAGATTGCCAGAGAGACAGCGGTCTCTTACAACTGTCCAATTGAGCAAGTGCCTGCCGTTTATCGCCGTGCGCGGTGAATTGCAATCATAATTTTGAGGAGCGCTTGAGCGCCATGAAGTCAACCCTGACAATGCTTTGCTGCCGGATGGAACGAACTATTAACTGTCGCGAAAGCGCGGTAGTCCGCGTCCTTGCTTCGAAGCGGCCGTATTATTCTGTGGCGGGATGATCTGCAGATTCGCTCATTTCGGATGATTTCCTGCAGGGTTTCGACTTTGCCGACTTTTTCCATCCCAAACCGCTGAAGATTGGCCGACAACGACCCCACCAACGGCCTTTTATAGCCGTCCAATTGGGCCAGCGCCTTGGGATTGGCTCTGGCTTTCTGATTATTCTGGATCACACTGTCGATTGCCTGATTGAATGTGACCAGCAGCGACAGTCGCTGGCGATGATCTCGGCCAGCACGCGCATGGCGGTACTGATCTGAGTTTCACCGCCCTTGTCGGCGACTAGACCGGCGAGGATTTCTTCTCGGATTGATTGCTCGGTTGGATTTAGTGCGCCGTCAGTACGGCGCTGTGCAATGCTCGCCAGACCATGTCTGAATGCATTCTGGTTGCCTGCGGGGCCGGATCTGCCGCGTATGCCCGCCATAGATATAGTATAACGAATGGAGCGGATTTTTTCTCGTTGAGGCCACCGAACCGAATCAACGAGAAAAACACGAGCAGATTCTGAACAATCTGGGGCACGAGGGGTGGGAAGCGGTCGCGTATGCCGCGCAAAGCGACACGGTGCTGTTAAAGAACCCGCCCGGCATTCCATCAAAGAGAACGAATCGGGCAGCGCTGCTGACCCGACGGCGGAGACAACCTAAAAGTCATGCAAAACTTGACGGAATAGATTTTCAGGAGCGCTGTAAATCTGAAACCTATGCTCCAGGGCGATAGGTGAATGTTGGCATCGCTGGTTTTTGCGATTCTTGCTCCTGTGTTTTCTCTCTGACCGATTGAGCCGGTTCTCGCGGCTGAAGCTCGCTGGCACAACCAACGATCGATACCAGAAATAGCAGCAAACCAATGCTCCACAATTTATTCATGACCATAACAGGTATCCTCACAAATGCTTGCGTGTAAAAGTTATACCGCCTGCTGGGGTATCAGCTCGAAGACCGGGTAGCCTCCGGTCAACGGGATAAATGCTTCGCTCGGAGAACCGGCTCGAACCGGGAAGTACCGCTGCACTGTCAGCTTGTAACGTTCGAGATAGGCTTTCAGAATTTCCGGCTTTTCTTCGTCTAATAGTAAGCGTACGCCAAAGTTTTCGGAGCGCCGCCCTCGCTTGAGGGATACCGTACCGCTTGTGATGGCGTTACGCACCCACTGCGTTTGGCCGCGGGGCGCTACTAAATATCTCTTGCCGTTTCGCTCAAGCACATCCACCGGAGTCGAATAGACTCGCCCGGTCTTTCGACCACGTACTTGGAGGAGATAGTTGTGGCGCAGTCCTAGCCCGAGCCCAACGAAAAGCCCGAAGACCTTGTTGATGGCCTGATCGACCATTGTGGGTCGATTAAATCGTACGCTTTGTTGTTTCGTCGCCACGATGTTGTCATCGGCGGGTGTGCTCGGAGCCCGTGAGTGTTTCCCTGACGTAGAGCCTCCCCACGGCAAGTTCATCGATCTCAAGTCTTCGGATTCGCGAGCGACCAATCACGAGCCTGCCTATAGCTAACGCACCAATAGCCAGTGCACCAACTGCGAATGCGCCTAAGGCCAGCGCACCCACTGCCTGGGCGCCGATCTTTACTGCGTGAATGCGTAGGGGTATTGGACGATTCGACATTGTCTCGATCTCGTCGGTCATGCGGTTGCTGCCCAATAGTATCTAACAAACTATATCGCCTCATTATCCAAACGAAAGGCGGAGATGGGAATCTGGAGGAAAACAGGATTTCTGTTTGGTTCTAACAGGCGTTTGCGCCGGAATGACAGTCATTCCAGCGGCATTCGTTTTGTCCCAGGCAATTTGATTCGTTTTCACGCCGGGATTCATTCTAGCAAAGTAATGGCAAAGCTAAAAGATTCGTATGTATTTTCTAGCGGTTAGAGATGCTACGAGAATAGAGAATCCTCGTGTCGTTCCGGTTCGATGAGTGCAGCGGCCTTCAGACGCATGGATTCATTCAGGTGAAGAGCAATAGTGCGACAAGGATTGAGAATCATCGTCGTTTGGTTCGATGTGCTGGGTGGTAACCACTTGATTGAGAATCAAGTTCGTTCTCTGTCTGCTGGGTTAGGCGTCGGTCAACAAACCGGCTGTTAGGTGGTTCGTCGGTCATCAAGCTCCGGCCCCTCTTCGCCGACCACCGACGGATCACTCACTGCCTCGATAAAGGCGTGCCCGGTCGCCGTGAGGTTCCATAGACCTTCCCTCCGACCGATTAAGTTGAGTTTTTCCAGCTGCTCGTGGGAGAACGAAGAGCCTTCGGTAAAGTGCACCAAGTCTGCGCGTATGAGCGTCTTTAGGAAGATGTTCAACGCAAGGCGACTTATTGTGCGGTCGCCCTGCTTCGCAACCTGCGCTAACGTCTTTGCGTCGGAGACGGTCATGCGTTTGAGGATCTCGACGAACTCTGGATGAACCTCGCCCGCCGCCATTTCCTGAGCAAGAAGGTTCGACCAAAGTTCGCGGAGACTGTCATTTGTCTCATTCGAGGCGGCGGCGAGTGCTGCGATCATAACAGATCCGCTTGATTGAGCCTTTCTTTGTTTCTGAGCCGTCGATGCCTTCTTCGCCGCCTTTGACATCGTGTCTGCGGCCAACACTTTCTGTGCGTCCACGAGTCGGTCGAACCACGCATCAATAAGCCGTCCTAGTCCCCCGGTTGTGGCGGTGATAGGGGCAACGCATTCCTTGAAGGTTTCACAAGCCGTGGTAACGAGTTTATCCCAGGCTTTCGGAGGAATGGCTTTCGCCAACTTGCCCATTCCTGTGAGATCCAGGCTCGAATCGGAGTCGCTCGTCATTGGTTACTCCACCTAAACTAATAATAAATAGACCAGCTTTGCGGAGAATAATATCGGCAAACGCCGCGCGCAAGCTGAGTGCCGATTTGCTGTGCTTGTTTTGTGCTAGTGCAATCGACAAACAAGAGCAAGCACGAACAGAGAAGAGGAGAGAGAGGCAATGATTTTCTGTTGCTTCTTGCTGGTTTTTGTCGGTCTGGCCGATCATCACGAGACTCGAAATCAAGTGCACGCCACCGAACAGAGCGGGCCGAGGATTGGCAATCCTCGTGTCGGTCGACTCGATTACATCAGGTCGAGGCAAACCTTCGCTGAGATTGCTTCATTTGACGCGACCGACCACCTGAAGTAAAAGTCAGCTCAGCCGCTGGGGAAGCTAGCTGTCACAGCGTTCCCGCGACCAATTTCTCCGTCTCGGTCTTTTTGTTTATGGCAACCCCGACCAGAAAAGGGTCAAAAACCACAAAGGCAAAACCGCGCAGTCCGGTTGTAAAGACGTCGCCAGCTAAACGACCTCAGACGAATGCGGAGCTACGCCAGCAACTCGCGGAAGCTCTGGAGCGGGAGAGCGCAGCTCTCAAAAAGTTGCAGGATCGTGACCAGCAGCTCGCTGAAGCGTTGGAGCAACAAACGGCGACGAGCGAAATCTTGGGCGTCATCGCCAGCTCACCTACCGATTTACAGCCCGTGATGGATGCAATTGCCGAAAATGCCGCGCGGCTGTGTGAGGCGAACGATGCTTTGATTCATCGGATCGATGGAGACTTTTTAAAGAATGTGGCTAATTATGGACCCCTGCCCAGTTCACCGCGTGGGGAAGCGGAACTACTCTCAATCGACCGCGGGCTCTATATTCATGCCCGAGCTGTGATTGATCGGCAAACCATTCACATTCATGACCTTGCAGCCGAGCGAGAGGATGACCTCCGAGCGCGCTTTGCCAGAAGTCTCGGCGTTAGGACAGTACTCGCCACGCCATTGCTGCGTGAAGATGTGCCGATTGGAACGATCATGATCCGTCGGATGGAGGTCCGTCCCTTTACTCCCGCGCAAATCAAACTGCTAGAAACCTTCGCAGACCAAGCCGTCATCGCCATCGAGAACGTGCGGCTGTTCAAAGAACTCCAGGAGCGCAACGCGGAATTGCGCGAGGCCCTGGAGCATCAGACTGCAACGTCCGAGGTGCTCGGCATCATCAGCCGGTCGCCGACGGACGTGCAACCCGTGCTCAATGCCATTGTCGAGAGCGCCGCCAAGGTTTGCGGGATCGACGATGTGGTGCTGCGACTCGTTGAAGGCAATGCGATGGTTGCCCGGGCGCATTTTGGTCCTCTCACAATACCGGCGGCGCGCGCAGCAATCAGCACGGACGATTCGCGGTTTTCCTGGATGCGCCAGCATGGAACGCTGCACATTTCTGATGTTCGCGAGGATCCGGATTTTCCAGCTTTAGGTTCAGTGATCGGGGTCCGCACCTTTTTAGGTGTGCCCCTCAGGCAACAGGGCGAGTTCATTGGAGCACTTAACGCGCGACGGGCCGAGGTGCGCCCGTTCACCGGCGTGCAGATCAAGCTACTGGAGACTTTTGCTGACCAAGCAGTTATCGCTATCGAGAACGTGCGGTTGTTCAACGAACTCAAGGAATCCCTGGAGCAGCAAACCGCCACGAGTGAGATTTTAGGCGTCATTGCCAGCTCGCCGACGGATATTCAGCCGGTGCTCGATACCGTCGCTAAAAATGCTGCCAGCCTCTGTGAGGCAGCGGATGCACAGATTCGTCTCGTTGAGAGGGATGGGACCCGTTTAGCGGCCTCCTTCGGAACTCTCCCGGCGCCAGAGTATAGGCCCACGAACCCACGAGTTCCCTCTGGTCGAGTCATTCTTACGCGAAAGACGTTGCACATTCATGATCTTCAGGAAGTTAAGACGGAATTTCCAGAAAGTGAGGGCCTACGCCGAGGAATCCGGACATTTCTGAGTGCGCCGATGCTTAGAGAAGGGATTCCGATTGGTTTGATCAACATCAGGCGAATGGAGGTTCGTCCTTTCTCAGATAGACAAATCAAATTGCTCGAAACCTTTGCCGACCAAGCCGTCATCGCGATCGAGAACGTCAGGCTCTTCAAAGAGCTTCAAGAGCGCAACGCAGAATTGCGTGAAGCTCTGGAACACCAGACTGCAACCGCCGAGGTGCTCAGCATCATCAGCCGCTCGCCGACAGACGTGCAGCCGGTCCTCGATGCCATCGTCGAGAGCGCGGCGCGGGTTTGTGGAATCGATGACCTGGGGCTGCGACTCCGCGAGGGAGACACTTCGGTTTTGCGCGCTCATTTTGGTCCTATACCCGTTCGCCGCTTCGAGATTAGTATTGATGAGCCACAGCATCGCTGGATGCGCGAGCATGGCGCGCTCCACATCCCGGATGTCCGCGCGCAGAACGATTTTCCGACAGTGGGTACAGTCGGCGTTTGGCGTACTTACTTGGCCGCTCCCCTTCGTCAGCATGGGGACCTCATCGGATCACTGGACGCCCGTCGCATAGAGGTACGACCCTTCACCCCGGCGCAGATCAAGCTGCTGAAAACCTTCGCCGACCAGGCCGTGATCGCCATAGAAAATGTGCGATTGTTCAGCGAGCTAAAGGAGTCGCTGGAGCAGCAGACTGCGACGAGTGAAATCTTAGGGGTTATTGCCAGTTCGCCGACCGAGATTCAGCCGGTGTTAAATATTGTCGCGAAAAATGCTGCACGGCTATGTGAAGCATCTGATGCCCAGATTCGGCTCGTCCAAGAGGAGGGGACTAAATTGGTTGCGTCGTTTGGGCCGAGTGCTGCGCCTGATTTCACCGTTACACGCCCAACCAATCCCACAGGCAAGGCGCTTCTGGAGCGTCGGCCCATCCATGTTGAAGACTTGGCGGAGGCGGCAAAAGCAGAATTTCCCGAAAGCAGGGATATACTGCCTCGCACCGGCACGCGCACTTTTCTCGCCATACCGATGCTCAAAGAAGAAACGCCCATAGGTGCGATTGCCATTCGCCGGACGGAGGTTCGCCCCTTTTCAGAGAAACACATTAGCCTCCTCAAAACCTTCGCTGACCAGGCTGTGATTGCAATCGAGAACGTGCGGTTGTTCAAAGAATTGCAAGATCGCAACGCGGAATTGCGTGAGGCGCTGGAGCATCAGACAGCAACCTCCGAGGTGCTCGGTATCATCAGCCGCTCGCCCACTGACGTGCAGCCGGTTCTTGATGAGATTGTGGCAAGCGCCGCGCGGGTTTGTGGCATTGATGACGTCCATCTACGACTTCGTGACCGAGAGGTGATGGTTTCGCGGGCCCATTTTGGCCCAATACCCATAGTCCGTGCGGAGATCAATATTGATGAGTCAAATTTTCGTTGGGTCCGCGACCACGGCACGCTTCACGTTCCCGACGTAAGTACGCAGAGTGAATTTCAACAGCTGGGTACCGAAAGGCATTTCCGCACGCACTTGTCCGTTCCTCTTCGACAGCAAGGAGAACTGATTGGATTAATGAACGCGCGTCGCACTGAGGTGCGCCCCTTTACTGCCGCGCAGATCAAGCTCCTGGAGACTTTTGCCGACCAGGCGGTGATCGCCATCGAGAACGTCCGGTTGTTTCAGGAACTCAAAGAAGCATTGGAGCAGCAAACTGCTACGAGCGAAATCTTAGGCGTTATTGCTAGCTCGCCGACGGATCTTCAGCCCGTTCTCGACGCTGTCGCCAAGAATGCCGCTCGGGTGTGCAGCGCCGATGATGCAATGGTGCGGCTTGTCCAGGGTAACAAGTTAATCAGACTGGCGCATTCCGGATCGATCACACCCGATGAATCAGAACGACCCATTGACCGCAATTCAGTTATCGGTCGAGCGGTCGTTGATCGACAGTTAATCCACGTTGAAGATTTGTCCGCTGTGGCTGCGACGGAATTTCCCGAGACGGTAGCTATTATGCAACGAGCGGGCATTCGTACTAGCCTTGCGGTGCCTCTATTGCGCGAGGGTGTTGCCATCGGGGGCATATTGATCCGCCGCACGGAAGTCCGGCCGTTCACTGATAAGCAGATCGCGCTCCTTAAAACCTTTGCCGACCAGGCCGTAATCGCGATTGAGAACGTCCGATTGTTCAAGGAATTGCAGGAGCGCAACCGTGATCTCACCGAGGCACTGGAGCAGCAGACGGCGACCAGCGAGATTCTGCGCGTCATCGCCAGCTCGCCCACGGACATCCAGCCGGTGTTGAATGTGGTTGCAGAAAACGCAGCCCGGCTTTGCGATGCCAGCGATGCGCAAATCGTGCGAGTCGATGGCAATGTCCTTCGCGTTATTGCCTCTCATGGAGCCATGGCCGTGCCCTCGAGCGTGCGGGTAGAAGGCGTTCCGATCCGCCGTGACAACGTTGTCGGTCGTGCCGTCCTTGACCGTCGAAGTGTTCACGTCGAAGATCTCGCAGCCGAGGTTGACGGGCAATTCGCTGGAGCGAAGGTTATCCAGCAAGCCACGGGTCAACGTACGACGCTGTCTACGCCCTTGCTCCGCGAGGGCGTTGCCGTAGGTGCGATCCTGATCCGCCGGTCGGAGGTCAGGCCCTTTTCTGAGAAACAGATCAAGCTCCTTGAAACTTTCGCCGACCAGGCGGTGATCGCGATCGAGAACGTGCGGTTGTTTAAAGAATTGCAAGAACGCAACCGCGATCTCACTGAAGCGCTGGAGCAGCAGACCGCGACTGGCGAAGTTCTTCGTGTGATCGCGTCCTCACCTACGGAGATTCAACCGGTTCTCGATACATTGCTGGCTAATGCGGTGAGGTTGTCCGGTGCGACTATGGGTCACATTCGTCAAGTCGACGGCGAATTTTACAGGGTCATAGCGCACTACGGAGAGAGCCCAGAAAGGATCAGCTTCCTGCGCGCTAACCCGCTACCGGCTAGCCCGCATTTGCCGATGGGCCGGGCGTTGGTCGAGCGCAAGCCCGTTCACATTCTGGACCTGCAGCTAGAACCTGAACCGGCCGCTTCGATGGCTCGCCAGACCGGCGCACGAACGCTGCTAGCTACGCCTCTACTACGAGAAGGAGCACCAATCGGTGGCATCACGATTTGGCGTGACTTTGTTGAACCGTTTACCGAGCGGCAGATGGCACTGGTGAAGACCTTTGCCGACCAAGCGGTGATCGCTATCGAGAACGTTCGGTTGTTCCAAGAATTACAACAGCGAACCCATGAGCTAATGCGATCCGTGGGAGAACTGAAAGCCTTGGGAGAAGTCGGGCAGGCGGTCAGTTCGACTTTGGATCTCGAAACCGTGCTGACCAGAATCGTCTCCCACGCTGTTCAGTTGAGCGGCACCGACGGTGGAGCGATCTATGAATACAACGAAGAATCCGAGGAGTTTTTGCTCCGGGCAACCGATCATATGGAGGACGAACTTATCGACGCCCTGCGCGCCAACCCGCCGCGTCTAGGGGACGGCGTGGTTGGGAGAGCAGCCATCAGCCGCCAACCTGTAGAAGTGCCCAATATGTTGGAAGAGCGCGCCTACGCCCCGCGCATGCGTCAGATGCTCGAGCGATTCGGTTTCCGTGCCAGCCTGGTCGTCCCGTTGCTGCGCGAAGACCGGATCATCGGCGGGCTGGTGGTGCGGCGAAAGTCGGCCGGGGAATTTCGCCCCGAAGTGATCGAGCTTTTGAAAACCTTTGCCACCCAGTCGGTCCTGGCGATTCAAAACGCCCGGCTGTTTAGAGAGATCGAAGAGAAGAGCCGCCAGATCGAAGCCGCCAACCGGCACAAATCCGAGTTTCTCGCCAACATGTCCCATGAGTTAAGAACCCCGCTCAACGCCATCATCGGCTTTTCAGAAGTTCTCCAGGAAAGGCTCTTTGGCGAGCTCAATGAAAAGCAAGCCGAATACACTGACGACATTCTCACCTCCGGCCGCCATTTACTCTCTTTGATCAACGAGATTCTCGATCTCTCCAAGGTGGAAGCCGGGCGGATGGAACTGGAGCTTTCAACCTTCGATCTTCCCCTGGCCATCGATAATGCCCGCACCTTCGTGAGAGAGCGGGCCACCAAACACGGGATCAGCCTCGATGTGAATATCGACAAGCGTCTGGGGGACTACAAAGGAGACGAGCGCAAGATCAAGCAGATCCTTCTCAATCTATTATCCAACGCCGTGAAGTTCACACCCGAGGGAGGACGGATCGGAATTGACGCCAGACAGATCAACGGCGCCATAGAAATATCGGTCAGCGACACCGGGATTGGGATTGCCCCGCAGGATCAGCCAAAGATATTCGAAGAGTTCCGTCAGGTGGGCGGCGATTACTCGCATAAGACAGAAGGAACGGGGCTTGGGCTGACCTTGGCCAAAAAATTTGTCGAACTGCATGGCGGAAAGATCTGGGTGGAGAGCGAAGTCGGCAAGGGCAGTAGCTTCACTTTCACCCTACCGATGAAATCAGCGTAAAGTGTAAAGGCAACAAGTTGAGAATGGAATCCCGGAGCCTCCAGGAAAGACAAATACACCCCGTGAAGTAGTGATTAGGCCAATCAATCTTTCTATGCAATGGTAAGGCGAATTGTGCCCATTTGACACCAAAGATTTGAATCCGATAGCTCGGATCGCCCAAGGAGGACCAGCATGCTTGTGGCTGTGTACCTGCTCGCTATTTTCGTCACGATCTTTGCTGCGTTCGCTCTAGTTACCTTTTCATCCATAAGGCAAGTTCGCCAGCCAGCAAGATCGCTGATACTAGGATTTGGAAGTAGCGGTATGGCGGGTCTATGGTCGATTCCTCTGGCTTTATTCGGAGACCGCGCAGTGTGGCTGACCCTGTTCTTTATCGGGATGCTAATCACCGGAATCGGCGGAGTTTTAATCGGTTTGCTAGGTTCGACGGAAGGAATCAGCACAAAAACAAAAGACGACTTCTCTCCCAAACGGGGAAACGATCAGTGGTGGAGCTGGGGGAGTTAAGTTTCGCTGCTTGACATTTGCCAACTACCCCAGAAACGGCGCATGCAGTGTTATTTCTCCGCGCGTAACAAGTCTCTCCCAACATTGAGCAGGTTCCCGTATGATCTGTGGCCAATCGAACGCATGCAAAGACGTTCCTAGGGAATGGGATATGAAAAGAAGAGTTTAGAGCTAGCCACTTCGGCGATTTATCACTATAGTGTGCTGGCTTTTTCGTTCCCTGATACGAGCAAGCTCCTCACGGACCCAAGTCAATACGGTGTACTGGCTATGCATTTGGGTTTCGAGTCGCTAATCGGAGGTGCTTAATGCCTAGGGGCCTGAAGAAGATCTGCGCTATCATTGGCGGTGATGTGCTCGGCCGAGCGGACGCATCCGAGGCGACGACGACAGCCGGGCAGGTGTTGCACGCCGACCGGTTTGGGCTGCTACGCATCGTCGTCGAGTCGCTGGCGGTTGCCTGCATGCTCGCCGCCGTCCTTGCCGGTTGTGCATCGCCGGCGACGAAAGGTCCGCGCGATACCATCGAGGCCGAATCGTCCGCCGCAGAATCGTCAGCAGCCACAAGGGCTCGGTTTGCCGAAGGCGGCCCTGATGCTGAGGACTACGGTGCCAGCCGCGGCTATCCCATAGGTGACCGCGCGACGTGTTATCGCGGTCCTAGCGTGGCCTTAGTATTCTTTGTCGGCTGCTATAGTCATTTAGACCAGGTCTATGAGGGGCGCCTGGTGCGCCGTGCCAAGACGCCGTCGCCATTGACGCGCGCGGCCTCGGAACCGGCAGTTCGGTACGAATATCAGGGCCAAACGTTCACCGTTGAGGACTATCTCGCGCGCAATCCGGCCACGGGGCTCCTTGTCGCCCGTGGTGACACGATCCTCATCGAACGCTATCAGTACGCGCGGCACGACCGGCACCGCTTCACATCGCGGTCGATGGCCAAGACGGTTACAGCGATGCTCATCGGGATTGCCATCGAGGAGGGTCGTATCCGCTCAGTGGATGATCCCGCCGGCCACTACGTGCCCGCGCTCGCCGACACTGTGTACGGGCGCACCTCGTTGCGGCATTTGCTGCAGATGTCCTCAGGTGTGCGTTTCGTTGACGAGTACTCGGGACGTGATGGTGGTGCGCAGCTCGACGCCGACACGTTTCGGCAGGTCGGTGCGGGAGGCGTTGACGCGGTAAAACCGTTCAACGTGCGAGACGCGCCGAGCGGCACGAAATTTTCCTATGCCAACGGCGATACACAGGTGTTGGGTCTCGTGCTCCGCTATGCGGTCGGTCGCCCGGTCGCCGACTACTTGCAGGAGAAGGTCTGGGAGCCGATGGGAGCCGAAGCTGACGCTACATGGCTCATCGACCGCACAGGCCAGGAAGCGACCTACTGCTGCCTTAACGCAGTGCTGCGCGACTATGCGCGGCTGGGACTGCTGCTCGCTCACGACGGGCAGTGGCGCGGCCGACAGATCATCCCTTCAGCCTGGATCGAGGAGGCAACGCGTGTGCGCCTAGACCAACCGCACCTCCAGCCCGGTTCCCGTACCTTCCTGCGATCCTACGGATACGGCTATCAGGTCTGGATATTCGGGGGTGAGCGGAGGATGTTCATGCTGCTCGGCAGCCGTGGCCAGGCGATCTTTGTCGATCCAGCCAGTCAACTCGTTATGGTTCATACCGCGGTGCGCAGGCAGTTACAGGATCCCGGTCACGCGGAGGCGGTCGCCCTGTGGCGAAGTCTCGTGCAAGGCTCAGCCATTGATGGCGGCGCACCGAGCCAAGCGGGCCATCATTACAATGGCAATGTGACCGCGCAATCCATTCACCAGACAGCTTACTTTGCTACAACTTTGCCAGAATCATTTGCTCGAATCGGTTTGAATCGGAAAATCGGCAGTTTCGGACCCGCTTCAGACGCTTGGATTCATTCAGTTGACGACCGATAGCGACCGATAGTCCCGGTACCATCGCAGGACTGAAAATCCTCGTGTCGGCAGTTCGATTCTGTCCCTGGCCACATTCCTTTTTTGTAACTGGTTGATTCAAAAGAGTTCGAAAGACGCTCCGCTTTCCGACTGAGTCGCTAAGCGCCGTCTATTTTGCCATTTCTCGATCGCGGCGATTTCTTCCGCCTTGAGCAACCGATTTTTCTGCTGCTGATCGTCCGCAGTGTGTTAGCATACGAGCGCGTTTTTTATTGGTCGCGTGAATTGAGCGAACTCGAGGGCCAACAATGGCGCGATGCCCAACGTGCGGTGGATATCTGACCTGGGAACCAGAGTTTATGGAGACGCCGGCACGGATTCATTGCATCGCGTGCGCGTGGATGGATGGTCTATGATCCAAGGTTCAGGACAGAAGAGAAAAGGTATTTCCCGTCGGACTCGACGGACCGGCGGATAGAATGGCGACAGCAGGATCCAGGCTATGATTTATACGAACCGAAGAGCGCGGCTTGCCGGCTCAAGACCAGCGTGAGTTACCTGAATTTCTCTGTGAGAAACGACCCGGCGGCGCCGGTCGTCAATTCTTGTCACAGAATTGTCCATTATCGAGCGTTCTCGTTGATCCCCGCCATCATGCTCAGCCTATGGCGTCGTAACTGGGCTATCTTAGCTGGGATTCTCGCCGGGTTTATCGTCCTCGCCCGTTTTTTCGATGATCTCTGGAGCGTCTCAACCTTGTCTACCTTCTGAAAGCCGAACCG
>WNFZ01007113.1_pt1 | contig 14356 bp, 10 predicted proteins | sample 5400081 | NCBI WGS metagenome assembly WNFZ01 (sample SAMN13153365, study PRJNA577476) | soil metagenome | isolation source: 80 cm soil or saprolite under grassland replicate 1 | place: USA:California | collected 2016-06-15
GTTCGTAGAAGTCCACAGGGCTCCAGCGATGTGTTCCAACGGTGTTCCAATCGCGGCGGCAGCTCTGCGCCAGAGGATCGCAGGGGCCGAAATGCGGCGTCTCGAAAACCGTTTCGAGCCTTTGGGTCCGACGAGGGTTCAAATCCCTCCCCCTCCGCCTCACCGAGAAACCGCATGGCTATGCGGTTTCTCAACCTATCGTGTAGTCAGTTAAGGCGACGCTCGTAGCCAAATCTGGCGACGCTTTTGGTGCCAGAATGGAGAACGGCTACGGCGGACTATTTGACCGCAGCACGCGACTGCTAGGCGCGTCACTGGCAAACGAGTGTGAGGCCATTTGTCGTCTATTGAGTCAACATCCAACGCCATGTACTGTCACAAGTGGTCATCGACGAAGCCGCGTCAGCTGAGCCTCATACCGCCGCTCGCGATGCTCACGTGATGGTCACAGACGACGCCTCCGATCCTACGACACGGTCGGCCTTGCGACGAGAGCTGCGGCCGCACCACCGGGAGTGCGCCACCCCACGGTGACCACACCGCCGTTCATCATGGCGTCACGGGCGGCGTCGCTCAACGACAAGACGGCGTCCTGCGAGCCGGCTCCTGAGAAGTCCAGCCGAGTCTGAGCGGCGACTGCGCTTCCAGTCCACGCGAACACGTATGCGCTGCCAGGCCCGGACGCCTTCAGCGTCAAGTTGATCTGGGACGCCGACAGCGCTGGGCCTCGGCTGAACTGGACCGTGTCGGAGGAGGGGGCGGCCGCGTCGCCGGCCATGGGCACGCCGTTGTCCACCGACTGGATGATCGACTGCGGCGACTGCGCGGACAGCAGCGCCGTGTCAGGGACAATCGGCGGCGGTGCCACGAGCGGCATCGTCGACGGGGACGTATAGCCCGTGACCGCTGCATGACCCCACCGGTACGGATCACCCTGGACCCCACCCCACACGGACCAGCCGAGCCGGTGCTGACCCGTTTTGTCCTGAGTGTCAGAGTCGTAGATGAGGATGTTCAACCCCATCTTCGCGGGGTCGACCGCTGCGGGAAGATCGGCGAAGGGAATCTTGGCCTCGATCGTGTAGCCGTGGTAGGGCACGGTCACATTCGAGGCGACCTGCATTCCCGGCGCCGTCTCGGGTCCTCCCTGGTGATTGTCCGCGTCGCGCTCGAAACACGGTGGGTTTCCGTGAAAGGCGTCGTTGGTCCAGGGGAGGACGCCCGCCTTGAACGTGGTCGAGGTGTTCTCCGAGTTCGCCCTCGGATCGATCGTGAGCTCGACTGAGTCCGTTCGCCAGTGGCGCTTGCAGTCGCTCGGGTCGAGGGACGTGCCCTGAACGTTGTCGGTCACGTCGACGAGGATGTAGAGGTCGCTCCCGAACCACGTGACCCTGGCCGTCCCAGAGGCGTCCTGCGAGCCGGCGGGGGGTGCGAGTCCCTCCCACTGCCGGCTGACGTCGAGGGACTGCCCAGAGTATTCGCCGGGCTCCGCCACGCCGTCCACCACCGGAGCTTGAGCGGCCTGGGGGATGGAAGTCCTCGGCACGAGCTCCAGCCCCGCGTTCTCGGTCCCGGTGCCGCTCGTGCTCGTCGTCGTGATCTCCAGCGGATAGTCGCCGCCGTCACTCGACGTGGCGAGCGAGGTGTCCGTGTTCGTCACCGTGAACGTCACACGCTTCGTCGCACCGGCGGAGAGCTTCGAGTAGTGCTGAGTGTTGCCGGCGACCGCGAACCCCGCAGGCGGAGTGATCGTCACGGCGCCGGATTGCGAAACGCTGCTGTAGTTCGTGAGATCCACGCCGATCGTGCGAGCCTCACCAACGCCGAGGGACAGAACAGGAAAGACGATGTCTTCGATTTGCGGCACGCCGATCGTGTTCGCCCACGTCCGGAAATCGGCAACAGCGGGAAGTCGCTCGAGACGTCCCGCGACCGGCGGCACGACGTCGACCTTCCGGTCCGTCGCGCCGGTGGCGCTGCCAACGTTGAGCGTCGCACCGATCCGGGTGACGCCCGCTGCCGCCGTCGCGCTGGGCGTCACCTTGAACGCAACGGTCTTCTCGACGCCCGCGGCAAGCTGGCCCAGGCTTCCGTTCCCCTTCGCGCTCCAGGTCCACCCGTCCGGCAGGCTCAGAGCAACAGTTGCGGCCGGGCTACGCGTTGCACCGCCCCACCTGGCGTGCGCGGTCACGGTGAAGGCCTTGCCGGCGAGAACGTGGTACGGAGCAACGGTGAGCGACAACTCGGTACCCAGCGGAAGCCCTCCTGCCGCGCCGTAGGTGGCGCCCTCGAAGACGGCGTTGGTCGCGATGTTCTTCGCCGAGAACGGAACGCGGCTGTCCACCTGGATGAACGCTGGGCAGAGCGCGGCCTCCAGCGCGCCGATGGCCACGCCGGTGGCCCCGGAGAACCCCTGCGACGCGTAGTTGTTCAGCGCCTGGTACCCGACCACGAACCACGGCTCCAGCCACCGCTGCGAGAAGCCGTCATTCGAAAAGCTGTACACGTGGTCGGCGCTGTCGGACGCGCCGCCGAAGAGGGGGTTGTCGGGCGAGCAGTCGCCCTGAACCTGGGTGGGTAGCAGGCCACTGCCGCCGAGGAGGCTCGTCGCAGCCGCCTGCGGTGAGGTGAGGCCGAGGCCCCCGAGGAAGAGGCGCTTGGCGCGCCACGGCTGGAGCCCCTCCTGCATGATCTGCGACGAAAACACGTTCGGGTCGGCCGCTGCGTAAAAGGCCTCGAGGGCAGTGCGCGCCGCGAACTGGTGATTGCCGTGGTTGCCGGGCGAGGGCGCCGGGTCCATCGTGATGATGACGTCGGGCTTCGTCTCGCGGATGATGCGAACGGTCTTCGCCAGCGTGGAATCGTGTCCCCACAATTCCTCCGTAAGCGGCGCGCTGACCGTGTAATAGAAGTCGACCTTGTCGAGATAGAAGATGTTGTCGACGAAGCCGTAGGCGACCGCGCGGCGCTCCTCTCCTTCACGCAGCAGGCCGAGAGCAGGTCCTTCTTCGGGCCCGACGGCGTTGCCGCCGCCCTCACCCCGCGTGATCGTGACGACGCCTGTCTCGAGCCCGTAGTTCTCCGCCCATTGTCCGAAGGCCGTGATGTCGAAGCCCTCGTCGTCCGGATGCGCGCCGACGAAGAGCGCATCCAGGTTGAGCGGCGCGGTCGGCGCCGCGACGGCGGCCGGGCCGACGCCGAGAAGCGCGGTGCCCAGCGTGAAGGACATGAGCAAGATGGCACTGCGCCGCAGCTTCATCGTTCGTTCCTCCACTGGTCGGGGGTCCAGCGCGAATTTGGCGCTACATGGCGTTACCCCTGTGAGTGGTGTTACAAACCCGCGTCAGGAGGCAAGCGTGACCTTCGTGAGGCCGGCCGGCCGGTCCGGGTCGAGCCCTTTCGCCTGTGCGAGCACGGACGCGAAAAGCTGCCCCGGCAATACGGAGAGCAGCGGAGACAAGACAGAAAGCGGCACGCGAGGCGTGGTGAGGACGTACGCAGCGCCCTCGATCTGGTCCGCGGCGCTCCCGCTCGCAACGACGAGCGCGCCCGACTCTCTCGCGCGCGCTACCGCCGTCTTCACCGAGGGCAGCATCTCGTCGTCGGAGGCGATCGCCCATAAGGGGAAGAGCTCGTCGAGCGCGGCGACCGGGCCGTGCGCCAGGTCGGTTGCTGTCAGCGCCTCGGCCGCGACGCGACACGTCTCCTTCAGCTTGAGCGCGACCTCGCGGGCGGTCGCGTACTCGAGGCCGCGCCCCGCGACGACCATCCGTCCCACGAAGGCGAGCGGCTCCGCAAGTCGACGAACCTCGCGCGCCAGCCCGGGCAGCGCCTCCTCGGCGAGATCGGCCACGACCCGCAGCGCCTCGGCGACCTCCTGGCCACGGCCCGCTGCATGCGCAGCAAGGAGCGCGAGCGCCGCGAGCTCGTTCGTATAGCTCTTCGTCGCCGCGACCGCTTGCTCCTCGCCTGCGCGGAGCTGGACGACGAGCTCTGAGGCCTCCGCGAGCGGCGAGCTCGCGTCGTTCGTCAGCGCGACGGTCAGAGCGCCGCGGCGCCGCGCAACCTCGACGTACGAGACGACGTCCGGCGTCCGCCCCGACTGCGACAGGGCGACGACGACGGAGTCGCGATACGGTAGGTCCGCGCCGTAGTAGACCGAGAGCGAGATCGAGTCGCGCATCGCGCTCCAGCCCGGCAGAAGCCCGAAGGCGTAGACGGCGTAGGAGGCGGCGTTGTCGGACGAGCCGTGCCCGACCAGGCGGACGAGTCGCGGGCGCCGCGCGATCTCCCGAGCGACGCCGGCGACCTCGTCCTCGCTCGCGAGCAGCGCGCGTAGCGCGGCCGGCTGTTCGCCGATCTCGCGGAGAAACAGCTCGCCGCTCAAGCTAGAGCCGCCCGATCGCGCGCTCGTCCGCGACGTCGAAGAGGTAGAGCCGGCCCTTCCGCAATCCGAAGCGCACGGACTCGCCGGGCTCGGCTCGGACGCGTCCCTCGGCTTCGACGACGAACCGCGCGCCCCCGGGCGCGCTGACACCGATCAGCGTTTCGCGACCGAGCGCCTCGACGTAGTCGACGCGGCCGTCGATCGGCCCGAGCAGCCCGGCCTCCGAGTCCCACAGCCGTGTGTGCTCTGGACGCACGCCGACGATCACCTCCGCGGGCACGTCCGCCGCTGCGCCGAGTGCGATGCGGAGCTCGCCGAGCATGAGGCCGACACCGCCGTTCCGGCGCTCGGAGCGGACGCGGGCAAGGCTCATCGCCGGGCTGCCGATAAAGCTTGCGACGAACGTGTTTGCAGGTTGCTCGTAGACGGAATCCGGATCGCCGACCTGCTCGAGCACGCCGTCGCGCATCGTCGCGATGCGGTCGCCCATCGTCATCGCCTCGATCTGGTCGTGCGTGACGTAGACCGTCGTCGTCCCGACCTCGCGCTGCAGACGGCGGATCTCCGAGCGCGTCTGCGCGCGCAGCTTCGCGTCGAGGTTCGACAGTGGCTCGTCCATGAGGAACACTTGCGGCTCGCGCACGAGCGCACGCCCGAGCGCCACGCGCTGGCGCTGCCCGCCCGACAGCGCGCGCGGCTTGCGATCGAGCAGCGCCTCGATCCCGAGCAACTCGGCGGTCTCGTCGCAGCGGTGGCGGATCTCGGCTCGGCTGAGCTTGCGAATCTTGAGCCCGAAGGCGAGGTTCTGCCGGACGCTCATCTGCGGATAGAGCGCGTAATCCTGGAACACCATCGCGATGTCGCGCTCGCGCGGCGCGATGTCGTCGACCACGCGCTCGCCGATCCGGATCGTCCCCGACGTGAGCGCCTCGAGCCCCGCGAGAAGCCGCAGGGCAGTCGTCTTCCCCGAGCCCGACGGCCCAACGAGGACCATGAACTCGCCGTCCTCGATCGCGAGCGAGAGTTCCGCGAGGGCCGTCGTCTCGCCGAAGTGCTTCGTTACTTGCTCGAACGTGACCGTCGCCATTGCCTAGCCCTTCACCGCGCCCGTGAGCATGCCGCGGATGAAATGGCGCTGAAGAAAGATGTAGACGACCACCACGGGCGTCGCGACGATCACTGCGCCGGCTGCGAGCAGCGTCAGGTCGGACGTGTGCTGCCCCTGGAAGAACGCGAGCCCGAGCGGGGCCGTGCGCAGGCTCTCGTTGGAGACCATCACGAGCGCGAGCAGGAACTCGTTCCAAGTCCACATGAAGACGAGCACCATCATCGTGAGGATCGCGGGCCGCCCGAACGGGACAAGCACGCGCCAGAGTGTTGTCCAACTCGAGGCGCCGTCGATGCGTGCGGCCTCGAGCAGCGACCGCGGCGTCGAGACGAAGAACGCACGCATCCAGAACGTACCGAACGCGACCGAGAGCGCCACTTGCGGCAGGATCAGCGCCCAGTACGTGTCAGTCAGCCCGAGGTCGCGCAGGTCGAAGTAGAGCGGCACGATCAGAGCCTCCTCGGGAACCATGAGCCCGAGCAAGAACACGTAGAAGAGCGCCGTCGCGCCGCGGAAGCGCATCAGCCCGAACGCGTAGCCGGAGAGGATCGAGAGCACGGTCGAGATCGCGACGACGCTCAACGCAACGATCGCGCTCGAGCGCAGGTACGACGAGAAGTGACCTTGCGTCCATGCGTCGGAGAAGTTCGAGAAGTGCAGACCCGATGGGAGGTGGAAACCCGCGGACTCGCCCGGCGCGCCGAGCGCCGTCGAGAGGATCCCGAGCACGGGGTAGAGCGCGACGAGCGAGAAAAACGCGAGGATGAGGTAGTTCACGAACTGCTCGCGCCGTGCGATCACGTCTGTCCCCGGTCCGCGATGCGCGTGATCGCGAACGCAATCACGAAGATAACGCACGCAAGCGTGAAGCCGATCGCCGCCGCGGAACCGATCTGGCCGAGCTGGAACGCGCGGTTGTAGACCTGGAACGCGGGCACAGACGTACTGTCCCCCGGGCCGCCCTGCGTCGTGATGTAGACGAGGTCGAAGTTACGCAGCGCGGCGATCGTCGTCAGCGTGAGCGCGACTGCGATCTCGCCACGCAGGTTCGGAAGCGTCACGGCGAAGAACTCGCGCAGCGGTCCGGCGCCGTCGACGCGCGCGGCGTCGTAGAGGCTCTGCGGGATCTTCTGCACGCCCGCCATGAAGAGAACGAACGCAAGTCCCGACATCACCCATGTCCCCACGACTCCGACCGCAGGCAACGCAAGATCGAAGTCGCCAAGCCACGGCCGCGCGAGCGAGTCGAGGCCTATCCCGCGCAGAGCCCGGTTCAGCGGACCGTCGCCGGGCGCGTAGATCATCCGCCAGATCACGGCGACGACGACCATCGGGATCACCTGCGGCAGGAAAAGCACCGTCCGGAAGCCCGCCTGGCCGCGAACCGACGCGCGCGAGAGCGCTCCGACGAGCACTAGCGCGAGGCTCACCGGGATGACGGCATAGAAGACGATCAAAACGAAGGAGTGCTCGAACGCCGACCGGAGCGCGCCGTCGTGGAGGATCTCGCTGTAGTTGTCGAGGCCGACCCACGTCGCCGGGGTCAGCCCGTCCCACTGGTGCAGCGAGAGCCAGATCGTGTGCCCGAGCGGCGCGAGCACGAACGCGGCGTAGATCGCGAGCGCCGGCAGCAGGTAGAGGTAGGCGACATGACGCGGCGCGCCGGGCGGCTCGACGCGGGCGGCGCCGCCGCCGAGCCGAGCCGGCCTCCGCAGCCGCAAGGCAGCGGAAGCTGGCTCGGATCCATGCTCGGCGACCGGACTCAGCTCGAATGGAACTTCGAGTAGTCGGACTGGATCTTCTTCGCGAACGACGACGGCGTCGCCTTCCCCGCCATCAGCTCCTGGACCGCAGCGGTGACGGTGTCGTACATCGTCGGCGTCGCCCAATCGAGGTACGGAACGATCGCGTCGGTCCTGTTCGCCTTCGTCCACGCGTTGTAGACCTCGGTGTCGAGACCGGACGGCACCCTCACCTTCGCCTTTGTCGCCGTGAGCTGGCCGTTGTTGGCCACGGTCTGCATCGACGAGTTGGTCGTGAGGAAGTTGAGGTACGTGGCCGCCGCGTCGGCGTTCTTCGACTTCGAGCTGATCGCCCACGGAAGGCCTTCGCCGCCGAGTGTCGCGAGCTGCTTGCCCTTCGCGGGCGGCAGCAGGAAGAACCCGACGTCGTTGCCAAGCGCCTTCTTGAGATCGGCGGTGAGCCAGCTACCGCTGATCAGGAAGACCCCGTTGCCCTTGCCGAACGCCTGCCACGAGGGGTCGTAGCCGATCCCTGCGTAGCCGTTCGTGAAGGCGCCGGCCTTCACCCAGGCCTGGAGCTTCGCGGCTGCGGCGATCGCCCCCCTCGAGTTGAAGTTCGTCTTCCCGCCGCCCGAGCCGAAGATGAAGCTGCGCGCGTACGCCCTGCTCACGTACTGGAGCAGCACCTCCTCGTACTCGTGGATGCCCGGCCACTTGTCGAGGTTGCCGAACTGGATCGGCGTCTCACCGCCCTGCTTCGCCTTCGTGATCGCCTGCTCGAACGCCGCGAAGGTCGTTGGCACCTTCAGACCGAGCTTGCGCAGCTTCGCCTTGTTGTAATAGACGCCCACGACCTCGCCGGTCATCGGGATGCCGTAGATGTTGCCGGTGCCGAATTTCTTCGAGTCGGCCGTGAACTGGTTCATCTTCAGCAGCCCGGTCGAGTAGCGGGCGCGCCACCCGTACCTCGCGGCGTACGAGTTCAGCGAGAGCAGCAGGTTCGCCTTCACGAGCGGACCCATCGCCGAGTAGCCGTTGTTCGCCTCGACGACGTCCGGCGGGTTCGGCCCGGACGCTGCGAGCTTCAGCGTCGCCTGGAGGTCGGTGAACGACTTCGCGACGCGGTTGATCTTGATGCTCGGATACTTCTTCTGAAAATCCGCGTTCAGCTTCTTGATCGCGGCCGCCTGGCCGCCGCGGACCTCCTGGTCCCAGACGAGCAGCGTGACCGTTGCACGCTTCGACGTGGGCTGGGTGCCTGCCGCGCCGAGTCCGGCGAGCGCCAGCAGGGCGACGCCCGCCGCGAGCCCGACGGCGAGCTTGGGGACTCTCCTCTCGTTCATGCATGCTCCTTTGCCGATGCTGTTTGCACGATCGCCGGGTCGAGCTCGGCGAGTGCGCGCTCGAGCTCCTCGAGGGTGGCCGCGCCTCGGGCCCCGGTGGCCGTCCGCACGGAGAGGGCGGCGTACACGATCGCCCGTCGCAACCGCTCGTCGAGCGGCAGCCCTTGCAGATCCCCCCACACGTACGCCGCGGCCAGCAGGTCGCCCGCGCCGGTCGTGTCGAGTGCTTCGACGTGCGGAGCCGGCGCGTGGAACACCGCGCCGTCCGACGCCGCGACGGCGCCGTCCGCGCCGCAGGTGACGACGGCCGTCCCGACGTGCTCGGCGAGCGCGAGCGCGGCCGCCTCCGGATCGCCTCTGCCCGTCAGCCGGTGCGTCTCGGAGCGGTTGGCGAGCACCGCGCGGGCGCCGCGCAGCTCCTCCGGTAACGACCGCGCATGTCGTTGGGCCTCACGGTCCCCGACACAGACGTAGGCCGCTACTCCCTCCGGTACGAGGGGAAGCTGTCCGATTCCAACGACGACCGCGCGCGGCGTAAGCGTTCGAGCGCGTCACGCTCGACGTGCGCCTCCGGCTCGTACGTCAGCATCGCTCGTTCGCCGGCGAGCGGCATCACGACGGTGACCGCCGTTCGCTCGCTCTCCGGACCGGCGCACACGACGCCCTCGTCTTCCAACAGGCGACGGAGCGTCTCGCCGGCAAGGTCGCGGCCGAGCCCGGGCGCCGCCACGGCGACGCGAACGCCGAGCCGGGCGAGACCGACCGCCGTGATCCCGGCGCCGCCCGGAGTCTCGTGCAACTCCAGCGCGAAGCGCTCGCGGCCCGGCTCCGGCAGCTCTTCGAGCCCCACGAAGGTGAGATCGAGGAACACAGGCCCGGCGCAGACTACCTCCGCCGTCATGAGAAGACCCCGGTCAGCTCCGCTTGGCGGCCGGCGTACGAGTCGAAGATGCGCCGAGCGGTGTTCACCGACGGGACGAGGGGATGCAGCGCGAGCGCCTTTACGGCGAGCTCGCGCGACTGCGTCAGGGCCGCGCGGATCGTCATGCGCTCGACCTCCTTGATCGTCTCGACGAGCGCTCGCGCGTGCCCCGGCACTTCGCCGACCGCGACCGGCACGACCCCGGCGCTGCCGACGACGCACGGCACCTCCACGACCGCGTCGGCATCGAGGAACGGCAGGCTGCTCCGATTCGCGGTGTCGAGGATCAGGACGCGCCGCTGGTTGAGCGCGATCGCCTCGACGACCGCCAGCGCCTCGCCCTCGTAGCCGCCGACGTCCTCCCAGTCGTCGTCCGGCGCGGATATGCCTGCGGCGGCGTGCGCCTCGGCGAAGTACGTCTCCTCGCGCTCCCGGCGCGTTGTCCGCCACGCCTCGAGTGCAGCTTCCGGCGTGCGCCCGTTCTCGCCGTAGAACGCGGCCTGTTGACGAAGGAGGAACTCGGCGCGCGATTCGGGATCATCCCGAGCGAGCGCAGCCACTCCCCGCCGAAGAGGCGGCCCTCCTCGAACGACGCGAGCAACGCGTCGTCCGCAAGCAGTCCCGGGAGCAGGTCGCGCTCGCCGTCGTACACGCCGCGCAGCCAGCCGAGGTGGTTCAGCCCGAAGTAGTCGAACCAGAGCTCCTCGGGTCGACGGCCGAGCGCGGCGGCGACGCGGCGGCAGAGGCCCGCCGGGGAGTCGCAGATCCCAACCGCACGATCGCCGAGCTCGGCGCGGATCGCCTCGGTGACGAGACCCGCCGGGTTCGTGAAGTTGACGAACCAGGCCTGCGGCGCGCGCTCGGCGACGCGCCGCGCCACGTCGACCATCACCGGAACCGTGCGTAGCGCGAAGCAGAGGCCGCCGGGACCGGTCGTCTCCTGCCCGACGACGCCTTCGTCGAGAGGGACGCGCTCGTCGACGACGCGGCCTTCGAGGTTGCCGACACGGATCGCGCAGAAGACGAAGTCCGCGCCGTCGAGCGCGTCGTCGAGCCGCGTCGTCGAGGAGAACGCAAGCCGCGTGCCGCGTTCCCGCTCGAGCCCTTCGAGGACGGGCGCGATCTGTGCGAGCCGGCCCTCTTCGAGGTCGTAGAGCGCCACCTGCTCGAGCCCGAGCCGCTCGGCCCGCGCGAGGAGTGCGCCGTAGACCATCGGCACGCGGAAGCCGCCGCCGCCGAGGACGGCGATCTTCATGCGTGCACCACGTCGACGCCGGCCCGCACGAGCGCGGGCACTCCGGGCTCCTCCATGGTCGCGTCGGTGACGACCGCGTCGAGCTCGTCCGCTCCGCAGATCCGCACCGATCCGTGCATCCGGAACTTTGCCGAGTCGACGAGGAGGACCGCTCGGCGCGAGGCGGAGATCATCCCGCGCTTGATCGGCACCTCGACCATCGTCGTGTCCATCACGGAGAGATCTTCGCGGATGCCGCTCGCCCCGAGAAAGACAACGTCCGCTGAGAGCTGCCGCAGCGCATCTTCGGCGAGCATGCCGACGAGCGAGCGGTAGTTGCGCCGCACCACGCCGCCAACCACGACGAGCTCGATCCTCGGGTCGGGCAGCAGCTCCTCGATCACGGCGAGGTTGCTCGTCACGACGGTCAGCTCTCGGCCGCGCAGCTGTCGAGCGAGCTGGAGCGTCGTCGTCCCGACGTCGACGATCACTGTCTGCCCGTTCGTAACGAGCGCGGCTGCGGCTCGCCCGATCCGCCGTTTCTCCTCGAGCCGCTCCACGGCGATCTGCGCGAACGGCGGCTCGGGGTCGCTCATCGCGCCGCCGTGGACCCTCGTCAGCTTTCCCTCGCGCGCGAGCCTGCCCAGGTCGCGGCGGACGGTCATCTCGGAGACGTCGAAGCGCTGGGCGAGCTCGACGACCTCCGCGCCTCGCCCGTTGCGCACCGTCTGAAGGATCAGCTCCCTGCGTTCCTCTGCGAGCATCGCGTCCTGGTGTTCACACGTGTTCGAAAATGCGACCGCAGCCGCGACCCTACCGCAGAGCGCGCCATTGCAAAGATTCCACAGAAACTTGACACGGCGGGCGGGTCGTCCTAGCGTAACCCCGTTGCGGATGCTGGATTTTCGCGATGGTCTCGATGTTCGACTTCGTGCGGACGCGTTCGTGCCGCACGCGCGGGTTCGTCGCGGCAAATCATGTGAAGTCGTCCGAGGAGAAGGGAGCGACGTGCGGTCCATGAAACGGTCACTGAGGCGGTACGGCTTGGCTCTGGCGGCGGTCGCGGTCGTCGCGATCGGCGTAGCGATGCCGGGAAGTGCAGCGCCGCAAGCGACGTACACGATCGACGACCCCTTGAAGATCAACGTGATGGGCGAATGGGCCCACCCGGACGACGACACGAGCATCATCGGCCCATGCGGCGTCTGGCACCAGCGCTACGGCGTCCGCTGCGGGATCATCCAGATTACGCGCGGCGAGGGTGGCGGCAACGCGGTCGGCCAAGAGATCGGAACGGCTCTCGGGCTCCGGCGCGAGAACGAGGACCGCGTCGCTCACTACCGCTCGGGCACCGTCGACATCTTCAACCTCGACAAGGTCGACTTCTTCTACAACCAGAGCGCGCCGCTGACCGATTACTTCTGGGGTCACGACGACACCCTCGGCCGGATCACGCGCATCATCCGCATGACGAAGCCGGACGTCTACATCGGCTTCGGTCCCACGCTGGCCGTCGGTCACGGGAACCACCAGTGGGCGGGTCGCATGATCTGGGAGGGCTTCACCGCGGCGGCGGACCCGACGATGTTCCCGGAGCAACTCACTGGTCCGCACGCGCTCAACACGTGGCAGGTGAAGAAGGCGTTCTCCGGTGGGAGCACCGCCGGGACGGGCGGCACCACTGCCGCGGCCGACTGCACGACGGGTTTCATCCCCGCAGCGACCAACCTCGACGCGGTCGTCGGCGCCTGGACCGGCTACGACTCGCCGTACCTCTGGCCCCCCGGCAACGTCCAGGGAAAGCCCGCGGGCACACCGAAGAGCTGGGAGCAGGTGCACGTGGAAGGCACGGCCGCCTATCCGACGCAGAGCCGCGTCATGAACATGACGTCGGCGAATCCGAACTGCCGGCGCTTCGGGATGACGCGGGCGGTGGTTCCGTTCCAGCCGAACACGATCGGTGGAGTTGCGAACCCGCTCGCCGGCAAGGACGACGCGATCCTCTACGGCGCGACGGTTCCCGACCCCGGCGGCCTTCCGCTTGGAACGCTCGAGTACATCACCTTCTCTCGTTTCTTCAACGTCGCCGGGCAGTCGTTCCAGGCGACGGTCCACGTGAAGTCGGGCTCAGGCACGCTGCCGGCCGGTACCGTCGCGCTGACGGTTCCGAGCGGCTGGGCCGTCGACGCGGCGAAGCCCATCGGCCCGATCTCGAGTGCGGCCGAGTCCACCGCCACGTTCACCATCACGCCGAGCGCATCGGCCGCCGTCAACACCAACTTCCGGATCGCCGCGCTGCTCTCGAGCGGCGTCGCGACGGGCTACACGGATGAGGTCGTCCGGATTGTTCCTCCGGTCGAGGGGCGCTTCCACCGCTGGGGCAACTGGGCCGAGTACGACAATTGGGTCGCGGCCGAGGCCCCGCAGGCGTATCGGCTCGGCCGCTCGGGAGCGGTTCAGACGACGGCGGCGGGATCGACGTTCACGCTGCCCGTGGATGTCCACAACTGGTCCGACACCAGCCAGAGCGGCACCGTCACGCTCACGCTGCCGGCGGGGCTGACGGCCGACGCATTGACGAAGCCGTACGGGCCGCTCGCGGCCGGCGGCGACACGACGGTCAACTTCGACGTCTCCAACTCGTTCACGAACTCCACGCTGCCGATCAGCAACCCCGGATCCCCGGCGAGCCAGCAGAACACGAACGTCTCGGTCCGCATCACGACGACGTTCGGCGCGGGCAGCGGCTTCGAAGACCTGACGCTCGGCATCGTCCCGAAGACGACGATTCCGGCAGCCGCGAGCGCGCCGACGCTCGACGGCGTCGAAGGCGCAGGGGAGTACGCGGGGGAGTCACTCGATATCGGCCGGAAGTGGGAGCCCGGGGGCTCCACCCGCGACTGCTCGCCGCCCGGCGTCGACTGCGGAAACGCGACGGGAGCTCTGCCCGGAGCGCCCACCACCACGTTCGCGAAGGTGACCCGCTTCGGCGACGATCTGTACTTCTTCATCCACATCCGAGACGATTTCCAGAGCTACGCCGTCACGCCGCCGGAATGCATCGCGCACTGGCTTGCGGATTCCGTGGAGATCCTCATCGACCCTCGCGGCAACGCCTCGCAGGTCCTAAAGGACACCGCGAACACGTTCAAGCTGGGCATCTTCCCGTTCACGAACGACCCCACGAACTCGAACGGCAACGGCGTGAACGGACCGTGCTGGGAACGCGACGCAGACAACCACCAGGGGTATTCAACGGGACCGCTCGCGTCGACCGTCGACGACGCCCCGAATGCGCCGGGCGTGCAGGTCGTCTCGACGGCGACCTGGGTCGGTACCAACTCGACGACCGGCGACCACAGCTACGGCGCCGCGGGCGGCTACAACCTCGAGGTCAGGATCCCGCTCGGCGACCTTCCGGCCGCGGTCGATCCGGACAACATGGGTCTGAACATCACACCTTACGACGAGGACAACACCGCGGCGGCCGGCACGACCACGCTGCGTCATATCGACCAGAGCACTCGGCTTGCGTGGTCGACGTTCGGCAGCGTCCAGTCCGACCCGTACCGGTGGGGCCGTGCATCGCTTGCCGGCTACACGCCGCCGCCGGGCCGGTC
>WNFZ01005107.1_pt1 | contig 14347 bp, 9 predicted proteins | sample 5400081 | NCBI WGS metagenome assembly WNFZ01 (sample SAMN13153365, study PRJNA577476) | soil metagenome | isolation source: 80 cm soil or saprolite under grassland replicate 1 | place: USA:California | collected 2016-06-15
CCACAATACAGCGGCAAGACCCGCCAGCAATCCGCTCAGAAGATAAACCAAAAAGATAATTCGTTGTTTCCGGATTCCTGAATATTGCGCCGCTTCAGGATTGCTGCCCACTGCAAAAATATCTCGGCCTGTGCGCGTGTAATTCAGGAAGTAGTAAACAATGATCGCCACGATCAACGCGATGATGACCATGTTGGGTAATCCTAACGGCGTGCCTTTGGATAGGAGTTTGAAATTCGCAGGCAATTCAAATGAATTGATCCATGTGCCTTTGCTATAAAAGAAAACGAGTCCACGGTAAATGCTCAGCGTTCCCAACGTAGCAATAATCGGTGGAACATTGCCATAGGTAATGATCAAACCGTTGAAGGAGCCTAATACCGCACCTAATGCCATTCCCAGTACAACAGCGAACAGCACCGGCATCTCAGGATTCTGTTTCACAACAAAAGCGACCATCATTGCTACCAAGCCGATCATGGAACTGACGGAGAGGTCAATGCCATGGGTAATGATGACCATCGTCTGTGCGAGTGCCACAATGGTCAGGATGGAAATGTTCAGCAGAATATCTTTGAAATTATCAACCGTCAGAAATGATGGAGCTCGCACCGTTACAGCAACTACAAGAATCAGGATGAAAATGCTAATACCTGCTTCACGAAAACGCGCAAGCGTCCATAATAGATTCGAAAGTGAAAAAGAAGGGCTTTTTACAGCCGGAGGATTCTGTACGGTCACGATGCACTTCCTATGGTCACAGTTTGCGTAGCCGCAGCGATGATCTTTTCCTGCGTCGCTTCTGCACGCGCGAGGTGAGCCGTCATCTGACCTTCATGCATCACGATGATTCGATCACTCATGCCCAGAACTTCCGGCAGCTCGGAGGAGATCATCAAGATCGCCATTCCTTCAGAAGCCAGTTTACTCATCAAAGCATGGACAGCCGCCTTGGTACCTACATCGATACCACGCGTTGGTTCATCCAGGATAAGAATGCGCGGCTTGGTTGCAAGCCATTTCGCCAGTACAACCTTCTGCTGGTTACCGCCTGAAAGCTCGCGCGCCATCTGCCAGATATGGTTGGCGCGCACTTCCATTTGGCGGGCTGCTCCATAAGTTGCCTTTCGTTCCAATTTATCTTTCATCCAGCCATAAGTGGCAAACTCACGCAACATAGGCAGGCTGATATTGGAAGTAATGTGCATGGCGGGGATAAGTCCGTGCAACTGCCGGTCTTCAGGGACGTAAGCAAGCCCAAGCCTGATTGCCTGTTGGGGGGACGTGATCGCGACGTCGCGACCATTGAGCTGAATTCGACCGCTCGTCGCAGGTTCCACCCCGAAGATCGCGCGTGCAACATTCGTGCGCCCCGCGCCGACCAATCCCGCCATCCCAAGGATTTCTCCTGTACGCAATTCGAAACTAATATTCCGGAAGGAACCTGTGCGAGTTAAGTTTTCGACTTTCAACATCACTTCGCCAGCTTCTACGTTCTGTTTTGGGAACAGGTTGTTGATTGTGCGTCCCACCATCATGCGGATGAGATCATCGCGCCTCACTTCTTTCATCTCTTTGGTATCCACATAAGTTCCATCACGCAGCACAGTCACACGATCCGCTATTTCGAAAAGTTCTTCCAAACGGTGTGAAATAAAAATGATTGCTGTTCCTTCATCTCGCAGACGGCGGACGAGGCGGAATAGATCAGCGACTTCGTTTAGGGTGAGCGATGAAGTCGGCTCGTCCATGATGAGAATACGGGCGTTGAGCGAAAAGGCGCGCGCGATTTCCACCATCTGCTGTTGAGCAATGGTCAAGTTGCGAGCCTTCTGTTTCAAATCAAGATGTACACCCAAGGAGGTCAATAACTCTTCTGCCTTGCTATATAACTTGCGCCAATCGATCCGCCCACCTACTGTGACAGGTTGACAACCGACAAAGATATTCTCAGCCACGTTCAAATCAGGGAAGAGGCTTAGTTCCTGGTAGATAGCAGTGATGCCAGCCTGGCGCGTTTCGCGCGTATCGTCAAAATGGACCGGCTTTCCATCCAAACGGATTTCGCCATCATCTGGCTGATGAACCCCGGTTATGATCTTGACCAGAGTCGATTTGCCCGCACCGTTCTCGCCCAATAGCGCGTGAACTTCGCCCGCTCGCAGCGCAAACGAGATATGATGCAATACTTCCACCCCGGAAAAACTTTTGGAAACATCTTCCAGCTCAAGCATATATTCGCTCACGAAATGCACCTCTCAGTTTCAAGCGCGCATAGTGTCTTCCTGGCACACGGTAAATGGGATATTTGCCCATTGCAGTCGGGTCTTCCATTCCTCGGTAATGCCGGTGTCGGTAAGCAAATGCGTAATTTGTATCGGGCGCGCAAACGGCGTCAGATCTTCTTTGCCAAATTTGGAAGCATCAACAAGAGCGTAAACCTGCTTCGATGATTCAATGGCCTTGCGCTTAAGCTGCGCCTCTTCAAAATGCACTTCGGTCATCCCCCGCTCAACGCTAAATCCACTGCAGGAAAAAAAAGCCTTTTCGATATGCATATCTGCAATGATCTGTTCGCTCAGCAAGCCGGTGACGGACGAAGAATCATTGTTTACGACGCCGCCAATCAAAATGACCGTGTTCGAAGTATTTTGTGCCAGTTCACGCGCCACCTCAAAACCATTGGTCATGACGCGCAACTTATTCCTACCCGAAAGTTCGCGCACCAGATAATAAGCAGTGCTGCTGGCATCGAGCAAAATGGAGTCCCCATCATTAACCAAAGTAGCTGCCTGACGTGCAATTGCAAGTTTGGCAGCTACATTATTTTTATACCGACGCATAAACGAGTTATTTTGGAATTGATCTTGATCATTCAAAACGGCTCCCCCATGAACACGTTTCAATCTTCCTTCTTCTTCCAACGCATTCAAATCATTGCGAACAGTGCCTTCTGATACATCCAATACTTCTGCCAGCTCGGGAACGCGTAAACCTGGTTGCTTCCGAAGGATTTCCATTAGAGATTGGCGACGCTCATAAGTGGTCACAAACAATCCTTTTTGTTGAATTTTGTTGAAATTTGTTGAAAACGTCAAATCTATAATAGCAAAATTGTTATTTGTTGTCAATAGGCAATCTTTAAACTTCGCAAATTGATTGGCACAGATAATAGAAGAAGAGGTGCGTTCAAAAGCTGCCTCTTCCAGATTCGAGCGTTTCTCAACAAGTCAGAATGCAGGATTGCGCTGTGTCATTAGAATAAGCCTTACATAAGCTCAGCAAGGGCATCTGCAATTGCACTGAGCACTTTATCGGCGTTTGGCAACGCGCGCCTGGCAGATGCATGGCTTGCATTTAGTGCAGGGACCAAGCCCACTGGTTTTGTTCATCCAAAGGCACTTGCTGCGCATCGCAGTTTTCCAGATCCTGCCAAGGCAATGCGGAACGATGATGAAATAATGAATGCTTTCTGTGCTGTGCGCGATGATATTGAGAAAGAGATGATTTGGCTACTGGGCGCCCGATCTTGAGCCGGTTTAACTATTAGACGGCTAGCAGGAATAGTCTTGAAACAACTGCTCAACAAGGCTACCTGGAATACAATAGGGTCTTACTTAAAATCGTTGTAAAATAATGCTGGCGAAAGGACCAACTTATGACTACAGTGCTTGAGCATCTTCAAACTCTCAATAAAGGCGACCAAATTTCCCTGGTTCTCGCAGGAATAATTGTGGACGGAACGTTCCACGAATTGGTTGATGACCGCGTTGTGCTAACCGACGCAACATCTCGTTTTATCAAAAAGAGGCACTATACTTTGGAAATTCCCATTGAAAGTATCTATGCTTGGGGAAAGCAAGAGAAAAAGGAAGAGAAAAAGAAAAAGAAGAAAGCTGATTAACGAATTGTGATTCGGAGAATATGTCTCTTTGCAACAAAGGTCGACAATCCGTGACCCTAACATTCAAGTTACGCAGTAGTACCGATGAACTGCTTTCCTTAACGCGGCAATCAGGTAATAATTGACGAAAATTCCAACGTCGCTAGATTTAAAGAAAAACATAGATGTTTTCTGTTGCAAGGCCCGAACTCGTGTTGGGCGTGCGACCAGGATGGACGTGGACAATGAAGAGATAGAAGTTCGAAAAACAATTGACTCAAGATCACGTAGTGGGGCAAATGAGAAAATCTCTATATCCGAGAAAAATATAACCCTCAGATTGCAGATTAGACGGCAAGCTACCTATGCATAGACTAGTGAGAGCCAGCACACAAAATAATTACCGCTTTTCATACTGATCATCAAGTATTCTTTTAAATGTAAATGCATTGCAGGCCAAAATTGAGTATCCACTTTAGAAGCTATCAGGTGAGCTATGTACAACATAAAATTATTAGGGCCAGGTCAGGCATCCTTTGATGGCATAGCCATCAGCGGTTTTCCCGGACAACAACATTGCATGCTTTTCTATTATTTGCTGCTTAATCGGCAGATTCCGCACACGCGCGAGCAGATCGCGGCTGTCTTCTGGGGGGATGAGCCATCAGTTGTGGCACGCAAGAACTTACGCAATACCCTATGGCGACTCAGCCAATCGTTCCGATCTGTCGGCGGCTCATTGGAAGAACTCATCACAATTCAAGAGGATTGTATTGCCGTTACAGATGCAAACACGTATCGGCTGGACATCGATGAGTTTGAGGCAGCTTCGCGTTGCTGTTTGGATTCTACGGAACGGGATTTGAGCGTTGAGCAGGTTTCCTTGTTGGAGACTGCGGCTGATCTTTACAAAGGTGATTTACTGGAAGGCATTTACGAAGATTGGTGTTTATTCGAACGGGAACGGCTGCGGTTGGCGTATCTCAATATTTTGTTCAGGTTGATGGCACACCATGGTCGGAACGGCAATTATCCGCGGGGTGTGGAATATGGTCAGCGCATTTTGCTACTCGATCCAATGCGCGAGAAGATACACCGGGAACTGATGATGATCCACTGGCTGGCCGGGGACCGAGAGGCAGCATTATCCCAGTATCGTTCCTGCTGTCAGGTTTTGGATACCGAACTAGGATTAAAGCCGGTCCCGGAAACGCAGCATCTGTATGAGATGATCCTGCGCCGTACTTCCTCGCCAGAGGAATTCCAATTGCGCAAACGCAATACACAAAGCCCAAACGCTCAATCGAATCCACCGATTCAGGAAATGTTGCAAAAGCTGCGCTTTCTTGAGACGATTGTTGAGCAAACAAATGCTGAGTTGCATCTTTTGGAACAGATGCTTCATCAGGTTCTGGATAGATAACCAAGGAACTTCATTTGGCGATTGACACAGAATTGATTCCATAAATCCACTTTCAAAGACTCTGCTGAGGCGCTCGAAAGACGCCTAAGCTCTAAACTGGCTCCAAGCCAGTTTTCTTTTTTCTTGAGGACGAAATTTGCAAAACCAAAATTACTCTTTTGTTGTCCGGCTCTGGCGCGAAAACAGCGAAGGCGATCGAAACCTAGCCATATGGCGCGGTTCAATTGAACAGGTAGGGAGTGATGGCCGGATTTACTTCTCAGATCTGGATGGAATCACCCGAATCATCCAGACTCAGGTTGGCATACCAGTGGCGCCATCACGTGTCAAATGGCAACTGTGGTCAACACTAAAGGATCGCGTTGAAAAACTCTGGAAGCATTTTTTCGCCTGAATCTATGGATGAAATCCATTCGAGTCTGAAGCACTTACAGGTCGACCTGAGGCGCATCGATATTCTCATTCAGCACGCGGTGCGACGCTGGCAACAGGCTGGCCAAGATACGGCGGATGCCTTTCGAGGCTTGTACATCTCTGATGCGGAAGTGGAACAGCTCCTGCATCGTCCTCTTGGTTCCAACTGGGGTCAATCGAGCCGCCTGCCGGAACAAGAAGAGTCTTCCTTTGAGGAAGCCAATCGGCAGGCAGCACTTCAAGTGCAAGCTGTCCAGCGCGGACAGGCGACCAGATTGCAGGGTCTTGTCGATGCTTTTGATCTTGATACGTTTGATAAAGATGTATTACTCCTAAGTCTGGCACCTGCCCTGGATCTCCGTTACGAAAAGATCTACGGTTATTTGCAGGATGATGTAACCCGCAAACGTCCTGGTGTGAATCTGGTGCTGGATATTTTATGTCGACCTGGTTTCGAGCGCCTGCCTGTGCTTTCTCATTTCACGGCGGACGCTCCACTATTCAGGCATCATCTGCTGGAGCGCTTTTCTGAACCTGGGCAGAACAAATCGCCCTTGTTGAGTCAATCACTGCTGATCGATGAGACGATCGTACACTGGTTATTAGGAAGTTACCAACCGAGCGGTGAAGTTGCGGCTTACCTAAAGCTCAACCAAACCGTAAGTGATGACAGCCGCAGGGATGGCAAGCAAGATCAAAATTATTCAGCAGACCTTTTGAAACAAAATCCACTGTTCATTTACTACGGTCCGGATCGGCTCGCGCAACAGGATGCGATGCAGCGGCTTGCCCGCCAAACGAAGAAATCTATACTGACAATCGACTTGACGGAGATCCATGGAGAAGAGATTAGCCTGCAACAGGCGTTACGTGCAACTCTCAGAGATGCGCGTCTCACCGAATCCGTTGCATTCATCCAAGGCTGGGATGCCTGCCTGGATGCTGGAGTTGTGCGTGGCGGTTTGATCCATGAACTGCTCGAGCATCCTGGAATGGTTGTTACAGCAGGGAAAGTTTCCTGGCGGCCAAGCGGGTTCCCGCACACGAGGCCCACTCACTGGCAGGAATTTCCAATTCCCGCTTACGGCGACCGGAAATCACTATGGAATCAATACTTGAAGCAGGCACACCTCTCCCTACCTGCGGACCTCACCAGCTTGTCAGGGCAGTTTGCGTTGACCAGTGAGCAGATCCGCGACGCCGTTGTATTGGCAGCGAATCGAGTGAGGGAGACCGATACCGAACTGTCAGAGGAAGATCTCATGATCGTGGCACGGAATATTTCCAGTTCACAGCTTTCCGGGCTGGCACGGAAAATACCTGCCCGTTATAGCTGGTCTGATATCGTCTTGCCCGAAGACCAGATATCGCTTTTGCAGGAGATCATTACGACTGTGCGCGGCAGATCCATTGTGCTGGAGGAATGGGGTCTCGGACGGAAACTTGCGTCCAGTTACGGAGTTAGCATCCTCTTCGCCGGCCCGCCAGGCACCGGCAAAACAATGGCTGCCCAGATCATGGCTTCTGAGCTTGGGCTTGACCTGTATAAGATCGATCTTTCTACGATCGTTAGCAAGTACATCGGTGAAACGGAAAAGAATCTGGAACACATCTTTTCAGAAGCGGAGAGCAGCAACGCCATTCTCTTCTTTGATGAGGCGGATGCATTGTTTGGGAAACGGTCAGAGGTGCGCGATTCGCACGATCGTTATGCCAACGTCGAGATCAGTTACCTCCTTCAGCGCATGGAAGCCTACGATGGTGTGACGATTCTCGCCACGAATCTACGCTCGAATTTAGATGAAGCTTTCACTCGCCGACTGCAATTTGCGGTCGACTTTCCCTTCCCGGATGAAGCAGATCGCCTGCGTATCTGGCAGGCACTGCTTCCTCTTGAGATTCCTCTCTCCCCACAACTGGATCTGGCAATGCTGGCGCAACGTTACAAGCTGGCGGGTGGCAACATTCGCAACATCATCGTGAATGCTGCCTACCGGGCAAGCGCCAACGGCGGGATGGTGACGATGGAACATCTCCTGCATGGTACACGAAGAGAGTTGCAGAAGATGGGACGTCTGGTGAATGAAGATCACTTTGCGCGCAGCGTTTTTTCGGAGTAAATGATGGCAAAGCATGGTCTGAAGAAAAAGCTGGAATATAGAAAAAAGTTGCATCGTCTTCAACTCCGCACGCAGGAGGAGAAGAATGCTCATGAACTCTTGCGTCTCAATTTCGCGGACCCCGAACACACACCGGCTTCTGAATTGGCGAATGCACCCCTGCAAAGCGCTCAACGTTTCACGCTAGCCAGTGAGTTGGCGCGGCTGCAAGGGAACCAACATGGACAGCGATTGGTCGTACCTTCGGCGCGACAACCCGATGCATTGTCACATGAAGAAGGTCACGCATTGCAATCGGGCGCCTTCAAGACCAGAACGGTGACGGAGCGTTTTGCGATCAGGGCGACAATCCAGCGCAAACCAGATGCCCAGGCGATCGATCCAATCCAGGCGGCGCGGTCGCGGCAGGATGCCGCACCCGGCGCCGAACATAAGGATGAAGAGTACCGCGCAATTTTTGAGAAACTCAGTATACCGCCGGCACAGACTACAGGCGCTGCAGAGAGCGCGATGAAAACCGAAGCAGCACTTGGTGTGCCAATCTCGATCCCTGATATCGACATCCCAGCGCTCGGTCAAATAGAGAGGACTGACTCAATCAGCGGGAAGTTTACGTATAAAGGCAGCATTAATAAAAGCCCTGATACCCCGAGCGAGGGTAACTTTGGTGAAACTCTTTCCTTTAGTTCCAAGCTGACAGGTATCACGATCACGCCAAAGACTAGTAGCTTTGAAATCTCTGCCACCTTTGAGCATCCGATTGTCTACAAAATTCGATCTGGCACAGGCCCGCGCGGCCAGGTTGATATCTCCTCTGAGGCTGACAGTGACATTACCAAGGACAACTACACCACGGTCGCTTCGGATCTGACGCCAAACATAAGCGACTTGAAGGGACGTCCACCCCGCACGAAGTTCTGGGCCGAAGATCTCACGGTGAAACACGAGCTTGTCCATGCGAAGGACGATCAAGGGAACGGGCCCGGTGCCATGGCAACCGTGACAACCTGGTTGAACGGTCAGACCGCCGCGGACGTTGATGCGGTCAAGGGATTGTTAGGCGCCCTGCCCGGCCGTTTTGCCACAGCACTCTTAGCAGCTCTTTCCACGGAAGACGGCGAGAAACACGCTTATGGCGACGGAGCGGATGCATATAAAGCACGCGCGAATGCCGTCAAGAGTAAGGGTGACAAGGGAGAGTACAAGTGAGCGACGAGCAGAATACATCATCCAAACGTACCCCAACAACTGACCTCGCTAACCTAGTGGTGCCTCGGCGCCCATCGGGTATCCCGTATGACACCGGCGAAGACGATGACTCGCAAGCCCTGCTTACCGCGAACGGATACACCACTGAGACTCAGGAACTGGTCCACTTGCTGGATTCCAACATTAGTGTATTTCAGGCGGCAGCCGCGCGAGTCCTTGGAGCGAAAGGCGAGCGCTCAGCCATCTCCGCGCTGCAGCGCCTGACCGATAACAATACAGCCGATGAGACCAGCCGCGTACAGGCTGCCTTTGCCATCGCAAGGATGGATGTGACAGCAGGTAGAGATGTGCTGAATCAAATGCTGGAGCTTTCTCCAGAAGCATCGCCCGCCCCGATGCAGGCTGCGGGTGCGCTCGCGCAAATCGGCGATCCGCGCGGCTACCGGGTGATCCGCGCCAGTCTTAGCAGTTCGAATTCTCTGACCGCCATGGTGGCTTGCAAGCAGTTATTTAAATTCGTAGCGCTTGATGGTCAGATGCTGCCCAATGGAGAACATGTCGACGCGTATGGATTGTACAAACTTATCCTGGCACGCTCGGAAGCAAACATTATCGGTGAAGCTCAGGCCCAATTGAAAATGCTAAACACAGATCAGGCACAAGAAATGCTCGCGGCTCACTCAGCCCGGAACCACTAAGCAAAAACAAGCTTTGAGAAATATGACCAAACAGAGACAGGAGAAAAAACAGCCTGAAAAGAAAAACGGGCACAAGTCAACTGCGGCGGTGATTGAACCTTTGCGAGAAATCGCGGGCAATACACCGTTGGTTGAGGGATTGTTCAGCGCGGACAGTAACATCGATATGCAGACACTACGAATAAACGATGCACATTTTCAGACAAGCCAGCAACAGAGAATCGCAGTGCAGATCGGACAGGCGCAAGGCAATCATCATTTACAGCGAGTTCTGAATGCGGAAAAGCAAAATAACACACAACTTAAAGGTGGCAAGTCATTGGTCTCCGCAGACTTATCCGCTTGGCAATATCTGTCCACCAACACTATACAACGCAATGGACCAACGGCTGCCGAACAAACGCAGTGGGAAACCGATTGGAATGACCCTGCTCTCAAGAAATATCAGAATACCTTCAAGGGGAGTGATCGTCCGGCAGGCACGGCGAAGCAGCGATACGATGTGCTGTGTCCGCTCTATTTTGGTCAGGGGATCCACCGGCCTCTGGTCTATGTAAGAGACCATATTGTTACCGCTCATCTATTTCAATTCACGACACCTGCTCACGACCAGTTGAGCACTGCACTGACAACGGCAGAAGCCACTCTTCGACAGAAGGGATATACAGAATTACCCGCAATCAGCGCATGGGCGTTCAATCCACGAACGACTTCCGAGGGCAACTGGAGCAATCACGCGGATGGCAAAGCCATTGATATTGACCCGGATCAAAATCCAAGATTAACGAATGCCCACAACCGCGACGTGATCTCGGCCTTGACCGGTGTTGATATGAAAGCCGCCAACCTGGGTTATGACACGCTAAAGGGCGCCAGCGATACGTTCAAGTCTCGCTTTAACGAAGTGGGGATGAAATCCCGAATTGATGAACTGCAAACAAAACTGGATGATTTGGCGAAAAAGAAAACAGAACTGGAAACGAACCTGAAAGCGATCCCCACCGGGAAGAAAGCAACTGCTGACGACCGCACGGCGAGAACTGACGTTCAAAATAAGCTCAAGGAGAATAAAAAGGAAAGGACAACTGCGAAGAAAGATCATGACCTCCTCAACGCAGAATTGGAAGCCTACGAAAAGTTAGATTCGGATCTGAGCACCACAGACATGCAAATCTTAGCGTTGAAGTTAATGATCGGTCTGATCAAAGGTCAGATCCCAAACGTCAGTGGAGCTGAGTTAAAAAAATTTCAAACCCAACTCAAAAAAGATGAGGCACAGCTTGCCAAAGCAGAAAAAAGAAAAACCCTTCTTGAGAAACAAAAAAATGAAAACACTCTGCGCAATTATGCCCAGGATGGTTTTGTAAATTTAAAGAAAGATATTGTTGAAGCCATGGAATCTGCTGGACTCTTTTGGGGCGGTAATTGGGGATCACCGAACTCAAAGGATTTCATGCATTTTCAAGTGAAGTGAATTTTTGATGATTAAAGTGGAAGCGCTATAGATGGCACAAACACTCACTCGCCAGACTCGCACCAAGAAAAATAATCAGCACAATCCCGAAAACAATCCGGTGATTGCATCGCAGAATGCGTTCGCGGGCGTGGCAGACGTAGCTGGTTTCATGAACCACGATAGGGCACTCGAGCAGGCAGCGCGCCTTGGCGACCCGAGTATGCAAACCATTCAGCGACAAAAGATGGTCAGGCGAATCGGGCAGATGCAAGGTAATCATCATTTACAACACGCTCTCAGTACTCACTACCAAAACATTCAGCGGAATCCCGATCCGAAGCAAACCGGCAAAGTTGGCTGGTCTGATGCTTCTCAGGAAAGCGCACAGACCTCGCAACCGGTAAAGGCAGACAAGATCCAGGTGCCTAAGGATACAGGCTGGAATACCGGCGAGATAAAGGTCGGTTCAATCAGGCGAATATTGATTTCGGGACTCAAGCATGGTCGACAATCCAACCCGGAAACGCATGCCGGCTATTCTGGCGTTACCTCAGAGTCAGCCGGTGGCAAGGCCGTGGTCTTGATCCCAGATGATTTCGCTGAGACAGATGATACACCGACAACCGTGCTACTACATTTGCATGGATTCGGTTCTGGCTATCGTCAGCTTGACGATCCCGTGGATCTCAAGAAACGTCTCGATGAGCTGAACGTCAAAAAAGGCGGTCTTGAACAAGACCTTGCCTCAAAAGAGGCACTGAAAACCACGGCCAATTCTGAACTCAACAAGATAAGAACACAAATCAGAGAAACAGAGAAACAGATCGCCAAGATCGGAAACCAAATCAACGACAAACTTGACTACGCCAAAAACCTGAAACCTCAAGGCGGCTCCAGCAGTGAGTTTGGTGATATCACCAGTAATCCTCTTGGATACCTCACCGAAGTTCTTGGAGTATTGCCGCAAAAAATCGAAAAATATAATCTTTCGGTTTCGGGCCACAGCGGCGGCGGACCCGGAGTTATGTCTATAGCCGGGGCTGTGAATAAACACAAAGTCAAACCGGGCGAGCAACAACATAAGGTTAACCAAATAATTCTTTTCGACGCCATTAACGGTAGCAAGGAGTCGGACGCTGTTCGAGATTGGCTCCAGGCGCGTGTCTCAGCAGACCGAACAGCACTCGCCAAGAAGAAAACACCGGCGGAGGTGGACAACTATTTCAAGGGTCGAACAGCCTTTCGCGGTTACTTTTCACCGGGCTACAAGTCGAATTATGAGACGTCCAAAATTATCACAGATGAATTGAGCAAAGCGAAGAGCACAAAACCAAATCCTTCCATAGCAGAATACAAGCAGAACAAATTAGCGGAACAGTACCAGGTGGTCGGCCCGATTGGAGAAAGAGTGAAACCAGCCCCTGGAAAAAAGCTGACATCGGAAGAGGAGTTCCGACCGCATGAACACCTGATCGGTGCCAAGAACGATGCATCCAAATACGGACTTCTGTATGAAGCGCTGAGTGCGCTGCCCTGATCTTAGGAATCAAATTTAGAAAGCAATGACCGGACAGAATCGCGAAACCGCGTCCGAAAAGAAAAATGGACACAAACCTCAAACTGCTGCTGTAGTGGAGCCGGTCAATGAATTCGCGGGTGTTAACGAAATGCCCAACACATTGCTAGGGCTGGATGATAGCGGAAATATTCAATCACAGGCTGCAACGTTGAGGGATCCGCGTCTGCATTCTGTCCAGCGGCAATCGATGGCTTCACAGATCGGGCAACTGCACGGAAATCAACATTTGCAACGCTTGATCCAGGCGAAAGCTCATGGTCCGAAAATCCACAGCAGTGAATCGAATCGATCTGCGCAGGAAGCCGAGACGATCGAATACACAGAACTTGAAGGATTAGGGGCAGCTGGTTCACTTTCTTTTGTGGGAGGTAATCCTCCCCCGGATGTCAATGTAAGCAGCTCGCAAATCTTCGTACCTTTCATTCAGAGGGAAGACGATGACGAGGATGGCGACCGCCCCTCAGAAGAAGAGCGCGCCCGGGCGTTAGCTCTTGCCAGGGCAGCGGAACAGGTCGCGGGTCAAAAAAAGAGCGAGGGACACGCGGATACAGCCAAGGCAAAAGACGAGGGCGAGGTTCAGGCAGATGCCGCAAAGACCGCTAAAGGTCAGGCAAAACAGGCCTCTGCGGAAGCAAACTCCATCAAGGAAAAGAGACACGCAACGGTCAAAGCCCACCAGGATGCGCACGCCGCTGCATTGAACGCTGCCCTCAAAGGAGCGACTGCTGAGGTGGAGGGAGAGAATGCAGAACAGGGAGCCGAGGTCGAAAAGAAAGCCCCGGCCTCGCCGCAAGAGGATCCGGCATTCCAGGCAGTGGTCACGCGTACGAAGAAGACTGCGACTCATCAACGGCACCATGCTCCGGCACTTACTAAGTCTGCAGAAGCGCAGGCAGCCTCTGTTCCACCTGCCAATGATTTAACCAGCAAGGCGCAAGCAAATCAAGTCGGTGCGATGGACCAGGCACCAGCGCCCGCTTTCAATGCCCAGGCATTCAAAGCCCAACTGATGGAGCGCATCGCTGCGATGGCACCAAAGACTACAGAAGAAGCAGATGAGTTCAAGGAAAAGGATAAGCTGGGCAGCGTCAAAGGCGAGATGCAGGGCAAAGTCAGCCAGGAGAAAACCTCTTCGCAGAGTCCATTGCAAGATAAGACCAAAGCGCCGCCTGATCCAAGTGGAATTGAACCCAAGCAGGTGACAGAACTGCCGCCTGCTGATCCCGGTGCCGCGCCCGGCGGCGTATCAGCCCAGGATGCTGCGCCAAAGCTCAAGACACATGGTGAGGTTGAGAAACCTTTCCAGGAAGGCAGCCAGTCGCTTGATAAACAAATGGCAGACGAGGATGTGACTGAGGAACAGCTTTCCAAGTCGAACGAGCCGGAGTTCCAGGGAGCACTTGCCTCCAAGAAGGAGGCACAAACCCAGGCGGCTACTGCACCTCAGGAATATCGCTCGTATGAGGGACAAGAGGTCAACCAGGCGAAGGCACAAGCTGTCGGAACCGCGCAGGGACATTTGCAGTCCATGCATGGGGATCGGGCGCAGGCACTGGCGCAAATCG
>WNFZ01010856.1_pt1 | contig 14347 bp, 16 predicted proteins | sample 5400081 | NCBI WGS metagenome assembly WNFZ01 (sample SAMN13153365, study PRJNA577476) | soil metagenome | isolation source: 80 cm soil or saprolite under grassland replicate 1 | place: USA:California | collected 2016-06-15
TATTGCGTTTGATGGAAGGTCGAACGAGTTTTGTCATTGCTCACCGTCTCTCCACGATTCGCGATGCCGATAATGTGATCGTCATTAAAGATGGCGAGATCATCGAACAGGGTACACATCAGCAATTGCTGGACGCCAAAGGATTCTTCCACCATCTTTATATGAGTCAGTTCAAGGGAATAGCAATCTAAATTTCATGGTAACAACACTATCTGGCGTCAAATCGGTTTTGAACTCCTATAGCAAAGTATTGGGATTGCTGTCCATGATTCTGCTCGGTATGTTATTGCCACAGTTTCATACATTATCAGCATATCTACAATATCTGCTTATGGGGATGTTATTCTTTGCCTTTCTGGATATCAAACTTCAACGGCAGTCATTTCAAAAAGGCGTGGTCTGGGTGGTGCTGGCAAATATCGCCGTGGCATTTACTGCCTATTGGATTTTGCGCCCCTTTGATTTGAATCTCGCACTGGCAGCCTTTATCACGGGGATCGCTCCGACAGCGATTGCCGCGCCGGTGATTATTGGGTTCATTCAGGGACAAGTGGAATACGTCGTTGGTGCAGTGTTATTGAGCAACGTGGTCATGTCACTGGTGCTGCCGATCGCATTGCCATTTATTGTTGGCGACGTGGTGAAGATCTCAGTCTGGCAAGTGCTTCAGCCCGTTTTGGCAACCATGTTTATCCCGTTGATTTTGGCTCGTTTGGTAAATCGACTGCCACAAGAGGCTCAATCTGTGATTCGTCGTGGTAAGGCGTTATCGTTTCCTCTCTGGCTGCTTGCCCTCTTCATTACATGCTCAAAGGCTGCAGACTTTCTGCGTAACAACTTTACAGCGTCGGTATCCACGGTTCTCTCGATTGCTTTCATTTCCCTGATCATTTGCATTGTAAATTTTGCTCTTGGTGCAGCATTGGGTGGAGAGCGTTTTCGACAAGAGTCCAGCCAATCACTAGGACAGAAGAACAATTCCTTCGTGATCTGGGTGGCGTTGACGTTTATCAATCCACTGGTGGCGATGGGACCCACGTTCTACATTCTCTATCATAACCTCTACAACTCCTGGCAGATCTATCGCTTTGAAAGAAGACGCTCTGAATAACTGAGCTGATTAACGAAGAAGGTCCCTCACAGAGGACCTTCTTCGTTAGGATGGATCAAATGTATTTTATCTGTTCATCGGTTGTTCATCCGCCCATTGTCGAAGTTGGTGTAGGCATGTCGGTTGAAGTGGCAGTTGGAATCGATGTGGAGGTGAATGTCGGCTCAGTTGTTGCTGTTGGCGTAGAAGTGGATTCATCCGTTTCTGTCGTCGAAGTTGGCGTGACCGTCGGTGTCAACGTGGATGCACCCTCCGAGACAACGATCTGTACATAAACTGATTGCCCAAAAGCATTTCCATCTTCGTCCGCTAATCGCCAATATCCGGTGTAAGTCCCTTCGCTGTCAGGAGCGACAAGTGAAACGGAGATCTCACCCGATGAACCAGTGGATACTGTCTCGCCAATCTCCGTATCATCACCATCCATATCGGTTCCAGAGACAAACGTTATCAAATAGTTCTCTGTCCACTCACAACTGCCGGTATTTTGAAAATCCCATGTTTTGGCGAAAGACTCTCCAGGTGCCAATACTGTTCCGTCAGGGATGGTCACATCGCTGACATAAATTGCGTTGCTGCAACCATTTGCCGTCGATGCAGCTGAATACGAGATCGAACTCTGCTGCGTCATCGTGACTGGAATTGTTGGGAAACTAAATGGCGTTGCTGTGAGAAATGTAGTTTGTATAGCTCTCGGAGTAGAGATGTTGCTTTGTGCAGAAATCGTCGCCGCTGCCGCAGTGTATGCATTCGATAAATCCATTTCTGCTGTGGCTGTCGCGCTGACTCCGCATGCTGTCAAAAGGGATAAGAGCAAAATCAAAGGAAGTAGTTTCAACTGATTTTTCATAATGCTGTTTCATAGGGTTGGTCTACAGGACCAACCCTATAATTTTCCGTGCTATGCCGCGATTTTCTGTTGCAGGGATTGGATCACTACTTCTACCAAAGCTGAAGGAACACTTGCGGTCACCGATATGCTTGAGCTTGCTTGCGCATTTTGGGTTTGACCTGTGCTCGAGGCAGGAGCTGCGCCGCTCATCTCCGGAGAGATCCCGCCACCATCCGAAGGAGCGCCACCGCCATCTGGAGGTCCGCCAGCAGGCATGCCTCCGCCGTTTGATGAACTTGATGGAACGCTGACCGTACTGCTCGAACCGCTCGAAGTAACGCTCACGCCCTGCATGGAAGCAAGTACATCCTGCTGTGTAATATTCATTTCGGCGATCGCGCTGATTTGATCAGCCGTCATCGTTTCTTGAATCTGTGCGATCAAACCATCGATCTCTGCCTGAGCAGCCGTTTGACTCTGGCTGAGCTCCTTGTAGACCTGCCAATAAACGACCAAGTTCTTTGCTTGATCAGCGGTGACATCTTGATCGGTGCCTGCCAGCTTGAGTGTTCCAACGGCAAGTTGTGTTTCGATGGGCAGGCTGCTATTTGAGTTTATCGGTGTTCCCGTAGATGCAGAACTACAAGCGGTCAATGTGATTGCCAGGATCATCAGGCTTGATAAGAAAAGTTTTTTCATGAATTTCCTTTCGGGTGTTTTGAATACTTCATCTTTGTGCAGAAATGACAGAGTGCCGTAAATTTGGTAAAGTGAAAGTTTTGATTTTGACCTGCAAAGCTATACAAAACTTTGCTGATTTAAGAGACAAGCGGTAGTCTGCGATTCTCAATCAAACGTATTGCTTTTTGAATTGCAAGTACAAGAATGGTGATGCCAGTTATCTTCGCCAGTGTTCCAAGCACTCCTCCAAGTCCTCCGGCAATAGATCCGCCATCGCGGTCGCCGCCTTCCGGACGCGTGATTGGCTGAAATGTTTGACCGTTGGTGCTGGTCGTTGTGGGTGATTGTCCAGCATCATTGGAAGCTGCGGTAGTGGAACCATTGTTGACTGCAAGTGAAAATGCTCCTGCAACAATGGCTGCGACAAGCAAGATCATGATGATTCTCAAAATGGTTTTCATAATTATTCCTTTCATATTTTGGGTAACCTTGCGAAGGCTGCCCGGAGGGCCTGAACCTTCGCAAGGTTTTTGCTGTAAAACGGGGCGGGCTCAAGCCTCGGTTCGCCCGCCCCTTCGGCTCTTACTTACTCTTTTCGGCTTGAACCGGCTCAGCAGACAATACTTGAGGCAGAGCGCGTGGTTGCAACAGACCACGGACCGGGTTCACAATATAGCGACCGACGTTGGTAACGACCCATTTGAAATGCAGCGCAAAGTGGACACCTAATAAAGCAACCGAAATATCGGACAGCAAGAAGTGAATGGATTTCCAACTACTGCTGACAGCTAACTGAATTCCAAGAGCTGGAAGAACACTTTTCGAAATCATCAACCCACTGAACAAAGCGCCGGTCATGGCGATGAAGAAGAGTGTGTTCACGACAAAATTCAAGCGTGACTGGTGCCAGAGTTTTTTGAAGAACTCTTTACCCACTTTCATGATCCAATCCCAGTGCAAGAGCAGGTGCGTGATCACAGCTCCTGCCAGAGAAATAGCGAGCCATTCGTGGACAGTGACGCCTGTCAGATGCGGATTCGACACAGCTAGAAAAGCAGCGAACATTGTGAGGTCTAGAACCAGGTTTGTTTTGGTTGACATGATTTCTTTTCTTTCTCCTCCCCCAATTTCCTTTTCTTATTTATCCGCTTCCAAATACGGATGGAAATTGGGGAGGTGGGGAGGGGGCATTTGAACTTACAAAAATCATTTTAGATTCCATCGCTGTGAGGAAGCCAAGAGAAAACTGTGAAAAGACTGTGAATCATTCCTCCCCCAAAAACGTTCTTTTGGTTCTTAGGGGAGGTTAGGATGGGAAAAAACAAACCCATCTTCCTTGAGGAGTTTTGGAAGATGGGTCACACTTTCTCTTATATCGGCTTGGTTTTATTTACTTGGGAATGGGTCACCTCCTTTATGAGATGGATGCGCAGATTCGATTGTGCAGAGAACCTCCTTGTTCAACTTTGTTTGGTTTGGTTGAACAAGATCATTCTAAAACCTCAAGCTGTGAAAAAGCCAAGAAACTTGTGTACTTTTGCATAATGTCGCATGAGTACCTGTACTTGAAATTGAATTTCAGTCTGGGAAATCGTTTAACAGCAGGGTTGGTTAATCAGACAAGCGATGGAAACTCATGATTTCTTCACAGCATTTTCACAGCATCCTTGTTTATAGTTAATTTATCAGACCCTAAAGGTTTGAATCGTAAATTTGGTTGCAAGCTTATAAGGAAAGTTTGAATAATCCGCTACTTAAATGCAAAGGAAACCTTTAGGGTCTTTAATTGGTTGTGATAAGATGAAAAAAGAGAGAAATTATGCCTAGTGTACTTATTGTCGATGATGATCCGAAACTTCTCAAGATGCTTCAGCGCACCCTACTATATGAAAACTTAAATGTATCCACCGCCAGCAATGGATTGGAAGCGTTGCCGCTGATGGAATCTCGGCACCCTGATCTCATCATCGTGGATTGGATGATGCCGAAAATGGACGGGCTGTCATTTATCCAAAAATTGCGCGACGAGGAAAACAAAACCATGATTCTGATGCTCACGGCGCGGGATGCCATCGAGAATCGCGTCGAAGGTTTGGAAAGTGGCGCCGATGATTATCTCGTCAAGCCATTTGCGCCGGCGGAATTGGTAGCGCGTGTTCATGCGATGTTAAGACGAGTGGAAGCGAAGCCTGAAAATCAGACAGTTACGTATGCAGATGTAACCCTCGATCCGGCTACCCGCGAGGCGTGGCGCGGCAACATGCTGATGAATCTCACCGTGACAGAATTCAACCTGCTTCATTTATTATTGCGACATCCACGCCAGGTGCTCGAACGCAGGCAAATCTTGAACGATGTTTGGGGATATGATTTCGGCGGCGATGATAATGTGCTCGAAATCTATATCGGTTATCTTCGCAAGAAACTGGAAGCCGACGGTCAGCCGCGATTGATCCAAACCGTGCGTGGCGTTGGCTATGCATTGCGCGAGGAATAATGTCCATTCGATTACGGTTCACATTACTCTATACTTTCATTCTTGCCCTAACGCTGACCATCTTTGGTGTTGCTCTTTATCTTATTCAGGCACAGTACACCCTTAACTCGCTCAAACTGGACCTGAGTCAGGGTGCCAATAAATTAGCGGAAGCAGCCCTGAAATCGGAAAATCATCCCGCACCGCCAGACGCCGGGGGACCTCGTCCGCCGATACCTTTCGACCAATTTTCAAGCGACCAAACTTTCCGGGCTTTAGCGGAACGAGATATTAATCGTATTTTGGATGCGAACGGTAATCTCGTTTCCAGCCCGTTTGGCAGGCCCGCTGACGCGCTTCCGTTGAGCACTGATGGGCTCAAAACGTTACAGAATAAGCAGGATTGGTGGGAGACAGCTGTTGTTTCCGGCGAACAGACCCTCATCTATAGCCGCCCCGTCATTGTGAACGATAAGGTTGTTTACATCGTACAAGATGCACGTCCATTGACCGAACGGATTCGCACCCTAAAAGCGCTCGCAATCACATTGATCATTGCCAGTTCTCTTATCACGTTGATCGCATTTGGTATTGGTTGGGTCCTCTCCGGAATTACTCTAAGTCCAATTCATCGCATTACGCAAACCGCGCAAGAGATCAGCGATGAACGCGACTTCACGCGGCGCGTCACTTATACGGGACCTCCCGACGAAGTTGGTCAACTCGCCAACACATTTAATTCGATGTTGTCTCGTTTGCAGGATGCTTTTCAAAAAGTGGAGCATTCCCTGCAAATGCAGCGTGACTTTGTGGCAGATGTCTCGCACGAACTGCGGACTCCGCTGACAACTCTGCGCGGAAACCTGGGACTACTGCGCCGTAATCTGCCAGTGGAAGAACGAGATGATATTCTCAATGATATGGTGGAGGAAAGCGATCGCCTCATCCGTTTAGTGAACGATTTACTTCAACTCGCTCGCGCCGATGCGGGTCGCGCCTTAGTAAAGGAATCTGTAGATGTTACTTCAGTCGTAGAAGAAACGGTGCGCCAGGTCAGCCAACTTGACCCGCAAAGAGATATTCAATTGAATATAGATCCAAATCTGAATATCGTTGGCGATAAGGACGCGCTGAAACAAATCTTATTAATTGTATTAGATAATGCCCTCAAACATTCCGGCGCTGATATCCATGTCACCGCTAAAGTACAAGGGAATCAAATTCAGATTTGTGTGCAGGATTTTGGAGAAGGCATCCCACCTGAGAAACTGGGACATGTTTTTGATCGTTTCTATCGTGGAGAAGAGGCGGCGACCATTCCCGGTTTTGGCTTGGGGTTGCCGATTGCGAAAGCACTAACGGAAAGAATGGATGGCAAAATTTTGCTTCAAAGTGAAGTAGGAAAGGGCACGATTCTAGAGCTTGATTTTCCCGTGCGATTTCGTTAAGTAGAATATATTTTTAGGCTGTGGGGTCTTCCGGTTCTACTACTTTAAACACCTGCCGGACTTTGCTCGAATGAATCGAGTCGAGCTGCTTTTTCAGGAGATGCTGGAAGTAAATAGTAACCCATGGTCCGATAGGGATGGAAAGCAAATACTTGATCCCTTTATATCTGCTCATGAGCTCTTCGTACATATTCCACTTTTCTAATACTTTCAACGCGCTGAATAGCTTTATGAAAAATTTCTCTCTGGGCTGTCCCTCGAAATATCCCGCCAGAATCGCTTCTCGATATTTTTTCAAAAGAGATGCAGGTAGGTATAACCCGCCTGTCAGAATTTGCTGCTTATAGGTCTCCGGATTAATGATAAGCAATCCAATATCGGAGTAAATAGGGGCAAGCCGCGCCTTGATATCGATCAGGCAAACTTTTCCATCCGCCGAGTAAAGAATGTTGTCAGCAGTCAAATCCGCGTGCGTCATGGAAAACAGCATGGAATTGATCTGGATATTTTCAAGTTTCTGCGTAAAAGAGTCCACAATCGACTTTGCAGCAACTCTTCGATGTGTGTAGTGTTCGATTTGCTTTGCATATGTCAGCACATCATTCAAGATGTCATTGGTGGAATAGGAAGTTGCAGTAGGTACGTAGATATCATAATGAAAGTAGCGCAATAATTTACCTGCCTTTCTGGCAGCCTCCTCAAGTTCACTCGTGCCGGTTCCGTTAGAGGAGGAACGCGCTTTCATCAGCAGTTGCTTCAAGGTCCGAGAGGGATATTCCTCCATCACAATCGCAGAGTATTGTTCAAAGTACTCCAGTGGACGGATCACGCCAAAATCATCGTCCACGCCTGCCAGCCAATTAAACATATTTTCCAAAGAACTATATTCCATGGGACTGACTTGATGAATGTCCGCGGCAAGCGCCTGCCAGAGCGAATCCATCTTGGGATGACGGCGGACCTTGACCAAAATCGCTTTCTTCTCATTTGTGGATATGCTGATCGGGTACCGGAAAATAAAGCAAAAACGATAGGACCGAATCTCAGGCTCAGCGACCTCCAGACGCGCGCCGGATCCATACCATGCATCCAAGGAGCTTGTGATCCTGGCGGTAATGTCGTCAAGAATGAGCTGATCCTTATCGTTCAACTTATAAGGTACGATTGCCATTCTTCATTCTCCTGCTCTGCTACGGATAAAACATTGACAATGTTTTGTCGAAATATTTCCCCAACTGCGGTCATTGCCTCAATAAAGGACATGCCAAATGGTTCAAGATGAGTCGGAAGGCAGAACACACTTGCCCGTTGATAATAAAGATCCAACTCTTGTGGTTTGGCGGGACCGATTACTTCACAGTTGGAGATATGAAGATCCGGTTTTGCACCAACTATCGTGAGCCGCGCCTGTGGACATTTTTCCAGCACTAACTGAAACGCCTTCACGAGATCTGGTCCGCCTTTGCGCTGCCAGTCTAATCCCACAAAAAGAATGTTGCTCTGCGTATAGTCAATATCATTTGTCTTCCTTTGGGCAACTTTAACATTACTGCCTGCGTAGGCAAGTACAACTTTTTGAGCGCCAATGTCATAGTCTTCCAGCATCGAGCGTTTGACGTTCGAACTACGGACAAATATCAGATCCGCATTTTGGTAGATCTCGCTTTCCACGGCTATCCATTTAGATGAATACAAGTTCTTTTTGCTCGCTTCATAATGCCGGTTTTCCAGATGTGTGTGGTCGGTGTAAACAAAATGGGGAATTCCGGGAGTACTCCCATCGAACAAGGATTGCATTTGAAAGGAAAAGGAATATTCTCCGTTTGCAACTTTGCCTCGGATGAGTTTGCGGATCTCACGAAAAATATAGGGTGTTCGCCAGAAAGCAAGCCTGAATTTTTTTCTGCGTAAGATGATGTCTTTGCCGTAAAGAAGCACTGTAAGGATACTGTTGACTAAAATGATCGTTGGTCGTTGCCTGACCATTGCGGATACATCAATCACATCCACATTATGCTCAGGAAATTGATCTTGGATTACCCCATCCACTATGCTGTTTGCGAGAGGCCATGCTTTTGGTCGAATGAAAGCAATGCGCTTCCTTCTAACCATCAGTCATTCTTCCTATTTTTAATACTTCACTACCAATGTTAACATTTATTTAAGTGTATATAATATATGACGGTTTCAATCTAAGATTGTAACGCCTAACCGAGGTCACTTCTGGCAGAAAAAGCATTCCCCTCCACGGAGGGGGATAATGCACTTGCCCGTCGGTTGGATTACTCGTACAATCAGAGCGCTACTGCAGAATGGCCCATAACTAACGAAGTTAGTTTGCTTATGGGTCAAGCAGTAAAGATCAATGAGATGAAACGGGAAAGGAAACCATTTCATGATGGACCTAAAGCAGTTTGGTGAAAGAATCATCAATAATCTGGAACAGGTGATCGTGGGAAAGTACCAGTCTTTGGAACTGGTTGTGATCGGCTTGCTATGTCAGGGACATGTGTTGATCGAGGATGTGCCAGGCGTGGGAAAAACAATGCTGGCGCGCAGCCTGGCGAAGTCTTTAGACTGTACGTTCAATCGTATTCAGTTCACGCCAGATATGCTTCCCAGCGATGTGACAGGCGTTTCCATATTCAATCAGCAGAAGCGTGAGTTCGAGTTTCGTCACGGTCCTATTATGGGACAGATCATCCTTGCCGACGAAGTCAACCGCGCCACGCCGAAAACGCAGGCAGCCTTGCTCGAAGCGATGGAGGAAAGACAAGTCACGGTCGATGGTTTGACTCACATGCTCCCGAAACCCTTCATGGTTCTTGCCACACAGAACCCCATCGAATATGAAGGAACATTCCCTCTGCCCGAGGCGCAGTTGGATCGTTTTCTTTTACGCGTGCGATTGGGTTATCCCAGCCCGTCAGAGGAAATCAAGGTGTTGAACGAGCAGAAGTTCCGGCATCCGATTGAGGGATTGAAGGCTGTTGTGAAAGTGGATGAATTATTAGATGCAATCGATTCGGCTCGCGAGCTATATGTTGCTCCTGCTATACAGCGTTATATCGTTGATCTCGTAGGGCGCACGCGTCAGAGCGGTGACGTCTATCTTGGTTCCAGCCCGCGCGGGAGTCTCGCATTGTTCCGAGCCGGACAGGTGCGGGCTGCCCTTCAAGGACGTGATCACGTGCTGCCAGATGATATCAAAGCGCTGGCTGTTCCCGTCCTGGGACACCGTATTATTGCCTCGCCTGCCGCGCGCCTACGAGATTTGAGTGCTGATCGCATCGTTCAGGAGATCGTGTACAGTGCCCCGGTTCCCGGTGGTGATTATCATGCGATCGCCGAAAAGGAAAAGGTTAAGATCAAGTGACACCGGGTCGTATTTTCGTTTTACTGGTTTTAGCGGTTGGCGCAGTCGGGACGGCAGTCAATGGTGGCACGCTCTATGTAAAGCTGCTTTATCTCGGCGGGCTGCTGATCATTCTTGCCTGGTTGCTTACCATTTTTTCTTTGCGCGGCGTCAAAGTGGAGCGGACTGCACGGGCACAACGCGGCACAGTGGGCGACATCTTTGAGGAACATTTTGAAATTACCAACATGAGCCGCATTCCCAAGCTTTGGCTGGAAATCGCCAACGGATCGAACCTCCCTTTTACAACGGGTTCGCGCATCGTGACTCTCTTACGCGGGAAACAAAAACGAATTTATACCGCTCGAACGTGGCTAGTCAGCCGCGGCGGATTTTTGCTTGGTCCAACGACGGTCACATCTGGTGATCCGTTTGGAATCTTTCGCGTATCGAGAGTGTTCCCTGCCAAGTCATCTTTGGTTGTGCTGCCGCTGATCTTTCACGTCAATGAATTTCTCTCCCCACCAGGCTTACTGCCCGGTGGCAAAGTGATCCGTCGCAAATCCATTGATGTTACGCCGCATGCTTCTGGCATCCGTGAATATATTCCTGGCGATCCCATGAAGGTGATTCACTGGCCCACCAGCATCCGCCGCGATCAACTCATGGTCAAGGAATTCGAACAGGATCCACAGGCAGAGGTATGGTTATTTCTGGATACGCACAAAAGTGTGCATTTCGCGCGCCCTCAAGAAGAAAGAGAACATTATCCGATTGACGACCTGCTGTTGTTGCGTCGCCGCGAGGTCAAGTTGCAGCCTTCCTCGCTTGAATATGCCAGCAGCATTACCGCTTCGCTGGCACATTACTTCATCGATCAGCGTCGCGCGGTGGGATTGGTCACTTCTTCTTACCGAAATTACAAAATCATTCCTGCAGAGCACAGCGAACGACAGGAAGCAAAAATCCTCGAAGAGCTTGCCTTCCTTCAGGCGGAGAGCGCGTATACGCTGCCCAGTCTGGTCACCGCACAGATGGGACAGCTGCCTCAGGGAAGCAGTGCAATTTTGATTACGCCGATGATTTGGTCAGAGTTGCTGCTGGCAGTCGATAGTCTGCAACGACGCAACCTTCGTCCGGTGGTTGTGTTGTTGATGATTGAATCGTTCGGCAGCCATACAAGCAACGAAGACCTTGCCCAATCGCTTGAGGCGCGCAATGTTCCAGTCTGCCGCGTATACTGTGATGCCGACCTTTCGGAAACACTCTCCAGTTTTTCAGCCAATACATTTTCAAAGGATATGTCATGGCGCCAGCCCGTGTTATCGCACTTGACTTAAATTTTCAGGGACGTCCTCACGCAATTGCTTCTTATTTGATAAAACATTCTGAGGGTGCCGTCCTCATTGAAAGCGGACCCGGCTCGACTCTTCCCGCTCTGCAAGCCGCACTTGCCCAGGAAGGTTTATCTCCTCGGAACATCACTCACGTATTGTTGACGCATATCCACCTCGATCACGCCGGCGCGGCGGGATGGTGGGCAGGACAAGGCGCGAAGATCTATGTACATCGTGTTGGTGCGCCTCATATGATCTACCCCGAAAAATTACTCGCCAGCGCCGCGCGTATCTACGGCGACCGGATGCAAACCTTGTGGGGCGATTTTCTGCCGGTTCCCGAAGATCAACTGATCGTCGCAAAAGATGGCGAAGAGATCGTCATCAACGATTTGAGATTTGTTCCCATCGATACACCCGGTCACGCCGAACATCATTATGCTTATCTTTTTGAAGATATCTGTTTCAGCGGCGATGTGGGGGGAGTGCGTATTCCCGGCTATCAATATCTGCGCGTGCCGATGCCGCCGCCCGAATTGAATATAGAACGTTGGCACGCGAGCATTGCCCGTCTGCGTAGGGAAAAATTCAAAATTATCGCGCCGACCCATTTCGGCATGTTCGACGATGTGGCCTGGCATCTCAACGAAGTCGATAAAGGTTTGAATTCCGCCTCACGCTGGCTGGAAGAGGTTATGCCAACGGATCCATCTCTTGAGCAGATGCGCCAAAGCTACACCGATTGGATCATGGAAGAGGGCAAGCAATTTGGACTCGACGAAGAGGTTGTCCGCGCTTATGAATTGGCAAATCCCCTCGGCATGAGCGCAGATGGATTGTTGAGGTATTGGAAGAAAGTACACAATGCAGCATAGGAAGAACAGCGCTTCAGAGCGCTGTTTTTCTTATTGACAGATATGGTTCTTGATTTAATTATGGAGTAGCAGTAGCCATCGCGGGCGGATTGGCACATGGTTGCTCAACAAACGAACTCAAAAGATTTGGCTTCTCCAGGCGGAAAGTATCAGAATTAAGAAGAATATTATTCGTATCATACTCCTGAACAGTGGCAACCAATTGATCTCCAGAATGTTGAACGAAGATGGTCCATTTTAAATTAGGATATTTACCAAATACGAAATCACGGGCGAGCAAGGCAAATTCATAGAATGTTGCGGGTGCCGGATTCGGTAACACGTACACATCTCCTTGTTGTGCAGCACGGCATACAGACATAGTGGCGGCCGTGTCACCGGTTTTGGTAATCTCGATCCGTGTGACGATCAATTTGACGCGATCTGAGGATGGATCTGCATCAACATTTTTCCAAGTTCCTACATAATCATCTATGTTTGAAGAGGAGGATACAGGCGTCGGAACAGTTGTTTGCGTTTCGGTCGGCGTTTCTAATGGTTGTAAAGTTGGCGTTAGCGTTGCTGTTTCGGTTGGGGCAGATGTGGCTGAGGGAGTGTCTGGCAAAGGAGTGTTACTTGGTGTGAATGTACCTGTAGCGAACGCAATCGGTGTAAACGTTGGACGAACCATAGGAAGGATGGTAGGGATGAGTCCTATACAAGCAGCCAAAATTACACCAAATGCCCCGATCGCTGCCACAATAATCAATGTCGCTGCATTTTTTCGGTCATGTCATACTCCTAAAGTTAAGCGCTAGGGAACAGAAAATGACATCGAAAAGGATGTCTTGTCCACAAACTCTTAAACGGATATTTGGTTTCGATGCGATGGGGTTGTGTTCAAAATTATACCCTTTCCATGAAAATGAGCAAAACAAGGCAGATGGTGCGCCTCTTTGACAGGCATAGTGCGCCGTGTCACGCGGAAAAAATGATGTTTGCAACGGGGCATTTTCCCTCAATCAAGATATAATTTCGCCGTTATCTTGGATCAAATCCCTAAAATGCAGGGACGGCCCACATCGATCCAAATGTGGTCGTTTTTCCGAAAACTGAGCGGGAATCCGCGTCCCTAACCATCGAAGGAGTTTGCATGAAACATTTTCTGGCAATATCTGATCTATCTTCGGGGGAAGTGCAAGACCTGCTCGACCTCGCAATTAAACTAAAACAAGAATATTTTACGAAAGGCAATCCACCGTATTTCAAAGGCAAGGTGCTGGGGATGATTTTCCAGAAACCCAGCCTGCGGACACGCGTTTCCTTCGATATGGCGATGCGTCACTGCGGCGGGGATGCGCTTTATCTCTCACCCAACGAGATCGGACTTGGCAAGCGCGAATCTATTGCGGATATTGCCCGCGTCCTTTCGGGATACGTCCATGCGCTGATGGCGCGTGTTTTTGAACATGACCATGTTCTGCAATTAGCGCAGTGGTCGGATATTCCCGTGGTCAACGGCTTGAGCGATTACAACCATCCCTGCCAGGGCATGGCAGATGCGCTCACGATCCAGGAGAAATTTGGAAAAGCCAGGGGTTTGAATGTCGCATATGTCGGTGATGCCAATAATGTCGCCGTATCGTTAATGCATGTTTCCGCAAAACTCGGTTGGAACTTCACGCTTGCCAGCCCCGAGGGTTACGATCTCAATGCGAAAGCTGTTGGTGTTGCAAAAGATATTTCCGAGGAAACTGGTAGTAAGCTAGCTTTCTTGCGTGATCCGCATGAAGCCGTCAAGGATGCACAAGTCATTTATACCGACACCTGGACCAGCATGGGACAGGAAGGAGAGACCGCCAAGCGGGAGAAAGTCTTCCCGCCGTATCAGGTCAATTCGCAACTGGTTAGCGAAGCAGATAAAGATGTGATCGTCATGCATTGTCTGCCTGCCCATCGTAATCATGAGTTGACCGATGATGTGGCAGACGGTCCACATTCTGTGATCTTCCCGCAGGCACATAATCGTCTCCATGCGCAGAAGGCGATTCTCGCGCGTTTGTTTGATGTTGGGTAATTATTGAACACGTAAGGGCGGGCAGCCGCCCGCCCTTACGTGATAATACATAATGTAAAGGGATCTTATGAATACAAAAGATTTTATTGCGATCGAAGAACAATATGGCGCACATAATTATCATCCGTTGGATGTGGTCATCGAGCGCGCGGAAGGCGTGTGGGTTTACGATGTGG
>WNFZ01016772.1_pt1 | contig 14342 bp, 12 predicted proteins | sample 5400081 | NCBI WGS metagenome assembly WNFZ01 (sample SAMN13153365, study PRJNA577476) | soil metagenome | isolation source: 80 cm soil or saprolite under grassland replicate 1 | place: USA:California | collected 2016-06-15
ATTCCTTCAAGAGCCCGGCCGTGATTTTATAGGAGCCCTCGAAGACAGCGATCTCCTCACCAAGGAGGAAGACATTTTCATCGCGCAGCAGTTCTTCGCGCAGCGTGTCATGCAGCGCTTGCCGATAGGTGATCTCAGCCATGCTTATGCTCCTTTCACCGCCGCATCTCCAGGTGCGTAGACATACTCTTCGAGCCCCTGCATAAACTCCTCCACCGACGCATATGGACTCTCCTCGGCAAACTTGACCGCTTCATCCACCTCGTGCTGCACTCGCTCGTCGATCTCGCGACCCCCGTTCTCATCGAGCAGACCGGCCGCCGTGAGGCGTGCCGCGAACGCCATGATCGGATCATATTCGCGCCCTTTCTGCACTTCCTCCTTGTCGCGGTAGCGATCCGGGTCCACCACGGAGTGCCCGCGGAAGCGGAAACTCACCGCTTCTACGAGGCTCGGTTCGTGCTTTTCGCGTGCAAGTGTTGCTGCGTTGCGCATCGCATCGCGTACGGCCAGCACATCATTGCCATCGACCCGCCAGCTCTGCATATCGTAGGCGCAGGCCTTGCGGTACAGTTCGCTCACGGCAGAGCCTTGCTCAACGCGCAGGCCCATGCCATACAGATTGTTCACCACGAAATAGACGATGGGTAGATGATAGATCTTCGCGAGGTTGAGCGATTCATGGAAGGCGCCGGTATTGGTGGTGCCATCGCCCATCTGGCAGGCCACGACCTCCGAGGAGCCACGATAGGCGATGGCAAAGGCGGCACCGGTGGCCAGGGGAATCTGGCCCCCGACGATGGCGTAGCCACCCATAAAGTGACGTTCGAGGTCAAAGAGGTGCATGGAACCACCACGCCCACGTGAGCAGCCGGTGTCCTTACCAAATAGCTCGGCCATGACTGCACCGAGCGAGATGCCACGACCAATGGCATAGCCATGCTCCCGGTAGTTCGTATAGACGTAATCGGCCGGTTCCAGACCCTGGCAGAAGCCAACGACGGTGGCCTCCTCACCTAGATTGAGATGGCAGTAGCCGCCAATACGAGCCTTTTGATACATCTCCCCCGTCTTTTCCTCAAAGCGGCGGACAAGGACCATCTGGTAATAGGAGTCGAGGAGCGTCTCGCGATCTACCCCCTCGGGGAGTGGCGGATATGTTTGTTCGCGGACAGATGCGGCGTCCTGCGCATCCGCTTGCGGTTTGCTTGTCGTGTCCACAGTGTACCTGATCCTTTCTGGTCAAGGGCGGTGGTGACCACGGAGTGGCGAAGCCCACCCAGCCTCTATAGCTAGCGCGAGATATAACAGGGTCGGTAAAACCAGCTTCTTATGATCCTGGATCTTCCGGCTCATACGTAACAGCCACATTTTTTGCCTCGCAGCGTGGGCAACGCTCCGGCTGTTCCTCGCCACGAACCACTTCTCCGCACACAGGACACATCCAGCCTATCGCCACCTCTCTGACCAGATCGGCGCGGCTGACAATCCCAAGCAGTCTGCCTTTATCGATCACCGGTAAGCGCTTGATGCGTTCGTGCACGAGGATATATCTCACCTCGTCCAAGTCAGTATCCGGGGTCACGCTGATGACCCCACGGGTCATAATCTCGCGGACCGTCGGCCCTTCTTTGCTGATAACATCGTACTCGGTCACCACACCCACCACGACATTGTCAGCGTTGACGACAGGCAGGCCGCTAATACGGTGCTGCGAGAGCAGGCGTGCCGCCTGCTGTTTGGTATCGTTTTCTGTAACCGTAATTACCCTGGTGGTCATAACTTCTTCAGTTTTCATGCCTGCATTTCCTTCTTAAGGTATTTCGTTACCGCAAGAAGCCGAGCCTTTGCGAGGGCAATGTGCGGATCATCGTCTGTCCATCACGCGGTAGCGCCCGTCCAGCTTGCGGCATCTTCGAGCGGAGCGAAGTACCACGCCAGCGTCCGTTCATCCGCACAGGTAATTGGACCATGGCGATAATCCAGGAGATAAAGTATCTCCCCATCAGCAATGGGCGTTACATCTGTGCGTCTACAAGCTCAATGTTATTCTTGCCCCCATAGAAGTCCCACCACGGCTTCGCCCCTTTCCTGAGCACCTCATTCAATGCCTGGATGTTCCGCACTCCCTGATCTTCCAGCCAGCTCCGTAATGACGAGGCCCCGCCTTGCCCATACAAGGGGATCCCCTCCTGCCACGTCGCCCGCCCGCACAACACCCCAGAGAACGGCGTATCGGCTTCGGCGGCCAGTTCCAGCGTCTCGCGGAAGACCTCGTCGCTCACACCGGCGCTGAGGTAGATAAAGGGCACGCGCGTAGCGCCTGCGGCCTCGCGGAAGTGCTGCTTGGCCTCGTCCCGACTATAGGCGACCTGCCCATCCGGGTTGGCCTTGGAGCCCTCCACATAGCGCATATTGACCGGGACCTCGACTTTCAACACATCCACCCCGTACTGCGGCTGGGAGAATTCCCGCATGTACTTCTTCACCATAGAGGGTTTGACCTGTGCGAACGCGAGGCTGGTGTCAGCGCCGACCTCGTCGCTGTAGGCAATAACCTCCAAGAAAAAGGGAACGTCGTAGGCTCGGCATTCGGCCCCCACCCGCTCGACGAAGGCCTCTTTGATCGTGTTGATCTGCCCGGTATCGTCGGGATCATAGTACATCAAGATTTTGATCACGTCGGCACCCGCCTCGATGAGCCGTCGCACCGACCATTCCGAGAGTAGATCAGGCAGCCGCCCTCTGGACATGGTATCGTAACCGGTTTTTTCGTAAGCGAGAAACACACCAGCCTGTTTGGCCCGATGTTTCACCGCTTCGAGCCCGTACTCCGGGTCTAACAAAATCGCACTGGCGTAGGGAGTGAGCACCTCGGTTACCAGCACCTTGAACTCGCTCACTTCGGCTTCAGAAGCATCACTCCCCTTTGCCTTAGCAATGGCTTTGCGGAGGGAACCACGCTGATCCATCGCTGCGGCGGCGATGATCCCACTTTCATCGGCAACAGCATTGATCCCATTAAACTTTCCGCGGGACATCCGCGCTTTGCCTTGTACTTTGGTTGGTTCCATCTGTTCCGTTCCTTCCCCCGCGGGAGGAGGAGTCTACCCTCTTCCCGCGTAACTTACTTAGCATGAAGATTTGTAGAAGTACTTCGAGACGTCGGGATCGCTCATATTACTTTGGATTACGAACGAAGAGCCCGACGGAATTATTATCAAATCCCAGGCTGGCCTTCACAATTGCACACCATAATTATATCTCGCCCATAATATACGATATCAGTTTAAAAACTCACCCATTCTATAAAGAGCTACACCTCCTCTCATCAGAAGGTACGCCGTTCCAATGCTACTCGTACCCCCAGCAAGCCCCTTATGCTTTCTGAAACTCACGGTACTTTCCCAGGTACCGATGCACGGTCATCACGTATTCGGCATGGCTCCAGGTCAGCGGTGAAGCACTCAGTGGCTCACCGGTGAAGGGATCGATTTGTTCCGCCATGACCCCACTCGGCAAGGCATGGGCCTGCGCCCACTCTAAGAGCGGGCTCACCTGGTGCAATTCATTGAGCGTCGTGGCATGAGCAATGCGATATTGTGCGAGCCACAGGGTAGAGATGAACCAGGGGTTGCCCTGTGCCAGGGAGAGATCAGGCGTGACGCGGCAGTAGTCGTCGTTTTCATAGCGTGCCATACCCCCTATGGGCGTTTTTACCCACAGCGTCTGCTCGAGCGCGTGCATGGTGTGCTCGAGGCGTGGATCATGCGCTGGCAACATTCCGAACTGGAAGAGCGCACACACGCTGCTGTCAAGCGTCGGGTCCTTCTGGATGGTGCCGCTTTTGTCCACGGTGATCATCCGCAGATAATGTCCCCGTTCCTCGTCCCACAAATAGCGAAGGGCCGCCTCCTTGATCTCTTCTGCGGCCTGGCGATATCTGCTGGCGAGCTCCTCTTCTCCAAAGAGTACGGCGAAGCTGGCAGCAGCATCGAGTCCAGCATAGACCGTCGCCGTCGTGTATGTGAAAATCCCGTGTCGCTCTTCCCACAGATTATAGGAGGCAGCGGGCAGATGCGTGTGGGGCTCACGGTAGCTGACAAGAAAACCAGCAGCAGGAGTCACGAATCGGTGATAGTGGGACGAGACGAAATCGATGTCGTGGAAGCAGCGATAATGTTGCCAGAGACTATACACAACCAGCGCTGTTTCATCCTCCTGGATCGGCAGGTGTGACTCCCCCTCCTGATCAACCCAGGGATGCCAGCTACTACCCCACAAGCGGTTGGGGCTATAGCGGTGTAAGAGGTAGCCCTCTGCTGTCAGCACTTCCTGACAAAAATCATAAAACAGGCGTGCGATCGCCGCGTAGCCCGTATGGTTCAAAGCGTTTGCCACCAGGGCCCCATCCCTGGGCCACATGTAGGAGTAACTATCACCCGAATAACTATAGGTATCGCCATCATTGGCGGCAACAATCGCACCACCAGCATCAATCTGGGTGCGCAGCACCAACAGGCTGCGCTTGTACAGCTCAACCAGTTCAGGTGAGAGGTCACCGAAGTGTTGCTCATCTTTATTGACCCACCGAAACCAGTAATTGCGTGTGCGGTTGAGGAACGATTGAGGACTGCGAGCGCGAACCTTCTTGTCTAAAGACACGACCGCTGGCAGGTCGTCTCCTACGGTCAGCCAATGGAAGGCTTCTTCAGTCGCCCCCGCTGCCACTTCTGGCAGATGCAGCGCGAGTGTTCCGTCGACCCGCCCTTGAGCAATGGGGTTGCGACCCAATTCGCCGTCCTCGGCATCGCGCCAGGTTCCCTCGGCTCCCTTGAAATCTTTCTTTCCCGTGGCCCAACTCGAAATCCCAACGGTGGTCTGATTGCCGCTACCGACCTGTCCGTCCATGAGGAAGTAGGTTGCCTGTTTGTAAGCCACCAGTGCTTGCTGCTTTGGAGAGTAGAAGACCGTATTGCCCTCTGCATCACCTGTGATATGCCAGTGATAGTGGAAAAAGAGACGCACCTCTCGTGGATGATCGGCTTGATTCGTCACCTCAACATGACGCAGGAAGATGTCGTCATGGAAATCAACGACATCGCTGAAGACCAGTTGGAGTTGTAACGTGGGATGAAGGAGTGTCACGTGGGTAACAAGCGTCTCCCTGGAATAGAGCAACTCACGTTCCCACTCAGGGGCATCGAGCCATGCAAACTGCCCATCGACCCAGACCCCTGTGTGAGAGATAGGGGGGGAAGCTTCTTCCTCGATATCGACGATATCGACTCCAGTGTGCAGTTCCTGACCGACATGAGGCCAGTAAATATCACGGAGATTGTAGTGCTGGTCAAAATTCAGTAGCAGTTTTCCATTCCCAAGTGGCAAGTCACGCGGCACGGTGGTTTTCTCCTTTGCTCTCGGTTTCATAGTGAACAGGCCTTCCCGTTCAGGATGATGAGAGATGCCCTCAAGGTCTACACAAATCACGGCAAAATCAACGACCTTCCCGTCATATCCATCGGTTGCGGAATACCCATAATTTGTAAAATCGTAGGTGCCACATGCGCCAAAATTCCATCCGTCCTCAACTTTGCCTGTACCAGTTGTGGCACTACCAGATACAGCGGTACCGGAAATGTTGTATGCGCCGTGAATGGCTTGCCCGTATCATAGTAAATGAGCTGCTCGGCATTGCCATGATCAGCGGTAATCAGCAATCCACCGCCAACTGCCAGTGTTGCCTCTACGACACGCCCAACACCTGTATCAACCGCTTCAACGCCTTTGATCGCAGCCTCGATTACCCCTGTATGACCAACCATATCGGCGTTGGCATAGTTCATGATCACCATGTCGTACTGGCCGCTGCGAATACGCTCGACTGCCGTATCGGTGATGCCCGCTGCGCTCATCTCTGGTTTCAGGTCATACGTGGGCACTTTCTGTGACGGCACCAGTAAACGATCTTCACCCGGAAACGGAATCTCGCGCCGCCCGTTGTAAGCCGTCATCATCACAAACGCCAGGTCATCCAGCCGCGGCCCTCTATTAAACTTGCCTTCAGCCTGGGGCGGCAGTTCCTTCATCACAAAAGCCTTGGTGAGTTGACGAGCACGGTCAGGACGGAAATTGTAATGAATCAGCGCATCACCTGCCTTTATTTCCACAACGGGATGGTTATCCTCCATGACGACCGTGGGAATAATAAACTCGTCAGTGATGTCCTTATCATAGGATTGCTGAATAGCCGTTACTGCTGAACTGGCCCGCAGTCCTTCTCCACGAGTCATGGCAAGATAAGTCATGCCTGTGCGGTCCCAACGATTGTCACGATCCATCGCATAATAGCGACCGCTGACTGTAGCCACCTTCGCCGCGTGCTCACCACCAATCTCTCGCGCACGAGCCTGTAAAAGCTTCATGAACTCGATGCCGCCTGTAGGTGAGGTATCGCGACCATCGGTAAAGGAGTGGACGTAGACGCGCTCAACATCATGGATCTGTGCCAACCGCAGCAGCGCTTCCAGGTGGGACTCGTGCGCGTGCACTCCGCCATCGCCAAGGAGACCACAAATATGCAATTGGGATGAGTTCTCCTTGACATGCTCGATAGCTTTCAGCAGCGCCGGGTTCCGGAAGAAGCTGCCGTCTTCAATCGACTCGCTGACACGGGTATAGTCTTGCAAGACGCGCTTCCCCGCACCGATATTCTGATGGCCCACTTCCGAGTTCCCCATCTGGCCTTCTGGTAGGCCCACCGCTGCGCCTGACGTTTTGACAGCGGTATGAGGCCACTGGCTTGCGATCTTATCAATGTTCGGCGTGTGTCCCAGGGTAATGGCATTGCCCTCTTTGCGCGGGTTGATACCCCAGCCATCCATGACAATCAAAACAAAAGGGCGTGGTCGTCCTGAAGGTGTTGTGCTCATTACTACGTAACTCCTTTTAGGTCATGACGATTTCAGACGTAGCCCCGTGCAGCGCACACTCTGCTCGGGGCCGATCTGGTAACGACAATACTCGCGCCTTTTGCCAGTTCTGCACGGTACCTCACCATAGCGTTCTAATACTCCGGTTCATCTATGTGCTCAAAATCGGGTTCTGGTTCGCCCTTCCCTTCCTGTTCTGTCCTCCAGTAGAGTGCATCCCTGTGGTTGGACAAGTAGTTTAGGAGCGCGAATGCCGCTTGCGGACTCAGTTGTACCTGTTTTGTGGGTTCGCTTTGAGACGTGATAAACAGGTGGTCATTGACGAGGCGAAACTCCCAACCGTTAGCGATGAGTGCCTCCTGTTCCTGGTTTGCCATTGGGTCAACCCTCACTTTCTGTCTTGCTTCATAACCTCACTATCGGATCAAAATGTACACTGTTATACCCTGGCATAAAGGACTGGCACATTATAGAAGGCACTGAACCCAGCGTAGCGGGCCGTCTCTGCCCCAAGTTCATCCTCGATTGCGAGTAAGCGGTTATACTTAGCCACGCGTTCACTCCGTGCGGGTGCACCTGTTTTGATCTGTCCGGCATTGGTGGCAACCACCAGATCTGCAATCGTCGTGTCCTCGGTTTCGCCCGAGCGATGGGAAACCACTGCTGTAAATGCTGCACGCTTGGCCATCTCAATGGCCGCCAGAGTCTCCGTGAGCGTCCCAATCTGATTGAGCTTGATGAGAATCGCGTTGGCCGAATGCTCGTGAATCCCCCGCTTGAGACGCTCGGTATTGGTCACAAAGAGGTCATCTCCTACCAGCTGCACCCGCTGGCCCAGTTGCTGCTGCAACTGAGCCCATCCTTCCCAGTCATCTTCGGCCAGACCGTCTTCGATGGTGATGATCGGGTACTCATTCAGCCATTGCTCATAGAGGTCGACCATTTCGCTGGAGGTGAGGGTGCGGCCTTCTCGTGCCAGCACATACTTGCCATCTTGATAGAACTCGCTCGCGGCAGGATCCATCCCCAAGAAAATATCCACGCCCGGTTTGTAACCCGCTGCCTCGATTGCTGCGACAATGACCTCTAACGCCTCGCGGTTGGAACCGAGCGAGGGAGCAAAGCCCCCTTCATCCCCTACATTCGTATTGAGCTTTTTGCCCTGCAAGACCTTTTTCAGGCCCTGATACACCTCCGCGCCCATACGCAGGGCCTCACGAAAGGTTGAGGCCCCGACAGGCAAGATCATGTATTCCTGCATATCCGTGGAGTTATCGGCATGTCTGCCCCCATTCAAAATATTCATCATGGGAACGGGCAGCGTGCGTGCTGAAACCCCCACCGAAATACCGGTACAGGGGCTGCTGGTTTGCGTTGGCTGCCGCCTTTGCCAAAGCAAGCGAGACACCAAGGATGGCGTTGGCTCCTAATCTGGCTTTGTTGGCCGTCCCATCCAGTTCGATCATGAGTTCATCTACCAGCACCTGCTCGGCGGCATCGCGTCCAACAAGCGCCTCGCGAATGGTCTCATTGACGTGTCGAACAGCGTTCAGCACGCCCTTGCCGCCATAGCGGCTCTTGTCCCCATCACGCAGTTCGACCGCTTCATGCGCTCCGGTTGAGGCCCCGGAGGGAACGCCCGCCACACCATGTGCTCCCCCCATCAACAGCACGGCCACTTCAATAGTAGGATTTCCACGTGAATCGAGCACTTCTCTCGCTTGCATATCTTCGATAATGGTCGGTCCCTGGCTCTTATGTGACATATACCTCTCCTCTCTGTTGTTGCATCATATACCATCGCCTACCCGCTGCAATTTCACAAAGTTCGTCGGTGCCTCACTCGCGATGGGTAGACCCCCCATGATCACGACATGCTCGCCCCGTGATACGAGCTTGTCCTCGTGCAGCCTCTGATCGACACACGCAATCAACTTCTCCGTCGTCTCTTGCATGTCAATGCGTTGGGGCCACACGCCCCACCAGAGTGCAAGCTGACGATAGACGCGCTCTGAGGGGGTATAGGCCAGGATCGGCGTACGTGGTCGATCCGTGGAGATGAGGTGAGCTGAGGCACCCGAACGGGTAAAGACAACAATGGCTTGCACACTGGTCTCCTCTGCCAATGCGCGAGCGGCATGGCTGACCGCGTGTGCCGGGGTCAGGTCCTGGCAGTGCGGTTGACGAACGCTGCGATCGCCGGCCTCAGTCTCCTGGGCAATACGCACCATCATCTGAACCGCCTCCAGAGGATAAGCACCTGCGGCTGTTTCCGCGCTGAGCATGAGTGCATCCGTCCCATCGAGAATTGCATTGGCGACATCACTGGCCTCCGCTCGTGTTGGACGTGGGTGCGTGATCATGGACTCGAGCATCTGCGTTGCGGTAATGACGGGCAACCCCCGATCATGGCAAGCGACGATGATGCGTTTCTGGATGAGCGGCACTTTCTCCGGGGCCATCTCCACTCCCAAGTCGCCTCGTGCGACCATCACGCCATCGACCACGTCGAGAATCTCATCGAGCCGGACGACCGCCTCTGGTTTCTCAAGCTTGGCAATCAAGGGAATGCTCACCTGCTCCTGTTCTCCCCCTTGCTCCGCTTGCAGTTGCCGCATAAAAGCCCTGGCCTCTACTATGTCCTCTGGTCGGCGGACGAAACTGAGCGCGACATAATCAACGCCGTGCCTCACGCCGAATCTCAAGTCGTCACGATCTTTCTCTGTGAGTGCTGCCGCACTTACAGCAACCCCCGGCAGATTGATGCCTTTGTGCTCTTTGAGCAGGCCACCATGCACGACCAGGCACTGTACCCCGGTCTCATCCGAGCCAAGCACACGCAGTTCCAGGAGGCCATCGTCCAGCAAAATATGGTCACCTTCCTTCACATCCTGCGGTAACTGCTTGTAGGTGGTCGAGATCGTCTCTGCATTTCCCTCCACATCGCTGGTAGTAATCGTCACCCTGGCACCATCCGCCAGTAGGACAGGCTGGCCTCCTTCTAACGTGCCAGTCCGAATCTTGGGTCCTTGCAGTGCCAGCACGCATGAGCTGCTCGAGTCGCTCTTCGCTGCTGGACGCTGGACCGATCGTACAGACAATTTTGGTGCGTCGCATCGGTTCTCCTCTCAGGGGTCGCTGTATCATTCAGAACAACTGTTTTTTCCATCGCTTGCAAACGCTTCGTGTCTGTTTCGTCCACATGATACGGTAACCCTTATTTATGGAATAGCCTGTATCCACTACAAATTACCGTTCCATTTTTACCTTTGCATCGTCTCACTCACCTTCTGCACGATCTCCACGAAGTCATGTGTAATGCTGGCTCCTCCGACAAGTGCTCCATCTATGTCGGGATGGGCTATAAATTCGCTGATGTTGGCTGAGGTGACGCTGCCACCATAGAGAATGCGTAGCGTTGTTGCCGCTTCATTCCCGTATCTCTCCTCGAAGAGTCGACGAATAAGAGAAATCACCTTGCCTGCCCCATCAGCAGTAGCAGCCTTGCCGGTACCGATAGCCCAGATAGGTTCATAAGCAACAACCACTTCTTGCATAGCGTGTGCTGGGAAGTCTGCGAGGCTCTGTTGAACCTGGAAGCGAATGACATCCTCAGTCTGACCAGCCTCGTACTGTTCAAGGCGCTCACCTATGCATACTATTGGGCACAAACCATGTTGCAGTGCGGCCTGTGCCTTTTTGTTCACCATGTCATCGGTTTCGCCGAAATACGTGCGGCGCTCAGAGTGGCCAAGAATTACATAACGGCATAACTCTCGTACCATATTGGGTGAAATCTCGCCAGTAAAAGCGCCTTTCTCCTCAAAGAACATGTTCTGTGCGCCCAGCTCAATCCGCGGAAACGGGTGTGTCTGCAGCACTTCGCGTACAGCAGCGAGTGAAATGGCTGGAGGGCACAAGACCGTCACGATCTGAGGGTAGTGCTCGGCTAGCCGGCCGAGCACCGGCACTGCGAGATGGTGTTGTCATCATTCCTTCTCCTGCAATGCTGCTACCCCTGGCAGGACACGCCCTTCCAGGAACTCTAACGAGGCCCCACCGCCCGTTGAAACGTGGGACATCTTATCGGCTGCATCTGCCTGTTCGACTGCTGCCGCAGAATCACCACCGCCAATGATCGTGGTTGCCCCAGCTTTGGTACGCTCGGCCAGTGCCTCGATGATAGCACTGGTCCCCTGAGCAAAGGCAGGCCATTCTGCTACTCCTAGTGTGCCATTAAAGACGATGGTCTGTGCGTCTGCGAGGGCTCGCTGGAAAGCATCAATGGCTTTAGGGCCTAAGTCCATTATACGCCAACCGGGTTCAACCTGGCTGCTATCAACGACCCTGGTGTTCGCACCGGCTTCAAAGCGATCAGCGACTACCACGTCAATGGGCAATAGCAACTCCAATTCACGTTGACGCGCTTTCGTAATGAGATCGCGGGCAGTATCAACATTGCTCTCCTCAAATAGCGAATCGCCAATTTCGTAGCCTTCCGCCTTGAGGAAAGTATTAGCCATGCCTCCACCAATAAGGAGCTTATCAACCATGCTGATAAGCCGCTCTAACACCATGATCTTATCGGAGATTTTAGCGCCACCGACAATGGATACGAAAGGCCGCTGAGGATGTTCCAGGGCCGATCCCAGATAGTTGATCTCTTTCTCCATCAAGAAGCCAGAAACACCCGGCAGATAGTGAGTGACACCTTCCGTCGAAGCATGGGCGCGATGAGCGGAGCCAAAGGCGTCGTTGACATATACTTCGCCGAGAGAGGCAAGCTGTTCAGCAAACCCAGGATCGTTCTTCTCCTCTTCCTTGTGGAAGCGTAGGTTCTCTAGTAGGAGTACCTGTCCCGGCTGCAGCGCTTTTGCTTGAGCCTCGACTTCGGAACCAACACAATCCGGTGCCATCTGTACGGGCCTACCCAGGAGTTCGCTCAAGCGTTGCGCTGCTGGGGCCAGGCTATATTTCTTATTCACTTCTCCCTTTGGTCGCCCAAGGTGTGACATGAGGATAACAGCCGCTCCATTCTCCAATAAGTACTGTATGGTGGGAAGCGATGCGCGAATGCGCGTATCGTCCGTAATATGTCGCTCTGCATCTAATGGCACGTTGAAATCAACGCGCACCAGAACACGCTTTCCCGCGACATCGATATCGCGAACTGATTTCTTATTCATACAATTTGTCCTAACTACCTGCTACGTCCAGGTACTGCAAGAGGTGTCCCTACAGGCCTTTTTCCGCGAGGAAATGGACGAGATCGGCGACGCGGCAGGAGTAGCCCCACTCGTTGTCATACCAGGCAATAACTTTGACCATGTTCCCGCCAACGACCATAGTCGAAAGGCCATCAACGATCGCGGAGTGGTCGTCACCCCGGAAATCAGAAGAAACAAGCGGTTCTTCTGAATATTTGAGAATGCCCTTGAGAGGACCGGCGGCAGCCCGCTTGTACGCGTCGTTCACATCTTCTTTCGCGGCTCCCTTGCGCACAGTGGCCACAAAATCGACGACCGAGACGGTAACTGACGGCACGCGCAGTGACATGCCATCGAAGCGTCCCTTGAGTTCGGGAATGACCAGTGCAAGCGCGCGAGCAGCTCCTGTCGTAGTAGGGATGATGTTGGCACCGGCAGTGCGAGCACGCCGCAGGTCTTTATGCACCTGGTCCAGGATGCGTTGGTCGTTCGTGTAAGAGTGGATGGTGTTCATCAAGCCTCTCTCAATACCAAAAGCATCGTTGAGTACCTTCGCGGCAGGAGCTAGGCAGTTGGTCGTGCAGGAAGCGTTAGAAATAATGTTGTGCGTGCGCGGATCATACATATCTTCATTGACTCCAAGCACAAGGGTAATATCTTCACCTTTGGCAGGAGCAGAGATAATGACTTTTTTCGCACCACCTTGCAGATGCGCTGCCGCTTTGCTGGCATCCGTAAAGAGACCGGTAGATTCGATGACAAGTTCTACACCTAAATCACCCCAGGGAATTTGTGCCGGGTCGCGTTGTGAAATGACTTTGACGGTGTGCCCATTGACGATTAGAGCGTCAGAGGTCGTCTCAATTTCGCCTGGAAAGCGACCATAGGTGGAGTCATATTTTAAGAGATGGGCATTCGTTTTCGTATCAGTCAGATCGTTTACAGCAACGACTTCGAGGTCGCGCGGATGGCGTTCCAGCATTGCTTTGAGCGACTGGCGACCGATGCGTCCGAAACCGTTAATACCTACACGAGTAGCCATAGAAAAATTCTCCTTTCAATCCGCTCATGCTTGTTTTCTTTTAGACTGCAAACCAGGGTACTATCCACGAATCAAGGCTAAGATATCGTCACGCTTCTGCTCCATCAAGGTCCTCGTCCTTGCCTCCACGTTCACTCGCAGGAGGGGTTCTGTATTGGATGGCCGCACATTGAACCACCAGTCACCATAGTCGAACGTCAGGCCATCCAGGTGATCGACAGATTCTGCCTCCCTGCTATACCGCTCCTCTAACGCATGGAGCTTGCCCTGCACATCGCTCACCCTGCTGTTGATTTCACCACTACGCACCCATTGATCGAGGGGTTTGAGCAACTCAGAGAGGGGCTGATCTGCCATAGAAACGAGTTCCAGCGTGAGGAGCAAGGCAATCAGACCCGAATCGGCATACCAATTGTCACGGAAGTAGAAGTGACCGGAGTGTTCACCGCCGAAGATGGCATTCCGTTGGCGCATGTCGGCCTTGATATAGGAATGCCCGACGCGAGTACGCACCGCTTGGCCACCCAGTTGTTCGATGAGCGTCGGCACGCTCTTAGAAACGATCAGGTTGTAGAGGATGGTTGACCCGGGGTACTTGTGTAGCAGGCTATTGGCGACGATCGCCGTCACCATAGAGCCATCCACCAGATCGCCATGTTCATCCACCGGAAACATGCGATCAGCATCACCATCGAAGGCAGCTCCCAGATCGGCCCCAACCTCGCGGACCTTCTGTTGTACGTCAATCATGTTCTCAGGCTCGATGGGACTGGCAGGATGATGGGGGAAGCTACCGTCCAGTTCAAAGTAGAGCGGCACGAGCTCGCAGGGCAGATGCGTAAACACGCGAGGCACCACCAGCCCGGCCATGCCATTGCCCGCATCGATCACCACCTTGAGTGGTTTGATCTTGTTCACGTCAATGAACGAGAGGACATGCTTGACATAGGCATCAGCGATATCGTGTTTCGTCACCTGCCCGGTGTGAACAGGTGTGGGGAAGTCTCCTCGGACCGCCAGGTCGCCGATAGCAGCCAGGCCGGAGTCCAGGCTGATAGGGAAGGCCTTGGCACGGCAGAACTTCATGCCATTATACTGCCCGGGATTGTGTGAGGCGGTGATCATCACCCCGGCAGGATAGTCGAATGCCCCCACCGCAAA
>WNFZ01005996.1_pt1 | contig 14334 bp, 15 predicted proteins | sample 5400081 | NCBI WGS metagenome assembly WNFZ01 (sample SAMN13153365, study PRJNA577476) | soil metagenome | isolation source: 80 cm soil or saprolite under grassland replicate 1 | place: USA:California | collected 2016-06-15
CGCGGTTCCGGTGCTCATGCTGACGGCGCGCGCCGAGGAGGTGGATCGGGTCATCGGCCTCGAGGTCGGCGCCGACGACTATCTGACCAAGCCATTCGGCACCCGCGAGCTGGTCGCGCGCGTGCGCGCCCTGTTGCGCCGCCACGAACGCTTGCAAGAGATGATGTCGGCCGATCGCGCCACCCCGAGCGCGCCACTCCGACTGGGTCCGCTCGAGCTCGACCCCGAGGGCCGCGTGAGCCGCATCGACGGCGAGCCGCTCGACCTCACTCGGACCGAGTTCGAGCTGCTGCATCTGTTGCTGCGCAACCGCGGGCGCGCGTTCAGCCGCACCTACCTGCATCACACGGTCTGGGGCGAGCCGGCCGTCGAGGGCGACCGCTCGGTCGACAATGCCATCCTGCGCCTGCGCCGCAAGCTGCGTTCGATGGGCGATGCGATCGAGACCGTGTGGGGCGTCGGCTACCGCATGTCAGCGCACGCGGCGACCTCGGTGGAGGTCTGAATCGGCGATGCGTCGCCTGCGCTGGCAGCTCACGCTCTCGCACCTGATCGCGATCGCGTGCACGCTCATCAGCATGGTGGCCGCGCTGGCCCTGCTGGCGTCGGGCTGGCTAGCGACCCAGAACAATCCCGGCCGCCGACCCGCCGAAGCCGCGCGGGTGGTGGCGCAGTCCATCAGCGGCATGGTCGGCGATGTGGCGCCCGAAGATCTCGACACCGTCCTGCGCGTGATGGCCAGCGGCCGACTCCGCCTGCCGTCCGGTAATGGCCCGCCGCAGCGCGGCCCGATCGGCGACGTCAATCTGGATGACGCCGCCTACATGGTGGTCGTGAATCCAGCGGGCCAGCTACTGGCGAGCTCGAGCCCACAGGGTGCTGCCTTCGCCCCACCCGAAAGAACCGAGTGGGCAGGACTGGCACAGCAGGCTGCGAACGGCGATCGAGATCCGCCCGTGCTACAGCGCGGCGGGCTCAGCCTGGGCGCGGCGCCGATTGTCGATGGCCAGGGTCGCCAGGTCGCGGCAGTGATCGTGGCCATGCCGCAAGCGGCGCAAGCACAAGGTCCGGGGCTGTGGCCGCTGGCGTTCTTCGGCGTCGCCACCGTAGCGGTACTCGCCGCTGCATCGATCTTCGCCCTCGTGGCATCGACGGTCGTCGGGTACATCCTCTCGCGCAGGTTGGTGCATCGCCTGGAGCGACTGAGCGAGACCGCGGAGATTCTGCGCGCGGGCAATCTGGGTGTGCGCGTGCCCGTTGCTGGCAGCGATGAGGTGAGCGACCTGCAGCGCTCGTTCAACTCGATGGCTACCGATCTGGAGCGCACGATGGGCGACCTGGCCTCGGAGCGCGACCGCGTCACCGGTCTGCTGGAAGCGCAGCGGCAACTGGTCGCGGGCGTCTCGCACGAGCTGCGCACACCGGTCGCGACGGTGCGCGGCTATCTGGAGTCGGCGCTGCACTGCGATGGCGCTCTGCCGGCGGACTTGAAGGCGGACCTGGACACCGCCGAGCGCGAGGCCGCGCGGTTGCAGGGCCTGATCGATGACTTGTTCACGCTGTCGCGAGCCCAGGTCGGGCGGCTGGAGCTTCGGCTCGAGCCTACGGACATCGGCATGCTGGTGAAGAGCCAGGTCGAAACGCACGGCGCGCTGGCGTGGCGACAGCGGCAGGTGCAGGTGCTGGCCGAGGTACCGCAAGACGTTCCGCTGGCGCACGTCGATGCTCAGCGCGTGACGCAAATCGTCAGCAATCTGCTCTCGAACGCGATTCGGCATACGCCACCAGGCGGCATCATCGCCGCCAGCCTCACTGAAGAGGGAGAAGGGGTGCTGCTCGAGGTGCGCGATACCGGTGAAGGCATCCCCGCCGAGGCACTACCGCGCGTGTTCGAGCGCTTCTATCGCGGCAGCAACAGCCATGCGGGCAGCGGGCTCGGGTTGACCCTGGTCAAGGAGCTGGTCGAGTCGATGGGCGGCAGCGTGGAAGTGCACAGCCAGGTCGGCGAAGGCACCACCTTCAGCGTGCGGCTGCCCGCATGCTAGTGCTCCCGAAGCGGGCGCAGCACGCGCAGTGGGTACCATCCCGTCTGAATGGCGGAAGCACGCAAACGAGCGATCGCCGGGCAGACGCTGGTCTATTTCGGCGACGGAAAAGGCAAGACGACGTCTGCCTTCGGCGTGGCGCTGCGGGCGGTCGGCCGCGGCTGGAAAGTGCTGATGATTCAGTACACGAAGATGGGCGAGTGGCCGAAGGGCGAGCCGATGGGCGAGATCACCGGCGCGCGGCGGCTGGCGCCCGACTTCGAAGTGATCTCGATGGGCATCGGCTTCGTCAATATTTTTGGCGATCCGTACACCATCGAGCAGCACCGCGACGCGGCTCAGCAGGGTCTGTCGCTCTACCGTGACAAAGCGAGTTCAGGCGAGTACGACCTGATCATCCTCGACGAGATCATCGGCGCCGTCTCGCAGGGCCAGGTGGACCTGGAGCAACTGCTGGACATCATCCGCCAGCGCCCGCGCGAATTAAACCTGCTGCTGACGGGCCACGATGACACCAAAGAGTTCATCGATCAGGTCATCGAGCTGGCCGATCTGGCGACCGAGATGCGCAAGGTCAAACACCCGTTTGACGAGGGGCACCAGGCCCGCAAAGGCCTAGACTACTAGGGTGGACCGCAACGGCAAGGTCACCCAGCTGCCGCTGTTCGAAGAGGCACTGGAGCGCTATTCCGGTACCCCCGTAACGGAGCGCGCCGCGCGGTTCATGACCACGTCGTCCGACCCGGTTGAGCGGCTGTACACGCCCCGCGATTTTGCGCAAGCCGAGTACATGGACAAACTGGGCTTGCCCGGCGACTGGCCGTATACCCGCGGAGTCCACGCCACGGGGTACCGCGGTCGGCTGTGGACCATGCGCATGTTCGCGGGCTTCGGCAGCGCCGAGGAAACCAACGAGCGGTTCAAGTACCTGCTCGCGCATGGCAACGCCGGGCTGTCGGTCGCCTTCGACATGCCCACGCTCTATGGCTACGACAGCGACGATCCGAAGGCCGAGGGCGAGTTTGGCACATGCGGTGTAGCGGTGTCGTCACTCGCGGACATGGAGATCCTGTTCAGCGGCATCCCGCTCGACGAGATCACCACCTCGATGACCATCAACAGCCCGGCGGCAATGATCTGGGCGATGTACCTCGTCGCAGCGGAGAAGCGCGGCTATCCCCTCGATCGGCTAGCGGGCACGCTGCAGAACGACATTCTGAAGGAGTACATCGCGCAGAAGGAATTCATCTTCCCGCCCCGGCCGTCGACGAAGCTCGTCGTAGATACATTCGAGTACGGCAGTCAGCACGTACCACGCTGGAACACGATCTCGATCAGCGGCTATCACATTCGCGAAGCGGGCGCGACGGCGCTGCAGGAGCTGGCGTTCACCTTGGCCGACGGCATCCAGTACGTACAGTCGGCGGTCGACTCGGGACTCGACGTCGATACCTTCGCGCCGCGGCTGCGGTCCTGGGCGGGACGCAGTCACTGCACACCAACAGTATGGACGAGGCGATGGCGTTGCCGTCCGAGAAAGCGGTGCGCATCGCGCTGCGTACGCAGCAGATCATCGCCTACGAGAGTGGAGTTCCCAATACGGTCGATCCGCTGGGTGGCTCATACGCCATCGAGGCCATGACCGACCGCATGGAGCGCGGCTGCCTCGACTACTTCGCGCGCATCGACGAGATGGGCGGCATGCTCGAGGCTGTTGAAAAAGGCTTCCCGCAGCGAGAGAACGCCGATTCGGCGTACCGCTACCAGCAGAAAGTGGATTCGAAGCAGCGCATCCTGGTCGGGGTCAACGATTTCACCCAGGGCAACGAGGATGAAATCCAGATCCCGATTCATGCGATCACGCCCGAGAGCGCGCAGCGGCATCTGGGGCGGCTCCAGCGGGTGCGCCGCGAGCGCGACCATGCGCGCGTTGCCGAGGCGCTGGGGCGTATGGAGACAACTGCGAAGGCCGGACGCGACAACGTGATGCCCGCGATCATGGACAGCGTGCGCGCGTACGCCACCCTGGGCGAGATGTGCAACGTGCTCCGCGGCGTCTATGGCGAGCACGAGGAGCCGGCATTCGTCTGAGCCCTTTGTCATTCCGAGCGGAGCGAGGAATCTCGGGCTCGAACGGCTGAGATCCCTCGCAAGCTCGGGATGACAGGCCAAATGCCACTGTAGAAGCAGGCCCGCGCGGCCGATTCTCCAAAGGCCATGCTTGCGCGGCTGCACCTTCCGCTGAAGCGCACCCGCCTGCTGATCGGCGTCGTCGTCGCCCTGTTCCTGCTCATCGACCTGGTCCTGGTGACGATGTTCGACAACCTCCTCATACGCGTGGCGCTGCGCTGGGTCATCTTCGCCGTGGGCGGCAGCGCCCTGTTGCTCGTCCTTATTCGCGTGTCGCTGCGGGCAATGCGCGAGACCGCCCACAGCGAGGAGCGCTACCGTCGTCTGGTCGAGCTGTGCCCGGACCCGATCGTCGTCCACTGCGACGACGCCATCGTGTACGCCAATGCCGCGGCGCTCGCGCTTGGTGGCTTCGAACGGTTCGAGGATGTCCAGGGGCGCACCATCTTCGACTTCATCCATCCGGACTGCTACGCGGAGATGGAAGAGCGGCACACCCGACCGATCGAGCCGAACACGCTCATCGAGCTCACGATTGTCCGCGCCGACGGGGAGTTGCTGACGGTCGAATCGGCGGCGATGCCAACGGAGTACGAAGGCCGGCCCGCGATGCAGGTGGTGCTACGTGACATCACCGAGCGCAAACGCGTCGAGGAAGCGCTGGCGTTTCAAGCAACTCACGACGCGCTGACCGGCCTTTGCAATCGGACCCTCCTGCTCGATCGACTCGCGAGCGCCATCGAGAGCAACGCCCCGACCGGCCTGCTGCTCATGGATCTCGACCGCTTCAAAGAGGTCAACGACACGCTCGGTCACCTGGCCGGCGACGCGCTCTGCAGAAGGTCGGGGCACGCTTGCGCGGTGTCCTGCGCCACACCGGCACGATCGCGCGTCTGGGCGGCGATGAATTCGCGGCCATCGTCCCGTGCATCGAGCCGCAGGCGGTCCCGCGCCTGGCGCGCGAGCTGCTCCAGCTGTTCCAGATCCCGTACGAGGTGCAGGGCCAGCCCGTCGTCGTCGGCGCCAGCATCGGCATTGCGCTCTTCCCCGAGCACGGGCTGGAACCCGAAGCGCTCCTGCGACGCGCCGACGTCGCCATGTACGTCGCCAAGCGCAGCGGCGAAGGCTTCGCGTTCTACGAGCCTTGCCAGGATCAGAACTCGCCCGACAGGCTGACGATGATCGGCGACCTGCGCCGGGCGGTCGACCAGGGTGAGCTGGTGCTGCACTACCAGCCCAAGATCGAACTGAGCACGGGCGGTCTGGACGGCGTCGAGGCGCTGGTGCGTTGGCAGCACCCCATGCGTGGCCTGATTGCACCCGACCAGTTCATCGCCGTCGCGGAGCAGGCGGGCCTGATCGATGCGCTGAGCCAGTGGGTCCTGCGCGCAGCGCTGCGGCAGTGCCGCGCCTGGCGCCGCGGCGGCCTCGACATCCCCGTCGCGATCAACCTGTCACCGCGCAACCTGCACGATCAGCGCCTGCCCGACACGATCGCCAAGCTTCTCGCGCAGCACGAGCTGCCGCCCCACCTGCTGGGTGTCGAGATTACAGAGAGCACCCTGATGGCCGATCCCGCGCGTGCCCTGGACGTGCTGACTCGACTGCGCGATATGGGCATTCGGGTGGCCATCGACGACTTCGGCACTGGCCACTCTTCGCTGGCCTACCTGAAGCGTTTACCGGTCGCCGAGCTGAAGATCGACCGCTCGTTCATTCGCGACATCGTCTCAGACGAAAGCGATCGGCTGATCGTGCGTACCACCGTCGAGCTCGCGCACAGCTTCGGCTTGCGCGTGGTGGCCGAAGGTGTCGAGGACGACCTCACCAAGCATCTGCTCACGGAGCTTGGCTGCGACGTCGGCCAGGGTTTTCACCTGAGCCGCCCGCTCCCTGGGCCCGAGGTAACGCACTGGCTGCACGAGCAGCTGTCGACGCAGCGCGCCGCATAATGCCCCTTTAATGTCATCCTGAGCGCAGCGAAGGATCTCGGTCTCAGGCGCGAGATCCTTCGGCTCGCTTCCCTCACCTCAGGATGACATGAAAGCCATAACGGTGTTTGGCGGCTCGCGCGTCGAGCCCGCCTCCGACGAGTACGTTGCGGCGCAACGATTGGGTGGTGCCCTGGCCGAACGCGGCTATGCCGTGGTCACCGGCGGCTACAACGGCACGATGGAGGCCGTCTCGCGCGGCGCCAAAGAGGCAGGCGGCCGGGTCGTTGGCGTCACCGTCGAGGTCATCGCGCGCAACTTCCAGCGACTACCAAACGCGTTCCTGGACCAGGAAATCCAGACCGCCGCATTGTTGGAGCGGATCGACAAGATGGTCGAGCTTGGTTCGGCGTTCGTGGTGCTCCCTGGCGGCTCAGGCACCCTGGCCGAGCTCGGCGTGGTGTGGAACCTGGCGTTCCTCGGCGCCATCCAGGGCAAGCCAATCGTCGTTGTCGGACGGGGCTGGGAGAAAGTCCTGCGCACGCTGCTCGAAGAATTGCACACGATCGAAAGCGACCTGGGCGTGCTCACGTTCGTGCCCGATGTCGCTGGCGCCATCGAGGCGCTCACCGCCGCGGTCCCGGTCGAGTAGCTCGCGCTACCTATACTCCCGTTATGCACCGCGAGCCGCTGGCCGTGCACCACGTGGGTATCGCGGTGCCGAGCATTGATGACGCGCTGCGCTTCTATGGCGAGAAGTTGGGGCTGGCACTGCAGGACCAGCTCGAGCTGCCCGACCGACAGCTCAAAGTCGCATTCGTCAAGACCAGCAACATGCTGATCGAGCTCCTCGAGCCGACCGATCCCGACACGCCCGTGGCGCGCTTTCTGGAACGCCGCGGGCCAGGGCTGCACCACCTGTGCTTCGGTACGCCCGATATCCACGAGCATCTGCGCGACCTGCGCGACAAAGGCGTCGAGCTGATCGACGAGGAGCCACGCCCTGGTGCGCACGGCGACGTGGCGTTCCTGCAGCCAACAGCGGCGCTGGGCGTGCTGATCGAGCTCCTCCAGGAGCACGCGTGAGAGTATTGATTGCGAAGCCTGGTCTGGACGGCCACGACCGGGGCGCGAAAGTCATTGCCCGCGCGCTGCGTGATGCAGGCTTCGAAGTGATCTACACCGGGATCCGGCAGACGCCAGAGATGATCGCCGAGGCCGCGCTCCAGGAAGACGTCGACGCCATCGGCCTGAGCATCCTGTCGGGTGCTCACATGACGCTGTTTCCGCGCATCATGGACGAATTGCGCACTCGCGGGCTGGACGACGTGATCGTGTGGGCCGGCGGCATCATCCCCGAGGCCGATATGCCAAAGCTGCGCGAGCTGGGTATCAAGGCCATCTTCGGTCCAGGCTCGCCGACCACCGAGACCATCAATTTCCTGCGCTCGATCACCGGCGACCGTGCCGCGGCGGTCGAGCGTTGAGTCGTCCGCCAGCGAAGGAGTTAGCCGAGCGCCTGCTGCAAGGCGACAGACTCGCACTCACGCGGTTGATCAGTGCTGTCGAGGCAGGCCAGGCCGATGCCCGCCAGGCGATGCGCTGCCTGCACCCGCGAACCGGCCGCGCGCACATCATCGGCGTCACCGGCCCGCCCGGCTCGGGAAAGTCGACGCTCACGACGCGCCTGGCGCTGGACTACCGAGCACGCGATCAGAGTGTGGGGATCGTCGCCGTCGATCCCACCAGCCCGTTTAGCGGCGGCGCCATTCTGGGTGATCGCGTGCGCATGATGGAGCTGCATAGCGACACTGGCGTGTTCATGCGCAGTATGGCCACACGCGGTGTGATGGGTGGTCTGGCCCGTGGGACGCTGGATGTCGTGCTCCTGCTGGACGCTTTCGGCAAAGATGTGGTGATCGTGGAGACCGTCGGCGTCGGCCAGGATGAGGTCGAGATCGCTCGGGCGGCGGACACGACCCTGGTGGTGGGCGTGCCCGGACTCGGCGACGACATCCAGGCCATCAAGGCCGGCATCCTCGAGATCGCCGACATCCTCGTGGTCAACAAGGCCGACCTGGCGGGCGCCGATCGCCTTGCCGCCGAATTGCGCACCATGCTGCAGCTCGCCGAACAGCGCACCGAGTGGCCTACGCCAATCGTGCGCACGGTTGCCACCGACGGCACGGGCGTGGGTGAGCTGGTCGAGAGCATCGCCCAGCACCGCGCCTTCCTGGAGCGCAGCGGAACGTGGCGTCAGCGGCGCGCCGACAGCGCGCGGCGTCAGGTGCGCGCGATCGTCGAGGACCGCCTCGCTTCCCGCTTCGACGCGCTCACGAGTGATTCGAGTTGGGCAGAACGATTCGAGGCAATCGCGCAGCGACAACTGGATCCGTATTCGGTCGCCGACGACGTACTCCGTGAGGTAGCACGAGATGGCGAGTAGTCCACGCTCCTCCAAAAGGCAGTCTGGGGACGTGAATCGCAGGATGCACCCCGACGAGGGCATTCACGCCAGCACGACTCGGGAAAAGCTCGAGCATCTGCGCACGCTGCGCGAGCAGGCGCAGCTGGGCGGCGGGCAGAAGCGGATCGATGCGCAGCATGCCAAGGGCAAGCTCACCGCGCGCGAGCGGCTGGAGCTGCTGCTCGACTCAGGCTCATTCGTCGAGATTGACCAGTTCGTGACGCACCGCGCGACCGACTTCGGTCTGGCCGATGAGCGCTACTTCGGCGATGGCGTGGTGACCGGCTACGGGCGGATCGACGGTCGGCTGGTCTTCGCCTTCTCGCAGGACTTCACGGTGTTCGGCGGATCGCTGTCGGAGACGCACGGGCAGAAGATCTGCAAAGTCATGGACCTGGCGCTGAAGAACGGCGCGCCAATCATCGGACTGAACGATTCCGGCGGTGCGCGAATTCAGGAAGGCGTGGTCTCGCTCGGTGCGTACGCCGAGATCTTTCTGCGCAACGTGCTCGCCTCGGGCGTGATCCCACAGATCTCCGCGGTGATGGGTCCGTGCGCGGGCGGCGCCGTGTACTCGCCCGCGATGACGGACTTCATCTTTATGGTCCAAGGCACCTCGTTCATGTTCGTGACCGGGCCCGACGTGGTGAAGACCGTGACGCACGAGATCGTCGACTTCGAAGGGCTCGGCGGCGCGAGCGTGCACAACAGCACCAGCGGCGTGGCGCATTTCGCGGCCGACGATGAGGCCCAGTGCCTCGATCAGATCCGCCGGCTGATGGGTTTTCTGCCCGCCAATAACCTGGACGACCCACCTGTTCGCGCTACTACTGACCCCGCTGACCGCATGGACGAGGCGCTCGACGCGATCGTGCCCGACCAGCCGACGCGGGGCTACGACATGCACGCGGTTCTCAGCTCGGTGATCGACGATGGCGAGTTTCTGGAGGTGCACGCCGAGTTCGCGCGGAACATCATCGTCGGGTTCGCGCACCTGGGCGGTCGCAGCGTCGGGATCGTGGCGCAGCAGCCGCTGGTGCTGGCGGGCGTTCTGGACATCAACGCCTCGGTAAAGGCCGCGCGGTTCGTGCGCTTCTGCGACGCCTTCAATATTCCCCTGGTCACGTTCGTGGACGTACCAGGGTTCCTGCCCGGCGTGGGCCAGGAGCACGGCGGGATCATTCGCCAGGGCGCCAAGCTGCTGTATGCCTACTGCGAGGCGACGGTGCCCAAGGTAACGGTGATCACGCGCAAGGCGTACGGCGGCGCCTACGACGTTATGTCATCCAAGCACATTCGAGCGGATGTGAACTTCGCGTGGCCGACGGCTGAGATCGCGGTGATGGGCATTGAAGGAGCCGTGAACATCGTGTTCCGCGACGAGCTGTCCTCGACTTCTGACCCAGCCGCCTTACGGGCTCAGTTGGAACGCGACTACCGCGAACGGCTCGCGAATCCGTACATCGCCGCCGCGCGCGGCTACGTGGACGATGTGATCGCCCCGCGGGAGACGCGCCCGCGGCTCATCAACGCGCTAGAGATGTTGCGCAACAAGCGCGACCAGAATCCGCCCAAAAAGCACGGCAATATTCCTCTCTAGCTCTTGAAGTTCCTCGGCGCATGCGCCGCTCTCAGTGTGTAGCTGCTTTGGCACTCCCTTCGGCCGAGGGGGCAAGCCCCCTTCACCCCCGCTACATCGCCGCTCGCTGTGCTACGGCGTGCGAACATCGTGTCTCTCATCCAGGGTGCGGCTTTCGTTCGGCGCGGCCCCGTCACTTCGAGCGCGGTCCCTCTTGGAGGTTGGGCACGTTGTGTTGCGGGATGCCCCGTCCAAAAGGCAGACCCTGCACATATGCAACGGTGTCAGCACGGCATGGTCAGCTAGCGTCGATGAGGCGGGGGTGAAGGGGGCGGTGCCCCCTCGGCCGAAGGCCGTTCCAAATTAGCTAAACACTGAGCGCGGCGCATGCGCCGAGGAACTTGAGAGTGCCGAGGATGGATCTAGTGAGCGCTGAGTGCGAAGGCGGTGAAGGCGTAGGATCGGTCGCTGGCGCGCATGGCGCGCCGTAGCTCGGCGGAGGACATGGTGCGGTCCCAGCCCGGTGCTTCCTTGGCTTCGGCGCCGCCGATGGGGTCGTTGTAGATGAAGTCGTCGCCCATCAGCCCGGTGATGACCACATAGTGATCGCCGTCGTAGCCCGAGTCTTCGCGGCCCGGCAGCCCGCGGTAGACCACCTGCGCAATCACCGGGTGCCCGGCGCGGACGTTGGCCCGCACATCCTCAATGCTCCAGCGGTGATAGTCCCCGTCAGTCTCGTACAGGCCGAACGTCCGCAGTCCGCGACTCTGCGCCACGCGCTCGAGCGCCCAGATGAACGAGCCGGCATCGTCGTCGTCGGTGGGGAAGTCTTCCGACGCGAGGACTTCGCTACGCAGATCCGTTGGCGTGATGTTCAACCCGAAGGCCTCTAAGGCCATGCCCAGCGTGGTCGGGCCGCAGTTCGCGCCTTCGTAGTTGGAGCCATCGAGCTGCGTGCGATACGGCACCCTCAGCCGCACATCCGCGGCCAGGATAGCGGGGTACGCGCGCGGCAGCTGACTGAACCCGGGCGTGCGCGTGCGCGCCAGCACATCGCCATCGACCCACCCCTGGGCGGGCGGTACCTGCCGACCATCGCCGGGCAGTCGCACGTGTACCCGATTGCCATTGACGAACTCGGGCCCTATGACTTCCATCAGCGCGGAGCCGGGCACATCGAGCGCGCGGCTCGCGGCGGCGTCGAAGCTGCCCCACAGCGCGGTGGTGCGGGTGCTGCTGAGCCAGACGCTGGGCGCACCGATCGCGCCCACATCGGCCGCGTTGACCCAGCCTGGGCCAGGTTGTCGGGTAGCGCCGTCGCCGCCGTACTGCACGAACAGCCAGTCAGATTGCGATTCAAGGACCCGCAGCGTGCTCCACTGCGGCAGCATCGTGAAGGTCTGCGCCTGATCGTTCGGCCCCGAGCGCAGCGCCGTCTCGGCGTGATTCTTGAGCCAACGAGCGGTCAGATCGCCACGAACCTTCGCCAGAAAGTCCAGGGCGCTCGGGCTCAGCGTGGGCGCCACCGTCGGAATGGGCGCGACCGTGGGCAGCGCGAGCGGCGCCGCCTTGGCTGGCGCCGCGCGCGGCACCAGGACCTGGACGACGGCTGGGGCTTCGGGGACGGCGACCGCGGCGGGCGCGGGCGCGAGCGCCACTAGCGGACTGGGCGCGAATACCGTGGGCGCAAGCGGCTCGAGCGCGGCGACGCCAATCACCAGGATGACCAGCCCGGTCACCAGTGGCAACCGCCATCGCCGCGATCGTGTCAGCCGATATTCGCGGAGATGCAACTCGCCACCCTGCATTGCCCGGGGATATTACCGACCACGTTCTGTCATGAGAAGGATTACAACGGCGCCTCACCTGGCACCTGCCAGAGGCACAATGTCGGTGAATGGACGGCGCACGCAGCTACGTTGTGGTGTGTCGCGGCCCGAACTGCCGCGAACGCGGCGCATTGCCGCTGCGCAAGCGGCTGCGTGAGCTCCTGCGGGGTGAGCCATCAACGCTGTTGCTCGGCTACGCGTGCTTTGGCCAGTGCGACTACGGACCGAACGTCGCCTTCTATCCCGAGGGCGAGTGGTACGGCGGCCTCGCGGCGAGCGACGCGGCCGACCGGGTAGCGCGGCACGCACTGGGCCACCAGCCGCTGGGTGAGGTGCCGCTCGACTTGCCCGCCGAAGAGCGGCGGGAGCACCTGGCCAATATTGTCGAGCTGGTCACGACGATGGAGCGCGATCTCGAACGTCGCCGTTCCCGACCCTGGTGGTGGCCATTCTGACCTCTTTTGGCGCGGGCAGTGCGCGCTGCGCCAGGAACGGGAAGAGCGGCTCGGCGCCCATCGCGCGCTGGAGCCGATAGAGCGCGACGCCGGCGACCATGCTGAACGCCGACTGCAAGAGCACCAGCATGCACACGCCGTAGAACGCCAGCTGGAACGGCCACAGGGTCTGGGTGCCGAGGCTCAGCAGGCCTGGCCTATCGAGGGACGCGGCAACGCTGTCAAGCTCGGCGTTGAGCGCGGTCAGGTCGGTACCGACACGTTGGATGTCGTTGCGGTTGATGGACAGCGCTTCGCGGGTGGTGCCGAGCGAAATCGCCAGTTGCTGGAGTTGATCGGCCGAGCGATCGAACTGGGGCGCGATGCCCGCCAGTGGCTGAAGACCGAAGATCTGGATATTCAGGCTGGCTGCGAGGTCGCGGAAGGTGCCCGCCGTGTCATTGGCGAGCTTCGAGGCGGTATCGGCTGAGGTTCGCGCACCGCTGATGCTGGTCTGGAAGTCGTTGGTCGACGTAGCGGTGTCTTTGACGGTGGCCGAGACCGTGCGGAGCGAACGGACCAGCGAGGCGCGCTCGCGCTCCAGTGTGCCCTGGAATGAGTCGACCTGGGTGAACGTGCTCGAGCCGACCACGAGCATCGCCACGGTGATGACGATTCCGAGGACGCCGTAGGCGCACAGCGCAAAAGCAACGCCGCGGAGGAAGCGGTAGCGGAACACCTCACCGTTCCTTTGGCATCTCTCGTGCCGCGTAAGCTGTTGGCGAAACAATGCCATCGGAGCCGTCGCGCGAACTGGTCGCGATCCCGAATCCGCACCCGCAGCGGGAATACGAGGTCGAGTGCGTGTGCCCCGAGTTCACGTGCGTGTGCCCGATGACCGGGCAGCCTGACTTTGCTACGTTCACGATCGTCTACACCCCGGGTGAGAAGATCGTCGAGCTCAAGAGTCTGAAGCTGTATCTGTGGAGCTACCGACAGGAAGGCGCCTTCCACGAGGACGTCACCAACCGCGTGCTCGACGACCTGGTCCAAACACTGGAGCCACGCCGCATGAGCGTGGTCTCCAGATGGAACGTCCGCGGCGGGATCGAAACGACCGTCCGCGCCTGCTATCCCTAAGCAGCCTTACGCAGCGGAGCCACGACGGCAGGCACAGCGTCGGAGGCGCGCTTGAAGCGCCCAACCGTCTGCCGCAGCGCCTCGGCGGTGCTCCCCAGGTGATCGGCTTCGCTGCCCATCTCGACCACCCGCGCACCCATCGCCTCGGCACTGGCCGATACCTGATTGGTGCTGGCGCTCTGTTCACCAGCCGCCGCGGCGATCTCGTGAATCGAGGCCGCGACCTGGCCTGACTGCGCAGCCATCTGCTCGGTCGAGGCGGTGTTCTCTTCGACCACCGCGCTGATCGAGTTCATGGCATCGGTCACGCTGCGAGCGTCGCGCGCCATCTCCTGCGCTGAGGCGGCAATCTCAGTCACCTGCTGGACGGTGTTGTCGACCGCGCGCAGGATCTCGCCCAGCGCCTCGCCAGCTTCGTCCGCCCGGCGTGAGCCTTCGGCCACCTCATCAGAGCCGCGCTGCATGGCAGCCACCGCTTCGGCGGTGCCCTGTTGCACGTGGCCAATCAGGTCAGCGATCTGGCGCGTCTCGCGGCTCGACCGCTCGGCCAGCTTGCGGACTTCATCCGCGACAACCGCGAATCCCCGACCGTGCTCACCTGCTCGGGCCGCCTCGATGGCGGCGTTCAGCGCCAGCAGGTTCGTCTGCGCGGCGATGTCGTCGATCGTTTCGACTACCGCTCCGATGCGCTCGCCCAGGCTGCCCAATTCGCGGACCTTTTCGGCGGCTTGCGCAACCACGGTCTGGATGTCAGCCATCCCGGCGACCGTGGCGCGGAC
>WNFZ01009710.1_pt1 | contig 14333 bp, 11 predicted proteins | sample 5400081 | NCBI WGS metagenome assembly WNFZ01 (sample SAMN13153365, study PRJNA577476) | soil metagenome | isolation source: 80 cm soil or saprolite under grassland replicate 1 | place: USA:California | collected 2016-06-15
CTTTTTGACACTCTGTCCCTCCGTCACAGGGATGCCAACCACCAGTCCGGGCATGGGAGCCCGCAGATGGAATTCGCCGGTCTCTACTATGCCCCCGCCTGCCGCGGCGCGCAGACGTTTTTCGCGTTCATCCTCAACGGTCACCGGATAGAGCCGCCCGCGCAGCAGCACCTGCCAGTTATCTTCGCCCTGATAAATATAGGATTCGTGCGAGCGCCCGTCTACGATCAGTGAATACACGGGTTGCCCGCTGACCGATTCAAAATCCACTTCATAGACCTTACCATCAACACTGACGTGTTTATCGTCAATGATCTCAACGAGAAATTGCTTGCCCTCAACATTCGTAATATATTTCATCGGCTATTACCTGTGCATTCTTTCCCAACGACCAACCCACTTCCAGTTGCTCGCATCGCGCTCATTACGGTTGACAATATTTGCGGAATGTTCCGTCTCTTGATGGGCAACCAGCGTCGCAAGGATTGCCGCGATCTCATCATTGTTCTCGCGCGTCTCACTCGCCTCTTCCATCGAGAAGCGCTCCTCCACAAAGCGGGTATCATATTGTCCACCCATGAAGCGATGTGAGTCCATTAGAGTTTGATGGAACGGAATATTCGTCCGCACGCCGACGATACGATACTCCTCGAGGGCGCGCCTCATCCGCAGAATTGCCTGGGCACGCGTCTCTCCCCAAACGATCAATTTTGCGATCATGGGATCATAAAATGGCGTGATCTCAAAACCGGGATAGACGCCCGTATCCACACGCACACCCGGACCTGTAGGCAACAGGCTGTGTGTAATCCGCCCGGTGGAAGGCAGGAAATTATCATAGGGGTCTTCGGCATTGATACGACACTCAATCGCATGTCCGTTGAACCGCACCTCATCCTGCTTGTAGCTCAGCGTCCTGCCGCGCGCCACACGAATCTGTTCCTTCACAATATCGATGCCTGTGACCATTTCGGTCACCGGGTGCTCCACCTGTAAACGCGTGTTCATTTCGAGAAAATAAAAATTGTTATCTTTATCAAGCAGGAATTCAATTGTCCCCGCGTTGACGTAATCCACAGCCTGCGCGGCTTTCACCGCCACATTTCCCATCTTCATGCGGAGTTCATCATCCAGCGCGGCGGACGGAGCTTCTTCCAATAACTTTTGATGACGGCGTTGCAGTGAACACTCGCGTTCGCCGAGATGGATTACATTACCATAGGTATCTGCCATAATCTGAAATTCAATATGCCGCGCCCCTTCGATCAGTTTTTCCAGATAGACATTGCCATCGCCAAACGAAGATTCTGCCTCCCGTCTCGCGGACTGAAGAAGGGTCGGCATATCGTCCAGGCTTTCCACTTCTCGCATGCCTTTTCCGCCGCCGCCCGCTGTAGCTTTGATCAATAACGGGAAACCAATCAGCGATGCTTTCGCAAGCAACTCCTCATCGGTCAGATTGCCTACTCCTTCTGTTCCCGGCACAACAGGCACGCCCGCCTTGATGACGGTTGCACGTGCTTCACCTTTATCTCCCATCGCAGCGATGGACGAAGGCTTGGGTCCGATGAAGGCAATTCCCGCGTTTGCACATGCTTCGGCAAAATCCTCGCGTTCCGCAAGAAAACCATAGCCCGGATGAACCGCATCCGCACCGCATTTCTTCGCGATATCTATGATCTTATCCGCGCGCAAATAGGATTCACGTGAAGGCGCGGGGCCAAGCAGATATGCCTCGTCCGCATAACGGACATGTAGCGCACGCCGATCTGCTTCAGAGTAGACCGCGACCGTATCAATTCCCAACTCGCGACAAGCACGAATGATGCGTACCGCGATCTCCCCACGATTGGCGACTAAAACTTTTTTGAACATGAACACACCTCCGCGATCAGCTATCAGCGTTCAGCTTAGTACGGGCTGATAGCTGACTGCTGATGACTGACAGCTTCAAAGTGGGATATTTCCGTGCTTCTTGGCCGGATTGGACTCTCGTTTATTGCTCAACATCTCAAGCGCATTGATCAAACGTGGACGTGTCTCTTTTGGCTCGATTACATCATCAATGTAGCCGCGTTCCGCCGCAACGTATGGACTGGCAAATTTCTCGCGATATTCGGCAACCAGTTCTGCTTTTCTCTTTACTGGGTCCACTGCCTTTTCAAGTTCCTTGCGGAAAATAATATTGACCGCGCCATCAGGTCCCATCACGGCGATCTCCGCGGAGGGCCATGCGAGGTTCAGGTCACTGCGAATATGCTTGGACGACATCACACAATACGCACCACCATAAGCTTTACGTGTGATCACTGTCAGTTTGGGAACGGTCGATTCGCAATAGGCAAACAATAGTTTTGCTCCCGATCGAATAATTCCATGATGTTCCTGAAACGTTCCTGGTAAAAAGCCCGGCACATCTTCGAACGTAATAATGGGGATATTGAATGAGTCACAAAAACGGACGAAACGCGCGCCCTTTTCGCTCGCGTCAATGTCCAGCACACCAGCCAACACGGCAGGTTGATTCGCAAGAATGCCAACAGAATGTCCACCGAGCCGCGCAAAACCAACGAAGATATTCTGGGCATAATTCTCATGGATTTCAAAGAACTGTCCGCCATCTACGATCATGCGGATCACTTCCTTGATATCGTACGGTTTGCCGGGCTCATCGGGGATGATCGTATTGAGCGCTTCATCCATACGCAATGGATCGTCTCCAATCGGCATGAACGGCGCATCTTCCATGTTGTTCTGTGGCAGATAACTCAACAGCTTACGGATAAGATACAGGGTATCCGCCTCACTATCTGCGGCAACATGACAGACACCAGACTTTTCCGAGTGAACACTTGCACCGCCTAAATCCTCAAACGATACTTCTTCATGTGTTACGGCTTTGACAACATCTGGTCCAGTGACAAACATATAGGATGTGTTGCGTGTCATAAAAATAAAATCTGTCAGCGCGGGTGAATACACCGCGCCGCCCGCACAGGGTCCCATGATGGCAGAGATTTGTGGGACAACTCCCGAAGCCATTGTGTTGCGTAGGAATATATCCGCGTAACCGCCGAGGGCGACCACACCCTCCTGAATACGCGCTCCACCCGAATCGTTCAAGCCGATCACGGGCGCGCCATTCTTCATCGCCATATCCATGATCTTGCAGATCTTCTCAGCGTGCACTTCACCCAGACTCCCGCCAAATACGGTGAAATCCTGCGAAAACACATATACGAGCCTTCCTTCGATCGTGCCCCAGCCTGTCACCACTGAATCGCTCATAAACTTTTGACTGTCCAGGTTGAAATCGTGCGTGCGATGTTTGATGAACGCGTCCACCTCGCGGAAGGAGCCCTTATCGAGCAAGATATCAATTCGTTCGCGCGCGGTCAGGCGGCCCTTTTTGTGCTGCGCTTCGATACGATCCGGTCCGCCACCCAGACGGGATTTCGCCTTCTGATCACTCAGATATTGAATGTTCTTCTGGTTGCTCATGTTCCTCACTTTTTAAGAGAAAGTTTTTTGTTCGCCGATTAAATGTGCTTAACGATATTACTGCCAACGAAAGGACAGATATGCCTAACATAAAGGGCAGATTGGCTCGCGGCGCCTCGAAGAAGAGCCGTTCAAGCCAATATTCGACTAACCACAAAGCAATGGAGACTGGGATCGCTGGATAGGTCCACCGCTTTCCCGCCCAAATACTCCACAATAGCGCGATTCCTGCGACAGCCCAGATTGCTCCCGTTATCGACAGATACAAGGGGCTGAGACGTGCGTGAAATTGGTTCAGCACAGCCCACCAGTGCAGTGCAGCAAAGAAGCGGAGCAAGCCCCACGCTGATAAACTTAACACCATCCAAAGGAATAGGGTTACACCGAAAGGACGTTTTTGGGTCATGGATTTGGTCTCAACCAAGGAATCAGTATACGGCTCATCCTGCCGGTTCTCGCGGCATGAACGGTCAGAGCAGACGAGAGACGCGTGCCGCGGATTTCCATCATGGTTGAACTACAGAGTGGTAATGCACTAAGTTCTTACCACCATACCTGCGATCCATCCATTCCATATAAGCGTCATACTGCCCGCGGTATGGCAAGCCATCAAGGATATCTAAATTCGCCATGACATAGTTCATCCCCATATCTGCCAGGTATTTTCCTGCCTCCTTATTCTTTAACAACTCAAAATATGTGTAACTGTTGACCAAACCATCCATATTGATGATGATGCGATCATTGATAAAGTAACCGATGTTCCCGCCACCGGTCATTCCAATGATGCTGCCTGGCTCGGTGTTTTGTTCCAAAAATGTTGTCATATCCATGTAAGGATCACTGGCAGACCATTCGTGGTAAGTCATCGTGGCATGGATAACCGACCAATAGGCAGAGCCCATATATATGCCAAAGATAATCGCAACTGCCCAAATTGCTCTCTGAACGAATTGCGTTTTGCGGACAGCCTGATATAACATTCCAAGCATAATGCTCAAAATAATAACAACCAACACCGACTGGCTGATCCAGTACCATTCCTTGTATGCTGAATATCCCAACACGTGATAATAGAAAACCTGCAACCAGCTTCCACATAAAAGGGGAATCACGCCCATCTGGGCGATGGCCGTCTTTGCTTTCCTCCTGTTAATCAATAGGATAAGATAAAAGAGCAAAGCGAACAGCGTCAGAATAATAAGGTAGCGCCATACATCCAGAATCTGCCATTTATACAAGTGTTCTGCCCAACTGCCAAACCATGTGGATACCGGCCGCCAGGTATTGGAATCGCCACCGTAAGACATTCCAAAAAATGACAGCTCCGTCCGTGTGGGACCGCCATAGACATGCCCCGAAAACGATCCCCACCATCTTTTGATTTGACCACTCACTGGAGAAAATGTTCCAAAGGAAAGCTTGTTCCAAAGCATGTAAATTCCTAGCCCGCCAAATGCAACAGCATAGTAAATGATCCCCTCTTGAAACCAGTGACTCCAGTTTTTGAAAATATAAGTTAGCGGAGAATCGTTTTCAGAGGAATCATATTCAAATGTTTTGAGACCTACAAAAATAAACCGGGTGAGTCCTATAAGAATAAATGTAGAGATGGCATCGTATACGAGAATCATTCGAGGGAAATTTTCGAAAGCCAGTATACGCGCAACAGCAATCATCACCACCGTCAGAATAGCGGAACTGGAAATTGCAAATAGAAGCAAGGAACGTAGCAGGCTCGGAATGCGATCAAACTTCCCGCGCTGGTATAAACCAAATAGATACGCCAAAGGGATTTTAATGAGTAAACTCAGGACCAGCATTTTCACGGCTTCGTCTGCAAGCTTGTAATAATCCGTGAGGGAGATCTTGAGTATAAAAGCCAGCAATACTGAAAAAGTGATAGAGACAATATCAAGTGGTAAAAGATAACGTAAGCTGCTCCCACGAAAGATCACCCATATCCCAGCAAGTGCGACGAAAAACACCAGATCCAATCTGCTGAGCAGTACGAAGATCCCAATGATGCCCAAAATAAACAAGCCCTTTTTTATCCTCGGATTTTCACGCCACGACCGCTCAAACTCATATAGCTTATATACAAACAGGACAATAAAGAAAGCAGCGATGCCAGTTTCCAATCCCTGTTGGTAAATGCGCTTCAAAATGTCAGTGCTGAAAACCCAATAGATAGCGGCAATCGCCCCGATGCCCGGAGTAAAAACTTTTCCAATCAGCCTGTAGAGCAGAATGGCAGTTGCAACCGAAAGACCGCTCATCAGTATAAATAGGATTCGCAAAGGCAGGATGAGGTCAAAACGTGCGAGTGTAAAGATCGGGACGCAGATCAACATCCACAATGGATGATAGCCATTCGTCTTGTTAATTCCATCGAACGTGCTGCCATGTCCTTCGCTGATATTTTGTGCGACCTTGAAATAATAATAAGCATCATCGCGAGTGAACCAACGCCGCGAAAAATTCTGTCCATCTGCAAGAGCGCCATAGATGCTGATCGACGCGACTACAATTATTAAGATGACTTCAAACCAGGGGAAACGTTTCATTACGGGATGTCCAATGTTATCTTTCCAAAATTTTCATTCTTCCACAACCGCTCTTGGGCGATTGCAGCATCCTTCAAAGCAAAAGTACTATCAATGATCGGCTTGAGTTTTCCAGCCACAATCAAATCCATGACTTCATTGAAATCGGTAATCGTACTCATGGTCGAACCAAGAACGCTCAAGTGTTTCGCAAAGATGTAACGATTATCAATTTCGAATTTCGGTCCTCCGCTATTGCCAACAGTAAGCAATCTTCCGCCCTTTCGCAACGCGCGCAGGCTTTGCATGAATGTAGTTCCGACATTATCCACTACAACATCTACACCGCGTTTGTTCGTCGCCAGGAAAACAGACTTCGACCAATCCGCCTCCTTGGAGCGATCGATCAGGATGTCCGCGCCGATGGACTGCGCCATTTCCAACTTCTTCGAATCGGACCCTATAATCAGAACCTGCGCGCCGATATATTTGGCGATCTGCACGCTGGCGGTATTGACTCCTCCCCCCGCCCCAACAATCAGTACTGTTTCATGTTTTTGCAGATTTCCACGCGTGATGAGCGAGTGCCATGCAGTTTGATAAACAAGGGCAGCCGCAGCGGCTTTACGATAATCAAAGTCCGCTGGCAATTTATACAGTTGCCGCGTCGGCACTGCAACATATTGCGCATACGTCCCGCGGACCGTTTCGCCCAGCAGATTCCAGTTAAGGCAAAGGTTATCCTTACCGGCGAGGCAAAACTCACACTTCCCGCATCCCAAATTCGCATTAATAACTACATGATCGCCAACCCTCACGCCTACTCCTTCTCCCGCGGGCAGAGGAGAATTAATGGCAGCTACTTCGCCCGCTCCATCCGCACCGTTGATGTGAGGCATTTCCAGCTTTAGACCGGGCCAACCATTACGCACCATGATGTCCATGCGGTTGAGTGCCGCGGCATGCAAACGGATCAATACTTCCCCTGGTTTTGGCTCAGGCGCGGGAAAATCCGTGTATTCCAACACTTCGGGTCCGCCGTGCTGGCGGAAGAGGACTGCCTTCATAGGAATGATTTTACCGCTTGTCGTACCAGATTACCGCTGGTCTCATAAATTTTTGAGCTGCTTTGTGGCTCAACATCAAAGCTTGAAGCTTAGCAGCAATCTGTTGGGTGTCACCTAAATCAAAGGATCCGGCGATACCACAGGAACTCGCGCATAGCGTAATCTTCGAACAGCAGTTTGTACGGGAGAAAAGAACAAGCCCATCGCAATCAGTATCAGTGTAACAACACTGATCGATGCGCCGACAACAAAGTCTATGGGCAAAAAATAGAACTGATAGGAATGTTCGCCGGGCAGCATTCTCGCGCCGAGGTAACCGTTGTAATCTTGCACCGGCGCTGGTTTGCCATCTATGAGCAATTTCCAACCAGGATAGTTGCTCATCAAGACAACAAGGACGTCTCCATTTTGTTTGGGAGCACCTCTGGCAATGACTTGATTTGGACCATTCAGCCTTACTCTGACAGAAGCGACTTGATCGTTTATCAGTTTAGTATAGGGTTGAATCAATGCAGGCTGCACACTGAACGCATAAGGGAGCATATCTAGAATTTTCCATACAAGTACGCCATCAAACTCGTTTATCAGTTGTGCGTTTCCGGATGGAGTCTGGTCGGCGAGCGAGATTTGATATTTTGCCTGCGCAACGAAAGGTGACTCTTCTAAACGTTGTGCATCCTGGGTGCGGAGATGACGGCTATACAGGAAATTGATGACTGGTATTTCCAGTTCAAATGCTGCGGGCGTCCACTCCCAATAGATCGCCCCACCACCGATATTGACATAATAAAGAGACGGGTCATAACTTTTCAGCCAGCCTAACGCTGCCATCGGCTTTGAATTCAGGGACTGATCTACAAATGCAAACTTCTGATTTATATCGTACACGCCCTTCGTGCTCGTGAGTAATCCAATGATCCACAACGCTGAAACCACGAGATGCGCGGGGAACGCACTTCGTTTTTTGCCTGCTTGCGAATAAACCAGCTTGAAATTTTTCGCCCAAATCTTGCTCAAGCGATACAAATGCTCCAAAGCATGAGCTGACAAAATCAGCAGAGGAGAAGCAGCAAGAATCAAAAGGCGATTGGGAAACCGGAAATTGTAGAGAAATGGAATCCAATCGTAAATTTTCTTGAAGAGGGAATATCGATTTGCAAACCACATCATCAGGATGAGGAAAAGAATCCCCGTCAAGAGCATTGCCCATCGCCGCCGTGGTGATTACGGGAGGATCACCACGGCACACAGTGCCCCGCTTAGTAGAAGAATCCACACAGAGGTGCTAATCTGCTTAAGGCGTTCATCAGATTTTGAGAGCAAAAATGTAACAACGAATAATACAGCCAGCGAACCAAGTAAATAGATCGGATAATATCCGCCGCCGGTGCTGATCACCATAAAGACAGCCACACACATGAATGCAATCCACCCGAAAGTGTGCCTCTTGAGAGCGAGTAAATATAAAGCGAAGCACCACGGGAACCAGGCAGCCCCCAGCAGTAATTCATACCATCCGATTCGCCACAACAATGCCAGCCCGCCGGAAAGCATAAACAGGATCGCCGACCATAAGCGAAATATTCGTTTCAAGCCCATCACGTAAGCGAATGCCCATTGTCCCAAACCGGCAATGACAAACGAAAGAAAGATTGAAACTTTCATTCCATTGATGCCACCCCAAAGCGCGATGGGAATGGTAGAAACCGGATTCCAGAAATGGCCGAGGAAATCGCCAGTGTGAGGAAACCCAGTTAACATGTAAGGATTCCAGAGCGGAATCTCGCCATAACGGTTTAGCCCGATCTCTGCCAATATTGGCAAAGTTGCGCTTTCGTCTTGTTCCCCTGTCTGCTGGAGTCTGGAATGATCGAAGTTGAGCAGGCTTCCGCTATAGAAATATGCGATCAGAATAATTAGTAACCATTCAAGACCAAATGCAGCCAAACGAGTTGCAGTGATTGTTTTTCGTAAAAAAGCACCCCAGGTAACAGGAATCGCCGAACTTCCTCGGATCACTTCTGAAAAGGATTGTCGAAGTAATTTGCCTTTACTGAATTTCAGGATACCGTCACTGTTTGTTGCTTGCTTTTTTAGTTCCCGATACCTTTGCAGGGCTGCTACAAAGAAAACATCTAAAACAATGGCGAGGACAATGAGGGGAAGTAGAAGGCATAGTGTGGCGATCATGTTTACTCGAATGGAAGGTTTTGATTATTTGAATCCCAGTTCACTTCTTGAAATGACAAGCCTTTGGATCTCACTGGTCCCTTCGTATATTTCTGTGATCTTCGCATCACGGAAATATCGCTCCAAAGGAAGTTCTTTACTATATCCCATTCCGCCGTGAATTTGAACAGCTTGGTGTGTGACATACATTGCAGTTTCGGAAGCAAACAATTTTGCCATGGACGCTTCCAGCGAGTAGCGACTTCCATCCGTTTTGGACTTTTCCTTTGCGAGCGCGGCGTTATAGATCAAGAGCCGGGATGCCTCAATACGCGTCTTCATGTCTGCGATTTTGAATCCCGTTCCTTGGAAATGTCCAATCGGTTGACCGAACGCCTCTCTCTCGACCGCGTATTTGCGCGACGCTTCATATGCCGCTTCCGCGATCCCAAGCGCCTGGGTCGCGATCCCAATCCGACCAGCGTCCAGCACGGTCATCGCGATCTTGAAGCCTTCGCCTTCCTTTCCCAACAGGTTCTCGGCAGGAACGCGGCAATTCTCGAAGATCAATTCACTCGTCGCCGAGGCACGGATTCCCAGCTTAGGCTCCTTCTTGCCGCGTATCAGACCGGGTGTGTTTGCTGGGACCAAAAACGCGCTGATGCCACTCTGCTTGCGTTCAGGGTTTGTCATCATGAAGACAACATAATAATCGGCAACCGGACCACTCGTCACCCAGGATTTGCGGCCGTTCAACATGTACGAGTCGCCATCGTGCGTGGCGCGGGACCGCATTGTCCCTGCGTCTGAACCGCTTTGTGGCTCCGTCAGCGAGTACGCACCGATCGCTTGTCCCGATGCAATCGGCGTGACATATTTCTTCTTCTGCTCCTCCGTACCGAACTTCATGATGCCATGGCAATACAGCGAATTATTGACAGACATGATCACACCGTGCGATGCATCCGCTTTACAAATTTCTTCGAGTGCCAAAACGTAGGCAAGTGTGTCCATACCCGCGCCGCCATATTGTTCCGGGATTTCGATTCCCATAAAACCCATGCCGCCCATTTTCTTGATGGTGGCATGAGGGAACTCTCCGCTTTCGTCGAATTCTGCCGCGATGGGAACGATCTCTTTTTGTGCAAAATCGCGCGCCGCGTCGCGTATCATTTTATGCTCTTCAGTCAGAGTAAACAGGGACAGGTCAGACATGATTCCTCCAATCGATAAACTTTCGAGATTATACGTTATATTTCCCTCTGATAAAATGTAATCAGGTTGCAGCAAATGAACACATCACCGACCACCGAAGAACGAGTCTGGGCTGTCCTTTCACATCTTTCAGCACTTGCACTGGGAATGGGAATTTTGTTGCCAATTATTGGCTGGTCGGAGCAGGGACGCAAATCGAAATACGCATCCTTCCAATGTTTGCAGGCGTTGGGATATCAATCGCTGGGATACACTATTTGGCTACTTTCCTATTCAGTTGTATCTATTGGAATCTTGATCGTCATCATCGTTATGAGTTACCAGGAAGAGAAGAATGGACAGGCATTTGATCCAGTTGCGGGCCATATAATGGTAGTGTTGTTCATCGTTACATTCGGCTTGCTTGCTTTATATCTGCTTTTACCACTCATCGCTGCTATTGCTTGTGCACTTGGAAAAGATTTTCGCTATCCTCTAATGGGAAAGCGATTAGCCCAATATCTTGGATACCAACAAACAGATGGCAATTCCGCATGGCTGATCGAAGATCATGAAGATCGTTGGGTGGCGGCAATGGGACATATCAGTGTCATCATTATCTTATGGGGAATGTTGGTGCCACTTACAGCTTGGATTTTACAAGGCAAACGCAGTCTCTTTTTGAAGTTTCAATCAATACAAACACTCGTCTATCAGGCGGGTGCAACTCTTCTTTATTTAGGTACACTATTTTTATATATTATTGGTCTCATCGGTTTTCTTGGGATGATGGGATTGACAGGAAAGATCAAATCAGGATCACCAATGGAAATAGTTGGTTTTATCTTTATTGGCGGATCATTATTGGTTCTTTTCGTAATTATTTTATTTGTGCCACTGCTGCATATCCTCGGTCAATGGGCAGGATATCGCATTCTTAAAGGTGATGATTATAAGTATCCCATCATCGGCAATTTGGTTGAAAAACGGATGGCTAAGTATTAACTTTGGAGTCGGATGGCTTGCCATCCAATATGCAGGAGCAAGCTCTTGCACTCCAAATTTCAGAAAGGAGAAACATCATGAAAATATTGATCGCTGTCGATATGGAAGGGATCACTGGCGTTACCACATGGGATCAGGTCACGCCGGGGCACGCGGAGTACGCGCGCTTTCGCAAACTGATGACTCAGGATGTCAATGCTGCGGTCCGTGGTGCGTGTGAAGCGGGCGCAGACGAAGTCATCATCGCCGACGGGCATTGGAATGGCTCAAATATTTTGATCGAGGAACTCGACCCGCGTGCCAAATTAAACAGTGGCTCCCCTTCTCCGTTTTCGATGATGGAGGGAATTAATGAAACTGTCGATGCCGTCTTCTTCATTGGCTATCACGCTCGCAATGGATCCCCTTATGCAATTCTCGATCACACCTGGTCATCACGAACGGTGGCGAATGTTTGGTTGAACGATCTATTGACCGGCGAATATGGATTGAATGCGGCGGTCGCGGGTCATTTTGGTACGCCAGTAATCATGGTCTCTGGAGATCAAACCGCGTGCGGACAAATGAGTGAGTTATTAGGCGATGTGGAGACGGCAATTGTCAAACAGGCAAGTGGGCGCTTTGCCGCAGAATGTTTGCCGCCACAGGTCTCACAGGCGTTGATCTTCGAAGCAGCGTGCCATGCAGTGGAAAGATTGTCTGAAGGTGACATGACTGATCCATTCGTTTTGGATATGCCGATTCGCGTGACCGTCGAGTTTTTCTCGTCTGACATGGCAGATCGCGCCTCGAAGATGCCGTTCACCCAACGCGAAGGGACACGCGTCTCGTTTTCGGCAAAGGAGATGGAAACCGCATACAGCGCATTCCGTACGATGGTGATGCTGGCTTCGGGGTGAGTTAAGACATCACAGGTCTCAGAGACCTGTGATGTCTATATTGTCCTTATCGGAAAATTCGAATTGCATTGCGTCCTCTAATTTCATATAATGGGCTCAGTAAGCAGTATCTAACTGGTTTCATAAGTGTACATTTCATCAACTGCGAAGGAGGTGGCTTTTCTCAAAGTAAGTACACAGATTTTCCTAGCAACCTATTTTTTCGACCAAACAATTTCCCAAGGAGAGAGAAAAAATGAAGTCGAAGTGGTTTGTTTTTGTTTCGGTGCTTGCATTGGCAAGCATAGCGCTTTCAGCTTGCGCTGGAACTGCCAAAACCAGTAACATGAAAACGTCCATCGGCGCGGGCGAGGGCGAAGTGTCGATCATTTCATGGGCTGGTTATATTGAGCGGGGTGAGTCTGATCCTGCTTATGACTGGGTAACAGAGTTTGAGAATCAGACCCAATGCAAAGTGACCAATAAGGTCGCTGCAACATCCGATGAGATGGTGACGCTCATGAACCAGGGTGGATTTGATCTCGTGACGGCCTCCGGTGACGCATCCAATCGTTTGATCGCCGCAGGAAAAGTTCAGCCGATCAATATTGATCTAATCCCCTCCTGGAAAACAGTGGATGAGCGTTTGCAGAATGCCCCGTGGCACACTGTAGATGGAGTACATTACGGCGCTCCTTATCAATGGGGTCCAAATGTGCTCATGTACAACACAGATGTGTTCCCGACGGCGCCCACTTCATGGGATGTGACGTTCAAAGAGATGAATCTTCCCGATGGCAAATCCAACAAGGGACGTATTCAGGCATACGATGGTCCCATTTACTTGGCGGATGCAGCGCTTTATTTGAAGTATCACAATCCTGAACTGGGTATTGGGAATCCTTATGATCTGACTCAGAAGCAGTTTGACGCGGTGGTGGCTTTGCTCAAAGACCAGCGCCCGCTGATCAACCGCTACTGGCATGATGCCTATGTCCAGATGGATGACTTCAAAAACGAAGGTGTGGTTGCTTCCGGCTCCTGGCCCTTCCAAGTCAATTTCATGGAAGGCGTGCCGGTTGCATCCACGATTCCAGTGGAAGGCGCGACGGGCTGGGCAGACACAACCATGATGCATGTAGATGCGCAACATCCGAACTGTGCCTACAAATGGCTGGAGTGGTCGTTGAATCCCAAACTGCAAGGCGATCTTGCTTCCTGGTTTGGTTCTGTTCCTGCGGTTCCCGCGGCATGCAAAGGCAACGAATTGCTCACGGATACAGGCTGCGCCACCAACGGCTTCGATAACTTCGATAAGATCTGGTTCTGGCGTACACCGACTGCCGAATGCAGCGATGGCAAGGGCGGGTGTGTTCCATATAGCAAGTGGGTTGAGTCGTACGTGGGGATCATTAGTCAGTAATTGAACTTTTGTTTGGGCTGAGACCATGGTCTCAGCCCAAACAAATCTTTGGAGCCATTGCCGCATGACCATACCTGCTATTCGTTTTGACAATGTGAGCCGTCACTTTGGGGATGTGAAAGCCGTTGACAATGCCAATCTCGAAATCGAGGACGGCGAATTTTTTTCGATGCTGGGTCCCTCGGGATCGGGGAAGACTACCTGTCTGCGCATGATCGCAGGCTTCGATCGACCAACGAGTGGAAATATTTTTCTGTACGGACAGGATGTTTCGGATCTGCCTCCCTATGAGCGGAACGTCAATACAGTATTTCAGGACTACGCCTTATTTCCACACATGACCGTAGAAGATAACATCGCCTATGGGCTGATGATCAAAGGAGTTTCGAAACAGGATCGCTACAAGCAAGTGGATGAAATGCTCGATCTGGTTCGACTGCCGGGATTCGGACATCGAAAGCCATCCCAACTCTCCGGCGGACAGCGCCAACGCGTCGCGCTTGCCCGCGCTTTGATCAACCATCCCAAAGTTCTGCTCCTCGATGAGCCT
>WNFZ01010554.1_pt1 | contig 14323 bp, 16 predicted proteins | sample 5400081 | NCBI WGS metagenome assembly WNFZ01 (sample SAMN13153365, study PRJNA577476) | soil metagenome | isolation source: 80 cm soil or saprolite under grassland replicate 1 | place: USA:California | collected 2016-06-15
GCGTGAGGGCCAGGATGCTGTAACGCAGGACGTTCTTTGTGAACGTGGTGCGCGAGAGCCTGTGCAGAGCGCGTCGAGTTGCCGCCAGAACCCCCCGGATGTATCCGTGGGGTAGATTCAGTCTGCGTAACACGTGCGCTCTGTGCCGTGGCGATCACTATGACCGGTGGGGGGTATATATGACGGTTGCTTCGCTGACGCGCCTGCGGCGTGACCTCACTCGACAAAATCAGGTCGCGCTCAAGGCATGTTTGCTGCTCTTTCTGCTCGCGCTGTTTCTGCTCGGCAGCCGGCTGCCTGCCGAGTACGCCAAAGTTGCCGCGGTGCAGTCGTCCTGGCGGCCGGAGGGGGCCGTCCCAATCAGTTTTTCGGATCGCTGGGAGGTGGCGCCGGACGCGCCGGCCGCTCAGGCGATCGTCTTGACGGCGTTGAACTTCTGGCGCGCCAATCTTCTTGGCATGACCTTCGGCCTCGCAATCGGCGGCGCGGCGCTCTCGCTGCTGCTGACGGCGCCCGCGGTCGAGCGAGCGCTGGGGCGGCGCGGCTTTGGCGGGGTGCTGCTCGGCGCGGTGCTTGGCGCACCGCTCAATCTCTGCGCAAACTGCGCGGCGGTCACGAGCGAGGGCGCATGCAGCCGGACGCGCGCGCCGGAAGCTGCGTATGGGATTGTCCTGGGCAGTGCGCTGTGGAACATCGTCGGCCTGACGACGATCGCGGCGCTGTTCCCACGTCCCGTTATCGTTGCACGGATTGTCTTCAGTCTTGTGCTGACCTTCGTCGCGCTCCCGCTGCTCAGCCGCGCGCTCGCGCGCGCGCATCCGCTCGACCCGGCCGGCGTGGACATGGCCGTCCCCTCGGTGAGCTGGCGTGACGCCGGAGTGAGCGCGCTCTACGACTGGTGGCGGAGCTGCGTGACGCTGGCAGCCCGGCTGCTACCGCTGATGATTGTCGCGACGCTGCTGGCCGCTGCCGCCCGGGTGCTGGTCCAGCCGCTCTTTGGCCCGCTCAGTGGTGATACGCCCGGCGGCATCATGGCGCTGGCGCTGGCCGGCACAATCGTCAGCATCCCGGTCTTGTTCGAGATTCCGCTGGCGATCATCGTCACGCAGCTCGGCGCGGGGGTCGGGGGCGTTGCCGCGCTGATCTGCACCGCGCCGTCGATCGGCATCTTTACCGTCATCATGATGGCGCGCATGGCCGGGTGGCGGCTGGCCGCGGCGCTGCTCATGGCCACATTCGTGCTGGGTGTCGCCGCAGGGGCGCTTGCGCACGCGCTCGCCATTTTCGGAGGCTGATCCAATGCTTCGATCTCCACGCTTGATTGGCCTGCTCGGCGCGCTGCTGCTCGCTGCGCAACTCGGCCTCGCCGCGCTCTGGTCGAGCGGCGCGGATCGCGCCATCATTGGGATGGTTGCGGCGCTGCTCGGCGCGGGCGCGCTGCTGTCGATCCCTGCCGTGCGGAAGCGCCTGCCCCGCACGCGCTGGCTGATGCTGGCGCTGGCCGGCATTCTGGTCATGTGCGGCGCGCCGGCGGCACCCCAGATCCTTCCGCTTGAGCCCGGCATCCTCGCGCCGCGCGTAGCGCCGCCTCAGGCCGCGATCCCCGCGTACGCAACGCATATGGCGCGTGTCCAGGAATCGCTCAAGCAGGATATGCCGATTGTCCTCCTGAACGAGGGTCTGGACGATGCGCAGCGGACCGCCCAGGATCTCGCAATTCACGATCCGCGGGTGCGCGCGAGGCTGCGCGCGACGACCGGTGAGCCGCTGCGCAACGAGGTGTTTGACGTTCGCCCGGCACGGCAGAGCGACATTACGGACGAGACGGCCGCGTGCCGGAGCGGCCGCTGCCTGCGGGTCGAGATCTATCACTACGCCGATAACAGCGCCACCGTCGCGATGGTCGACGTCGACACGCGCACGGTGGTGGCCGTCGCCGATCTGCCGCAAATGCAGCCGGATATTCCCAAAAACCTGGAGCAGGCGGCGGTCGAGATTGCGGTGAGCGCCCCAGAGGTGGAGCAGGCGCTTGGCCGGAAGCCAAGCGCCGAACAGGCCACGATGGCGGAGATGAAGACCAGCCTGAACAACACGCGCTGTGAGCGCAGCCAGCACCTGTGCGTGGCGCCGACCTTCCTGGTGGGTGAAAAGGCGCTGTGGGCGATCGTCGATTTGACCGACGGCGTGCTAGTCGGCGTGCAGTGGACCAACCTCGGCAGCTCGCAGACGCCGAAAATTACGGAAAAGACCATCCAGGACAGCGCGATCATGGCGCAGCTCTGCGACCGGACGCCGAGTATCGATCGCGATGGCTGGAAGCTGAGCTACATGCTCACCAGCTCGGACGGACTCCGCGTCGCCGACGTGCGCTTCCGCGACCAGCTCGTGCTCCACAGCGCGAAGCTAGTCGACTGGCACGTGAGCTACTCCGGGAAGCAGGCGTTCGGGTACTCGGATGCGGTGGGGTGCCCGCTGTTCAGCACCGCGGCCGTGCCGGCGTACCAGCCGCCGGTGATCAGCGACCTTCGGGACGGCAAGGGGGTCGTCGGGTTTGCCATCGATCAGGAGTTCCGGCACCCTGGCTGGCCGCAGCCCTGCTCCTACAACTACCACTCCCGTTACGAGTTCTATCAGGACGGCCGCTTCCGGGTCGTCGCGGCCTCCTGGGGCCGCGGCTGCGGCAATGACGGCACCTACCGGCCGGTCATGCGGATCGATCTCGCCGGCGACCAGAACCACGTGGCCGCCTGGGACGGCGCCTCCTGGAAACCATGGAGCACCGAGCAGTGGACGCTCCAGACGGATACCACCGCCTACAATGTCGACGGATACCTGTTCCGTATCCTTGACAGCGCGGGACGGGGTTTCTTTGTCGCCCCTGGCCACGGCCAGTACACGCTGCCGCCGAAGAACGATCATGCCTACATCTACATCACCAGGCACCACCCCGAAGACGGGGACGCCGATATGATCACCATCGGCCCGTGCTGCAACACGAACGAGCAGCAGGGGCCCGAGAAGTTCATCGGCACATCGCCCGAGGCGATCGACGGCGCGCACCTGGTGCTCTGGTACACGCCGCAGCTCAAAAATAACGACGCGCCGGGGCAGGAAGCGTGCTGGGCCGACTCGCAAATAACCTCCAGCGGCGTGTATGCGCCGAAGGTCTGGGCGTGCGAGGCCGGGCCGATGTTTGTTCCGGCAGGGAGCGGCCAATGAAAGGCAGGTCTTCCAATCAGCCCAACGGCGCGCGCACGACGCGCACCCAGCCGCAGGCGCGGAGCAGAGCGACGCAGGGCCGTGAGGCGGCCGGCAAGCGCCCCGGTGGCCGGTCGCCGCGCGGCTTCCGCTGGTGGTGGCTGCTGCTTGCGGCGCTACCAGTGGCGGCGATCCTGGCGTGGTGGCTGCTGACCCCGCGCGAGTCCGCGCAGAGCCGCGCGCCCCTGGGCGGCGCGCTGTGCGGCGCGTTTCCACCGTTCGCCAGCGCGCTGGGCTTCAGCCCGCAGACCAACATCGACACCGGCGATACCCGGCGCCCGGGGCTGGCGTTGGTTGACAAGACCCGCCCGGCGGATCAACAGACCTACCAGCATCCCTCGTGGACGCGCGCCGGCTATCTCGGTGCCGCGGTGCTGGACGCGCGCGGGAACATCTATGTCGCGCCGACGCCCCAGACGAGCCTGCTGCTCAATCCGCTGGGCCAGCAGAATAAAATCTACCGCGTCGATGCTCAGACCGGCGAGATGACTGAGTATGTCGCGCTGCCCGCCGCAGCGGAGGCGACCGAGACCAACCCTTTCGGCGTGCTCGGCCTGGTCACCGATTGCGATACCAACAGCCTGTATGCCAGCTCGGTCGCCGGGAGCACGCGCGATGGTGAGGTCGGCCGGATCTACCGTATCGATCTGACAAGCGGCAAGGTGGTCTCGCAGCTCGACGGCGTCGACGCCATCGGAATCGTGACCGGCAACACGCGCGGCGGGAAACGGCTCTACTTTGGCCGCGCGCGGATCGGCGATGTTGAGTCGGTCGCGCTCGATAAGAGCGGGAATTTCAGCGGCGCGCCGCAGCCGGAGTTCTCCATCGCGGACCGGGCGATAGACGGCGATGGCAGGGTGCGCCGGCTGAGCTGGGCACGTGACGGCGGCCTGGCCGTTGTAATCTCGCCATTTTCTTACACACTCGCGCCGCCGACGAGCCGCCAGCAACTCGTCTATCGCTACGATAGCGCTTCCGGCTCCTGGGTCGCCGCGGAAAGCGCGCTCTGAGCGGCACAGCGGCCTTCCTGGCGCGCCGGGCAGCATGCGTACATATGCGGGTTTACACGATGCTTGCCTTTAGGCGCGAAAGCCCACCAGCTTCAGAGACTGCTGAAAAAGTCCTTTAAGTACACAACCTGTAGTCGATGAGGTTAGCCTCGCCCCCTGGCTGTCTAATCGTTACATCAGAGGGCTCCAGAGCATTGGGATGCGGTAAGTGTGGCACGTCGGGTCGTGTGCTGTTCCAACAAGGCCGCTATCGCTTTGTCCGGATCGTGATGGAACCGATAGCGCTGCTGTCGTGCTGTCTCATCGCGGGCTAACTGTTGTCGATGCGCCTGATACTCGGCCAATGGGACGCGCCGCAGTTGATCCAACAGATCCTGCTCGCTTTCGGCGATGAACAAGACCTGATACGCGCCCAATGCGCCTAACGGAGACGGTGATGCGCGTGCACTGATGCGCCGTTCGTGCTGACGGATGCGATTGAAGAACGATTCCAGTTGCAGATTGTCGCCTGGAAGGCCAGGGATGTCGTAGCAGGTGAGCAAATCGTCGGCCCATGCGTTCCAAAGGCGGTGCCAGGCACACTGTAGGGCTGCTTGGGCTCTTTGACTCTTGGGATTCGGCCGAAACTCTGCCAGTAGGCACTCCATCGCCTGGCGTACCGCCTGATGGGTTCCAGGAACGGTTGTTCTCGCAATTTCATTGGCAGGGTAGTGCAAACACGCAGCGATGCTTCTGAGTTGGGTGTGTGCCGCACGGACGTCGTCTGCTAACGTTTCATTCAGGCTCAGTGCCCGATCCAACTGTGGGAGCAAACTACGCAGATAAGCCGTTTCTTTCTCGTGCGGGAGTTGATGTAGTGCCTGTGCAATCGCATCCAACTGGTCATAGCCGGCCAATCCTCCCCACCTGAAGGGTTTTCGACTACTTCGGTTCACAGCGTCGCGAATGGCGCAGCGTATGTGCCCTTCGATCACAATCAACTCCGCATCACGTGCTATCGGGACAAAGGGGGGGCTGATGTGGGTTCAGCTGGTGTTAGTGTGGGAGGAATGTCGCTTTGGGGCACCGCCGCCAAGGCGCCGACGTCTTCACGCAAGTGCTGGCGCAACTGTGCATCGATCTCTATGGCTGGTTTAGCAATGGCGTTCAGGAAATGGAGTTGACAGCGTTGATGGGGTGCGCCAGGCCAAGCGGTCTTGAGCGCCGCAACGATGGCTTTTTCACCGTCGGAGAGTGTTGCAAGCACCGCGAAGGCGAGTTTGGTGTAGGGTTGCAGCCAGGCCTGTAAGCGCTCGGCTGTCGGATTTGGCTCCTGTATGGCACTGATGGGCGTGTGGGAGAGAACTTCGTACAGAACATACAGCGGTGGGTCGTTTCCTTCCGGTTGCAGAGCATCAATCGCCCAAATCAGCCCACCGTGCTGGTGAATGGCTGTTTCCAAGCGGTGGAGATGCTGTGTCGTCAAGCCATCGAGCAATGCGAGAAATTGCCGATACAGCTTGCCAACTGTCCGTTCGTTGATCAGCAGGCCACGTTGCTGGAGCTCGCGTTGTATCTCGACCAATTGGCAGTGATCATGCTCGTGACGCCAGCCAATTTTGGCCAACACATCTAAACCATAGGTACTATAGGGCAAACTGATAGGAAGGACACCGCTGGCGTAGTAGGTTGCACGCGGATGTGGGCAGGCAGGATTGAGACAGCGACTACTCTTGCCGGCGACAAAGAGCGGACCATCGAGCGTCTGGACATACTTCTTGACATACCAGGTGTTACGTGGGGCGAGCGGCTGGCCACAATGCAGACAGGTCTGGCGGTCACACGGGATGATGAGCCGCCGCGCGTTGGCAAAGCGGCGTGATGGGCGATGCCGTGGTTGCTTCTCCATAGCGTGCCTCCAGTCATGTGCTCCTACGAACCATGATAGCACGCCATTATGTAATAGCAAGACAGCCAGGGGGCGAGGCTCCCTGGCTGTCTTGCTGTTACATCAGTGCGGTTCCAGGGCAGTGAGATGCAGTGAGCGCGGCACGTCGGGTCGTGTGCTGATCCACCAAGGCTTGGATTGCCTGCGTGGGATTGTGATGGAACCGATAGCGCTGTTGTCGGACCGCCTCATCGTGGGCTAACCGTTGGCGGTGCGCCTGATAGTCCGTGGGATTGTGATGGAACCGATAGCGCTGTTGTCGGACCGCCTCATCGTGGGCTAACCGTTGGCGGTGCGCCTGATAGTCAGCCAAGGGGACATGTCGGAGGTGAGAGAGCAGATCATGCTGGTTGTCGGCGATGAACAGCACCTGATACGCGCCCAAGGCGCCGAGCGGCCGGGTCGATGCGCGGCCACTGATGCGCCGTTCGTGCTGGCGGATGTGATTAAAGAAGGACTCCAGTTGTAGGTTATCGGCGGGAAGTCCGGGAATCTCGTAACAGGTGAGCAGATCGTCGGCCCACGCCTGCCATACGCGGTGCCACGCACACTGCAGGGCCGCTTGGGCTTCTTGGTGTTTCGGATCCGGTCGAAACTGGGCCAGCAGCGCATCCATCGCTTGGCGCACCACCTGACCTGCTCCAAGAACGGTCGCTTCTGGTCGGTCTTGCGCGCTATAGTGCAAACAATCAGCAATGCGGCGCAGTTCAGTGTGTGCCGCACGGATGTCAGCTGCCCGTGCCTGATTCGTAGCTAACGCGCGCTCCAGTTGTGGGAGCAAGCTGCGCAGATAGGCGGTTTCCCAATCGCTGGGGAGTGCGTGCAGGGCCTGCGCAATGGCGTTTAGTTGGTCATAGCCGGCCAAGCCACCCCAGGTGAAGGGTTTCCGACTGGTCCGGTTCACCGCGTCGCGAATCGCGCAGCGTATGTGTTGTTCGATCGCAATTAGGTCGGCATCTCGCGCGCTGGGGACAAAGGGGGGGCAGACGCGTTGCCGGGTGGTGGTGCGGGAGGACCGCTGACTTCGGGTACCGCCGCCAAGGCGCCCAGTTCATCGCGCAGGTGTTGGCGCAACCGCGCATCGACCTCCAGCGCGCCTTGAGCGAGATTGTTCAAGAAGTGGAGTTGGCAACGTTGATGCGGGGCCGCGGGCCAGAGGGTCTTGAGGGCCGCGACGACCGCTTTTTCGCCGTCAGAGAGCGTTGCGAGCACGCTGAACGGTAGTTGCGTATACGGTTGCAACCATGCGTGTAAGCGCTCGGCCGTGGGGTTACGCTCCTGTAACGCGCTGATGGGCGTGTTGCTGAGGACTTCAAACAGGACATACAGCGGTGGGTCACTCCCTTCCGGCTGAAGGGCATCAATCGCCCAAATAAGCCCACCGTGCTGCTGCACGGCCGTTTCCAAGCGTTGCTGATGTTGGCTGGTCATGCCGCCGAGCAACGCGAGGAATTGTCGATACAGCTTGCCAACGGTGCGTTCGTTAATGAGCAGACCGCGTTGCTGCAACTCGCGCTGGATTTCGACCAATTGGCAATGATCGTGCTCGTGCCGCCAGCCAATTTTGGCCAGGACATCCAGCCCATAGGTGCTGTAGGGCAAACTGATGGATAGGACGCCACTCGCGTAGTAGGTCGCAGCCGGATGTGGGCAGGCCGGATTGACACAGCGGTTGCTCTTGCCAGCCACAAAGACGGGTCCATCGAGCGTCTGGACGTACTTCTTGACATACCAGGTCTTCCGCGGAGTCAGGGGTTGGCCACAATGCAAACAGGTCTGGCGGTCACACGGGATGATCAGGCGCTTGGCATCGGCAAAGCGCCGCGACGGACGATGGCGTGGTTGCTTCTCCATGGCGTGCCTCCAGTGATGTGCTCCTACGAGCCATGATAGCACGTCAGAATGTAATAGCAAGACAGCCAGGGGGTGCCCAGCGCTGGCACTTGGTCTGGGCGACGCCGTGCGCTCTTATATCATTCGGGACGAGGCAACACTGCACGCTGATTTGACGGTGATACATAATACTGCTATCATATCTATATATACGGATATGATAGGATGATAGTTATGGAACCTGTTACATCTACGACTATTCCGCTGTCTGCACCCGGCGCAGCGACTGACGGAGCCGATCTGCTGGCGCGCTTGTTCGCAGGGGTGAGCGACCCGACGCGGCTGCGGATTCTGCTTGCGCTGCTGGAGCGCGAGCGCAACGTCAGCGAACTGGTCACGCTGGTTGGCACGGGGCAAGGCCGCGTCTCGACCCATCTGCAATGTCTGCGCTGGTGTGGCTTTGTGACAAGTGAGCGGCGTGGCAAATTCGTGTACTACCGCGTGTGTGATGAGCGGGTGCGGCAGCTGATCAAGCTGGCGCAAGATATGGTGGTCCTGCATGGCGAGCAGCTTGCCACCTGCTCGGTTCTCAATACGGCAAGCGAGCAGGCTGGAAGGCAATAGCGAGGCTCCTATGCGACGTTCCGCCGGCTCCTCGCTCTTGCTCATCACCGGGTTTCTGGTGTGTCCTTGTCACGTACCGCTCACCTTGCCACTTCTTGTTGCGCTCTTTGGCGGGACAGCCCTCGGCACCTGGCTCTCAACTCATGCCGGTCTCATGATCGGCTTGAGGAGGGGGTTACTTTTTCACAGCGATCGTCGTCGGATACTGGCTCCTGAATCGTCGCAGCCCAGAGAGTGGCGAAACATGCCCATCTCCACAGCGCCATCGCCCTAATCGCTCGTTAAAGATCGGAGACTCCCTTGAATACACCGCAGACCTATGACCTGGTTATTCTGGGCAGCGGTTCAACCGCCTTCGCTGCGGCGCTCAGAGCTGCAGAGCTGGGCAAGCGGGTCGTGATGACTGAGGCACGAACGCTTGGTGGTACCTGCGTCAACCGTGGCTGCCTGCCCTCGAAAAACCTGATTGAGGCAGCCAAAATCATCTTTGATGCCCGTAATCCGCGCTATCCCGGTATTACACCCCACGAACCAGCGTTCGACTTTGGCCAGCTGATCGCTCAAAAGGATGCGGTCGTTTCGAGCTACCGCGACAAGAAGTATCAAAGCATCATCGGTGAGGACCAGGCTATCGATATGGTGTATGGGCGCGCCCGGCTTCTTGACCCACATGCTATTGCGGTGGACGGGCCGGAGGGTACCACCCAGCTTCGTGGGGACAAGCTCCTGATTGCTCTTGGTTCAAGCCCCTCTCTTCCGTCAATCGAAGGGCTTGAGCAAACCCCCTACCTGACAAGCGACCTTCTCACGAGCCAGGAGGAGATCGAGCTGAAAGAGCTGCCGTCTTCGCTGATCATCGTGGGCGGTGGGTATATTGCCCTGGAGCTTGGTCAGATGTTCGCTCGCTTCGGCACGCAGGTCACCATTCTTGAGCGCAACAGCAGGGTGCTGCGGCACGGCTATGAGCCTGAAGTCGGCATCACCATTCAACGCATTCTTCGAAACGAAGGTATCAATGTGCAGACCAGGGCCGAGGTGCTGGGCGTCTCAGGTGATGAGCGAGAAGTGACCGTGACCGCCCGCCTGGAGGGCCAAGAGCACGCGTTCCGGGCTGCTCGGCTGCTGATTGCAACCGGGCGCACGCCAAATACCAAAGACGTGGGCTTGGAGGCTGCCGGCGTCGAGCTGACAGACGGACAAGCGGTCAAAGTTGATGCGTATCTGCGCACCTCGGTGCCGCACATCTTTGCTGCGGGCGACGTGATTGGCACCCGGCACGGCAACCAGCTTGCGACGCCCATTGGGGCACACGATGGTGTCATTATCGCCCACAATGCCTTTGCTGAGGAGACGGGCCACACGCCGCGTGCCCTTGACCATCGGGTGATCCCACGCACGATCTTTACCGACCCGCAGATCGGCATCGTCGGCATGACCGATGAGGAAGCAGTAGCCGCTGGTTACAACTGCTGGTGCAACACCATTCCGATGGAGCTGGTACCACGCGCCGGCGCCATCCGCGATACCCGTGGGATGATCAAGATGGTGATCGACGACGATACCAGGGAGGTCTTGGGGGTCTCGATGGTGGGCGTCAACGCCGGCGAAGTCATTCACGAGGCGGCAATGGCGATGCGCTTTCGGGCAACCATAGACGACTATATCGATATGATCCACGTCTATCCAACCATGGCCGAGGCGCTCAAGATTGTGGCGATATCGCGCTACAAAGACCCGTCGAAACTCAGTTGCTGTGCAGAGTAGGAGGTCGCATGGATGACGGTGAGCTGACGGCGTTGGGGCAGCGGCTTGCTGAACGCATCTGCGGTTCGAATGAAGCGTTCTGCTTCCAGCTTCTCCGCCTCTTGGGTCAAGGCCAGCCGGTATCCGCCGCTCAGATGGGCGCGGCCCTTGGTATGTCTGAAATCGCGGTCACAGAGACCTTGGAGCGCATGCCGGACATCGAGCGTGACGAGATCGGACAGGTTGTCGGCTGGGGCTTGTCATTACAGGCAACCCCACATCAGTTTCGCATCAATGGGCACACGCTCTATAGCTGGTGCGCGCTTGATGCGCTGACGTATCCGATACTCCTGGAACAAACCGCGCAGGTCGAGTCCATCTGTCCCATCACACAGACATCGATCCGGATCCGTGTCGGCCCTGAAGCTATCAGCGCCCTTGACCCAGCAACAGCGATGGTCTCGCTGACCATCCCTGACACCTATCCAGACGCCTGTAATCGAGCCAGCTTTTGCGACCAGGGGCATTTTTTCGCTTCGCCTGAGGCCGCCGCGACCTGGCAGGCGGACCATCCAGAAGCACAGACGCTGCCGGTGGAAGCGGTTTACCAGCTTGGGCGCATCATCGCCGCGCGTCGCCATCATCTCTCAACACAGCAATCTCCCGCAGCTCATACGCAGTAAGATTACTGGTAGGAGGTCACTGCGATGAAGAAACGTATCGCTGCGCTGCTCATACTCCTGCTCGGCGGGTTCGTTGCACTCCTGCTGCTCTTTGTGCTGCCCGCAGCACCACGAACGGCACCCGGCGTGACGGGAAACGGCAGGCCTTCTGTCTCTGCTCCGGTCTTGACCGATATGCAGCGCATCGAAGACCTCCAGAGTCGCTTCAATCGAGATGCTGGAACGCCACGACTAATTTTGCTTTTGTCGCCGACGTGAGGTGTCTGCCAGGAAGGTGCCCGTTGGGTACAGCAAGAAATTCTCGCCAAGCACCCGAGCGCCAACCTTCGCGTGTATGTGGTCTGGTTTTCAATGCTTCCCGGTGATAGGCGGGCAGCTTGGGATGCCTCCCTGATGCCCGACCCACGAGTCACGCATCTCTGGGATGAGCAGCGCCTCAGTGGCCGCTGGTTTGCCCAGCACCTCAATAATGCGCAAGACATCATCTGGGATGGCTATTTGCTGTACGGCCCAGATGCCAGGTGGGAGGCGCTCCCTGAGCCGCTGATTGGTTCAAGCACAGGAACAGTTATCGGGAGTCGTGAAGAACTGCAACAACAAATCACACCATTCCTGAAACAGTGACATAGGTTACAGTCAGCTCGTTCGAACCGGCACTCCAGCATACCAACAGCACTGACCAGGTCGAAAGCGATGTCCACATGGTGGTAGCAAAACCAATGACGATCGGGCAACTGTCCCGACGAACCGGTGTACCGATCAAAACCCTGCGTGAGTATGAGCAGCTTGGGTTGATCTACACGCTTGGCCGGAGTGAGAGCAACTACCGCCTCTTCGGCGAGGAGGCATTGTGGTGTGTGCAGGTTATCCGTACCATGCGCTCACTCGGGCTGACCCTCAAAGAAATCCAGGACATCGCTGCCCTCTATCTTGAGCGCCCAGGTGAGCCGATTGGACCGCATCTCGGCGAGAAACTGGAGGCCGCGCTCATTCGCATCGAAGCCCGCATAGCAGATTTGCAAACGCTGCGGCAACGCATTCGTGGTTTTCAGTTTGCTCACGCCGCGGAGCTGGCAGGAGAGGCTGAGTTACACCTCCTCGCCTCAGACCCGCGCCACACACTTTCCAAATCCCCCTCTTGACTCTCCCTGTGGGGTGAGGGTGTATGCTGCGCTCATATACCCTACCACACATGAGGAGGATGGTCATGACAACAGAAAACCGACTTGAGGAACTGGTGGCAACCTTGCACAACAGTATGCGCGAAGGCGTGGACTGAATGCTCCCTCATTCTTTCGGCGCCTGGTTGTGCTGCTCGCTGAAGGGCAACCGGTCTCCCCGGGTACCTCGCTGCCAACCTTCGAGGGTCACCTGAAGGCATTAAGTCTACACTCGTAAACGGCTCAGCATCGAGTGAGATGCGGCTGGTAACGTCCCCCCAGTTCCGGCGCGGAACTCATAGCGTAGCTTTATAGACTGATGGAGGTATGTATATGACGAATCGAACTGTTCTCAACGCTGACCCTCACGCGCTTGCCGAGACGCTCATCAAGGTGTTGGAAGGATCACCGGAAGAGACGAAGGTCTTCCTTGCGACGCAACAGCTGCTGCTCTCTGGCCAGCCCGTGGCCCCCGCGCAGATCGCCGCGCGGCTCCGCAAGTCGCAAGATGCAGTCGTTGCGCTGCTGCGCCAGATAGGTGTTGAGTGGGATGCCGCTGGCAATGTCGTGGGGGCGGGAGTGTCGCTCACGCCCACACCACACTCCTACATCGTAGGCGGCCGGCAGCTCTACGTGTGGTGCGCCGGTGATGCGATCACGTTTCCGCTCCTGCACAAAACCAGCGCGGTGATCGAGTCCCCCGATCCAATCAACGGCGCCAAGATCGATCTGATCGGCACGCCGGAAGGTGCGAAGGAGGTTGAGCCCAGCACGGCGGTGGTGTCGTGGATGCCAGGAACGGAGAGTCTCAGTAGATCACAGATCTGGTTAGGCGACTAAAAAATGTAGGTTCGCTGGTTGCAGCATGGATCTTCCAAAAGCGAAAGGAGAACCATGATGCGCGAACCTACACCTGCTCAGTGGATCCGTTTGACCGACCAGCAGACCTTGCATGATACCATGATCGTCGGGCAACAACACATCCCACTCTGTGCCAACGGCTACCGCTGCCAAACGGGTGATTTGTGGCGCCTGCTGCTAGCGGCGGCTGCGCGCCGCACCACCATTGAAGCGGCCTGTGCCGATTTGAGCGGCGCGCCCGATGCCAATACCGTGCGCGGCTATCTGACCGAGCAACTCCCGCCATCTGGTATTCCTGATCTGGAGCAGCAGTGGAATCGCCTGCTGCGGAGCTTGATCCCGGAGTGGCTGTGCCATCGTCCGCAAGAGGTTGCCCTCGATTTCCATGATGAGCCGTATTATGGTTGTGAGACGCCCGATGATGTGGACACTTGGGTCTGTCGGGGCGAAGCGCGCGCTGGCACCACGCGCTTTTATCGCTGTGCCACGGCCTATCTCATGCTGCACGATGTGCGGCTGACGCTGGCCGTGGTGTTCGTCAAGCCCAAGATGGATAAGCTCGTCATCCTCAAGCGCTTGCTTAGCGCCGTGCGGGCGGCGCAGATCAACATCAAGCGCCTGTATGCCGATAAAGGCTTCTGCTGCATCGAGGTGCTGCGCTATCTCGCGCGCCGCCGTCTGAGCGCGATTGTGGCCATGCCCATCCGTGGCAAGCAGGGTGGCAGTCGAGCGCTGTGTCACGGGCAGAAGAGTTATCGAACGACCTATACCTTGCAGAGCGCCGAGCACGGGAAGCTGAGCGTATCAGTGGCAGTCGTGCGCACCTATCAGCGCCATCGATCGGGCCGACGCCAAGTGTGCTGGTTGCTGTACGTCTGTGTGGGAGTGGGCGGGCCGCTTGCGCAGGTGCGGCGGCGCTATCGGCGACGCTTTGGGATTGAGAGTGGCTATCGGCTGATGGAGCAGGTGCGAGCGCGCACGACCTCGCCCAAGTAGGCGCTGCGCTTCCTGTTGATGGGCGTGGCGTTGTTGATCGTGAATATGTGGATTCGTCTGCATTGGCTGTTCCTACGACTGCCGGGGCGTGGAGCACGACGCGTTGCCCGCTGGCGCTTTCGGCTGGATCGGATGACGCGCTTTCTTGTGCACGCGATTGAGCGGTTTTATGGCGTCATCACCGCCGTTGACCCATCACCTATTTAACATCTGTGATCTACTGAGTCT
>WNFZ01003680.1_pt1 | contig 14320 bp, 11 predicted proteins | sample 5400081 | NCBI WGS metagenome assembly WNFZ01 (sample SAMN13153365, study PRJNA577476) | soil metagenome | isolation source: 80 cm soil or saprolite under grassland replicate 1 | place: USA:California | collected 2016-06-15
CGTCCGTGGCCGCGTTGGCGTGATTCACGAATACCACGGCGCTCACGTGTTTCCGGACCGCAACGCCCAAGGGTCGAGAGAGGGCCAGCATCTCTACAGCGTTCGATTCGAGGCGTCATCGCTGTGGGGCGAGAATGCTAACAAAGGAAGTGCTGTCTACCTTGATCTCTGGGAAGACTACTTGGAGCCTATCTGAACAGGGATAGCACTATGACTATTGATGATTTACCCGCGCTTCCCCGCGACAAGGAAGGTCCCGTCTTCAACGAGCCGTGGCAGGCGCAAGCCTTCGCACTGGCTGTGTACCTATTAGAAGTCGGGCACTTCACCTGGCCTGAGTGGGCAGAGACCTTGAGTCGAGAGATTAGGGCAGCGCAGGAACGGGGTGACTCGGACCTGGGTGATACCTACTATCAGCATTGGCTCCACGCCTTGGAGCGGATCTGTGCTGAAAAGGAACTGGTCGGCCACGAGAACGTGAGCCAGCGCCAACAGGAATGGCGGAGCGCCTATGTTAATACGCCGCACGGCCAGCCGATCGAACTTTCGGCTGCCTTCAAGAATGACCGACGAGAAAGCTGATCACGCTCATTGGCTTTGGCTGCAATCGCCGCACGGCCATGCCACTCCCGCCACCAGTAGCTCAATCAAACGTTCGTGTTCCGAATCGGTGCTGCCAAGTGCGTACGAAGAAGGAGGATTGTTCTCTGTCATGTTAACGCAGCATTCTACCACGCACCGATGCCGGATAACACAACCATTCCTACGTATCGCGACTCCAGCCTCCGGCATTGCAGTGTTTAGCAAAGCGGTGCGCGATCGTAAACTTCGCCCATTACCACCCAGTTCACCTGCTCGACTCGGCCGACTATGAACACCCACGCCATTGCGCCAACCGTCAACACTACTGCTGTGATGACCATTGGGGCCACAAAACTGCCGGTCCGATCCACTGCGAATCCCGTCAGAGCAGGTGCGACCACACCTGCCAGGTTCGCGAAGCCATTTTGCAGGCCAGTCCATCGCCCTGCCGCCTCTGGACCAGCAAGCGTCTGGGAGAATGCGAAAATGCCTGCACCGGATATTCCACTTCCTACACCAACGGCTATGAGCCACGGTAGGTATGTGTGCGGCCTTGCCGCGCAAGCAGCCATTGCGGTCGCGGCCGTTACAAATCCGATTCCCATTGCCGTCTTGCGCACCAGAGTGGTCGAATAGCCTTTTCGGATCCAGAAATCCGAAAGCCGACCGCTCGTGATCGCCGACACAGCATCCACCAGATAATAAACGCTTGCAGTCATCGTCATGCTTTGCATGGAAAGATGGCGCTCCCGGACAAGATAGAACGGTAGCCAGGTAACCATAAAATAAAGCAGGTAGTTGCCACAAAAATGCCCTAAGGATGCTCCCCAAAAAGAACGCTGTCGCAATATATCTATATGCGCAGCAGTCTTTACGACTGAACGGCCCATCGCGCTGCCGCATGGCATCCACTTCATCCATGCTGGAAGCCATAGCAGACTTACTAGCCCGACTCCGATGAACACCGGCCGCCAGCCATACCTGGCCATTAGCAGTCCAGAGCCAAAAGTGCCTACCGCGTTCCCAAATTTAAGGGCAGACTGAATCACACCGTTTGCAAATCCTCGGTGGTGCTCGGGTAGCTGCCGCGCCAGGATTTTCGAGCACGCCGGGAATGCTACGGACTCTCCGATCCCGAGCATCAAACGCATCATCAACAGGATTGTGAAACCCTGGACGAGGCCGGTGGTCGCCGTTGCGAGGGACCAAAGCAGGTAACCCGCTGCGATGACCAAATTCACGTCAAAGCGGTCCACAAGCCAGCCGCTGACAAACTGCATCGCGGTGTAGGTCCAAAAAAATGCAGCGAGCAGAATGCCCAGCTGCGAGGCAGAAATACCCAACTCGTCTTTTAGCAGCGGAGCGGCGATCGAGAGATTCCCGCGATCAACATAATTGATCAAAATACAGATCGCGAGCAGGATGAGCGCAGGCGCAAAAGCGCGTAAGCTTTGCGAATCATCTGCGGTCTGAGCCATCGCAACCCGCCTTTGTATTACCCCCAAGTCTTACACTCTGGCTTTACCGATCCAAGGATTATTTGCAGCGCAGGTTTGTTCACTTCAAGCTTGGCGCTCACTACTTCTCCCGACGGACCAACCAACCGGGCCGCAAGCATAGCAACGTCTCCTACACCGGAGCCCAGATCCAGGACACGTTGCCCGGGGCCGATTCCTGCTTCGCGGAACGATCGCTCGGTTAAGGGAGCGAGACGCGCGGCCTGCCGGATTAGGCGCTCGTGCTCGCGTCGGTGCTGCCCAGTGCGTACGGAGAAGCAGAACCGTTCGTAATCATGTTGTTAGCATGTTAGCGGCGGATTCTACCATCTTTCGATCTCTTCGGGAATCGAGGCGCGGTGCCAGCAGTGATGTTATGCGCCGCCTCGCATTCGTACCAAAGACGCTCAACCAGTTCACCAGCCGCTGGGAGGTCCTTGACGAAGTCAACGCTGAGTCCGGCGTACAACGCACACTCCGTCACTGCTCCTTCCATCCCTCGATAAGGCGATCGGTAATCATAACGAAGAACTTTGCTTCCGTCCGGTGTAGTTGCGATACTTTCACCTTCACCCGGCCTCTTTCCAGGAGGCGGGCACCCTGCAGCATCCCACAAGACGAAGGTGCGGTTTCGCAAGGCGCGATGTGTAGCGGGCCAGCCGTCCTGAAAGCAGATGGTTAGGGCAGTATCTTGTGCGTGAGCCGCGAGCATTGCCTGTTTGTAAGCTGAGTGTCCATTGCTCTCGATAGTCGCAACAAAACGAGTGCCAAGCATCGCTCCCGACGCGCCAGCCAACAGCGCTTTGCGGATGCCATCCCCATTGCCGATCCCGCCGGAAGCGATCACAGGTTTCTGTTTGGCCTCTTCCAAGACTTTCGGCAGCGCCTCGTATAATCCTCTAGTCGCTTGCACATGCCCACCGGCTTCCGTGCCCTGGCAGACGAGATAATCGGCACCGAGATCCAGCGCCGCTTTTGCGCTCTCTCTGCTCGTGACCTGCATCCCCAGCTTGGCGCCGGCTGCACGAATCGCTGAAATTGCTTCCTTAGGCGGAAGACCCCACGAGAACTGCACGATTGGCGCTCCAGCGTCCAGCGCAGCCTGGAGTGATGCTGCACCATCCGCGAACGGAAACGCAAGGATGTAGTTGATGAAGAAAGCTCCCTTCGTTGCCGAGCGCACCTTTGAAACAGCATCACGTGCGCTGTCCGGAGTGTGATGAGTAAGTGCTAGCGCACCCATGGCGCCAGCCTTTGACACAGCGATGGCGAGCTCAGGCGTGGTGTTCCTAGCTCCATGAGGCGCTTCGAAGATCGGGTACTTCAGGCCGAATAGCGCCATCAGCGCCTTCGACCGTTGGGTAGGCATCAGAATCGCAGTTGGCGCTGGCGAGGCGGCCGATCTTGGAACAGAATTAAACGCAAATGACGCGCCAGCAGCAGCGGCGGTCGCCCTGATGAACTCGCGTCTCGTGTGCTCGCTCATAATCGCCTTCACCCGAGCCAGATTAATGTTGCACCTAATTTTTAACCAGAATCTCTTTGCGAGCGGACATTTTTGATTCTGAAAAACGAGGCATCAGTTCACCACATTTCGCGGTGGATCGCCGAGCAAAACTCGGCGTACGTTTTCGCTGCCTTTCACACGCATGTCGCGCAGTCCCTGCTCGGTGTAGAACGCGGAGTGCGGATTGAGGATGAGCCGGTCGTGCGCGGGGTTCTGCGGGTCGCGCCAGGCTTTGAGCAGCGGATCGTCGTCGGGCGGCGGCTCTTTTTCCAGCACGTCAATGCCCGCACCGGCAAGATGCCCGCTCTCGATGGCGCGCAGCACCGCGAGCACGTCCACGACGGCGCCGCGCGCGGTGTTGACGACGATGGCGCCGCGAGGCAGCAGCGCGATCGCGGAATCATCCAACATGCGCCGCGTTTCATCAGTCAGCGGGCAATGCACGCTCAGCAGGTGCGATTGCTTGAGGAGTTCTTCGAGCGACTCCGCCCGACGCAAGCCGAGCGATTTGTCTTTTCCATCAGGCACATAAGGATCGAAAAAGACCACGTTCATTCCCAGCGCCTTCGCGCGCAGCGCCGCGGCGGTGCCGATGCGGCCAAGGCCGATGATGCCGCACACCCGTCCTCGCAACCGGTGCAGCGGCACGGCCTGCGTGTAGTGCCACGCGCCTTCGCGGCGGCGCAGTCGCGAGTTCATCAGATGCACGCCGCGCGTGAGCGTCATCATCATGGCGATGGCTGTGTCTGCGACGTCCTCGGTGCCGTAGTCGGGGATGTTGGCCATGGGAATGCCGCGCGTGCGGGCGAAGGCGTGATCCACGTTGTCGAAACCCACACCGCAGCGCACGATGAGCTTGCAGCGCGTGAGCCGCTCGATGACGCGCGCAGTAAATTGAATGCAGTGATACACCATCAGCGCGTCGGCGTCCTCGATGCGCCCGATGAGTTCGTCTTCGCCGTGCGCATCCAGTGCGGTTACTTCGGCGAGATCACCGAGAGTGCGCTGCTCGTCATCGAGCGGTTCGGTGACGAAATCGGTGATGATGACTTTGGCGTGGGGCATTGGCAGGTTACTTGTAAATCGCTTTCGGCTCAGGTTCGGAAATGAGTCTTTGAAAGCCTGGATCGTTGCGGATCGGATCCCAGACGGGGTCGATCTTTAAACGCGCAACGGAAACGACTCCACCGGCAGGGGCTGTGATCAGTTGGCGAAGTATCTTTACCGCTTCCTCGGCCCGACCGGTGCGCGCTTCGATTTCGGCTAGTCCGGCGAGAAGGATCCGGCCGACAATCGCATCCTTTTCAATTGGCAATGAATCTGCCGCTTGTCGCGCAACACGGAGTGCGTCGGCGTTACGCCCGAGGCAAACATAGGTCCAAGCCAACGCTGTCATGGATATCCGTTCTTCCGGCCGTTCGGCTAATCGGGCCTCGAGCAAAGTGCGTGTTTGTTCGCATTCCAATTTTGCTGCCGCACCCTGGCCGGCAAGTACTTGAATTCCAACTCGCGCCTCTAGTTGGCGCAGATGTGCTTCGGGAGTGTTGGTCGACGGCGTATCCCAAGCTTTAAGAGCATCAGCGAAATGCTTCTCGAATACGTCGAGGTATACGCGCTCGTCGACCATTACCGCGATAGTGCCCCACTCGTTAGGTAAGTTTAGTTTGCTTTCCGCTGGCACGCCCTCGAAGACTCGTCCGGCGCGGCGAATATCTCCGGTGCTGCTAATGTAAGTGCGGGCAAGGAAGCGCGCGGCCAGTGCATTATGCGGATCGAGAGCTAGAGCACGGGTAAGCTCGTGTTCAGCGTCACTCCAGCGGCGAAGTGTAGCGTAGGTTATGCCGATCTCGGTGGGATTTCCAGAATCGCGCGGATTAAGTTCTGCCGCGCGCTCGAATTCAGCAAGCGCGCGTTGCCATTCACCGCGGCGGCGATGAATCGAAGCGCGGATATTCCAACTATCGGAGCTACTCGGTTGAAGTTCGATGGCCCGGTCGATCTCCCTCAGCGCGGGATCATAGTCACGATAGCCCCAGTAATAAAACAGACCCAGCGCGAAATGTGCGTCCGGCAAACCCGGAGCAATCGCTAAGGCGCGGTCGATGTTAGACTTTACCTCTGCCAGTTCCGCTGAGGTCAGATTAGTGATAAACCAATGCCGATCTAATTCGCTGTAGGCCAGTCGCGCATAAGCGAGCGCGAAATTCGGATCCCGTGCCAGCGCCTGGCGATAAAAGGTTTGGGCGCGATCAAAGAGATCGGCATTTACAGCACTTTCAGCCTGGTGTTGCTCATATTCACCCTTTAGGAACAGATCATACGCTTCCGTATCACGCGTGGGCGCCGTGGCCAGAGCATCGGATTGGCTCGGAGAAAGCTTCGCCCGCAACGCATCGGCAATTTCTTGCGCGACCTCGCTTTCGACAGCAAAAACATCCTTTAAGTCGCGATCGTAACTCTTTGCCCAGAGATGCGTGTCGATGCGCGCGTCGAGCAATTGAACGTTCACCCGCACTTTGTCTCCAGCCCTTTGCACACTGCCTTCGAGCACAGTGGCCACACCGAGTTCGCGAGCCACTGTCTTCAAGTCTTCCGGCGTGCTTTTGTATTTGGCTGTCGATTTTCGCGAGATAACCTTCAGCTCACCGATGCCAGCGAGTTTAGTCAGGATCTCATCCTGAATGCCGTCGGAGAAGTAAGCATTGTCTGGGTCACGGCTCAGATTGTCGAATGGGAGCACCGCGATGCTTTTGTCTAGAGATGAAGAAACTGCCGGGGAAACATTAGGATGAAGGCGTTGGAAAACCAGGATTGAAATGACGAGCAGCAGGACCGCAATGATAAAAAAATCAAGTTTGCGACCGCTCTTGCGCGTAAGCGATTTGCTAACATCGACATCTTCTGCGCGCTTGATTCCTTCCGGTGTTAGTTCAAACGCCCAGGCAAGAATCATCGCCACAGGAAATCCGATAATGAGCAGCAACACCACAAGACGCACGGCCCAATTGGGAATTTCGAAGAACGGAAAAATCTGACTCGCGACCTGCATCAGCAGCCATGCGACCACTGCGTACGCGATCGCGACTTTGTACACGTTACGTCGCTTCAGCTCAGCGAAGAAATTCTTCGGGTTCACTGTGGAATGCCCATACGCCGCAGGAGGTCGTTGAAGCGCGGGTCGCTGCGGATGGGGTCCCACACCGGCTCGTCTTTATAAAAAACTCCGATCGCTCCCGTTGCCAAGCCACGCTCCAACCATGAAAATGCCAGCTCCTTCTCGTTCAGGGTCGCATAGATTTTGGCAATCCAGTGCGCCTGGGCCAGGTTCGTGCCTGACATTCCCTCCAGCTCTTTGATGGCTTGGAGCGCCTGGGCCTGCTTCCCCTGCGCGGCGTAGACCATGCCCGTATCGTAAATCAAAATCGAATCATTATTCCTTTCTCCTTTAGCTTTCTCCAATTCCGTCTCCACTTCGTTGAATGACCTGTTTTGGATGTAAATTCCTATTTCAAAGGTGGTGCTAAAAGCCGGGCCTATGTCATTGGCCTGCCGGAGCAGCTCAAGTGCTCGCGCATAATCTCGCTTGAGGTAGTAAGGAAGGGCGACTGCTCGCGCAATGATTGAGGAGAGCGGGTCGAGCTCGCGGCCTTTCAGCAGTTCCTCTAAGCCTTCATCGACATGCCCCTGTCGCACCTGCGAAAGTCCCAAGTATTGATGGGCCATCGCCAAGCTGGGGCTGAGTTCGAGAGCGCGCCTCACTGCGCGATCACCCTCTAAGAAATTTGACGGCGCGAATTGGATGTAGGCAAAACCAAGTGCGGCATGAGCTTCCGCGAGGTTTTCATCGAGTGCGAGGGCTTTGCGCGCGGCTTCTTCTTCTTTGCGCCGACCTTCAATGGGCGCAATGTAGGCGTACGCTCCAAGGATTCCATAAGCGTCAGCTAAGCCCGCATAGGCCAACGCGTAATTCGGATCTTCTCCGATTGCCCTCTCGTAATGGCGGACGGCCGTCAGCAGATCCTCCCGAGTGCGACGTTGGCTGATCGACCGACCCTGGCTGTAATACTGAAAGGCTTTGAGGTTCTCCGTGGGACGCTTCGCAAGCTGTTGTCGCTCGGCACCGCTCAGCTTCAAGCGCAGTTTCTCGGAAATCTCTCTTGCGATCTCTTCCTGGACCGCGAACACATCGGCGAGTTTGCGGTTGTACTGCTGTCCCCAGATCTCTGTTCCGTCCGCAACGTTTACCAACTCAGTTCTGATTGCCAGATTGTCGCCTTGCTGTATTAGTCTGCCCATCAGCACCGCACCCACCCCTAGGTCGTTGCCGACTTTCCGCGGATCGACATCTTTGCCTTTGTAGCTAAAGACCGTGCTGCGTGCCATCACTCGCAGTTGCGGCAACTGTGAGAGGCTGTTGATGATGCTTTCAGGAATTCCGTCCGAGAGGTAATCGGTGTCTGGATCACGGTTCTGATTGTCAAACGGCAACACCGCGATCGATTTCGCCGGCAACTCAGCGCTTTGTTTCGAACTCGTGTAACGCCCGAGAAAAAAGACGCCCACCGAGATCGCGCCGGCTACGACCACCATGTAAAGCCATACATGACTTCGGGACCAGCCCTTCGGCGCTCTATCTGCGACTTCCGCGCGTTTGATCCCTTCCGGCGTCAGCTCAAATGCCCACGCGAGGATCAGCCCGATCGGGAAACCCAGGATAACCAGCAACACTACCGCGCTCGTAATCGCATCGGAGAGATGCAGCGCCGGAACCACCGTTGCCGCGATCTGCATCATGAGCCATCCAACGATCGCGTAAGCGACAGCAACTTTGTAAACATTGCGTCGCTTCAGCTCGGCAAAGAATTTGCGCAGGTTCACAATGAACTATTTCGCATCACGCGGAATGACTTTCTCCGCCAGCGCCTGGAAACGCGGATCGTTCCGCAACGGATCAAACCTCGGGTTTACATTTATCGTCGTGATAAGACTATTCTCTTTGTTCTGGTAACTTCGTTGGAGCCACTCGATCGCTTCGTTCTTGTCACCGAGACGAACACAGACTGCCGCGACCCGGAAAGCCGGAACTTCGCCGCGTTGCGCAAGGGCTTTTAACTCGTCGAGTTGCTGTAATGCTTTAGCTGGATCGCCTTTCAGCGCGTAAATCTCCGCTAACAGCACAGCATAATCTGCTTGGCCCCCAGAATGCCGACTCAAGTCATACGCTCTCTGATATTCGGTGATCGCTTGTTCGCGCTGGCCGGAAGCGTCGTGCACCAGACCGAGTAGTGCGTGCGGGCCAAAAAAACTACGGTCCAATTCTGCTGCCTTGCGAACTTGCACAACGGCCTCCGGGTAGCGCCGCGCGAAATAATAACAGAATCCGAGATTGAAGTTAATGATTACCGAAAATGGATCAAGCTCGACTGCGCGAGTCACTTCAGCGATGGCCTTGTCGAACTTACCGAGCGGCGTAAGGACGGTAACCCCGAGGAAGTAGTGAGCGTCGGCGTAGTTCGGGTTCAGCGCGATTGCGCGTTCAAATTCCTCCTTCGCTCCTTTTAAATTAAGGTCTGCGTCCGCGAAGAGCAGACCACGCGAGACGTGTGCTTCGGCCAGATTGTTGTCTAGCGCGAGGGCCTTGTCTGCGGCTGCCTTTGCGTTCGGCAAATCTTCCGCTGGCGATTCGGTGGAATACTCCGGCAAAAGAGCATAGCTATCGGCAAGCCCCGCATACGCGGGAGCATAGTTTGGGTCTTTCGCAATGGCTTGATTGAAGTAGTCAATCGCTCGATTGAAATCGTCAACGGTTCGTTTTCCGAAGAAATAGCGTCCTTTGAGATAAAGATCGTGTGCCTCGCTGTTTTCAGTAGGTCGCGCAACAATCGCGCTCTGCTCCGCTCCGCTCAGCTTGGCCTGTAAGGTGTCCGCGACCGCTTTTGCGATTTCGCTTTCGACGGCAAAGACGTCAGTCAGCTTCCGATCGAACGTGTCCGCCCATAGGTGAGTGTCAGTCGCAGCCTTGATCAGTTGCACGTTGACTCGCACCTGATCGGTCGAACGCTGTACACTGCCCTCCAAAATGTTCGCGACGCCGAGTTGCTTGGCGATTTCGAGCAAGTTATCGGGCGCGGTTTTGAAACGTTGCGTGGAAGTGCGCGAAATTACTTTCAGATCAGCGATCTTCGACAAGCGCGTGAGGATTTCCTCCTGAATGCCGTCGGCAAAGTAGGCGTTGTCAGGATCGTGGCTCAGGTTTTCGAATGGGAGGACCGCGATCGATTTCGTTAAAACCTCTGCCGGCGTGCCCTGTTTTTTTGGCGCGGTATAGCGCCCCACGAAAAACAAACCGACGGAGATCGCCCCGGCGATGACGAGCACATAAATCCACGCGCGACTGCGCGCCGATTTTTTCGGCAATTCGTCCGCAAACTCCGTTCGCTTCAATCCTTCCGGTGTCAGCTCAAACGCCCACGCGATCACGAGGGCAATTGGAAAACCAATCACAATCAGCATTATCACCAGCCGGATTGCCCAATTTGGAATCTCGAGGAACGGAAAAACCTGCGTCGCTACTTGCATCAACAGCCATGCGACGACTGCGTAAGCGATCGCGACTTTGTAGACATTGCGCCGTTTCAGCTCAGCGAAGAAGTTCTTCGGGTTCACTCTGCGCGCCTGCACGAAGCGCTCGTCACGGAAGCACTCTACTTGGATACGCGTGACTTGAAAAGCACGCGCAACGTCGAAGACAACTGTTGAAGACTGTCCCCAGTCTACCAGACGGTACAGCGAATATGGTCGCCCTACCGTTCGAGCTCCTTCGACGCCTGATTTTCCAGTTCGAGAAACGCGGTCAACTTTTCATCCGCACGCACAACGAAACGCGCGATGGGCCGACCGGCACGAATCGTATGAGCGCTCCGCGAAGTCTTGGAATCCCTGTTCTCTTGTCTTGGAGCTCGAACCACGGGAACATTGAGATATGAAGGCACGACTGGTGAAATTTGGCGAGATCGAGGTTGAGGGAAAGCGCTACACGCATGATGTCGTGATCGAAGGCGGCAAAGTGCGGAAACGGAAGAAAGGAGCTTCTAAGCACTTTCGTGAAGAGTTCGGCCACACGCCGCTTTCGGCCGAGGAAGAAATTCCCTGGGGAGGTAAGCGGCTGCTTGTCGGAACCGGCGCCCATGGCGCGCTTCCGGTAATGGACGAAGTCCTAGCGGAGGCGAAACGGCGCGGCATCGAGCTCATTGCGGCGCCCACATCGGAAGTCTGTCAGCTGTTGGAGGAAGTGAAGAAGGGCCAGGCGTATGCCATCCTGCATTGCACGTGCTGACCGGAGTTGGCAGACCGATCGGGCTGAAGGTGTGGCCAGGGAGCAGTCAGCTTTTCCTCCGCGCGCACGATGAAACGTTGAACCTCGCTGCGGTGTGCGTCTGCAATCCAGATCGTTCGCCCGTTGGAATCAATCGCTGAAACACAGCCCCAACTCCAACCGGCGTTGCTGAGATTGTCAGCGATGATCTCCCAGTATTTCATCTCACGTCAAGCGTCGCCCCTCTTACCAGAACAAGTGGGCTGAGCTTCATCATTTTTCCGGCGCAAGCGAGGCGACGATCTTGTCGAAGCGCGGGTCGCCACGCAGCGGGTCCCAGGCTGGATCAAGCTTGAGTCTCGGGACGGTGAGACCGTTGGGGATCGTGAGCAAATGATCGAGCAGGCGGAATGCCTGATCTTTTTCGCCAACCCAGGCGTAGATTTGGGCGAGCGAAGCAGTGAGATACGGACCATCGTAGGCATCCGCCGATTCTGGCGTTAGCTCGACGGCGCGTCTGCCTTCGGCGATAGCCGCATCCTTCTCACCAAGCCCAGCGAGAATCATACCGACGATTTCGTGCCGTGACGCATCATCCGGGCTTTCGCGCAAAGCCTTCTCTGCAATGGTTCGAGCGCGTTCAAAGGCAGAGAGCGCCTTTTCCTTATCATTCAAAAAAGTATAAATCGCGCCCTCAAAAAATTCTTTTGGCTTTTTATGGTAGTGAAAGACATCTTGAGGCGATTGGTTTAGAAGCGAGAGGGCGTCCGGGAATCTTCGTCGCAACAGCAAAAGCTCCATGTGCGCGAACGTGAGGAAACCGCCTGGATCGAGGCTTGGCGGCAGTTGAGCCAACTCCTTCTCCATTACGCTGAGATCTCCTTTCCAATCAACTGCAAGCCTGGCCTTCTGCGCCCGCGCCATCAAGAAATTTGGTGCGGCCTCGATTGCACGATCCAAAGTTTTGTCTGCGGCTTCAAAATTTCTGGTGGCGTAGTAACTGTCAGCAAGATTTTCGAGAATCCAGGCGTCCTTCGGACTAAGCGATGCCGCCTTTTCCAGATTGGCAATGCCCTCGGCCCATTTGCCCTGCCGACGCTCGATCGCTCCGATCGCCGAGTAAACCTCAGCGGCGTTTGGCAAACTTCGTTTTGCGATTGCAAATTCGTCCAGCGCCGCCTGGTAATCGCGCTCGCAGTAGTAATGATAAAAGCCGAGCGCAAGATGCGCTTCGGGCAAATCCGGCTGCAAGCGAATCGCTGTCTCCGCCGCGGCACGCGCTTTTTCCTTTCTCGCAGGAGTTGGATCGAAGTCGTGATATATCCAGTCTTCAACCAAAGCCAATCCGGCAAACGCACCGGCAAAGTTAGGATCGAGTTTCGTCGCTTTCTCAAAAAGCTCCTCAGCCGTTTTTATAGTACTGTGAAATTTGTCTGGACGCGTGTACAAATCGTGAGCCTGGAGAAACGCCAGGTAGGCTTCGCTATTTTCCGTGGGCTTGCGCTCGATTTGCGCCTTCTCCATTGGTGACACTTCCGCCTGCAATTCGCGCACGATTTGTTGTGCCAAATTCGTTTGAATGGCGAATACGTCCACAAGCTCGCGGTCATAGGTCTGCCCCCATAGCTGCCGGTCAGTGCGCGCATCAATTAGTTGCGCGTTGACGCGTACGCGATTTGCGGCACGTTGCACGCTTCCCTCGACGACGTGCGTCACGCCGAGCTCATTCGCGATCTCGCGCAGGTTACGCTTCACGCCGCTCTTGTATTGCATCACTGAGGAGCGGCTGATCACTTTCAGATCGCCGACCCTGGCCAGGTCCGTTAAAATTTCGTCCTGCATACCATCGGCGAAAAAGGCGTTTTCTTGTTCCTTGCTCAGATTGCTGAACGGAAGGACGGCGATGCTTTTCTGAGAAATCGACTCGCCTGTCTGCCTGTAAAACGGGAGTCGCCCAACAATCAGCATTGCGATAACCAGCAGCAGAGCCCCGATGATGATGAAGTCCAGCATCCGTCCGGAGGCGCGTTGAACCGATCTGGCCTGTACCGGATCGAGATCTTCCGTCCTTACTATTCCTTCGGGGGTCAATTCGTAGAGCCAGGAGAGTAGCATCGCGATTGGAAATCCGATCGCGAGCGCAATGACAACAAAACGCACTGCAGAATCCGGAATTTTAAAAAATGGGAAGACCTGCGTTGTGAGCTGCGTGAGGAACCATGCGACGACTCCGTAAGCGATCGCAGCGCGGTAAACATTGCGCCGCTTCAGCTCGGTCACAAACTTCGTTGGATTCACTCTCTGGGCGCGTTGACGAAGCGCCTGTCCCAGCAGCATTCTACCTTGACGCGCATGACTTGAAAAGCGCGTGAAGCGTCCAAAACAATCGTTAAGACTACGCGGCGTTAGCGCTTGAGATCACAGCATCCGACCGCCTCGCTTACGCGGGGACCAACCCTGGCGCGGTGTGACATGAATCAGCACGGCGTCCAACTAACCGCCTCTCCGCACCGCTGAGTGCTCGCAATTGCTGCTAAAGAGTTTAACCCAGAATCCTCGATTTTGTTTCGCGAAATTTCAACTTATTTCAGCACGAAGCATGTCTATGGTGATTTCGCCGCGATGTGCGGTCAGCAACGAAGATTGTTCGCCCGGCACAATTCACGAGCAAAGGTGATTCCTAGAACAACCCGAGGACTTTGAGGACAATCACAATAACGACAATAACTCCGATTATGTAAAAGATGTTTCTGTTCATCCCGGCGACTCATATCAGAGTGAGTGTGCGGTGGCCAGCATTTATCCAAATTGAGCGGGCCATCGCGATTTCAAAGAGCCCTGAACTCAATCCTGATTGCGGATGCCTAGCGACACAAAAGCCGCTGCGCGGCGAAGCGCGACGGCTGATTGCGAGATTAGGCTGTGTTATCGACCCGGCTGCTTTACGGATTATTGAGAACGATTTGCGGGAGTGACTTCCCCGTCCCGACCTTTGCGCTGCCAAGAAATGTCGCATTCTCATTAACCACCAGCCGGGGCGCTTCGATGTCACCACGCAGCGTGCAACCCGCCTCGAGCTCGCAGCGTTCAGTCACGAAAATATTGCCCTCCACCGTCCCTCGCACCTTCACCGATTTCGTCCTGATGTCACCGAGTATGCGCGCGTGCTCCCCGATCGTGAGCGTTCCGGTGGAATCCATTGTGCCCTCTACCTCTCCGTCGATGAGCAGCTCATTCAGGAATTTGACCGAGCCTTTGATCGAAACTCCTCGGGAGAGAAGAGTGCCGGATTGCGTTGGCATGAACGTGCGGGGGGATGGCCCTGGGACGACAGATGGTCTGGCCGATTCGTTTGCGGGGACCGCGGGTTCGGTCTTTCGAGTGAACATTTGCATTCCGTGATTCCTCCAGGTTTGGCCG
>WNFZ01010471.1_pt1 | contig 14317 bp, 12 predicted proteins | sample 5400081 | NCBI WGS metagenome assembly WNFZ01 (sample SAMN13153365, study PRJNA577476) | soil metagenome | isolation source: 80 cm soil or saprolite under grassland replicate 1 | place: USA:California | collected 2016-06-15
AACGTATTTTTGCCATCCCCGATAGAGTACCCACATGATTGTGATCAAGATCAGGGCGAATCCAAAACTCACCAGATAAGAAAACGTCGGTGAGATATGCGGCGGTTGAAATACAGGTAGGGGTTGAGCATCCGCAGGCGGAGCTTGCTCACCGATCTTGGCTACCATCTGCTGCCAAGCGAAGAGTTGCGATCCGTAGAGTCTCAAGAAAATGAATGTGCCAGCTACAATCACCACAAACCGCAATAACATTTTTAGTAATTTCTTGCGGAACTCGGGAGAAAGTAACAGCAATAGCAACACGAGCATCAATGTGATTAAAGCCAGGACAATAACTTGTTTCCAAAGGGGAGTATCCGCGAATATATCTTTTACTTCTTGAGCAGACACCGGAGCATTTTCGGTCGTATCGACGCGATAATGCTGTGCCTGATTAAACGGAACTTGATCCAGGCTGCGAGCAAGTACCGTTAAAGCTCCCAACGCCAAAGCAGCTAGCAGGACGATCGCGAACTTCTTCTGAAATAAAGATCTCATGATTGAGATAAAATTTTACCATCACGGCTATAATTGCCAACACCCTCCTTATGACTGATTTTGCGAATGATCCTTGTAATGCCTCGCTCCATCCGCAAGCCGCGCAGGGAATCCGTTTATTCAACGCGGGCGAGTATTTCGAGGCACACGAGGCACTTGAAAATGCCTGGAATGCTGAGCCCGGAAAAGTCCGCGATTTGTATCGGGGGATTCTGCAGATCGCGGTTGTGTATTTGCATATTACCCGTGGAAATTATGATGGGGCGATCAAAGTTTATGCTCGCAGCCAAAAGTGGCTTACGGATTGGTCGAATGTCTGCCGAGGGATTCAGGTGGAAGAATTACGTCAGAACGCCAAAGTGGTGATTAACGAAGTACAACGGCTTGGCAAAGAAAATATTCGCCACTTTGATCGATCTCTGCTTAAGCCAATCACGTGGAGCGATAAGCGTGTTTACACCTGCGACCGCTGCGGTCATGAGATGTATGAGAAGAACTGTAAAGTGACTTGTCCTAACTGCGGCAATCGCTTCGATTGCTCGGATCTGAATATTTATTTTGATTAATCATGCCGCGCTGAGCGCAGTCGAAGTGCATCTTTCATGTAACCTCCCCCTTCGACTGTGCTTGGCGAGCACTCGCTCCGCTCCGGGAGGATCACCTTACAACCCGAAACGTCTTCGCGCTTTGCTCAAACGAGGGCAGCATTTCATAGAACTCGTTGATCTGCGCAACGTAAGTAACCGCCCAGACCGTACTTCCATCTTGGAATATATAAACCAATTCGTCGACATCCACCGTTTGAATTCGACCTTCGAGCAGGATCCGAACGGCTTCGGTTGAATTTACTAAGACCTTCTTACGATCTACCACTCGAATGGCTGGATCCATTTTCGCAATCTTGTGATCCAGATATGTCTCCAACGTATCCTCAACTAAAGGTTCATAGGAAACACCAACCCGCATCTTATATAGCGAATTTTTGGAATTTGCACTGAGAGCTGCGAGTTCCTCACCCGCGTCTTTTTTCGTGCTTTTGAAATCTGAAGGTAGCCAGAGTTCAATCAACGCGGTTTTGAACTGCTTCCAACCGACAGGAATTAATTGCTCATAAGGAAGAGGAGTCCGTGTTGCGGTAGGTGTCAGCGTTGGGAGCGCGAATGGCGTGGCTGTCATCTGCAATGTCGGCAGAATTGTCTGCGGCTGAGACTGCAATCCGCTTATGCCTCTGCGGATAATAAAGAAACCTGCCATGCCGAACAGCAGACAGGCAAATACAGCTAATCCGATCAGGATCCCTAATTGTTGAATCGTCATTCCAAAATATTTACGGTCCTGCATCGCAACGCCTCCGCCCCTGTTTATCTGAGATGTATATCTGCCGCCTGCTTTATCAATTACTAAATATTTGTAGTGAATTAAATACAAAATCAATTTTAGTTTAGATCATTTTGCGGCACTTCGTACATCTTACCCCGTGAATTTGCTTATGACCGTTTTAACATCATGACTGAATGAGAATAGCGCGGGCGGGAGCGCCATCAGCACCCGCGACCTTGAGTGGCAAGCAATACAGATCATAAAAACCGCGTACCACGTTGGCAAGATTTAGTCCCTCTACAATGACAATCCCGGCGTTGAGCAATACTTTATGCGTTGGCTCTGAATCTCCAAATGGCGCCACAGACAGATAATCCACGCCGACGAGTTTGACGCCGCGCTCGACGAGCCATTTTGCCCCATCTTCGGTAATCGCAACAAAATCTTCCTGAAATTTGGATTCACCCGTTGCCCAAAAATGGGAATTGCTCGTCCCAAACAAGACGCGCTTCATATCGGATGAAACTTCCGTACGGTCCAAAACTTCTGCGGTAATTTCATCGATGCCACCGGGAAGCTGCACAACATAACATGGACCACAGAGCACATCGAGTGGCAGACTTTCCACGGTCTGATGATTATTGAGGAAATGATGAGGCGCATCCACATGCGTACCAAGATGCAAGCTTGTGCTGATGCTGGTGACATTGGCGTGTGCACCCTTGTCCATGGATTCGAATTGTTCAAGTGTGAGTCCCGGGTCACCGGGCCAGGTGGGAAGAGACGGAGAAATGGTCAGGGAAATATCGTAGATGGTCATGGCATAACTCCTTTATGTACTCCGCGCTGAGCGGAGCGAGTGCAATTCGAGCGTAGTCGAAGCGTGAATATTATGATAATGCGCTTCGACTACAGGTTTCGCAGCAAACGCTCAACCTTCCGCTCAGCGCGGAAATTAGGGCGTAGGTGTCGCTGTCGATAGCAGACGCGGGGTGGACGTCCCCGCGAGAGACGGGATGGACATGGGTGTCAATGTCGGTGTGATCGTCGCCGTTGGCGTCGGAGGAAATTTTGTCCATCCACTGTAATTGAAATATTCTTCCAAAAAGCCAACACGTTCTGCATCCGTCATCAAGCGCGGGCGTGAATAATCTTCGAGCATGGCTGTGATCAATTCAACGCTGATCAACTGTCCATTATAGATCACATATCGGTCGAGGAACTCACGGCGAATCCCTTTGGGCATCCAGCTCTGATCGCCCATCTGATCGAAAAACAAATTGCCCTGTCCATAATGGACGAAGATGTCCTTATAAAATTCCATCGTTTGTGCATAATGCGCCTGCGCGCCCAAGACGAGGGAAGCACCGGCATCTACCAGGAAATGAAAATCCTTGACCTGCTGTGGCGCAGGTTGATAGCCATAGCTTTGATTCCAATGCATCGTAGCGATAACTACATAGCCCTCCGCTCGCAATTGGCTGATCTTTCCTTTCAAGTAATCATAATCACAGGGTGCCGCGCCGGGGCGATCATCGGTGGCGGTTGGTAATCCGCCGGTATCGAGTCGATTGCAACCGATAAAGGCGATCTTGTTACCGTGGTTCTCGAAAAGCGCAGGCTTGATCGCATCGTCTTTATTTGCGCCACCGCCAAAATAAACGATATTATGCGCTTTGTAAATCTCCAGCGTTTCCAGAGTTGCCTTGGGACCGTAATCTTCAAAATGATGACCTGTCAACTCGACGAGATCAACGCCAACATCTGTAAACAGGTCAATATATTTAGGATCACTGCAAAATACAAGCCGGCCTTGATCAGGTTTTGGAAATGTACAGCCCGTAGAAAATGGAACATGATTGGCAAGATGGGTGATGTCAGCTTCGCGCATCAGATCCCGAATCTTTTCGCCAGGATAGGTGATGCTCTTGAGTTCCATCGTGTACGCGGTGGCGCGCACCAGAGCCGTGATGCCCGTCATCAGAACTGTTGTCAGCTTGGATGGATCGTAGTTGGAAACAAGTTGTGAACCATTCTTCGATTGAACGACGAAGTTCACAACGAGAGGATATTTCGAAATATCGAAGCCCTTGCGAATTGGGGATTGCCCATCGATCGTCAGCACTTTCCATTTTGGATGGAGCGCTTCAAACGGGATGATCGCCCACGATCCCAATTCAGACCAGGCGGTGTCGAGCAATTGATCAGAGGGAACGGTTCGGACTAAACCGCTAGCGGGTTCATCCCAAAGAGCTTTGAACGCGGCGAGCGTCGATTCATCCATCAATAATGGATGACCGCTGAATGCGGCGGGAACAGTTCCCTGAGTCCAGGCAAGCTCTAATTCAGCGGATGTTACTCCATCCATCGTGGTAGGGAATGGCGCGACTAACGCATACACCCATGGAACCGGAGTCGCATTTTGATTTGCTTTCGAAGGGACATCAACACGAATACTGGTATTTGCAGGGAGTTTTAAACTTACTAACTGTTCTCGTAGAGCAGTTGGGACAGCATTACTATTCGATGTCAGAACAGGGCCTGGAGTAAAAGTGCTGATCTTTATAGAAGAACTGATGATCGGTGTTGCTGAAATATCAGACGGAACCGCAGTTGCTTGAGGCACACAGGCAGAAAACAAGAACACAAATACAAATATTACAGATGACATATTCCAAGGGGATTGCTTCCCGAAGGTCGCAGCGACATGATTCGGTTTTATAAGCATAACGCCCGATTATACATCTGCCTTGAGAGTGACTTTCGCGAGCGTAAACTTTTCCAGTGCATCCTCATCAATGGTCACACCCAAGCCCGGTCCATGAGGGACAGTAATAGTGCTATCTGGGTTCAAGACAAACCGTTCATTGGTAATGTCGCGCTCATAATAGCGGTCTGAGGCGGATATATCTCCAGGCAAAATGAAACCAGGTAGTGAAGCAAGGGCTAGATTCGAGGCGCGTCCGACACCTGTTTCAAGCATTCCGCCACACCAGACCGGCACATTTCGCTTCGAACAATAATCGTGAACGGCAATTCCCTGACTCAACCCACCCACGCGCGAAGGTTTGATATTGATGATCTTGCAGGCTTTCATTTCAAGAGCATAACGCGCGTGACGTGGAGTCAGGATGCTTTCATCCAGACAGATCGGCGTTTTCAGCGCCGCCTGCAATTTACGATGATCCCAAATATCATCCTCGTACAGCGGTTGTTCGATCAACAATAAATCCAGATCATCGAGTGCTTTCAGGACATCTGCGTTTTCCAGTGTGTAGGCAGAGTTGGCGTCAACTTGCAAAAGGAGGTTTGAATATGCCTGTCGGATGGCAGAGGTTTCGTCCACTTCGCGCCCCGGTTTGATTTTGATCTTGACACGGCGATAGCCTTGATCGAGATAAGTTGCGACGGTGCTTACCAACGCTTCGACAGATTCCTGAATCCCGATCGAGACTCCTACTTCCACCCTCTCGCGCCTGCCGCCAATCATTTCCTTGAGCGATTTATCATCCCGCTTGCCGAGTAAATCCCAGAGTGCCATTTCCACACCTGCCTTGGCAAGATGATGACCCCGAATGCTTTCTATTCGTTTTTGAAAATCATCCGCGTCCAGCACATCCTGTCCGAGCAGCAAGGGGGCGACAAAATCTCGAATAATGTGCCAGGCAGTTCCGGCAGTTTCATAGTTGTAACCGGGGTCACGGGTAGCAACACATTCACCGTAACCGGTGCATCCCTCGGCTTGCAATGTGATGAGCACACACTGACGATCTGTCTCGCGTCCGAACGATGTTTCAAACGGCGCAACCAGGGGCATAGAAACGTGATGAAGAGTGAGGGAGTCGATTTTCATTTTGTTATCCTGAACATGAAAGAGATTGTTTTGTTTGTTGTACGATTTCCATATCTGCGGATGGCACCGCGCTTAGGCGCGACCAATTCGTGCATAGTAATTTCTTGAGTCCGGAGTTCGTCTTTTGAGCAGTGCGCGTTAGTTCATAGGCCTTCTGCCAGTTTCCGGTTTGAGCATACGCTTCGATGAACGGAACATATTCGGAACCAGAGTGAGGTGCAAGTCCCATTTTTTGGGATTGTTTATATAAAGCGATGACAGTGTTCCAATCTTTCAGTTGACGCGCCAGATCAGCCTTTTGAAAGAAGTAACACCAATCGTGAGCGGGTTCCGGACCAAAAATTTCCGGGTCCGGTGGAACGGGATCTGGGTCAGAAATGATGCGGGCAGGGTTGGAGACATTCAGAAGCACATCGTGCCCATCCTCGAAAAGAGGATCTCCGCTGTAAACCGGATCCAGCAACCGCAGACAGGTGCTTGGAGTCTGATGCAAAATCGCGATGCCGTTTGAGGTATTTCCACTAAAAGTCAAGCCACGAAGAGTATAGTTAGCAGAATCGTTCGGTACATATTGAAATTTATACTGGCGAGAAAAGAACCAGTACGGCAGTGAACCGTCTTTGGATTGATAATGATACAGGAGGTTCAATGCAAAACCCGCGTCGGAATAATGAGTCACGAATGCAGATGGTTGTTCAAAAGAGAAAATCGCAGTTCCAGATTGCAAAGCAGGAGCACGCCAGTAAAGCTGCCAATAGTAATCAAGTTGCGTACGCCAATCATTACGATATACATTAACGGTCCAGATTTGGGCTGCCACTGAAAAAGCCAGCAGGAAACCAAAGACAAATTTTTGTGCAGATGGACGAACGAACCATAATAGCAGAGCCCAAACCATTAAGCAGGCTCCTATTAAAGGGGCAAGAGCAAACCGATCAGCCCAACCGCCTGAACTGACATCTTTGCCGATGATCCAAATAGGCAGGGCGCCTAAAACGAAAGAGAAAAGACCAAGGAGGAAGATGAGCGCCGGATGCGGACGATTCGCAGTGTTTTCTTCGTCTTTCGTGTCATAAAATAATGCAAAAGCAGCTGCAATCAAGATGCCCACTCCAAAAGCGAACCAGGCAACCTTGCTTTCAAAAGTAAAACCCTCGGCGTTGAGAATGGCATTCGTCCAAACCTGCACAGTTAAATAAAGAAAATCTGACAATGCCCGGTCAAAGAAACCGAATAATGCGCCAATCGCGGATTGATGAAATCCATTCAGAACAACGTTCATGTCGCTTAAACGACTCGTGGTGTGAAAAACAATCGGGAAATATATAAACCGACACCAGAAATAGAATACAGTGATCAAAAAGTAAGGCAAGTACTTAACGGCAACGCGGCGTAACACCTGCAAGGTTTTTTCTTTTTCGCCCGCGAGAAGGATCCAAAGCAGAGCGGGACGAATGAGTTCGAGCCCGGCAAAATATTCTGTGGTGAAAAGGTGACTAAAGGTTGCCAGCCAGGAAAGTGGAAAAAGAACACGTGCCCATTTCGGGCGCTTTACCGCCAGTACCATTAAATAAATGGAGAGCGCAAACAGTAAAAATGTCATGATATGGCGCGCTTTTGTTGCCGATTGAGACTGTTGAAGAAAGCCCGGATAAACGATCAACAGCGCGCCAAGCCAATAGATCTGGCTTTTATAGCGGGGCCAAAGCAGAAGCAATGCCTGGGCAAAAATCAAGACGGCTGCCCAACGAATCAGCAACGTGGTAATATGCCAGCCCAGAGGTTTTGATCCCACCAGGAAGTAAATTAATTGATATGTCCATGGGAACGGACGATCATGGGCGTAGTAGCGAAACTGTAAGGCAGGGTTGAGTTTCGTGAACATCACGATTTCCCAATCTGCCCAGTAATAACCGAGAGAAGCGATTACATAGCCGTACGTAATAAAACCTATTAACAACAAAGCCACTGGATAAAACCAGGGCTTTTCAGAAATTTTTTTCCATTGATCCAATTTGCTCATTCGATGTTGGCTTCACCGGGTTCATCATTATTTAGTTTTAGACCACGCAGGGCATCATCCACACTGGTGACATCGCGGCGCATCCCTGCTGCAGGTGTGCCGCAATACGGACAAATATTCCACGGCAATTCCATTAGACGGTTGCAATTTTCACAGTTCTTCTTGAGTTTGGTGTGACAATTCGGACACACCTGCTAGTCATCTTTGACGCGGCGCTCACAGGTACGAGCGGATCACGCGTCCGTGTGCGGATATCGCGATAGGTCCAGATGACGAGCGAAATCCATAGCGCGGCGAGGAACGCACCGCCAAAACCGGTCAGGATCAGGATTAAGTTGCTTACAAAAGTGGGATCGAAGGTCATAAGTCCTCGACGGCAATTTTATCACTAGGACTGCTTTGCTTGTCTCCTGTTATGGTGTCGCGTGATGGAAATGCCATTCGCCTGCATCCTGATCCACGAAGGATTCGGAACCAAGCACTTCGTAAAACGTGATTCCCGGACGAAGATTGAGAATTGTCCCGTTGGCGGCGGTGAGCAAAAGCGGTTGGTCCGTATTTGTACGATGCCAGCGCGCCACAATTCCTACTCCATCCCGAAAAACATATGCCTCCCCTGACCCGCTCAAATCTACTTTATAGACTTCATCTTCCTGGTCAAATGTGTTTGAAAATGTATACGAAGCGAACAGGAATACCACATTCGAAGCATGAACTTGTGTGGATGTGATTCGATCCACGAGGGGTTCATATTTTTCGGGCTTGCCATCCTGGATGTCATCCGTTTCCTGAAAACGGAGATATTGCAAAGTGGCAGCATCATACGACCAGTGACTGTAGGAATAAGCGGAATAGTAAGTATAGATTTGTGTCCCCTGTAAATCGGCAATGGGCGGCGAGTCATTGAAAAATCCACTACGGAGCACAGGAGGATTATTATCCAAGCCGTTGCTCTGAATACAACCGTCCCATTCCGGAGTATAAAAATAAGAGTTGTTATAGACTTCAATATGGCGTTCAGGCAACAACTTAAACGGCGGACATTTTCCAAAAGATGGAACCACAATAAACTGAGAGAAATCACTCGCTTCGAAATAATTGAGCACGCGTGGATCGGCAAACTTAAATACTAGAAACGACTGGTACATGCGTTGAATATTTTCATCGAAGTATCGCCCCGAGCGGACAGGCCCCACCCACTCAGATGTATTCCCATAGAATACAGCAATGAAACGCGTCAAACCGCCTTCGATGTAGTATTCATAAATGTTATCGGCAAGAGTCAATCCCGATTGCGGTCGAATATAACGTGGATAATTTGCCACCTTGATCGCCAGCGGACGCCGGTCCAACAATGCCGGATCGGCAGGAGACAAACCCGTTAAAGGGTCTAGATTTGTGGGCAGAGTGAATGCCTGCAAAGTGACATCTTGCGGCATGACTTCAGGCAGAATCACTTCTTGTGTTGGCGTCGGCGGCGGAGGAGTCACAGAGGGCAAGTTTGAAGGAGTGGGTGCTGCATCGGCATAAGGATCTGAAGCACTGTTCTTGACCGGTTGAAAAGGTGTCGGGGAGGAAATCCCTACGGCGAGAGAAACGCTATGAATGGGCTGTGCATTACCAGTACATGAAGAAATAATGAATAGGATCATGATAGCGATGTGAAGGCGCAGGCAACGCATGAGGCAGATTCTACAACAAAGAGAGTAGTGTGCAAACCCCGCTCGCCTCCATTGCCAAGGCTTTCTCAAAGTACAAAAGAGCTCGCGCATTCACGCTTTTTGAACCATGGAGTCACCGTACTCTTCGAGTATGCTTCGCGAAGACACCGAGAAAAAAGCTGTAAAAACTCCGTGACTCCCCCGGCGCCTGCGCCCGGGGCAGGTGAGCGTCTCCGTCGTTAGAAGCAGTGTTGCAAGCATATTTGGCCAGACCAAAAAGTAATCATCGGCGCGACGTTGAGAATGCCCTGCCTGCATGGCAATGTATAAAGAAGCGAGTGGGGCAAACCTGATAAAATTGCGGTTGCATGTCCATTCTGATCACATTCCTGATCCTATTGCTGACCGCGGTAACTCTCGTTGCATTGCGAATCATTATTCCAGGTTTTCGATATAACTGGCTGTTTGCAGTAGCGGGCGCATTATTCGCCTGGTTGAGCGTTCCCATTTGGCAATTGCAACTACCCATTAGTCTACAATTTGCGGGCTGGCAGCCAGCAACGATTTTTTCCCAAACTCCCACGTTCATTGCTGATAGCACCTCCTGGCTGTTTGTATTCAGCCTGGTCACTTTGTGTTTCGCAATCATTATTACAACCGTTGTTCGAGCCAGGTTTCCCAGTCCCATTAGCTGGTCGGGAACACTGATTTTGACTGCGTTGGGAATGCTGTCTGTTGTTGCTGATAATCCGCTCACATTAGTGCTGGTCTGGGCGGCGATTGACCTGGTGGAACTGGCGGTGCAAATCTGGTATTCGGAAGATCCAAAGCTTAGTGAGCGCGTTGTCATTGCGTTCGCTTCGCGTGCCGCCGGAATTCTAGTTTTGCTTTGGGCAGATGTGATCAGCGCCGCGGGCGGACAAGTTTCGAGCTTCCATCTGCTCACACCGCGAACAGGTTTGTACCTTCTCATTGCGGCGGGATTGCGCGTCGGGGTGCTGCCTCTGCACCTCCCCTACGTCAGTGAGTCAACACTGCGGCGTGGTTTTGGCACTGGGCTGCGAATGGTCTCTGCTGCTTCCAGTTTGATCCTGTTATATGTCCCCGCATTTGGGATTTCATCATTGCCATTTTCCCTCACAGCAACGGGCTGGAATAGTGGCGGCACAGGGTTTTGGTTATCTTTCCCATTTTTGATTCTCTCTCATGCAATGTTGATCGCCGGATTCATTCGTCACGCGCAGAGGACCAATATTCGCACATCGAATCCAAATCAGCCCATCTGGGGGAAGAACGTGTATCCGATCGGCATTGTGTTCTTATTATTAGTGACGGTTGCAATGGGTCTTGTCGGATGGAATGGAACACTTCAATTTGGTAACATAATCGTAGGGGTTATCGTTTCTCTTCTAAGCGTTGGTCTGTTGTGGCTCACACCGCGTTTGCGCATCCTCAACCCGGTCCGCGCACACTGGGTGCGACCAACACAAGCATCCTGGTTGGATTGGATCTATCAGGCACTCTGGAATCTATATCGTCAATTGGGACGCGCCAGCAACGCATTCACTACGCTGCTCGAGGGCGAGAGCGGCATCATGTGGACAATTCTTTTTCTTGTGTTGTTCATTACGGTCTTCACGCGCAGGACTCCATAAACCATGGCATTGACCATTTCGTGGATCGCAGTGGTTATGATCGTGATCACTGCCACAGGGCTACTGATCGTTCGAGATTGGCGCTGGAGCATCATCCTGCTTGCGGTGCAATATTTATGTATGTTCATTCTCACGCTGCAACATTGGCCCATTGGAATGGCATCGGTCAAGTTGGTGGCGGGTTGGATGTCCGCCGCGATTCTGGGGATGACGCGTTCAAACTTCGCCGCCCAGGATTTTGAGGAAACTGGCATCTGGCCCCGCGGTCGACTCTTCCGTTTGTTTGCGGCGGGCATGGTTCTATTGATCGTTTCCGTTGTAACGCCCAAGGTGGATACAATGATGGCAGATGCAGGCTATGCGGTCACAGGTGGCAGCTTGCTTCTCATTGGGTTGGGATTACTCCATCTTGGAATAACATCAAATATCTTGCGTGTGGTGATCGGCTTAATGACAGTTCTTTCAGGGTTTGAAATCCTTTACTCCACCGTCGAGGGCTCGATCTTGGTGGCAGCATTGTTGGCAGTGATCAATCTGGGCCTTGCGCTAGTCGGCGGATATTTACTGATCGCATCGAACACACCGGATGGGGTGGAATCCGAATGAACGCGCCGACGATCTGGATTGCTTTTCCCATCGGCGTTGGAATATTATTGTTATTAATTAGTAACCAACGCGTGTTGAGTGTGCTTGGCGGAGTGATCGCATTCGTGCTGGCAGTCACTGCACAATTTGTCCCAATAGAGCTCGCCATGAGCGTTGGAGGGATTTCGCTCAAGATCGATTCATCACTCACAGTTTTAGGACGAACACTTCTCATCCAGCCGGCAGAAGGTCCGTTGCTGGCACTTATCTATGGTGCTGTCGCATTGTGGTTTTTTGGCGCGGAGGCATCGAAATCGGCAAATCGACTCGTCCCGCTTGGGTTCATGATCACCGCCTTGATGGTCGCATCCATCGCAGTGCAACCTTTTTTATATGCAGCGCTATTTATCGAAATGGCGATCTTGCTGGCGATCCCGATGCTGACGAGTATGAACCGTATTCCCAGCAAAGGAATCACGCGCTTCCTTATTTATCAAACGCTGGCGATGCCTTTCATTTTGTTAGCAGGCTGGTTACTGGGTGGTGTTGAAACCAGTCCTGGAGATCTGGCGCTCGCCGGGCAATCTGCATCGATGCTTGGACTTGGATTCGCTTTTTTGCTGGCAATCTTTCCGCTCTACACCTGGGTACCAATGCTTTCCGAGGAAGTGTCGCCTTATATCTTAGGCTTTCTGCTTTGGATTCTTCCGACCATCACAATTATTTTTGGCGCAGGCTTCCTTGATCGTTATTCCTGGCTGCGCGCCTCGCCTCAACTTACAATTGCGCTTCGTCTGGCTGGTCTGGCTATGCTTGTCACCGGCGGGTTGTTCGCCGCCTTCCAGCGAAACCTGGCGCGCATCCTGGCTTATGGCGCGATCGTTGAAACAGGATTTTCCATCCTCGCCCTCAGCGTGGATTTAAGGCTGGGCATCCCAATTTTGTTCTTATTAATTCCGTCACGCGCCCTGGGGTTAGCTGTCTGGTCGCTTTCCGTGACCGTGATCAAAGAACAAGTAGAGACGATGCGCTTTGGAGCAACACAAGGCGTGCTGCGCATTCTGCCGTTTGCAGGCACAGGAATGATCGTTGCCGCGCTCTCCACAGGAGCCTTTCCATTACTGGCTGGCTTTCCGGCGCGGCTGGCGTTATGGGAAAGTTTAGGACGTGAATCGATCAGCGCTGCTCTTTGGATGGCCGTTGGAATTGTCGGCTTGCTTGTCAGCGCAATCCGCTCGTTGGCAGTGATCAGCATGGCTGAAGAATACGCCAGCTGGGAACCACGTGAAAGCTGGACACAACGGCTCATGCTTGGGGTGGGCGTGATTGGGCTCTTTGTCCTGGGTATATTTCCGCAGGCAATCCAACACTTTTTGACAAATCTTCCGCTTATGTTTGAGCATTTGGGGCGTTAAAAGACAGAATCGGCAAGCGGTATAATCCATTTGAAATGCATGTAAAACTTAGTGATTCTGACATCAAGCAGTGCATGAACCCTGCTGGAGGAAGCCATGGAATTTGAACAACTCGTCAAACGCATCGAATGGCTGGACGAAGAACATCGCAAGACCCGAGCTGTAATTACTACGCTGGAAGAACGAATGGCGGCGCTGGCGGCAAATATTGATACGGTCGCAAAACAAATCAAGCCCCTCGCCAAACAAATTGCTGATATTGCCAATTCGACTGCGCGTCTGGATCAATTCGACGACATCTTTGCCAAACAGCGCGAAGATATGAACAAGGCAATTAATGAGATCGAAAAGCGACATGAGAAACGCGAGTTGGAAATTACGAAGCGCCATCATGAAGACATCGCACCATTTCCTGGCGCTATCAACGAATTGCGAAGAATAATCGAGGCTGAATTTCCACCGATCAAACGCGATATCAAAGCCCGGCTGCTGGAAGAAGCTCGTTTGAATGAAGCCATCAAAGTACTCAAACCACCGATCGACGATGCAGTTCGAATCGCACAAGAATCGGTGCGCACTCAACATGTATTCGAAGAAGCAAGACGGCAGGAAGCCAAGCGCGTCGCCGATCTGCAGGGCGAACTTGTAGCTCTACGCAAACGCATCGATGAAGCGCGCGGCAAAGCGGATTTGAATCTGGACAGTTTTAAAAACATGGATAATCGCATCCGTGAACTGCAGAATTCCGAGTCAGAACGCAAGCTGGCGCAGATCGCATTTATTGAACAACAATCTATCGCTCAAATTGACCGGGATCGTTCGTATAAAGATTGGAAAGAAAAATTCGATGCTATTAAGTTGCAAACCGAAGTGTTTGACTCCCAGGTCTTGAAACTTGAGGATGCCTTGCGTTCTGCCAGGCGCGCCCAGGACACCTACACAGAACTCAACACCAAATTGGAACGGCGCATCAATGAGGTAACAGAAATGCAGCGGCTTGCTGAAGATCGCCTACGCCAGGAATGGGTCACCTTCAAAGCCGACGACCAAAAGCGCTGGACAGGATATACGTTGTCCCAGGACGAAGGCGTGAAAGATGTGCGCAGGCTGATCCAAAAACTTGAGGAACGGATCACTCCTTATGATGAAAAGATCGAAATCGTTCAAGATCAAATGCATCAAACCGCATCCGCGACAGAACAGCAACTCCAGGAACTGATGAATGTCGCTCATGAATGGCTTTCCGCTTATGAGCGCATCATGGGACA